>WNFB01004397.1_pt1 | contig 12538 bp, 9 predicted proteins | sample 5400501 | NCBI WGS metagenome assembly WNFB01 (sample SAMN13153341, study PRJNA577476) | soil metagenome | isolation source: 200 cm saprolite under Douglas fir tree site 2 hole 1 | place: USA:California | collected 2015-04-18 | reverse complement strand
CGACCGGGCTTTCGCCTTCCTCGAAATCCGCGCGGGCGAGCGCGCCGCGCACTCCAGCGGCGACGGCATCGGGAGCGATCTCGGGATCGGGCTCGAAATTGCACGACAGCACCGGCAGGTTTTGCAACGGCAGCTTGTCGGGGTCGGCTATCAGGATGGTATTGCCGCTGATTTGGACCGTGAATTGCGCGGCGCCGATGACGGTCGCGCGGATGCCCTGGCCGGGGTCCCAGACCGGCGGAAGATCGCGGCGATGCGCGAGCGCATGGCGCAGCTCCTCGGCGAGATCGGAGCCGAGATCGCCGAAGTGCCGGGTCTCGCGCTTGTAGAGATATTCCGCGACACCGCCGGAAAAGGTCATGGCGTCGATGCCCTTGTTGGCAAGGTCCGCCGGCCACGCCTGCGTTACCAGCAGCGCGCGCGCAAGCTCGCCCGGCTGGCGCAGATCGATGAGCCCCATGATCATGCGCGCCATGCGCATGGCAATGTGTTTGCGGTCCGCTGCCGCCAAGGGCTGGCCGAGCGCGAGCGCAACGCCGAGCGCTTTGGCGACCTCTTCCGCGGGAGCCTCAATGCGCGTGAGCCCATTGGCGTCGTCTTCGACGATCAGGCGGCCACCGACGGCAATGGCGCAAGTGGCGAGGATGCGGCCCTTCTCGATCAGGGCGAACTTGGTGGTGCCGCCGCCGATATCGACATTGAGCAGCGTCGCGTCGTGGCCGCGCGAGAGCGCGATGGCGCCGGAGCCGTGCGCCGCCATCTGGCATTCCATGTGGTGGCCGGCCGAGGCGCACACGAACTTGCCGGCCTCCTGCGCGAACAGCTCGGCGATGGCGCGGGCGTTGCGCCGCTTGAGCGCCTCGCCGGTGAGGATGACGGCGCCGCTGTCGATCGCCGCGCGCGCAAGCCCGGCCTCGGCGTAGCAGCGCGCGATGAAGGCCGCGAGCTTTTCGCTGTCGATCGCGCAATCGGCCGCGTAGGGCGTGAGCAGGATCGGCGACTGGCGGAGGATTTTTCGCTCGACCACGACGAAGCGGCTCGACAGCGCGGTCGACAGCCGGTGCAGGTGCACGCGCGCGAACATCAGATGCGAGGTCGACGAGCCGATGTCGATGCCGACCGTGGTCAGCTCCACGTTGTCGGCTGACCAGATGATCTCGCGCGCCTGGCGCGTCTCCTCCGCGTGATCGACGTGAACGTGCTCGAACTCGAGGTCGTGCATGGGCTTATCGCTTGCGCTCTCGATCCACTGGAGGATTGGTCAACTCTCCTTGATGAACTTTCCCATTCCCGACGTCACGCCCTGCTTCGCCAGCTCCGCCAGATAGATCTGATGGATGCGCGGGTCCTGGTCCTCGTATTCGATCTGGCAGCCGCCGTCGCGCACGTTGACGTCCATGCCCATGAACACCCGCCGTTTGTCCGTCGTGAACGGATAGCGCAGGCTGCCCATGGCGACGGCGAGGTAGCGCGCCGGGTGCGGCGAGGTGTTGAAGTGCTGGTGGAACATCATGTCGGGCGGCGCGAACACGACGCCGTGCCGCCAGTCCACCCGCACGAAGTCGCGGTCGCCCTCGTACCACAGCAGCGAATAGCCGTGGCCGGTGACGGCGAAGACGTGGAAGTCGGCGCCGTGCCGGTGCGCCTTCTTGTAGGTGCCGATCGGCATCTGCGAGGAGTGCGCGTGCATGGTGCCGTCGGCGAGGATGAACATCATGTTGGAGCCGCCGGCGCCGCGCTGATCCCAGGTCTTCAGCTCGAAGCCGGCGAGGTCGGGAACGAAGTTCGTCTCCCACATGTTGCGGCCCGGCCGCACCGGCACGAAGTTGCCCTCGCCGCTGAAGAAGCGCGCCGCGCCCTGGCGCTCGGAAAAGTCGAAGCCGTTGTCGAACACGAAGGCTTCGTTGTGGAACAGGTTGAGCATGGCGGGCAGGTTGTTGGTCGCGGCAAGCCGGGCCCGCTCGCGTCCGCTGCTGTTGAAATGGCGGTAGCGGGCATTGAGCGGCAGGGCGAACAGGCTCTTCGGCCCCCATTCGAAACTGTGCCGGCGGCCGTCGGCGGCTTCCACCGTCGTGCTGCCGTGGCCGGAGAGGACGTAGACCACTTCTTCGTAGAGGTGCTTCTGCGGCGCCGTGCTGGCGCCGGGCGCGAGGTCGAGCACGAAGATGGCGACGAAATCGCCGCGCCCCTTGAGATGCGCGATGCCGCCGTCGGTCCCAAATCGCGGCCAGGGCGCGGTCGGCACCGCGAGGAGGTCGACGCCGAAATCCTCGACGATCGGCACGCCTTCGTTTTGCGCCCAGCTGGCGTAGGGATCGAGCAGCAGTTTCGGCTGCGCGGCGTCGTTCATGTTGCCATCCGGTGTCCCGGATGCGGTGCACCGCTGATCCGGGACCTCGCCACGCCTGGATTCTGGACCCCGGGTCTGCAGCGCACCGCTTCGCGCTGCGCTGCGCCCGGGGAATGCGCGCCCGAAGCTCTACCGCGCGCGGAACGGGCCGGCAATGCGCGGGCCGGGAACCGCCGGCCCCGCAGGCGGGAGTGGTGCACCGCACAGCGGATCGGTGCTAAGCTGCGACCGCCGCCGGGGCAGCCGCGGGCGGGCGCACGAGGGGTGATGATGCAAGGGCATACGGCGTCCGATCCGGCCGCACACATCTTCCATTTCGTGATGATCAAGCCGACGCATTATGATGACGACGGCTATCCGATCCAATGGATGCGCTCGGCCATCCCGTCCAACACGCTCGCCTGCCTCAACGGCCTTGCCGAGGACGCCCGCGCGCGGAGCGTGCTCGGGCCCGGCGTCGACTTCCGCCTGCACACGTTTGACGAGACCAACCGGCGGGTCCGGCCCGACCGCATCATCCGCATGGTCCGCCGGGCGGGAGGCCGGGTGCTGATCGGCCTCGTCGGCGTGCAGTCGAACCAGTTCCCGCGCGCGGTGGACCTCGCGCGCCCGTTCCTCGCCGCCGGCCTGCCGGTCTGCATCGGCGGGTTCCACGTGTCCGGCTGCCTCGCCATGCTGCCCGAGATGCCGCCGGACATGCGCGCGGCGCTTGAGCTCGGCATTTCGTTCTTCGCCGGCGAGGCGGAGAGCCGCCGGCTCGACGAGGTTTTGCGCGACGCTTTCGCCGGCACGCTTAAATCCCTCTACAACCACATGGACGACCTGCCCTCGCTCGAAGGCGAGCCGGCGCCGTTCCTGCCGCGACAGCACGTGCGCCGCACCTCCGGCTCGCTGTCGAGCATCGACCTCGGGCGCGGCTGCCCCTACCAGTGTTCGTTCTGCACCATCATCAACGTGCAGGGGCGCAAGAGCCGGTACCGCTCGCCCGACGATCTCGAAAAGATCATCCGCGACAACCACGCGCAGGGCATCAAGCGCTTCTTCATCACCGACGACAATTTCGCCCGCAACCGCCACTGGGAGCCGCTGTTCGACCGCATGATCAGGCTGCGTCTCGGCGAGGGCATGAAGATCGGCTTCACCATCCAGGTCGACACGCTGTGCCACAAGATTCCGAACTTCATCGAGAAGGCCGAGCAGGCGGGGGTGCGCCGCGTGTTCATCGGGCTTGAGAACATCAACCCGGACAACCTGATCGCCGCCAAGAAGCGCCAGAACAAGATCACCGACTACCGCGAAATGCTGCAGAAGTGGCGCGAGCACGGCGCCATCACCTATGCGGGCTACATCCTCGGCTTCCCGGGTGACACCAAGGAAACCATCCTGCGCGACATCGAGATCATCAAGCGGGAGCTGCCGGTCGATATCCTCGAGTTCTTCTTCCTGACCCCGCTGCCCGGCTCCGAGGACCACAAGGTGCTCCTGCAGAAAGGCGTCTGGATGGACCCGGACCTCAACAAGTACGATTTGAATCACCGCGTCTCGCATCACGGGAAAATGTCGGATGCGGAATGGGAGGAGGCCTATCGGGCCGCGTGGCACGCCTTCTATACGCCCGAGCATATGCGCACGATCATGCGCCGCACCGCGGCACATCCGCTCGGCCGCCCGCAGACGACCCTCTCGACGATCCTGTGGTTCCTGCTGATGATCCTGTTCGAGGGCGTGCATCCGCTCGAGGGCGGCGCATTCCGCCTCAAATTCCGGCGCGACCGGCGCCGCGGGCTGCCGATCGAGAGCCCGTTGGCGTTCTATCCACGCTATGCCCGCGAGATCCTGGTCAAGGCCTGGAACTATGGGACGACCTACCGGCGCGCCAAGAAGATGATGAAAGAGGTGCTGGCCGCGCCGGACCGCTGGTCCTACACGGATGTCGCCATTGCGCCGCCGCGCGAGGACGAGTTCGACACACTCGAGCTTTACCACGCGACGAGCGGCGGCGAGGCGGCGCTCGCGCGCAAGCGCCGCGGCGAGGCGATCCGCGCGGCGGCCGGCGCCGCGCATCATCGCGAGCATGCGGCGGCGTCCTGAAGCGGCCGATGGGTATGGTTATGTGGTTGCGTTGGGGGCGGCGCCTGCTGCGTCCGTTGGCGTGGGGCGCGGTCGCCGTACTGATGTTGCTCGCCCATCAAGGCCATGCGCAGCGCGGTCCGCAGACCGCGCCCGGCCTGTTCGAGGCCTGGGCCGGCTCCTGGTCCGGGGAGGGCGCGCTGAGCACCGCGGACGGGACGCGCGAACGCGTCCGCTGCGCCATGACCTACGCCGTGCAAGACCACGGCTACGCGGTGCGGCTGGATTTGCGCTGCGCCAGCGACGCCTACCGGTTCGAGATCGCCAGCAACATGGTTCAGGAGGGACAGTCGCTCTCGGGCGACTGGTTCGAGAGCACGCGCCGCGTCGGCGGAAGAATTAGCGGACGCGCGAGCGGCAGCCAGCTCGACATCAGGGCCGAAGGCGACACGTTCACGGCGCTCCTGACCGTGACCACGCAGGGCAACCGCCAGACATTCGTGCTGGAGTCGCCCGGCAGCCCATTGTCGCAAGTCTCGATCGCGCTCAATCGGGCGGCGAGATAAACGAGTGACGGCCGCGTTCTGTCGTCTGTCCTCTGTCCTCCGACGTCACGACAGCCAGCGCTTGCGCCGTTTGTAGTGCTTGACGTCGCGGTAGGATTTCCGCGCGCCGATCTCGTTGAGGCCGAGGTAGAACTCCTTGATGTCGGAGTTCGTCCGCAGCTCCTTGGCCGGCCCTTCCAGCACGATGCGGCCGTTCTCCATCACGTAGCCGTGGTCGGCGATATCGAGCACCAGCGCGGCGTTCTGCTCGACGATCAGCACGATCAGATTGCGCTCCTCCTTGAGGCGGCGGATGATCGCGAAAATTTCCTCCATGATCAGCGGCGCGAGCCCGAGCGAGGGCTCGTCGAGCAGGATCGCCTTGGGCTGCGACATCAGCGCCCGGCCGATCACCAGCATCTGCTGCTCGCCCCCCGACAGATAGCCGGACTGCAGATGCCGGCGCTCCTTGAGCCGCGGGAAGGAGTCGTACACGCGCTCGATGTTCTCGCGCACGGCCTTCGCGTCACGGCGCGTGTGGGCGCCGGCGATCAGATTCTCCTCGACCGTGAGGCTTGGAAACACGCGGCGGCCCTCGAACACCTGGACCACGCCGTGCCGCACGACATCGTGCGCCGCAAGCGGATCGAGCCGTCGGCCGTCGAGCTCGATGCTGCCTTTGGTCACCCGGCCGCGTTCCGTGCGCAACAGGCCGGAAATCGCCTTGAGCGTCGTCGTCTTGCCCGCGCCGTTGGCGCCGAGCAGCGCCGTGATGCACCCGTCGTTGGCGCGCAGCGATACGCCCTTGAGCACCAGGATGACGTTGTCGTAGACGACTTCGATATTGTTGAGTGCAAGCACGGCGCGACCTTGACGAGAGGTGTCCCGGATGCGGTGCAGCGCGTAGCGGTGCACCGCTGATCCGGGATCGTCTCCGCAGCCCCCGGGTCTGCAGCGCACCGCTGCGCGCTGCGCGGCGCCCGGGGAACCACACAATGGCTTTCAGCGTCACTCCGCCGAGCTGACGGCCTTGGCCAGGACCTCGGGGTAGGCGCGGAACCATTCGGTTTCCTTGACGAACTTGCCGCCCTTGGCCTGGAACACCTGCACCCAGCCGCCGCCCTCATGGTTCGCCGCGGTGACCTCGATCGGCGGAACCAGGCCGCCGAGGGTCAGGCCCTTGATCGCCTCAAAACCCTTGCGCACGTCCTCGCCGGTCGGCTTGGCGCCGCCCTTGGCCTTGATGGCGTTGCGGATCGCTTCGGTGTGCACGGCGGCGATCAGCAGTCCGCGGTTATAGTAGACGGTCGATGCCATTTCCTTGGGCGGCTCCTTGCCCTGCGCCTTGTACATGGCGACGATGTCCTTGCGGGCCGGGTAGTCGTCGCCCACGCCGGCGAACTGGAGGGTGTGATAGCCTTCCGCCACCGACCAGCCGCCGGCGGCCGCGATGTCGTCCTCGGCCGACGCCCACACCAGCCCGACCACTTTCGACAGCGGATAGCCGGCGCGCTTCAATTCCTTGATGGCGACCGAGGGCGAACGGCCGAACAGGTGGGCGATCACGAAGTCGGGCCGGAAGCGCTGGGAGATGTCGAGCACCTGCGCACCCAACTCGACGCCGGGCGGCGGCACGGCAAAGGTTCTCAGCTCGAACTTTTCGAGCTTCTGCAAGTCCTCGATGATTGCGATCGGCTCGTGGCCGGCCGGGTTGTCGTAAAAGACGTAGGCGATCTTCTTGCCGGCCAGGCTGCCGCCCAATTTCTCCTTGACGAAGCTGATCGCGGCGGCGCCCTGCGACCAGTACGTAGCGGCGATCGGGAACAGGTACGGGTAGCGCGCGCCGTTTGCCGCCGCCGACGTGCCGAAGCCCGGCGAGGTGCCGGGGATCTTGTCCTCGTTGAGTTTTTGGGTCAGCGCCTGGGTCTGCGGCGTGCCGTAGATCATGATGGAGACCGCTCCGTCCGACTTGAAGCGCTCATAGCTCTCCATCGCCGGTGGAACCTTGTACTCGTGGTCGATCTCGCGCGCGACGATCTTGTAACCCTCGATCCCGCCCTTGGAGTTGATCAGGCTGATGTAGTCCTGGATGGCGGGACACAGGCGCACGCCCACGATCTGCGTCGGGCCGGTGCGGTCGCACTGCGCGCCGATCAGAATTTCGCCTTTCTGTTGCGCCGCCGCGCTGCCGGCAAGGCAGAGCGCCAGGCCTCCGGCGAGCGCCGCAACGGGTGTTGATATGCTTCTCATGGTCGTTCCTCCTTCTGGTTTTCAGCTCAATACGAGAAAGGCCACATGCGGAAGTAGTTACGGACGTTTCCCCACAGCCGGTTCAGGCCCTCCGGTTCCACGACCAGAAACACGATGATCAAGGTGCCGAACATGACCAGCCGGAGGTTGGGGATAATATTGAGCAAATCCCCATGTGAAAAGAACAGGTCGCCGACCCCCTCCAGCAGCCATCGGGTCGCGATCGGCAGCATGGTAACGAAGATCGCCCCGAAGATCGAGCCGAGAACCGAGCCCAGCCCGCCGATGATGATCATCGCCAGGTAGTCGATCGAGACGTTGATCTGGAACTGCTCGTAGTTGGCGATGCCGAGATAGTAGGTATAGAGCACTCCGGTGACGCCGGCGTAGAACGACGAGATGGCGAACGCCAGCAGCTTATAGCGGAATATATCGATGCCGATGATCTCCGCCGCCGTGTCGTGGTCGCGAATGGCGATGAACGCCCGCCCGATCCGGCTGCGCGCCAGGTTCATGGTGCCGACGATGGCGACGACCACGAAGAACATCAGGAAGAAGTAGAGCTGGGCCTGGGTCTTGAGCTGCACGCCGAGGAAGGTCGGGCGCGGCACCTCGATCGAGGCCTGCACGCCGCCGGAAATCCACGGCACGTGGTTGATCGTCCACTCGATGATCAGCTGGCCGGCCAGCGTGGCGATCGCCAGATAGAGCCCCTTGATGCGCAACGAGGGCACCCCGACGACCGCGCCGATCAGGGCCGCCATCAGGCCGCCCGCCGGCAGCGCGATCCAGAACGGCGTGCCCAGGCGGGTGATCAGGTTGGCGGCCGTGTAGGCGCCGACCGACATGAAGGCGGCATGGCCGATCGAGACCTGCCCGGTATAGCCGACCAGGATGTTGAGGCCGAGCGCCCCCACCACCGCGATGAGGATCAGGTTGAGGATCGAAATGTAGTATTCGCCGAGCGCGAGCGGCGCGACGACGAACAGCACGATCATCGCCGCCACCGACCATTTGGCGATCGGCAGCGGATAGAGCGCCATGTCGGCGCCGTAGCTGGTCTTGAAGACGCCGGCCTCGCGATGAAACATGCCCGAACCGGACCTCTCCGCCTCACACCCGCTCGATCTGCCACTTGCCGAACAGCCCGTAAGGCCGGATCATCAGCACGATGATCATCAGCACATAGGGCACGAAGTCCTTGGTGCCGCCGCCCACGTAGGGATCGAGGTAGCCGGCGGCGAGGTTCTCCACGACGCCGACGATCAGCCCGCCGACCACCGCCCCGATCACCGAATCGAGTCCGCCCAGGATCACGACCGGGAACACCTTGAGGCCGACCAGCGCCAGCTGGTTGTCGACGCCGAGCATCGCCCCCCACACGACGCCGCCGAGCGCCGACACGATGCCGGCCATGGCCCAGGCGAGCGCGAAATAGCGCGGCACGTTGATGCCCATCGCCATGGCCACCTGGTGGCTGTCGGCCACCGCCCGCATGGCGACGCCCATGCGGGTGCGCAGGAAGAACCAGGTGAAGGCCGCCAGGAACACCAGGCTGATCGCCGCGCTCACCAGCTGGACCGGCGGCAGCGTGATCGGCCCGAGATAGATCGGCTCGTCGCTCACCGGCATGACGATGGCGCGGGTGCCCGCGCCGAACACCAGCGTGGCAAATCCCCGCAGCAGCGCCGCGATGCCAATGGTTGCCATGATCACCGCGACCACCGGCCGGCCGATCAGCGGGCGCAGCACGACGCGCTCGAGGCCGAAGCCGAAGCCGATCATGCAGCCGATCGCGACGAGGGCGCACAGCCAGAACGGCAGGTCCGCGAGGTAGGCGCCGGCCGCCGCGATGAACGCCGCGAACATGACGAATTCGCCCTGGGCGAAGTTGATCGCGTCCGTCGCCTTGTAGACCAGCACGAACCCCAGCGCGATCAGCGCATACATCAGCCCGATCATCAGCCCGTTGGTGACGAGCGCGATGGTGAATTGCAGGTCGAATTCAGGCATAGGCCGGCTCGCTTGCGGCCGGCGCCGGGGCCGCCGGCAGCTCGACGTCTTCGATCGTCACGCGCGACTTGAGCTTGCCGGTGCGGCCGTCCTCATAGGTGATGTCCGTCGTCACCTCGACGTCGCGCTGCCTGCCGTAGAGCGCCTCGATCAATGCCGCGTACTTTTCCGCGACGAAGGGGCGGCGGATCTTGCGCGTGCGCGTGATCTCGTTGTCGTCCGCGTCGAGCTCCTTGTTGAGCAGCAGGAAGCGGCGGATGGCCGCGGCGGCCGGCAGGGTCGCGTTGCACCGGCGGATTTCCTCGCCGATGAGCCGCCGCACCTCCGGCTTCGCGCTCAGGTCCTGGAACGACGTGTAGGCGAGGTTGCGCCCTTCCGCCCAGCTGCCGACGATCGACAGGTCGATGGCGATGAGCGCCGCCACGAACGGCCGCGCGTCGCCGAACGCCACGGCCTCGCGGATGAACGGGCTGAATTTCAGCTTGTTCTCGATGAATTGCGGCGCGAACGGCGTGCCGTCGCTGAGCTTGCCCACGTCCTTGGCGCGGTCGATGATCACGAGATGGCCGCGCGGGTCGAGGAAGCCGGCGTCGCCGGTGCGATACCAGCCGTCCGCCGTGCGCGCCTGCTCGGTCGCTTCGGGCAGCTTGTAGTAGCCGCCGAACAGGCCGGCCGAGCGGATCTGCACTTCGCCGTTGCCGGCGATGCGCACCTGCATGCCGGGGCAGACGCGGCCGACCGTGTCGGGGTCTGCCTCGCCGTCCGCCTGCAGCGAGGCGAGGCCGGACAGCTCGGTGGCGCCGTAGATCTGCTTCAGGTTGATGCGGAACGAGCGAAAGAACCGATAGGCATCGGCGCCGAGCGGTCCGCCGCCGCTGTAGGCCCAGCGTGCGCGGCCCAGGCCGAGCTGATCGCGCACCGGGCCGTAGACCAGGAACTCGCCGACCGCGAGGCCGAGCCGCATCATCGGCGGGACCCGCTCGCCGCTGCGCTGGCGCTCGCCCGCCCGTTCGGCGAGGTTGCGGAAGAATTCGTAGGTCGTGCGCTTGAGCGGCGTCGCGTCGGCCGCCTTGATCTGCAGCCCGGACAGCATGTTCTCCCAGATGCGCGGCGGCGCCAGCAGCGCCGTCGGCCCCAGCTCGCGCAGGTCGCGCTGCACCGTCTCCACGCTCTCCGGGCAATTGCAGGTGAAGCCGACCAGCAGGCTGAGCGTGGTCGAATAGAGCGCGTCGCCGACCCAGGCCATCGGCAGGTAGCACAACCACTGGTCGCTCGCCCGGATGTCCTCCGCCGCGACGAACGCCTGGGCGGCGCTGATCATGTTGGCGTGCGACAGCATCACTCCCTTGGGCTTGCCGGTCGTCCCCGAGGTATAGGCCAGCAGCGCAATGTCGGCGGGGGCGCTCTTGTCGATCTCCGTCTCGACGTAGCCGGAGCGATGCGCGCCGAACTCGCGCCCGGCCGCCTGGATCTCCTCGAACGACTTCAGCAGCGGGGAGTTGTAGTGGCGCATGCCGCGGCGGTCGTCATAGATGAGGAGCTTGAGGCTCGGCAGCTGGTCGCCGAGCGAGAGGATCTTGTCGACCTGCTCCTGGTCCTCCGCGACGATGACCGAGACCTCGGCGTGGTTGAGCACGTAGACGATCTCGGACGCGATCGAATCCTGGAACACCGGCGCCGAGATGCCGCCGAGGCTTTGCGCCGCCAGTTGCGCCCAGTAGAGGCGCGGCCGGTTATCGCCGATCACCGAGAGCTTGTCGCCGCGGCCGAATCCGTGCGCCGCCAGGCCCAGCGCGAGCAGCCGAACCTGATCGTAATATTCCGACCAGGTGAACGTCTGCCAGATGCCGCGGTCTTTTTCGCGGATGGCGGGCCGTTGCGCCATGGTTTCGGCATTGCGGCGCAACAGCCGCGGCAAGGTCGTATCCGTCATGCGGTCGCTTCCTGATGATTCCTGCTGGTGCCGAGATAGGCGCGGATCACGTCCGGATGGCGCTGCATCTCGCCCGGCGTTCCCTCGGCGATCTTGCGGCCGTGGTCGAGCACCGCGACCCGGTCGGAAATGTCCATCACCACGCCCATGTCGTGCTCGATCAGGACCACCGTGGTGCCCCATTCCTGGTTCACGTCGAGGATGTAGCGCGCCATGTCTTCCTTCTCGTCCTGGTTCATGCCGCCCATGGGCTCGTCGAGCAGGACGATTTTCGGGTCGAGCGCCAGCGCCCGCGCCAGCTCGACGCGCTTGCGCAGGCCGTAGGCGAGCGCGCCGATCGGCTGGCGGCGCAGGTTCTGCAGCTTGAGAAAGTCGATCAGGTCCTCGACCCGGGCGCGGTGGGCGATCTCCTCCTTCTGCGCCAGCCCCCAATAGACGAAGGACGCGAGGACGCCCGACTTCATGCGCACGTGACGCCCCAGCAGGATGTTGTCGAGCACGGTCATGCCGGTGAACAGCGCGAGGTTCTGGAACGTGCGCGCCACCCCCATGGCGGCGACCTGCGACGGCCGCGCGCCGCTGATGTCCTTGCCCTCCAGCACGATCGCGCCGCTGTTGGGCCGGTAAAAACCGCTGATGATGTTGACCAGCGTGGTCTTGCCGGCGCCGTTCGGGCCGATGATCGACATGATCTCGCCGCGCCGCACGGAGAGCGTCACGTCCTCGAGCGCGCGCACGCCGCCGAAGCGCTTGGACACCCCGGCGACGGCGACCTGGGTCTCGCCGGGCCCGACCGCCGACGCCTGCGCGGGGCTCAAAACCATGCCGACGCCCCCTCCCATGCAGGCAGCGTATGTCCGCCATGATGGAAACGCGGATGCGGGAATGCAATAGGGCTTAGGTGGTCGCGTGCGCCGCAGCATGTGTCGGGCCGGTCAACCTGCGATTTTCCCGCGCAAGGCGGCATACCTGAGCCGGGATGGGGCGGGGGTTCACCTGTCCGCCGCTTCGCCAAACTTGATCGATCGACGCGGTAGGGTGGGCAAAGCGCCGAAGGCGCGTGCCCACATCTTCCCGTGCGTCGGCTGAACGCGTGGGCACGGCGCTGCGCGCCTTTGCCCACCCTGCGCCTGCGGGATGAATAGCGTGTTCCTCAGGCTGCCCGGTGCCGCTTTGACGGTCGTCTCCCCGCTGCGCGTCGCGCAGAGAGGGTTAGACCCAAGGCGCGGACGATGCGCATGACCGTGCTGAACTCGGGATTGCCGGTTTGCCCGAGTGCCTTATACAAGCTCTCGCGGTTCAAGCCGGCATTCTTTGCGATCTCACCCATGCCGCGTGCGCGCGCGACGAGGCCAAGCGCGTCGCGCACGAAATCCG
>WNFB01004396.1_pt1 | contig 12539 bp, 11 predicted proteins | sample 5400501 | NCBI WGS metagenome assembly WNFB01 (sample SAMN13153341, study PRJNA577476) | soil metagenome | isolation source: 200 cm saprolite under Douglas fir tree site 2 hole 1 | place: USA:California | collected 2015-04-18 | reverse complement strand
GGGCACGGCGGCGACTCAACTCGGACCCGTCGGCGGCCGGGGCCGATCCCGAGCCCGGGCCGGGACGGGTCAAGACCCGTTCCGCTCCGACGGTGGAAGGACTTCGACGATGCGGACGGCCGCGTTGGCGAAGACGGTCCGGTAGGCCGCGGAGCGGGCGATGTTGGCAAACCCCCGGGCGCGGTACTCGTCCACGAGCTCCGGATCGATGGCGACGTAGCGGACGCCGAAGGTCTGGGCGGTACGACGCACGAGCTCGGGGTCCTCCGCGGTCAGCAGGATCCGCTCGGCCTCCTTGCGCTCCTCGTAGTTGCGCGGCCGCAGCTCGCCGGCGTCCGCCAGCAGCACGCGCCGGCCGGCCAGAGCGGGAATGTAGGTGGCGGCGGTCTTCCCCGCCGCGAAGACGGCGTCGCGGGGCGTGTTCTCCCGGACCCATTGCGCGTAGGCGACGATCCTGGGCCCCACGGGACGCAGGCTCTCGGCGTAGTAACGGTCCATGCTCGGGGGGTCCCAGTAGGACGGGAAGCTGAAGGGGAGGCAGGCCGCCAGCGCCAGGACGTGGCCCCTCCCGATTCGGAGCCCGCGTTGGGTCTCCACGTGTCGCGCGACCGCGGCGAGACCGGCGCCCGCGGCGAGCGCCAGCGTGAAGCGCAGGTAGTAGTGCAGGTCATCGGGCTCCGGCGCCGCGCCGAGGAACGCCGCGGGTATCGACACGAGCCACAGACCTCCGGCCGCGAGGGCCATCCCGAGCACGACGCAGTCGCGCGGCGTGCGCCGTCTGGCGAACAGCCACAAGCCCGCCACGCCGAGGGTCAGGAGCGGGCCGAGGTCCAGCGTGGACCAGTTCGGTATCGCCAGCGGCAGGCCACGCTGGTCGTCCCACATGTGCGTCGCCGCTCCGTGGGCCTGGCTCGGCGCGTAGTCGACGGAGAGATGCCGGACGTAGGGCGCGGCCACGAGCGCCGACAGCCCGACGGCGAGGGCGAGCGCCCTCCAGTCCCGCTCCGTGCGCGGCTTCAGCAGCATCCCGAGCAACAGCCCGGGCAGCACGTAGGCCCAGCTCATCAAGAACACCCAGGCCAGCAGCCCCATCACGGCTCCGAGGGCGATGACCGGGATCCGGGGCCGCGACGCGAGACCCGCCACGACGCCGAGGACCCCGAAGGCGGTGCCGTGGTTGGGCTTGAAGAAGAAGTTGCTCATCCAGAATGCCGGCGTTGGCGGCTGCGGGCTCATCGAGAGGGAGGCGAGACCGAGGACGCCGAACACCATCAGGACGCGCTCCCATCCCTCCGCCTCTCCGTCGCCCCTGCGCAGCCCGAAGTACAGGCCGAGGCCGACGGCCAGCAGCGAGATCGGCGTCACGGCGTCATAGGCCCAGGGGACGCGCTCCGGTCGATGCCAGGCAAGGGTCGCCACGACGACGTTCCAGAACGGCTCCGGGCTGTGGAAGCCGACCTGGGTGTGCTCGAAGGGGGAGTTGCCGGCGGCGGTGCTGGCCGCCATACCGAGGTTGAACCCGCGGTCGCCTCCCACGCCGAGGGCATAGGGCCGCTGGAGCGGGGCGCGATACGCGGCCCAGCAGGCGATGTTCACTCCCAGCAGCAGCGCGAGCGCGGCGCCGGCACGCGGCCAGCGCCACAGCAGCACGAGGCCGAGGAGGGTGACCGCCGCCAGGGCCAGCCGGAACGCCGCGAAACCCAGGACGACGTCCGAGAGGTAGAGCCGAAGCATCGACGGGCGCGCGTACGATACTCTAACGCGTCAAGCGGAACCACTCCGCGATCGTCTCCCCCGCGAGGGCGTGCCCCGCGTCGTTGAGGTGCTGGTCGATCGGCACGTAGAGAACCGCGTGGCGCTCACGTACGTACGCCCGGAAGGGTGGCAGGAGGTCGAGAAACGGGATCCCCTGCTCGCGGGCGAAGACCTGGACGTAGACCTGCGGAAAGGCGATGTCGAAGTCCCGGCCCCACTCACGCCCGCTGTAGACCTGGTCGTGGGTCGGTATGGCCACGACGGCGACGCTCACGCCGCGCTCCCGGCAGAAGGCGTTGATGCGGCCGAGGGCGGCCAGGGATTCGTCCCGGGCGCGGCGCGCTACGTCGGGATAGGGGACGCGGGACCAGAACGCGTACGACATGAACCGGCGGCTGGGTCCGAACTCGACGTACGGGTTCTCCCAGCCGAGGAGGGGCTCGAGCGCCCGGTAGCTCGCGAGCTGGCGCAGCCTCGACTTGAGGGCCGATGTCTCGGGGGCCGGCGTCGCCTCGACGCGATCGTTGACCAGGAACTCGGCCGGCACCTTCTGGCGCAGGACTTCGGGGTCGACCTCCGCCGTGCCGTCGACCAGCCGGTCCTTGCGCAGGCCGAGGTACGTGTCCCTGAAGTCGTTGCCGTTGAAAAACATCAACATCACGTGGTCCGGCGAGAAGCGGATCACCTGCTCCCTGAGAAGTAGCTCCTCGTCGCCGATGCCGTACCCGCCGACGCCGAAGTTCAAGACCTCGAACGCGGTCGGCGAGATGCCCTTCTCGAAGACGCCGACGAAGCTCCGCTCGATCGAGCTCGACCAGCAGCCGAACGTGTAGGAGTCCCCGAGGAACGCGACGCGTCGTCGGCCCGCCGGCTTCTCGAGGCCGACCTCGCGCCAGCGCATGCCGAAGCGGTTGGTCGTGATCTCGATGCGCCGGCCCTGCACGCTCGTCACGAGCCGAAGGCCTGGCTTCAGGCGGAAGGAACCGGTGCCGGTCGGGTTTGGCTCCAGCAGGTCGAGCCTCTCCCGCGGGCGTCCTGACTGCGCGGCCCGCCGCTCGCGGAACCGCAGCAGGAGCTCGGCGGGTACGAGGGTGAGGACGAGGCTGATGACCGCCGTGAGCGCTCCGAAGAGGAGCTTCTTCCGCCGGCCCTCCATGGCCGGCGATTATGTCCCACGCCGAACGCGCTGTCCGCGCGGCTCCGCGCCCAGCCGAGAGCGCGGCGTTCCTAGGGCAGCCAGCGGGGGTAGCTGATGTCGAACGAGGAGCCCAGGGTCACCAGGACCTGCCGCCCCGTGCCATCGCCCTGGACCAGCACGAGCCGCGAGGACGTGCCGTCGACCTCGGGGAAGACGATTCCCTTCGGCCCCCAGTCGGGGGCGCCTCGAAACGCGGGGCCGGTCACGATCGTCGTGATGCCGGTGCCGTCGAGCCGCGCGGTCATGATGTCCCAGGTGCCCAGGCCGCCGTTGCCGGTTCCGGTCAGGCGCCGGAACACCACCGAACGTCCGTCGGCGGAAAAGTCGGGGTCGGCGTCGGAGCCGACGACGTAGGGTGTGCCCGCGAGGGCCGCGCTGCCGTCGCCACCCGTCGTCACCCGGACCTGGGCGCCGGTCGAGGTGAAGAGCCATACCTGCCCCTTGCCGTCGACGTCGATGCGCTCGAACAGCGCCGCGGAGCCGCTGGGATCGATGCGCGGCCGCCGCTCGCGGACGGTGTTGGTGGAGGTGAGATTTCGCGTGTTTTGGCCGTTCGGGTCGGCGCGGTAGAGGTCCTCGATTCCCCCTTCACCCGCGGCGGAGTAGACGAGCACGTCCCCGCTCGGCGACCAGTCGATGCCCGACACCCTGGCGTTGCTTTGGAGCAGCCCGCCCTCGACGCTGCGGGCGAGGTCCACGACGAGGAGCGCCTCGCCGTCGGCGGCGGTCAGCTGCCCGTCCTTGTTGGTGTCGGTGTCGACACGCCGGAGCGCGACGCGGAACCGGTCGGGCGCCGGAGCGGCCTCGACCGAGCTGCAGCGGCGGTTGTCGTTGTTGCAGAAGGTGAGCCGCGTGACGCCGGCGCCCCCATCGCCGACGGCGAAGACTTCGTCCGGAGAGCCCGGACGGGTGGCGTAGGCGTTGCTCGTGTAGACGATCGTCGCGTCCGCGCGGGGGGCGACGGTGGGGTTGCTGTTGGCGAACGGGTTGTCGTAGGTGGTGTTGCAGGCGCCCAACAGGGCCGCGGCCGCGATCGCGGGGCGCAACTGGCGCGCTGTCATACGTTCCTTTGCGCAGCCTAATGCGCGCGCGCGCGGCCCGTCAAGCGTCGGATGTTATAATCCGGTCCTTCTACGCCTGGCTTCGGAGGCCTTCGTCAGATGTCCCAGGACGTCGTGATCCTCGGTGGCGCCCGCACCGCGATAGCCAAGTACGTCGGGGCGTTCAAGGACGTCTCCGCGCTCGAGCTGGGCGCGGCCGCGGCGCGCGCCGCGCTCGAGCGGGCGGGAGTGCAGCCGGGCTGGATCGAGCACGTCGTGATGGGCAACGCGCTGCAGACCTCGGCCGACGCGATCTACGGGGCACGCCACGTGGGGCTGAAGGCGGGCGTGCCGGTGGAGGTGCCCGCCCTCACCGTCAACCGGCTGTGCGGGTCCGGCTTGCAGTCCGTCGTGTCCGCCGCGCAGATGATCCGCCTCGGCGAGGCGCGCATCGCGCTCGCGGGCGGCATGGAGAACATGACCCAGGCCCCCCACGTGATCCGGGGCGCGCGGGTGGGATTCCGGCTCGGCGAAGGCAAGCTCGAAGACACCCTCATGGCGGCCCTGCTCGACACCCACTGCGGGCTCTACATGGCGCAGACCTCCGACAACCTCGCGCGCCGCCACGCGATCACCCGCGAGGCCATGGACGCCTACGCGCTGCGGAGCCAGAAGGCCGCGGCCGCGGCCGTCGAGCGCGGCGTGTTCGCCGAGGAAATCACGCCCGTGGACGTGAAGGAGCGGGGAAGGACGGTGCGGGTGGAGAAGGACGACCACCTCCGCCCGGACACGACGCTCGAAGGCCTGGCCGCCCTCAAGCCCTCGTTCGGCAAGGACGGGTTCGTCACCGCCGGCAACGCGAGCGGGATCGTGGACGGTGCGGCGGCGCTGGTCGTGGCCGACGCCGAGGAGGCTCGGCGGCGGGGCCTGAAGCCGCTGGCGAGGATCGTATCGTGGGGCGTCGCGGGGGTGCCGCCCGAGATCATGGGCATCGGCCCGGTGCCGGCTTCGCGCAAGGCGCTGGAGGCCGCCGGCCTCGCGCTGAAGGACATGGACCTCGTCGAGGTCAACGAGGCGTTCGCGGGGCAGTACCTCGCGGTGGAGAAGGAGCTGGGGCTCGACCGCGAGCGCACCAACGTCAACGGCGGCGCCATCGCCCTCGGCCACCCGCTCGGCGCGACCGGGACCCGGCTGCTCCTCACGCTGGCGCTGGAGCTGCGCCGGCGCCGGGGCCGGCACGGCCTCGCCACCGCCTGCATCGGCGGCGGTCAGGGCATCGCGATGATCATCCGCCGAGAAGACTGACGGACCGTTTCAACATGGCCATCAAGACCGTGGGTGTCGTCGGGTGCGGGCTCATGGGCTCGGGCATCGCGCAGGTGTGCGCCGAGGCGGGATACCAGGTCGTCGTGCGGGAGGTGAGCGACGACCTCCTGAAGAAGGGCCTGGGGAAGATCGAATCGTTCCTCGCCAAGGGCGTCGAGCGGGGCAAGGTCACGCCCGAGCGGAAGACGGAGATCCTGGGCCGGATCGGGGGCACCACGTCGCTCGAGAAGCTGTCCGGCGCCGACATCGTCATCGAGGCGGTCGTCGAGAGCCTCGAGGCCAAGCGCGAGGTCTACCAGGTCCTGGACCGCGTCTGCCCGCCGGCTACGATCTTCGCCTCCAACACCTCGTCGCTCTCCATCACCGAGATGGCGGCGGTGACGAAGCGGGCCGACCGCTTCGTGGGCATGCACTTCTTCAACCCGGTGCCGCTCATGAAGCTCGTGGAAGTGGTGCGCTCGCCCCTCACGTCGGCCGAGGCTTTCGAGCGGGCGGTGGAGTTCGCGCGGAGCCTGGGCAAGACGCCGGTCCGCGCCACCGACCGGACCGGCTTCATCGTCAATCGCCTCCTTGTCCCGTACCTCCTCGACGCGGTCCGCGCGCTCGAGGAAGGCGTCGGCTCGGTGGTGGACATCGACGAGGGGATGCGCCTCGGTTGCGGCCACCCGATGGGGCCGTTGACGCTGCTCGATTTCGTCGGCCTGGACACCACGTACTACATCGCCGACATCATGTTCGACGAGTTCCGGGAGAAGCGCTTCGCTCCGCCGCCGCTGCTGAAGCGCATGGTCCAGGCCGGCCTGCACGGACGCAAGACCGGGAAGGGCTTCTACGACTACGCGCAGGATCCGCCGAAGCCGGTGGCCGGGTTGGTCTAACAGACAACGCAGAGGCCGCAGAGAAGAACGCAGAGGCCGCAGAGACCAGGATGGAATACAAGAACCTGCTCGTCGAGACGCGCGATGGAGTGACCGTGGTGACCATCAACCGGCCCGACAAGCTCAACGCCCTCGACGACCGCACCGTGGAAGAGCTGGACGCCGCGTTCGCCGCCCTCGGCAGTGACGCTTCGGTGCGGGGCGTGATCCTCACCGGAGCGGGGGAGAAGGCCTTCGTGGCCGGCGCCGACATCGGCGAGCTGGCCCGGCAGAGCCCGGTCGAAGGCAAGGAGCGCTCGATCCGCGGCCAGCGCGTCCTCGACCGGATCGAGAAGCTCGGCAAGCCGGTGGTGGCGGCGGTCGGCGGCTTTGCCCTCGGCGGCGGGTGCGAGCTGGCCATGGCCTGCCACGTCCGCATTGCCTCCGAGAACGCGAAGCTGGGGACACCGGAAGCCAAGCTCGGGATCATGTGCGGCTATGCCGGCACCCAGCGCCTGTCGCGGCTGGTCGGGAAGGGCCGTGCGCTCGAGCTGCTGTTGACGGGCGAGATGGTCGACGCGCAGGAGGCGTTCCGCATCGGCCTTGTGAACAAGGTCGTGCCGCGGCCGAAGCTGCTCGAGGAGTCGGAGGCGCTCGTCCGCAAGATGCTGGCCAACGGGCCGGTCTCCCTCCGCTTCATCATCGAAGCGGTGAACGCGGGCCTGGAGATGCCTTTCGCGGAAGGGCAGTACCTGGAGGCGACGCTCTTCGGCCTCATCTGCGCCACCGACGACATGAAGGAGGGGACGAAGGCCTTTCTGGAGAAGCGCCCGCCGAAGTTCCAGGGCAAGTGAAGCAAGCGCCCGCGAGACTCCCTCACGCGCGCGGCCTGAAGATCCTGATCCTGCGGTCCGCGTTCAACCCGCGCGTCGTGGACGGCCTCCTCGCGGGCGCGCGCTCGGCGCTGATCTCCATGGGAGTGGCGAAGTCGGCGGTGACGGTCGAAGAGGTGCCGGGGGCCTTCGAGCTTCCCCTGGCCGCCCGCGCCGCCGCCGGCTCCGGCCGGTTCGACGCGGTGGTCGCGCTCGGCGCGGTCATCCGCGGCGACACCGACCACTACGAGCACATCGCCCGCGAGGCGGCGGCCGGCCTCGCCGCGGCCGCGCGCGAGACCGGGATGCCGATGGGCTTCGGCGTGCTGACGGTGGCGAGCGAGGACCAGGCCCTCGTCCGCGCCGCGCCCGGACCCGGCAACAAGGGGGCGGAGGCGGCGCGGGCGGCGGTGGCGATGGTCCACGTCGTGCGCCGGCTGCGAGGCGGCAAGCGGCGGCGGAGGCCCAGCGCCGTTGGATCTCAGGCCCGACGCGGCCGGCGAACCCGCGCGTCGGGCCGCGTTTGAGTTGATGGGGCGAAGGACGAAGGCGCGAGAGTGCGCCCTGCAGATGCTCTACCAGTGGGACCTGACCCGAGCGCCCATGGACGAGGTCGCGGCCTCGTTCTGGCGGGTCCGCACGAGCACGGAGGCGACGAAGGCGATGGCCGAGCGGCTGGCGCGCGGCGCGCAGGCCAATGCCGCGCGTCTCGACGGCCTGATCGGCGAAGCGGCCACCAACTGGCGCTTCGACCGCATCGCGGCCGTGGACCGCAACCTCCTGCGCCTCGGTGCGTACGAGCTGGACATGGAGCGGGACACCCCGCCCGCGGTGGTGATCGACGAGGCGGTGGAGATCGCGAAGCGGTTCGGCGAGGCCGACTCCCCGTCGTTCGTCAACGGCGTGCTCGACGCGGTTCGCCGCATGGTGCGCGGTGAGGAGCCCCGGTCGCGGGGTCGGGACAAGGAATGAGGGCGGCGTGAGCAAGCCCGAAACGCCCGTGCCTCCGGTAGAGGGCTGGCCGGAGGAATCGGCCACGCGCCTGGCCAAGGCGAACGCGCTGCGCGAGCGCGGCGTCAACCCCTACCCGAACCGGTACGACCGGACGCACAGCTTCGGCCAGATCATCGCCGCCTACGGCGAGAAGACGGCGGAGGAGCTGGATTCGCTGAAGGCGCCGGTGAGGATCGCCGGCCGCGTGGCGCTGAAGCGGCCGCAGGGCAAGGTCACCTTCTCCACCCTGTCCGACGGCGAGAGCCGCTTGCAGGTCTATCTGCGCAAGGACGACCTCGGCGAGCGGCCGTACTCGATGTTCGAGGACCTCGTCGATCTCGGCGATTACGTCGGCGTGGCGGGCCGGATCATGCGGACGCGCAAGGGCGAGCTGACGGTGCAGGCCGAGGAGCTGACGTTCCTGGCGAAGGCGCTGCTGCCGCCGCCCGAGAAGTGGCACGGCCTCGCCGACGTGGAGGCGCGCTATCGCCAGCGCTACCTCGACCTCATGGCCAACCCGGAGGTGCGCCGCACGTTCGTCTCGCGCAGCGCCATGATCGCGGAGATCCGCCGCTTCCTCGACGCGCGCGGCTACGTCGAGGTCGAGACGCCGATGATGCAGCCCATCGCGGGCGGCGCCATGGCCCGCCCCTTCACGACGCACCACAACGCACTCGACATCGATCTCTACCTCCGCATCGCGCCCGAGCTGTACCTGAAGCGGCTCGTCGTGGGCGGCATGGAGAAGGTCTACGAGATCAACCGGAACTTCCGCAACGAGGGCATCGACTCCCAGCACAACCCCGAGTTCACGATGCTCGAGTTCTACACGGCGTGCTTCGATGTCGACGACGTGATGACGGTGACGGAAGAGCTGGTGGCGGCCGCAGCGCAGCGCGTCTCGGAAGGGCGTCCCGTCGTCTACAAAGGGCGGGAGGTCGCGTTCACGCGCCCGTTCGCCCGCGTGACCATGAAGGACGCCGTCGCCGCGGCGGCCCGTCAGGCCGGCCTCGAGCTTCCGCGCGCCGTCCTCGACCGCCCTGCCCAGCTCGAGGAGTGGACGCGGTCCGGTGCGCTCCGGGGCCGGCGCAACGCCAAGGGCGCCGAGCTGTCGCCGGACAGGTACGCGGGTCTCTCCCACGGCAAGCGGGTGGCGCAGCTCTTCGGGGACCTGGCCGAGGGCGGGTTCTGGAAGCCGACCTTAGTCGTCGACTATCCGGTGGAGGTGTCGCCGCTGTCCAAGGCGCGGCCCGACGACCCGACGGTCACCGAGCGGTTCGAGCTCTACGCGGCGGGCATGGAGATCGCCAACGGCTTCTCGGAGCTGAACGACCCTCTGGAGCAGCGCCAGCGCTTCCTCGACCAGCTCCAGGAGCGCGAGCGGGGCGACCTCGAGGCTCACCGCATGGACGACGACTACGTCCGCGCCCTCGGCCACGGCCTCCCGCCCACCGGCGGCTGCGGCGTGGGCATCGATCGCCTCGCGATGATCCTGACCGACTCGCCCTCCATCCGCGACGTGATCCTGTTCCCCCACATGCGTCCGGAGGGCGGACGGTAGTTGCCGTACGAGCTGCTCATCGCGCTGCGGTACCTGACGGCCAAGCGCAAGCAGGCGTTCATCTCGATCATCTCGGCCATTTCCGTGCTCGGGGTCGTGGTCGGGGTGATGGCCCTCATGGTCGCCCTCGGCCTCATGACCGGCCTGCAGAAGGAGATCCGGAGCAAGATCCTCGGCACCACCGCTCACGTCAGCCTCTTCCGCAGCCGGGGCGAGGGCTTCGACGACTACCGCCAGGTCGTGGAGCGCGTGCGCCATCTCCCGCACGTGCAGGGCGCCGCGCCCGCCGTCTACGGCAAGGGCATCGTGGCCAGCGCCGCCGGCTCGGCCCTCGCGACCTTCAAGGGCATCGTGCCCGCCGAGGAGCGGACCGTCACCGACATCGGCTCCCAGGTCGAGGGTGGATCGCTCGACGCGCTGGCGGCGCCGCCGGTCGGCGGTCTTCCCCCGATCCTCCTGGGGCGCGAGCTGGCCAACTCGATCGGTATCGGCCCGGGTGACGTCGTGAGCGTCACGTCGCCGCGCGGCCGACTGTCGCCCATGGGCCTGCTTCCCCTCGTCAGCAAGTTCAAGGTGGCGGGGCTGGTGAGGAGCGGGCTCTACGAGTTCGACGCGGGCTGGGCGTACATGGCCCTGCCCGCCGCCCAGCGTCTCTTCGTGGAGGACGACCGCGCGTCTCTCGTCGAGCTGCGCGTAGACGACATCTACGCGGTGCGCAAGATCGCGGGCGAGATCCGCGCCGCCCTCGGCGACGACTACCTGGCCAGCAACTGGATCGACCTCAACCAGAGCCTCTTCTCGGCCCTGTGGCTCGAGAAGATGGCGATCGGCATCACGATCGGCCTCATCGTGATGGTGGCGGCCCTGAACATCGTGGCCACCCTCATCCTCATGGTGATGGAGAAGCACAAGGACATCGCGATCCTCGTCTCGATGGGCGCGTCCCGCGGCGCCGTGACCCGGATCTTCATGCTCCAGGGCACGATCATCGGGGCGGCGGGCACGGTCGCGGGAGCGATCCTCGGCTGGGCGGCCTGCCAGGTTCTTGACCGCTTCCGGCTGCTCCAGGTGCCGGTGGACGTCTACCAGATCTCCTACGTGCCCTTCACGCTCCTGCCCGGCGATGCCGCGACCGTCGTCGGGGGCGCGGTGCTCATCTGCTTCCTGGCCACGGTCCACCCCGCCCGCGCCGCCGCCCGCCTCGACCCCGCGGAAGCCCTCCGCTACGAATGACGATGGCGCCGGTGGTCGTCGCGGAGGGGATCGTCAAGGGCTACCGCACGCCCGCCGGGTACGTGCCCGTGCTCGAGGGGCTGGACCTGCGGGTACAGCCGCAGGAGATGCTCGCGATCACGGGGGCCTCCGGCGTGGGGAAGTCGACGCTGCTGCACGTGCTGGGGACGCTCGACCGTCCCGAGTCGGGACGGCTCGCGCTGGAGGGCGAGGACGTCCTCGGCCTCCAGGAGGACCGGCTGCGCCGGCTGCGGAACCGCGTCCTCGGCTTCGTCTTCCAGTTCCACCACCTGCTGCCCGAGTTCAGCGCGCGCGAGAACGTGATGATGCCCGCCCTCATCGCGCGGCTCCCGGCACCCGAGGCCAGGCGGCGCTCCGAGGCGCTGCTGGACGAGCTGGGCCTCGCCGCGCGCGGCCACCACCGCCCGGGCGCCCTCTCCGGCGGCGAGCAGCAGCGGGTGGCGGTGGCCCGCGCCCTCGTCCAGTCACCCCGGATCCTGCTCGCCGATGAGCCCACCGGGAACCTCGACCAGGAGACGGGGGACAGACTGCACGGCCTCCTCCGGCGTCTCAACCAGGAGAAAGGGATCACGGTGATCGTCGTGACGCACAACGAGCGCCTCGCCGCCGCCTGCGACCGAACTCTGCGGCTGCACGCGGGCCGCCTGGAGCCCGCGCGGACGTAAGACGATGGCGAGAAACATTCTCCGGCGCGAGCGTCCGGCGCGCGCAGCGGAGCGTTTCCGCTGCCGCCTCGCGCCGGATTCATTCCGGCGTGAGGCGCTTGGTGATGCCTGGCGCGTAGCGGAGCGCGCCGCATTCGGTCTAGAATCAACCGGGGGGTCCTGAGGCTAAGTGTTTGAACGTTATACAGAGCGTGCTCGTCGGGTGATCTTCTTCGCCCGCTACGAAGCCAGCCAGCTCGGCAGCAACTCGATCGAGACCGAGCACCTGCTCCTGGGGCTCATCCGGGAGGGGAAGGGGCTCACCTCCCGCATCTTCTCCAAGAGCCACCTGTCGATGGAGTCCATCCGCAAGGAGATCGAAGGCCGGGCGCTCTACCGGGACAAGGTGTCGACCTCCGTCGACATCCCCCTCTCCCCCGAAAGCAAGCGCACGCTCGGCTACGCCTCCGAGGAGGCGGAGCGGATGCTCCACAACTACATCGGCACCGAGCACATCCTCCTCGGCCTCATGCGGGAGGAGAAGTGCGTCGCCGCCGCCATCCTCGCCGAGAAGGGCATGCGCCTCTCCGCGGTGAGGGAAGACATCGTCCAGCTCCTGAACGAGAAGGCGAACATCGGGAAGACGAAGGAGACGCCTCTCCTCTCGGAGTTCTCCCGCGACCTGACCGAGGCGGCCGCCCGCGGGGCCCTCGATCCCCTGGTCGGGCGCGACGACGAGCTGGCCCGGATCGTCCAGGTCCTCTGCCGCCGCACCCGGAACAACCCGGTGCTCATCGGCGAGCCCGGGGTGGGGAAGACGGCGCTCGTCGAGGGCCTCGCCAACAAGATCGTGCAGGGCGACGTGCCGGTCTACCTGGCCGAGAAGCGGATCCTCGCCCTCGACATCTCGCTCATCGTGGCCGGGACGAAGTACCGCGGCCAGTTCGAGGAGCGGCTCAAGACGATCATGCGGGAGCTGACCGAGAGCCACAACATCGTGATCTTCATCGACGAGCTGCACACGCTGGTGGGCGCCGGC
>WNFB01004395.1_pt1 | contig 12539 bp, 9 predicted proteins | sample 5400501 | NCBI WGS metagenome assembly WNFB01 (sample SAMN13153341, study PRJNA577476) | soil metagenome | isolation source: 200 cm saprolite under Douglas fir tree site 2 hole 1 | place: USA:California | collected 2015-04-18 | reverse complement strand
GATCGTCGTGCGTCCCTCGCAGAGCTTGCACTTCCGGCAGCCCTGGAGCGCCTGCTCCTGGGCGCGCAGCGCCTCGTCGGGACCGAGGAGGTACTGGCCCTCGAGGCCGAGCTCGGTCGTGCCGAGGTCGCGATGGTGACGGAGCGTGGCGCCGAGCGCGCCCAGCGCGTCGGCGAGCGCCTGGCGGGGATCGGCGGCCGCGTCGGGCGCGGCTATCGCGCCACCTTCTTGGCGCCGGCCCCCGCGCGCAGCGCCAGGACGTGGGTGAGGATCGCGTCGGCGACGTCGGCCTTCGTCATCCGCGGGAGCGGCTTGTGGCCGCCCCAGCGGTCGAGGAGCAGCACCTCGTTCTCGTCGGCGTCGAAGCCGATGCCCTTCTGGCTGACGTCGTTCGCGACGAGCAGGTCGATGCCCTTGCGCTCGAGCTTCTCGCGGGCGTTCGCGGCGACGTCGTTGGTCTCGGCGGCGAAGCCGACGATGAACGCGCCGGTGTGGCGCGCGGCGACCTCGGCCAGGATGTCGGGGTTCGGCGTGAGCTCGAGGGTCAGATCGCGCTTGCCCTTGATCTTGACGGGCGCGGCCTGCCGCGCGCGGTAGTCGGCGACGGCCGCCGCCTTGATCACGATCGTGGCGGATGCCAGGTGCTGGAGCACCGCCTCGCGCATGTCCTCGGCCGTCTGGACGGGGACGAAGACGGCGCCCGGCGGCGGCGTGAGGGCGGTCGGCCCGGAGACGAGCGTGACCGCGGCGCCGCGGCGCAGGGCGGCGGCCGCGAGGCCGTAGCCCATCCGGCCGGACGAGCGGTTGGAGAGGTAACGCACCGGGTCGACCGGCTCCCGCGTGGGCCCGGCGGTCACCAGCAGGCGCTCGCCCGCGAGGTCGCGCACCGGCGTGAGCGCGCGCCGGATCGCTTCCACGATCGCGTCCGGCTCGGGGAACCGCCCCTTGCCGGAGAGGCCGGACGCGAGCGCCCCCGCGTCGGGCTCGAGCACCGCCACGCCGCGCGCGCGCAGCGTGGCGACGTTCGCGACGACCGCCGGGTGCTCCCACATGCCGCCGTCCATCGCGGGCGCGATCACCACGGACCCCCGGGCCGCGAGGAGGAGCGTCGTGAGGAAGTCGTCGGCGAGGCCGTGCGCCGCCTTGGCGAGGAGGTTCGCCGTCGCGGGCGCGACGACGATCGCGTCCGCGCGCTCGGCGAGCGCCACGTGCTCGACGGCGTCCGGGCTCTGCGGGTCGAACAGGTTCGTCAGCACCGGCCGGCCGGAGAGCGTGCGGAAGGTGAGCGGGCCCACGAACTCGCGCGCGTGCTCGGAGAGGCACACGGTCACCGCGGCGCCGAGCCGGGTCAGCTCGCGCAGCAGGTAGACGGCCTTGTACGCGGCGATCGAGCCGGTGACGCCGAGGATCAGCTCGCGGCCCGCGAGGCTCATGCCTTCGGCGTCTCCCCCTCTTCCTTCACGCGGAACTCGACCTTGGCGGCCGCGATCTCCTCGAGCGCGCTGCTCGTGGGCTTCTTGTGGTGGCTCTCGACGCGCGGGGGCGCGCCGCGGTTGAGCTGCCGCGCCCGCTTGGCCGCGAGGACGACGAGCATGTAGCGGTTCGACACCTTGTTGAGGGCTCCTTCGAGCGAGGGGAACGCCATCAATGTGGTACCTCCAGGTCGGGGAATGCCAGGCCGAGCCGCGCCGTGCGGCTGCGCTCGGCCTGGATGATCGAGGCCAGCTGCTCCATGGCCTCCTTGACGTCACGGTTCACCAGCAGGTAGTCGTAGCGCCGCCAGAGCGCGATCTCCTCGCGCGCGCGCGCCAGGCGCCGCGCGATCTCCTGCTCGTTGTCGGAGCGCCGCTCCCGCAGCCGCTGCTCCAGCTCCTTCATGGACGGCGCGACGATGAAGATGAGCACCGCCTCGGGATAGCGGGCGCGGACCTGCGCGGCGCCCTGCGTGTCGATGTCGAGCAGGACGTCGTTGCCGCCGCGGAGCGCCTCCTCGAGCGGGCGCGCGGGGGTGCCGTAGAGGTGGCCGTGCACGGTCGCCCACTCGGCGAACTCGCCGCGCGCGAGCATCGCGCGGAACTCGCGCTCGTCCACGAAGCGGAAGTCCACGCCGTCGATCTCGCCGCCGCGCGGCGCCCGCGTCGTCACCGAGACCGAGTAGGCGAGGCCGGGCACGGCCAGGCGCGCCTCGCGGCACAGCGTCGTCTTGCCCGCGCCCGAGGGCGCCGAGACGACGAACAGCGTGCCGCGCCGCCGGATCATCCGGCCGCACCCCACCCGGCCGCGCCGCGGCCGCTACTCAAGATTCTGCGCCTGCTCGCGCATCTTCTCGACGACGCCCTTCGCGGCGAGGGCCGCCTGGCTCACCTCGAGGTCGTCGGCCTTCGAGGCGATCGTGTTGACCTCGCGGTTGAGCTCCTGCATGAGGAAGTCGAGCGCGCGGCCCGCGGGGCCGCCCCGCTCGAGGACCTGGCCGAGCTCGGTCAGGTGGGCGCGGAGCCGCGCGAGCTCCTCCTGCACGTCGGTCTTCTCGGCCCAGATCGCGACCTCGGTGAGGACGCGCCCCTCGTCCACCGCGGCGCCGGCGAGGAGGCCGCGGATCCGCTCGCGGAGCCGCTCCTCGTAGCGCGCGACCGCGGCGGGCATGCGCGCCGTGATCAGGGCCACCCGCTCCTGGAGGTCGGCGCGGAGGGCGCCGAGCTCGGCGGCGAGCGCCTCGCCCTCGGCGGCCCGGCGCGCGACGAGCGCGTCGAGCGCCCGGCCGACCGCCTCGGCCAGGATCGGCCACGCGGCCTCCGGGGCGGGCGCCTGGGCCTCGTCGAGCCGCACGACGCCCGGGCGCTCGAGGAGCCACGCGAGCGTCACGTCGCCCGGGACGCCGAGCGTGTTGCCGAGCTCGCGCGCACGCGCGACGTACTCGGCGGCGAGCGCCGCGTCCACGCCGACCGTCTGCGACGACGCGCCCGGCGCCGGCGTGAGCTGGACGGTGACCTCGACGCGGCCGCGCTCGAGCCGCGTCTGCACCAGCCGGCGCACGTCGAGCTCGAAGGCGGCGAGGGCGCGCGGCACGCGGACCGCGATGTCGAGGTGGCGATGGTTCACGCTGCGCGCTTCGACGGTCAGGCTCGCCGTCGGCCCGGCGACCTCGGCCCGGCCGAAGCCCGTCATGCTCCGGAGGGACGGAACGGCCGCGCGCGGGGTGGGACTCATCCAGTGATCATAGGGCGAAATCTCCTGTAGTGTCAATATGTTGCGATTGACACGCCGCGCGCGCCGGGCGTACACTCGCGCACATTTTTCGGACCAGCGGAGGTCACACCCGATGCCGTCCTACTTCGGCCTCCTCGCGAAGATCGCGCTCGCGTGGACGATCGTGTGCTTCATCGGGAAGCGCGCGTGACGCGCTGGGCGCTCGCGTCCCTCGGCGCCCTCCTGGTCCTCGGCGTCGCGACCGTCGCGCTCAGCCGGCTCTTCGGCCGGTCCGGCTCGCGTGCCGCGATCCTCGTCTCCGTCGTGGCCCACTGGCTCGGCGCCTGGGTGCTCTGGAGCTTCGCCGGCGGGCTCGCCCTCCGCTACGGCCTCCTCGGCGCCTACCCCGGCGCCTTCTTCGGCCTCCTGGCGCTCGCGGGCGGTATCTGGCACTACCGGACGGCCGTCGCCGGCGGACGCGAGCGTGGTCTCGTCGTCTTCGTCGGCGTCCAGCTCCTGTGGCTCGCCCTCGTCCTCCTCCAGAACGGCGCGTTTGGCGACATTTTTTGATAGCCTCGATCATATGAGCGTGGAGGACGCGATCCTCCTGGTCGACGCCGACCGCAGCGTTACCGACGCGCTGCGCGACTTCCTCAAGGGCGAGGGGTACGCGGTGGAAGTCGCCCGTACAGGCGCCGAGGGATTCCGGAAAATCAAGAACGGCGCCTTCGGTCTCGTCCTCCTCGAGCTCGCCCTGCCCGACACCAAGGGCGCGACCGTCATGCGCGACGCCCAAAAGCTCCACGCGCCGCCCGAGTTCATCGTCGTCGCGGAGCGGAAGACGCTCGACGCGGCCATGGAGACGGTCGAGGGAAGCGCCGCGGGTTACCTCGCGAAGCCCGTGGACGTCCCGCGGCTCGGCCGGATCGTCCGTCGCGTGTTCGAGCGGCGGCGGTTCGTGCGCGAGAACGCAGGGCTCCAGGAGGAGATCCAAAGCCGACTCGCGGAGAGCGAAGCCCTCGTCCTGATCTCGAGCACCGTCAGCTCGACGCTCGACATCCGCGAGGCGCTCCGGCGAATCTGCCGGGCGCTGGCGAGGCTCCTCCGCGCGGACACCGCGGCCGCCTACCTCAACGACCCGGGGACCGACCAGCTCGTGCCGACGGCCGCGTACCACGTGCCGAAGGAGCACCTCGCGACGCTGTCGACGGCGCCGCTCCCGCTCCGGGAGCAGGGTTTCCACGAGGCGGTGTGGAACGAGCGGCGGCCGGTCTGGTCGGACGACGTCGCCGCCGACGCCCGCTTCAGCCACGCGATGTTCCGGAGCTTCCCCCACCAGTCCGGGCTCCTCCTGCCGCTGCTCATCGAGGACCGCGTGGCCGGTGGCTTCTACATCGTCTGGTGGAAGGAGCGTCGACGCTTCGAGGAGCGCGAGCTCCGGATGGTCACCCAGGTCTGCGAGCAGGTCGGGCTCCTCCTCCGCAACGCGAGCCTCTACGAGCAGGCCGAGCGGAACCGCCAGCGGCTCGAGGTCCTGAACGACGTCTCGCGCCAGCTCGCCGCCGTCCACGACACCGACGAGGTGCTCACGCTCATCGTCAACCAGGCGGCGCGGCTCGTGCGCGCCGAGGCGGCCGGCCTGCGCCTGCTCGAGGGCGACGACCTCGTCGTCGGCGCGCGCACGGAGTCGGCGGCGCCCCTCATGACCCGGCCGCGCATCAAGCCGGGCGAGAGTCTCTCCGGCAAGGTCGTCGCGACGGGCGAGACGGTCGTGGTCGAGGACCTGTCGCAGGACACGACGTACGACCCGGCCCACAAGCGGGGCGCGCTCGAGCGGGGATTCCGCGGATTCGTCGGCGTGCCGCTCAAGAGCCGCGGGCGGGTCCTCGGCACGCTGAACATCTATACGCAGGGCGCGCGCCACTTCCTCCCGGACGAGATCGACCTTCTGGAGGCGCTCGCCGATCAGGCCTCGACCGCGATCGAGAAGGCGCGCCTGTTCCGCGAGAGCGTCGAGGGCCGGCAGCTCCTCGCGCGCCTCTACCGCGCGGCGATCGAGATGCAGAGCTCCTGGGACCGCGAGGAACGCCTCCGCGCGTTCACGCGGGCGGCGCGCGAGGTGGTCGGCTTCGATCGCGTCAACGTGTTCCTCGTGACGCCCGACGGCGGCGGCCTGGAGCTCGTGACCTCCGAGGGCGACGCCGGCGTCCCGTCCCTGGTCCTGCCGCTCACGCCGGGCGCCGGCGCCTACCACCAGGCGTTCGAGAGCCGCCGGCCCGTGGCGGTGCTGTCCGACGAGGACCTCCGGAGCGTGCGCTCGATCGACCGCGCGCACGTCGCCCACCCCTACCTCCGGTCCCGGCGGTTCGTCGTCGCGCCGCTCCTGGCCGGCGATCGCGTGATCGGGGTGGTCGGCGCCGACAACAAGCCGAGCCGGCGCCCGATCGCCGCGTCGAGCGTCGAGCCGTTCAGCTCGCTCTGCCAGAACCTCGCGATCGCGCTGGAGGAGAGCCGGCTCTACGCGGAGACCCGGGCGCGCGAGCAGGAGGCGACGAAGCTCTACGGGGTCACGCGCGAGCTCGCGACCAGCCTGGACCGCGACCGCGTCCTCGACCTCATCGTGACGCAGACCGTCGAGCTGACCGGCTGCGAGGCGAGCGGGATCTACGTCTTCGATCGCGAGCGGGACGGGCTCGTCTTCGGCCGCGGCCTCAACCTCGCGCCCGAGCTGACGCGCGGGCTGTTTCTCAAATCGGGCGAGGGCGTCGGCGGCCGCGCGTTCAAGGAGCGCCGGCCGGTGTGGACCCGGGACCGGACCACCGACCCGGACCTCGGCTACAGCCCGGCGTCGCGCGCGCTCATCGACACGATGTCGCCCCGCGCCTTCCTCGCGGTGCCCATCATGAGCCGCGACGAGGTCCACGGCGTGCTGCTGGAGTACTTCTTCACCCCGCACGACTTCACGCCGCGGGAGACCCAGCTCGTCTCGACGCTCGCCGACCACGCGGCGCTGGCGTTCGAGAACATCCGCCTGCTCGAGGAGACGCGGCGCCGCGAGCAGGAGGCGAGCACCCTCTCGCGCGGCCTCGCGCTCCTGAACCAGGCGACCCGGGCGCTGCAGCGCACGCTCGACATCGACCGCATGCTCACCGGTGCCCTCGAGGAGCTGGCGCGCGCCTTCGGGGCCGACTCGGCGGTCATCAACCTGCTCGACGCCGAGGGCGGCGTGCTCCGGAGCGTCGGGCACTGGCTCTCCGAGGAGCAGCGCCGCGCGCTGCATGCGCGGCGCGGCGGGGTCACCGCCCACGTGCGCGACACGCGGCAGCCGCTCCTGATCCGCGACCTCGAGGAGCGGCGTGAGATGGTCCACCCCGAGAACTTCGCGCGGGGCGTGCAGTCCATCGCGGGCCTGCCGGTCGTCGGCCAGCAGCGCCGCGTCCTCGGCGTGCTGCTGCTCTACTACAGGACCCCGCAGCTCTTCCCGGACACCGTGGTCCGCCTGCTGACCTCGTACGCCGACCAGCTCGCGACCGCGCTCGAGAACGCGCAGGTCTACGAGGAGGCGCAGACGCAGCGGGTCCGCCTCGCACAGATCTTCGGCTCGACGTCCGACGGCATCCTGCTCGTCGGCCCCGACGGCGACATCCGGACGACCAACGCGCGCGCCGGCGAGCTCCTCGGGTTCGACACGGCCCACGCCGTGGGCACGCCGCTCGCGGACGTGCTCATGGCATTCGCCGGCTCGGCGCCCGAGGCCGAGGCGGGTCTCACCGCCCTGCGCGCGCTGCTTGGCGACCCGGAGCAGGGCGGCGCCGGCGACCTCGACCTCCGCCGGCACGGCAAGATCATCCACTGGACGGGTCAGCCGACCCGCGACGCCGCCGGCGCGACGCTCGGGCTCACGCTGACGCTCCAGGACGTCACGCACGAGCGGCAGGTGAGCCAGCTCAAGTCGGACTTCGTGTCGTTCGTCACGCACCAGCTCCGCACGCCGCTCTCGGGCATCAAGTGGATGCTCGAGCTGGCCGCGCAGACGCCGGGCATCTCCGAGGAGCTGATGAGCTTCGTGCACGACGCGACCGAATCCGCCGAGCGGCTCATCGGCCTGGTCAACGACCTGCTCGACGCCTCGCGCCTGGAGAGCGGGACGCTCAAGATGAAGCCCGAGCCCACGGGCCTGGCCGAGCTGACGAAGAGCGTGCTCGACGAGCTGACGACGCTCGTCCGCGCGCGCGGCCACCAGCTCTCGCTCGTCGGCGCCGAGGCGGCGCCGCGCGTCCTGGCCGACCCGCAGCTCCTGCGCCAGGTGATCCTCAACCTCACGTCGAACGCGATCAAGTACACGCCGACCGGCGGGGCGGTGACCGTCCGCATCGCGCGCGAGGACGGCGTCGCGCGCTGGGCGATCACCGACACCGGGGTCGGGATCCCGCGGGCCGCGCAGTCGCGGCTCTTCGAGAAGTTCTTTCGCGCGGAGAACGCGCCGACGATCGAGACGGAGGGGACGGGGCTCGGCCTCTACCTGGTCCGGCTGATCGTCGAGCGGCTCGGCGGCCGGGTATGGTGCGAGTCCGAGGAAGGCCGGGGCTCGACGTTCCTCTTCACGTTGCCACTCAGCGAGTGAGGCCCATGACGGAGACGGCGAAACGGCTCCTGCTGGTCGAAGACGATCGCTTCCTGCGGCGCGCCTGCGAGGTGGCCCTCAAGCAGCGCGGGTTCGCGGTGACGTCGGCGGTGGACGGCGAGGAGGGCCTCCGCCTCGCCCGGGCCGAGCCCTGGGATCTGATCCTGCTCGACATGCTGATGCCCAAGCTCTCGGGGCTCGAGGTGCTGAAGGCGATCCGGAGCGACGAGGCCACGCGCGGGCTCCGCGTGCTCATCCTGTCGAACTCCTCGCGCGAGCAGGACGTGCAAGAGGTGACGCGGCTCGGCGTCGAGGGCTACTTCGTCAAGTCGAACCTCTCGCTCCAGGAGCTCGGCGACCGCGTGAGCGAGATCCTGGCCGCGAAGGGCTAGGCGCGGCTCCCCGGCTTGATCGCCGGAGAGCCGGTCTTGCAGAGCGGGCACTCCTCGGGCTTCCAGGTCCTGGCCTGAACGGTTGCCAGCGCGACGCGCTTGACGCCGAACCGCGCGACGCCGCCCGAGCGGTCGATCAGCGAGCCGACGCCCACCACCACGCCGCCCGCCTGCTCCACGCACGTGACGACCTCGCGCGTGGAGCCGCCGGTGGTGATGACGTCCTCGACGATGAGGCAGCGCTCGCCGCGCGCGAGCGCGAAGCCGCGGCGCAGCGTCATGACGCCGTTTTCGCGCTCGGTGAAGAGGCAGCGGCAACCGAGGGCGCGCGCCACCTCGTGGGCGACGAGGATGCCACCGATCGCGGGAGCCAGCACCGTGGCGGTCGCGGATTCGCGGAAGGGCATGGCGAGCGCCGCGCCGAGGGCGGCGGCGTGCTCGGGGAACTGGAGGACGAGCGCCGACTGGAGGTAGACGTCCGAGTGGAGCCCCGACGTGAGCCGGAAGTGGCCGTGCATGAGTGCGCCGGTCTTCTCGTAGAGGGCGAGCGTCTCCCGTTCGGTCACTTTAGCGGGGGCCGCGAGGCCGGGGGCACTCGGGGCGTGCCCTGATCCAGGTGCGTGGTGGCTGCGTTCCGTACAGCGCGATTCATTCCAGCTGACTCACGATGTCGCGCGCCGCGGCGGCCGGATCGGCCGCGGCGGTGATCGGGCGGCCGACCACGAGGTAGTCGGCGCCGGCATCGCGGGCCTGGCGCGGCGTGGCGACGCGCGCCTGGTCGTCGGCGCGCTCTGCCGGGCGAATGCCCGGCGTCACGATCACCCAGCGGTTGCCGAGCGCCACCCGGAGCATCCGGATCTCGCGCGGCGAGGCGACGCAGCCGTCGAGCTCCGCCTCGCGCGCGCGCTCGGCCAGACGCAGGACGTGGGCCTCGACGCTCGCCGTCACCCCGACCTCGCGCTCGAGCGTCGCGCGGTCGAGGCTCGTCAGCACCGTCACCCCGAGGCAGAGCGGGCGCGGCACGCCGAAGTCCCGCGCCGCCTTCGTCGCCGCCTCGGCGGCGGCGCGCATCATCGCGAGCCCGCCCGACGCGTGGACGTTCAGCATGAAGACGCCGAGGCGCGTCGCCTCGCGCACGGCGCCGGCGACCGTGTTCGGGATGTCGTGGTACTTGAGGTCGAGGAAGACCCTGAGGTCGCGCTTGCGCGCCGCCTCGACGGCGGCCGGCCCCGCGGCGGTGAAGAGCTGCGTGCCGATCTTGCAGCCGGTGACGACACCGGCGAGCCGGCCCATCAGCGCCTCCGCCTCGCCGAGGCCCTCGACGTCGAGGGCGACGAGGAGCCGGTCAGCGGGTTTCAGCGTGGTACTCCTGCAGGCTCAGCACCTGCTGCTCGCCCTTCAGCAGCGCCTCGATCGCGGCGATCGCCGTCTGGGCGCCGTCCATCGTGAGGTAGTAGGGGATGTTCTGCGTCACCGCGGTCCGCCGGATCATGTAGGAATCCTGCCGGCCGCGCCCGTCCTCGGGCGTGTTGAAGACGAGCGCGATCTCGCCCTGCTTCATGAGGTCGAGGACGTTCGGGCGGTAGCCCTCGGCGACCTTGTGGACGAGCTCCGCGGTCATCCCGTGACGCTCGAGGACGCGCGCCGTGCCCGCCGTCGCGACGATCGAGAAGCCCATCTCGACGAGACGCTTGGCGAGCGTCATCACGAGCCGCTTGTCGCGGTTCTTCACCGAGATGAAGACCTTGCCCGAGGCGGGCAGCACCGAGCCGGCGGCGATCTGCGCCTTCAGGTACGCCTTGCGGAAGTCGCGGTCGATCCCCATGACCTCGCCGGTGGACTTCATCTCCGGCCCGAGGACCGCGTCCACGCCCGGGAACTTCACGAACGGGAAGACCGACTCCTTCACCGCGATGTGGGCGAGCTCGCGTGTCTCGATCCCCGCCCAGGGCTCGAGCGACCGGCCGAGCAGCGCGCGCGTGGCGAGCTTCGCGAGCGGCGTGCCGATCGCCTTCGAGACGAACGGCACGGTGCGGGAGGCGCGCGGGTTCACCTCGAGGACGTAGATCGTCTCCTGGCGGATCGCGAACTGCACGTTGATGAGGCCCACGACCGAGAGCGCCTTCGCCAGCGCCTTCGTCTGCTCGCAGAGCGCCCGGATCTGGTCCTCACCGAGCGAGTAGGGCGGGAGCGCGCAGGCGGCGTCGCCCGAGTGGACGCCGGCCTTCTCGATGTGCTCCATGACCCCGCCGACGATCACGCGCTCGGGATCGGCGACCGCGTCCACGTCGATCTCGATCGCGTCCTCGAGGAACTTGTCGATGAGCACCGGGTGCTCGGGCGACACGCGCACCGCCTCGCGCATGTACTGGGAGAGGTCGCGGTCGTCGTACACGAGCCGCATCGCGCGCCCGCCGAGGACGTACGAGGGGCGCACGAGCACGGGGTAGCCGATCCCGGAGGCGATCGTCTGCGCCTCGGCGAGCGAGCGCGCGGTGGCGCCCGCCGCCTGGTTCAAGCCGAGCTCGCGGATGAGCGCGTTGAAGCGCTCGCGGTCCTCGGCGCGGTCGATCGCGTCGGGCGAGGTGCCGAGGATCGGCACCCCCGCCGCCTGCAGGGGCACCGCGAGCTTGAGCGGCGTCTGGCCGCCGAACTGGACGACGACGCCGAGCGGCCGCTCCTTCTCGACGATGTTGAGCACGTCCTCGAGCGTGAGCGGCTCGAAGTAGAGCCGGTCGGAGGTGTCGTAGTCGGTCGAGACCGTCTCGGGGTTGCAGTTGACCATGATGGCCTCCACGCCGAGGTCGCGGAGCGCGAACGCGGCGTGGACGCAGCAGTAGTCGAACTCGACGCCCTGACCGATGCGGTTCGGCCCCGAGCCGAGGATGATGACCTTGGGGCGGTCCGTCCGCGGCGCCTCGTCCTCCTCCTCGTAGGTCGAGTAGAGGTAGGGCGTGTGGGCGACGAACTCGGCGGCGCATGTATCCACGGTCTTGAACGTGGCGAGGACGCCGTGCGCGCGCCGCCGCTCGCGCACCGCCGCCTCGGTCGTCACCGTGAGCTCGGCGATCCGCCGGTCGGCGAAGCCGAGCTGCTTCGCCTTGCGGAGGACCGTGGGATCCGACAGCCCGGCGCGCGTGATCTCGGGCTCGTAGGCGACGATCTCGCGGATCCCCTCGAGGAACCAGCGGTCGATCTTCGTGAGCGCGTGGATCTCCGGCGTCCCGAGGCCGGCGCGGTACGCCTCGCCGATCGCGAAGATCCGGTCGGGGTTCGGCACGCGCAGGAGCCGGCGCAGCTCCTCGTCGTCCACCGGACGGCCGAGCGTCAGGCTGAAGCGGTCCTGCTCCAGGGACCGGATGGATTTCTGCAGGGCCTCCTTGAACGTGCGCCCGATGGCCATGACTTCCCCGACCGATTTCATCTGGGTGGTGAGCGTACGGTCGGCCTCGGGGAATTTTTCGAAGGCCCAGCGGGGGAACTTGACGACGCAGTAATCGATCGCCGGCTCGAACGAGGCGGGCGTCTCGCGCGTGATGTCGTTCCTGATCTCGTCGAGCGTGTAGCCGACCGCGAGCTTCGCCGCGATCTTGGCGATCGGGAAGCCCGTCGCCTTCGACGCGAGCGCCGAGGAGCGGGAGACGCGCGGGTTCATCTCGATGACGACCAGACGGCCGTCGTCGGGGTTCACGGCGAACTGGATGTTCGAGCCGCCCGTCTCGACACCGATCTCCCTGATGATTGCGATCGCGGCGTCGCGCATCAGTTGATATTCCTTGTCCGTCAATGTTTGTGCTGGAGCGACGGTGATCGAATCCCCGGTGTGAACCCCCATGGGATCGACATTTTCGATCGAGCAGATGACGACGACGTTGTCGGCCAGGTCGCGCATCACCTCGAGCTCGAACTCCTTCCAGCCGATCACCGACTCCTCGACGAGCACGGTGCCGACGGGCGACATCTGGAGGCCCCAGCGGACGGCCTCCTCGAGCTCCTCCGGGTTGTAGGCGATCGAGCCGCCCGTGCCGCCGAGCGTGAACGAGGGGCGGATGATCGCGGGGTAGCCGACCCGGCGGGCGATCGCGCGCGCCTCCTCGAGGCTGCGCGCGTAGCCGGAGCGCGGGAGCGCCAGGCCGATGCGCTCCATCGCCTCCTTGAAGAGCTGGCGGTCCTCGGCCTTCTTGATCGCGGGGAGCTTGGCGCCGATCAGCTCGACGCCGAAGCGCTCGAGGGTGCCGTCCTCGGCGAGCGCGACGGCGAGGTTCAGCCCCGTCTGGCCGCCGAGCGTCGGCAGGAGCGCCTGGGGCCGCTCGCGCGCGATGATCTTCGCGACGAAC
>WNFB01005704.1_pt1 | contig 12543 bp, 8 predicted proteins | sample 5400501 | NCBI WGS metagenome assembly WNFB01 (sample SAMN13153341, study PRJNA577476) | soil metagenome | isolation source: 200 cm saprolite under Douglas fir tree site 2 hole 1 | place: USA:California | collected 2015-04-18 | reverse complement strand
GAAGCGTTCGCGCATGCCGCCCTTCACAATGTCCTTCAGGTGGATCGCGCCAAGTACGCGGCGATCCTCGGCCACCAGTAACGGTGTCCCGCCGGACTTTGCGATGGTTATCACGACCTCTTCGACCTCCCGCGGAACATGATTGCCATTCTTGAAGGCATATTGGGCAATGGCGTCCGGCGCGCCTTTGCGGATTTCGCGGCCATGGAGATCAACCCCCGACATGCGCGTCGTCGCTGAAAACGGGATGAACGTTGCCGCTGCTGAAGATAGCTCCCTTCCGCGCAGGGCGTATTTCTCTTTGGCCAGCACGACAATCGATCGCCCTTCAGGGGTTTCATCGGCCAGCGAGGCGAGTTGGGCCGCGTCGGCGAGATCGGTTTCCTTAACGCCAGGCCCGGGGATCAATTCCGTCGCCCGCCGGTTGCCCAGCGTGATTGTGCCCGTCTTGTCCAAGAGCAGCGTATCCACGTCGCCGGCTGCTTCTACGGCTCGTCCTGACATCGCCAAGACGTTCCTCTGGACAACCCGGTCCATTCCCGCAATTCCGATGGCAGACAGCAAACCTCCGATCGTTGTGGGGATCAGGCAAACCAATAGCGACACGAGAACAAATAGGGATTGAGGTGCTCCCGAGTAGATAGCCATCGGCTGGAGGGTGACCACCGCCAGAAGAAAGATGATCGTTAGAGCAGCCAAGAGGATATTCAGAGCGATCTCATTGGGTGTTTTTTGACGTTCTGCGCCCTCGACGAGCTTAATCATGCGGTCGAGGAATGTTTCTCCCGGATTCGACGTGATCCTGACCTTGATTTCATCGGAGAGCACGCGAGTCCCGCCAGTCACCGCCGAGCGATCGCCGCCCGCTTCTCGGATGACCGGAGCCGACTCACCCGTGATCGCGGATTCATCCACGGAAGCAACTCCTTCGACCACTTCGCCGTCCCCTGGGATGAACTCGCCGGCCGCAACCATCACGAGATCGCCGGCGCGGAGCTTTGAACCCGGCACTCCGTCCGTACAGCCGTCCGGCCGAAGGCGGCGCGCCATTGTTTCGGCGCGAGCCTTGCGCAAGGTGTCGGCCTGAGCTTTCCCACGTCCCTCCGCCATAGCTTCGGCGAAATTCGCAAACAGGACGGTGAACCAGAGCCACAGGGTAATCTGCAATGCAAAACCAAAGCCGGGTATGTGATGTGCCAGATTCCATGCGAGCTCAACCGTAGTCAGCGCCGCGCCCACTTCGACGACAAACATTACCGGGTTCTTCATCAGCGTCCGCGGGTTGAGTTTCAAGACGCAATCCCAGAGGGCCCGGCTGACGATTCCCGAAGTCCAGAGGGACTTCTTTCCTTTTTGCGATGTACCGTTCATGCTGGCCTCAAAACACCTTTCCTGCGTTCATGCACCAGCTTCTTGCCAGCGAGGCTTCCGGCGATCGCCAGAATGGGGATGTGGGAAATAAAGCGGCCCAACAGCGTGGCGAAGCCGGTCGTCGTGTTGTACCAGAGCGTGTTCGCGTTGATTCCGGCGAATGCCGATCCGTTGTTGCCGGCGGCAGACGTAAAGGCGTACAGAACTTGTGACAGTCCGTGCGGCCCCGCGTTGGTAATGCCGGCGATCCCAAGTCTCGATATGACCGAGACGGCCGTAAAGACAAGAATCGTCAGCGAGAAGATGAGCACCGAAAGCATCGCCATTTTGACGTCGTAGGCCTCGATTTTCTTTCCGAGATATTCCGGCGTCCTGCCCACCATCAAGCCGGCGATGAATACCGCCAGGATCACGAAGACGATCATTCCATAAAGTCCCGCTCCCACTCCGCCGAAGACAACCTCGCCGAGCATGATGTTGATGAGCGGAATCATCCCCCCCAGCGGCGTGTACGAATCATGCATGCCGTTCACAGCACCGCAGCTCGCATCGGTCGTCACCGTGGCGTACAAGGCCGAGCTCGCGATGCCGAAGCGGACTTCCTTGCCTTCCATGTTGCCGCCCGGCTGCGCCGCGCTGGCTCTCTGGTCCACCCCGTGCAGCATCGGGTTTCCCCTCGCTTCCGCCGCATACGCCGCCGCAACACCCGCAAGGAATAGCAAGGCCATCGCGGCCCACACGGCCCATCCGTGCCGCTGCGAACGCGTCATTCGCCCGAGTGTGTAGGTAAGTCCCGCAGGGATCGCGAAAATCAGAACAAGCTGGAGGAAATTTGTGAGCGGCGTGGGGTTTTCGAACGGGTGTGCACTATTGGCGTTAAAAAAGCCTCCTCCGTTAGTCCCCAAAATCTTGATGGCTTCCTGGGATGCAACAGGCCCCTGTGCAATCACCTGGTCAGTCAGCGTTTGAGTGGTCGTCTTCCCATCCGGACCCGTTTGCTGGACCGTTTGCGGGTTCAATAGCTGTGCGGTTTCGTAGGGTTTGAGGTTTTGGATCACGCCCTGGGAGACAAAGATCAGCGAGATCACCAAGCACACGGGCAGCAAGACCCAAAGGATGCATCGCGTGAGGTCGACCCAGAAGTTTCCGATCGTCTCGGACTCCCGCCGGGCGATTCCGCGGACCAGCGCGATAGCGATGGCGATCCCCACCGCCGCGGAAATGAAATTGTGATAGGCAAGGCCGGCCATCTGCGTGAAATAGCTGATCGTGGTCTCGGGCACATAGGCCTGCCAGTTCGTGTTCGTCGTAAACGAAGCGGCCGTATTGAACGCGAGATCCGGTGCCACGGCTGCCAGATGCTGCGGGTTCCACGGTAGCCACTGCTGGACGCGCTCAATCACATAAAGCAGGAGCATGGAAACGCCGCTGAAGAACAGCATCGCGATCGTGTATTCCGTCCAGCGCATTTCGCGCTTTTCGTCCACGCCCGTCAGGCGGTACAGCCCGCGCTCGATCGGGCGCAGCGCCGGGTCAAGAAACGTCTTCTCACCGGAGAACACGCGCGCCATGAAGACGCCAAGCGGCTTCGTCAGCGCCAGGATGACCAGCAGAAAGATCGTGATTTGCAGCCAACCATTTGGGGTCATGGTCAAAACTTCTCCGGGCACAGCAGGGCCATCACCAGATAGCCGAAGACCAGAATGCAAACTACAAGCAGAAGAATATTAGCCAGCACGTTGAAAGCCTCCTCACTTCAGCCGCTCGCAGCCGCGCACATAAACAATCGCGACTACAAAAAACGCCAGCGTTGCCGCGATGAATATTGCGTCTTGCATCCGGTTGACCCTCTCCTGAGCAGTTGCCTGCTCTGATTTCATTCCCGCTTCAGCCGTCGGCCAAGCCGTGCCCGGAGGCGGAGCTAGAAAAAGAAGATTGCGTCCCCTCCGAATGTCAAATACCTCGCCCTCACGTCAACAACACCGAGACCCTAAGCACGCCTGCGACTCTCTGCGCCAGGATTAGAATTTGACGAGCAGAGCGAGATTGATCCGGTTCTCAATCTTGCGGAGATCCGGGGTAAACCCCGGCACCAGTGAGCCAGCCGAGCCAGTATTGCCACCCGGCGGCGTAATGCCGCCTCGTCCGGAGAAATACGGGACATTCGCCGCTCGATGGTCAAACTCCCAGCGGAAAGTAATGTACTGGCTGGGCATATAATCGAAGGTGGCGGATGCGTCCCAAGCCTTGTACGGGTCGCCAGGATTCTCTGTGAAGTAGGGCGTCCCTGAGGCCGCTGTCGCCCCGTTGATGGGTGGCAGCAGCACCAGATAACGCCCCGGATTGTTGATCTTGCCACCGCCGAGCGTCAGACCAAACAAATCCTTGTGGAACCAGAAGCGGTTGTAGAACATGTAACCGAGGAAGCTCTGCTTCGGACCACCCTTACGATTGCCAAAGCAACTCACTCCGCCACCGGTTTCACATCCGGCATCGAGAGTCAACGAGAATGCGGCCTTATCGAAGAACTTTTCCTCGTTGTCGTAGTACTTGACCTCGATGCTATCGTCGGTGTGCAGGCGCGTGCGGCCAGGCGTGGCCAGCGTGTCCTGGCCCAACCCGTACTGGTTGCCGAGTATCGAAAGCCATCCATTCGGACGCCACAAGACCTGCATGCCGAGACCCGACCGGTTGTTGAACCGTCCGTAGGACTGCCAGCCGTTAATGAACCACGGCTCAATCTTTAAATGTTCCGTTGGAAAGATCTGCACCCGCACGCCATTGAAGAACCATGGCGTGTTGGACGAAACATACGACGGCTGATACGTCCAGTTGTCGAACTGGTAGTAACTGAAAAGACCCACATAGGATAGGAAGATCCCCGCATCGACGTTGATCCCGTGCAAGACGTTAAAGTGGTAGCCGCCATACGCCTCAGAAAGGTAGCGGTAGGCATTGTCGAGGTTCCATTGGCCACGTGAGGGGCTGGCATCATTCCGCGGAGTCGTCTGTGAATACATACCAAACTGCGTCATCAACCTGCCGCGAACGTTATCATAGTGGAAGTCGCCGCCGACGCCGAGCTGCGTCACCTGGACTTCGCCCGACCGAAAGACCTCGCTCGACCCGCCGATCGTATCGTCTTGGGGATGGTTAAAATCGTAGATACAGGCCACGTCGGCTCTGAACTCTGGCGTAAAGAATTTTGTATCCATCGCCGGCTTTTTGGTGCGGGGATTGCCGTTCAGCCAGGTGAAGTCTGCAAACGCAAAGGGCTCCGAAGCCTCGTTGGAAGGCTTGCTGGACGGCGAAGGCGTGGCCTCACCTTGCACTTGCGCAGGCGCAGCGAGGGGCGGACTGGACGGCGCGGTGAGTGGCTGTGATTCCTGCTGCCCGGCGCCATTCGTCTCGCGGAAGATGCCAAACCCGAAGGGCAGCTTCCTGGCCGACGCGACCTGCCCGACAACTTGTTTTTGAGTCGCGTCAGACTTCAACCAATCCGCTCTCGCAGCAGCATTGTTAGCCGGGTTGTCTGGAGATTGGTCGGAGCGCGGACTGGAACCGGTCGCGTTAGCGGCATGCGCTGGCTGCGAGGTCCGAGGGGTGATACTTGGTTCCGAAGACGCGTTGATCGATGCCCTATCGACCAGTCGTGCCTCCAATTCCGCCAAGCGCCGCTCGAGCCTATCAATGCGTTCGAGCAGCGCGCGCTCACGTTCCTCGCTGGTTTTCGCCGACGTGGGCCTCTCCTGGCAGTGAGCCGCCCATGGATGCAGCCCGATAATTAGCAAGGCGACGGCCGGGCCGGAGATGCCTGGTTTGCCGTGCCATGTGCTCGTACTCTCGCTGAGAATGGCTGGGCGCCTCTGCGATCTTACAAGACGAAGTTGTGGCCTGCCCGCTTGCCACGTTGGCCGCATCACTGCGCGGGACCGCTCCCCCTCCCGCCACAACTGGACGAAGATATAGATTAGGAATGCGCAGGACGTGAAGCAGAGCAGCTCCAAAAATAGAACGACCATCTAGGGCCTCCTCAGTTGCGGGATTTGCAGTAGGCTATTCCGCGGCTATCAACTCCGGCTGATATCCAAAGCTACGAGTCCGCTCGTTAGGAAGGGATAAGAGGTTCGTAAGGATTTCGTAAGTGCGCAAAAGATTATGAGCGCAGGTGTGCTGGCGGTGTCGAACCTGTACTCCTGCCTTGGAGAGGCCAGTTTGCCGGTTCTCCTCTAGCCGCGCTCATGGCCCGGCAGAAGGGGTGCAGGATAGGCACGCCCCATCGACTCGGTGCTGCGAGACCAGCCCACTGTTCTTCTCGTAGACTGCGGGAGCAAGTTCCTCTAGACTTCGTGTCGCAAATCGCTGTGGCAGGAGGTCGCAGAATGGCGAGATGGAAATTCGAACCAGGTCATACTGCCGCGGAATTTTGCGTGCGGCACATGATGGTGACCTACGTTCGGGGTCACTTCAAAAACATTCAGGGTAGGCTCGAGTTCGATTCCGAGCGTCCCGAGAATGGATCGTTGGAGATAAGTATCGACGCCACCAAACTCTGGACAGACGAGCCGGAACGGGATGCGCACCTGCGCAGTGCAGACTTCTTGGACGTCGAACATCACCCGACTATCACCTTCAAGAGCACTAAGGTCGAGCCAACCGCCCGGACTGAGTACAAAGTCACCGGCGACCTCACCGTCCGAGGCGTCACGCGGCCGGTTACGCTGGACGTTCGCTACCTGGGCAAGGGGCGGTCGCCCTTCGGCGACACCCGCGTTGGGTTCACTGCAGAGGCCAGCATCAACCGGCACCAGTTCGGCGTGGACTGGAATGCTGAGATGAAAGACGGTGGGGTGGTTGTCGGCGCAGATGTTCTGATCACGATCGACGCCGAGGCGATCCTCGAGGGGGTCTAGTTCGAGGCCCCGATTTGCAATTTCGGGCAATTCCCCAAGGATTTTTCTCTTCGCCATTTGACTTGCTCTTTGGAAATCCGCTATCCTCGAATCTTCTTGATAGAGGCGCGGAGGCCATCAGTAGCCGGCCCGGCGGTTCCGAGCAGCTTCGGAGGCCAGAGCGAAAGGGGCTCCTCTCAATCTTTCCGCCGAAATCGTCGCCGGGAGCTGACCACCGGGGCGATTGGGGGACAAGGCTAAGACTTGCCCACTGTCATCCGTTACAAGCGGATGGAGCGCTATCGAGAAGCGAAGAGACTCGAGTCAGCCCTCTCGCGGATTTTCCTTCTCCTACCTCTTCATCCGATAACGAACTTCATGGATCTATTTGAACTCACTCGAGCCCTGATCGATATTGAGTCGATCAGCGGCAAGGAAAAACAGGTCGGGCTGTTTCTGTCCGACTGCCTGTCCAAACTTGCCGCGCGCCATCAGGGTCGCGTCGAGCGAATGGAGGTCGAACCGAATCGTTTCAATCTCTTCGCGCAGTGGGGCGAACCGATCGTCACGCTGTCCAGCCACATGGACACCGTGCCTCCGTTCATTCCTTTCCGGGAGGACGCAGAGTACATCTGGGGGCGCGGAGCCTGCGACGCGAAGGGAATTATCGGCTCGATGATTGCGGCCGCCGACGAGCTGCTCGCAGAAGGCGCGCGGAATTTCGGGCTCTTGTTCGTCGTGGGCGAAGAACGGAACAGCGCAGGAGCGATGGCGGCCGCCAAGGCGCCTCGGGGCTCGCGGTACCTGATCAACGGCGAACCCACGGAGAACAAGTTGGCCATTGGATCGAAAGGCGCGCTGCGGTACGAGGTGGTTACCCACGGCAGGATGGCACATTCGGCTTATCCCGAGCTGGGCGAGTCGGCCATTGAGAAGTTACTGGATGTGCTTCAGGAACTCCGCCAAATCCCCTTGCCCGAGGATGCCGCCCTTGGCCGCAGCACGCTCAACATCGGGACGATTTCGGGCGGTCGGGCGCCCAATGTGATCCCGGACGGCGCCCGGGCAGAGATCATGTTCCGGCTGGCCGGTGAGGCCACGCCGATTCGCGCGGCGGTGACCCGAGCCGCTGCGGGTCGCGCGGAGGTGAAGGAAATCCTCCATACCCCAGCGGTGCGCCTGAGCTCCCTCAACGGCTTTCCGATGACAGTTGTTTCCTACACAACCGACATTGCAATTCTCGGGGATGGCTGGGGAAAACCGTTTCTGGTCGGACCGGGCAGCATCCAACAGGCTCACACGCTGGAAGAACGAGTGTCGAAGCGGCAGCTTCGCGAGGCCGTCGAGATTTACCGGAAGATGGTGAGGCAGCTGCTTTCTGCTGCCTAGGAAAGAACAATGGCCGGAAAAATTGAAGTCGGAATCTTGGGCGCCACCGGAATGGTGGGCCAGCATTTCATTCGGTTCTTGCAGTGCCATCCCTGGTTCGAGGTGAAATGGCTCGGCGCGAGCGACCGTTCCGCCGGCAAGAAGTACAAAGAGGCTACGGGCTGGCGGCTCAACGGCGTGATGCCAGGATCGGTGGGTGAATTGACCGTCGGAGAATGCAAGCCCGGCAATGCGCCGCACCTGATCTTCTCTGCGCTCGATGCCTCGGTGGCCACGGAAATCGAGCGCGCATTCGCCGAAGCGGGCCATGTCGTAGTTTCCAACTCAAGGAATCACCGCATGGAGCCAGACGTGCCCTTGCTGGTGCCCGAAATCAACCCCGAACACCTGAAGCTGCTTCCGCACCAGAGGCGGAGACGCGGCTGGCGCGGGCAGATCGTCACGAATCCCAATTGCTCCACCATTGTGCTGACGATGGGCCTCGCGCCGCTGCGCCCGTTCGGGATCACCAAGGTCATGGCCACCACGCTGCAGGCGATTTCTGGCGCCGGCTATCCCGGAGTCTCCAGTATGGACATCCAGGCGAACGTGATTCCCTTTATCGCCGGCGAAGAAGAGAAAATGCAACAGGAGACCCAAAAGATTCTGGGCGAGTTTACGGGGGAAGAGATTCGACCCCTGGCGGCGAAGGTCAGCGCGCATTGCAATCGAGTACCCGTGACGGATGGTCACACCGTGACGGTCTCCGTGGAGCTTACCGCCAAGCCTCCAGAGCAGGCTCTGCTCGCGTGCTTCGACAATTTCGTGAGCGTTCCGCAGCAGCGGCATCTTCCTAGTGCGCCCCCCAGGCCGATCGTTTACATGCCGGAGTGTGATCGCCCGCAGCCGCGCCGCGATGCGGAACGCGAGCGAGGGATGGCCGTTTTTTTCGGCCGCCTGCGTCCCTGCCCCGTGTTGGACTGGAAGTTCGTCGTCCTCGGCCATAATACGATCCGCGGCGCGGCGGGGGCGGCGGTTCTCAATGCCGAATTGATGCGTTCCGAGGGGTTTTTCGACTGATGATGGTGATGAAATTCGGCGGCACGTCGGTGGAGTCGGCGGCCGCCATCGAACGAGTCGCCGCGATCGTCCAGGCGCGCCTGGACCGCCGGCCCATCGTCGTGGTTTCGGCCATGGGAAGGACCACGGACAAGCTGCTTGCCATTGGCGGCGAGGCAGTCCGAGGAAGGCGCAATCAGGCGCTGGCGCGAGTCGCCGAGCTGCGGGAGTTCCACCTGCGCGAGGCAAGGCCCCTGGTTCTGCCGTCCGATCAGAGCGAATTGGATTGTGTCATCGAGGAGCATTTCCGGGAACTCGTGGAATTGGTTCAAGGCCTGGCTGTTCTCGGCGAATTGACGCCCAGGTCGATCGATGCCATCTCCAGCTATGGAGAGCGCCTCTCCAGCCGGATCGTTGCGCTGGCCTTTCGCCAGTATGGAATCGAGAGCGCTCATGTCGACTCCAGGTGCCTCATCGTGACTGACCGGCGCCACACGCAGGCCGCGCCGCTGCTCTGCCAGACCTATTCGCGCCTATCGGCCGTGCTTCCCGAACTTGCTCGTGACAAGGTCGTGGTGATGGGGGGCTTCATCGCCGCAAGCGAGGATGGAGTGACGACGACGCTGGGGCGGGGCGGCTCGGACTTCACCGCGGCCCTGGTCGGCGCCGGCGTGGATGCGGAAGAGATCCAGATTTGGACCGATGTGGATGGCGTGCTCACCTGCGATCCCGCCCTGTTTGCGGGCGCGCATCGCGTCAAGACGATCTCGTTCGCAGAGGCTGCGGAATTGGCTTGCTTCGGCGCCAAAGTATTGCATCCTGCCACTGTGCTTCCGGCGATGGAAAAGAATATCCCTGTGGTCGTCTTGAACTCGCGCCGCCCCGACGTCCCCGGAACGCGGATCGTGTCCCAAACGGTGCCTTGTGCCAACGTGATCAAGTCGGTGGCGTGCAAACGAAACATTACGGTCGTCAATATCCATTCGACGCGAATGTTGATGGCCCACGGATTTCTGCACCGCATCTTCGAGATCTTCGACCGCTACGAGACGCCGGTGGACATGGTGGCCACCTCGGAGGTGAGCGTGTCGCTGACGATCGACAACGCCAACCATCTGGCCGAAATCTGTGAAGAGCTCCGGCCGTTCGCCGGGGTGAGCGTCGAAAACGATCAGGCCATCGTCTGCGTGGTGGGAGACAATCTTCGCTTTACCCCGGGCGTGGCCGCGCGCGTGTTCACCGCCTTGCGGGGCGTGAACGTACTCATGATTTCCCAAGGCGCCTCTCTTCTGAATCTGAGTTTCGTGGTAGCTGGCGGCGACCTGCCCAAGGCCGTAGCTTCGCTCCATCGCGAATTCTTCGTCACCCTCGATTCGGCGGTGTTTGACTGAAATGAATCTGGCAATCATCGGCTACGGCAAAATGGGACGGCTGATCGAGCAGCTCGCTCCGCAGTACGGCTTTGCGGTGAAACTGAAACTCGATTCAGACAATAACGCGAGCGGCGAGGGCATCACGCGCCAGAACTTGAGCGGCGTCGATGCGGCCGTTGAGTTCTCCGTCCCCTCGGCGACGCTTGGGAACGTCGAGCGCCTTGCTTCGCTCGGCGTGAACATGGTGGTGGGCACAACCGGCTGGCTGGATCATCTGGAGCGCGTGCGTTCGGTGGTGGAGAAAACCGGCATCGGCTTCGTGTGGAGTCCCAACTACTCGATTGGCGTCAGCATTTTCCTGCGGATTGTCTCGGAGACTGCGCGTCTGCTGGCCAACGAAGCAGAGTACGGGGCCTGGGCCTGGGAGATTCATCACAGTGCCAAGAAAGATGCTTCGTCTGGAACGCTGCTCAAACTGGTCGAGGAGATAAAAAAGAGTGGCTATCATCGTCCCGTTTCCGTAAGCTCGAACCGTGCCGGCGCGCATCCGGGGACACACGAGATTGGGTTTGATTCTCCGGCCGACACCATCGCGCTGCGCCACACCGCGCGGAGCCGTGAAGGCTTCGCGCGAGGGGCGCTGAGGGCGGCTCGGTGGGTAGTCGGGAAGAAGGGCCTTTTTGAATTCCGCGAGATCTTGGGCGAGTTGGGATAGGCCCGGGCTTGTCTCCCAAGATCGAGGCTGGGCCGGTCTGGAACGACTCAACAAAGGGGGAACTCAACATGTTTACAGGATGCGGGACTGCGCTGGTCACTCCCTTTCGCCAGGGTTACTCCCTGGACGAGACCGCTTTGCGCCGGTTGGTGCGGCGCCAAATCCATGCAGGAATTAATTTCCTGGTGCCCTGCGGGACCACTGGGGAAAACCCAACCCTCACGCGCAGAGAACATCTGCGCGTGGTGGAGATCACCCTCGAGGAAGCCAAGGGCAAGATTCCCGTCCTGGCCGGCGCCGGCGGTTACAACACCACTGAGGTGATTGAACTGGCCGAGGAGTTAAAAGCGGTGGGTGTGGACGGCATTCTCTCGGTAACGCCGTATTACAACAAGCCAACCCAGGAAGGCCTTTACCAACACTATAAGGCCATCGCCACGGCGGTCTCACTTCCCATTGTGGTCTATAACGTGCCTGGGCGCACGGGCGTAAACGTTGAACCGGCAACTCTGAAGAGGCTCACCGAGGTGGACAACATAGCCGGTGTGAAAGAGGCCTCGGGAAACATCGGCCAGATGGCCTCCATCCTGAATCAGGTGCCCGACTGGTTCGACGTCCTCTCGGGCGACGATGCGGTTACTCTGCCCCTAATCGCATTGGGAGGCCGCGGCGTGATCTCCGTGGTCTCCAATGAGATTCCCGAGGAGATGACGCGCTTGACACAATTGTGCCTGAGCCACGATTTTTCGGCCGCGCGCGAGTTGCAGCGCAAGTATCTGCCGCTGATGGAAATCAACTTTGTGGAGTCCAATCCCATCCCGGTAAAAGCAGCCATGGCACTGATGGGATTGCTCGAACCGGTATGGCGGCTGCCTCTGGTACCTCCCAAGGCGGAGAATCTCGCAAAGATCCGCAATGTGCTCGAATCGCTCGGGCTTTTGGAAAAGGCCCATGCTGCAAGACGAAATTGAGAGGCTGTTCGATGAACAGCCGGGAACCTACACCGAAGCCCACTTTCGCCTTTTTCAAGCATTTAAGGATGCGTTAAACGCGGGTGAAGTCCGTGCGGCTGAGCCTGATCCATCGTCGAAAAGCGGCTGGCGAGTGAACAGCTGGGTGAAGAAGGGGATTCTGATCGGCTTCCGCATGGGGGCGTTGGTCGATCAGTCGATCGATCCCGTCCGGCAGCCTTTCTTTGACAAGTCCACTTACCCGGTCAAGAAGTTCACGATCGCGAGCGGCGTGCGGATCGTGCCCGGGGGCTCGAGCATTCGCGATGGCTGCTACGTAGGAAGAGGAGTCACCTGCATGCCCCCCATGTACATCAATGTCGGCGCTTACGTCGGTGAGGGAACCATGGTGGATTCCCACGCCTTGGTAGGGAGTTGCGCGCAAGTTGGAAGGAACTGTCACATTTCGGCCGGCGCGCAGATCGGAGGCGTGCTTGAACCCGTGGGAGCGCTGCCCGTTATCATCGAAGACGACGTTCTGCTGGGTGGGAACTGCGGCGTCTACGAAGGAGCAGTGCTAAAACGCCGGTCGGTCCTCGGCTCAGGCACCATTCTGAACCGCTCGACCCCGGTGTGCGATCTCGTCCGCGGCACCGTGTTCGCCGCCGGAGAGGACGGGCCGCTGGTTATACCGGAAGAAGCTGTCGTGGTTCCCGGCTCGCGCTCCATTTCCCATCCCCTCGGCCGCGAATGGGGAATCTCTCTCTACACGCCCGTGATCGTCAAATACCGCGACGCGAAAACCGACGCGAAGC
>WNFB01004394.1_pt1 | contig 12545 bp, 12 predicted proteins | sample 5400501 | NCBI WGS metagenome assembly WNFB01 (sample SAMN13153341, study PRJNA577476) | soil metagenome | isolation source: 200 cm saprolite under Douglas fir tree site 2 hole 1 | place: USA:California | collected 2015-04-18 | reverse complement strand
ATCGCAGGTCCGATTCACCCGATGTCGGTCCGCGCGCGCATCGTGATCGACACCGGCGGCAATCGTTTCATCCCCTCCGAAGTCATCGGCTTCACCGGCAACAACGCCGTGGTGATGCCGTTCGCCGGCCTCGAAGGTGTCAGGCGCGGCTGTCGCGCGGTCATCGCCAATGCCGCAAGCCAGGTGCGGCCTTCGCCGCTGTGGCTCGGCCGCGTCCTCAACGCGATGGGCGAGCCGATTGACGGCAAGGGGCCGTTGCCCCAGGGTCCCTCGCCAATGCCATACCGCAACGCGCCGCCGCCGGCGCATTCGCGCAAGCGCGTCGGCGAGCCGCTCGATCTCGGCGTGCGGGCGCTCAATACGTTTGTGACCTGCTGCCGCGGCCAGCGGCTCGGCATCTTCGCCGGCTCCGGCGTCGGCAAGTCGGTGTTGTTGTCGATGCTGGCGCGCAATGTTGACGCGGATATCACCGTGATCGGTCTCGTCGGCGAACGCGGCCGCGAGGTGCAGGAATTTCTGCAGGACGACCTCGGAGACGAGGGGTTGGCGCGGTCGGTGGTCGTGGTGGCGACCTCCGACGAGCCCGCCTTGATGCGGCGCCAGGCGGCCTATCTGACGTTGGCGATCGCCGAATACTTCCGCGACGAAGACAAGGACGTGCTGTGCCTGATGGATTCGGTGACCCGTTTTGCGATGGCCCAGCGCGAAATCGGGCTGTCGGCGGGCGAGCCGCCGACCGCCAAGGGCTATACGCCGACCGTGTTCACCGAATTGCCCAAGCTGCTCGAGCGCGCCGGTCCAGGGGTGGGCGTCGGCACCATCACCGGCATCTTTACGGTGCTGGTTGACGGCGACGACCATAATGAGCCGATCGCGGACGCGGTCAGAGGTATTCTGGATGGCCATATCGTGATGCAGCGGTCGATCGCCGAGCGCGGTCGTTTTCCTGCGATCAACATTCTCAAATCGGTGTCCCGCACCATGCCGAAATCAGCCGATCCGGTCTATCTGCCGACCATCATGCGGGCGCGCCAGGTGATGGCAACCTATGCCGACATGGAGGAATTGATCCGGCTTGGGGCCTATCGCGCAGGCTCGAGCGCCGAGGTCGACGAGGCAATCCGCCTGCATGAACCGCTGGAGGGCTTTCTGCGCCAGGCCAAGGACGAAGTGGCCAATTTGGGTGACGGTTACCGGCAACTTGAGCGAATCCTCGGGAGCTTGGAAACGGAACGCTAACTTTGTCAGGCCATCATCCCAGACCATTAGTAATGCCGGTTGCGCCCCTGGGGGACACCGGTCCTGTCCCGCGTTCAGATTGGGACTTCTGGGGAGTATGAGTCGATGAAGTCACGTGAAACGCTGATCCGCCTGAAGAAGTTTCAGGTCGACGAAAAGCGCCGAAGGGTTGCCCAGATTGAAGGCATGATCGCTGATTTCCAGCGTATGTCGGTCGATCTGGAGCGTGAAATCCACTCCGAGCAGGAGCGCGCGGGGATCAACGATCCCACGCATTTCGCCTATCCGACCTATGCCAAGGCTGCGATCCAGCGGCGGGAAAACCTCACCCGCTCGGCCGATGAACTGCGGATCCAGCTTGAAGACGCCAAGAGCCTGTTAGGCGAAGCCTTCGAGGAACTCAAGAAGGTGGAACTGCTGGACGAGCGCGATCAGGCGCGCGAGCGCGCCGAAGAAAACGCCCGGGAACAGGCCGATCTCGACAGTATCGGGCTGATGCGCTCCCGCATCGGGGCCATCGCCTGACGCGCTGCTGTCCGTTTCTCAGCTGCAGCACCAACGAAAACCCGGGCCGTGAGGCCCGGGTTTTCGTTTGAATGTCCACAGGCCGGCCACCACTGACTTGGTGGACCGCCTTGATGCGCGGTATGCTGCGACACGTGCTCAGGTGGTATGAACAGGATGTTGCGATGACCCAGTCCGATGGGGTGATAAGCGCCGAACCCCGTGAATTGGCGCAGCTGTCGACCGATGCCTTGCGCGCATTTCGCGATCGCGAGCGGGCCCGGTACGAAGCGATCAAGACGCGGGCCACGCCGTTCAATCTGGCGCGCGGCAAGCCCGCGACCGAACAGGTTGCGCTTGCCGACCGATTGCTGACCGCCGTCACTACGTCGGCGCAATGTTGGGCCGAAGACGGCAACGATTGCCGGAACTATTACGGCAGCCCGCAAGGCCTGATCGAAGTCCGCCGCTTGTTTGCGCCGATGCTCGGCGCGCCACCCGAACAGATCCTGGTCGCCAACAATTCGAGCTTGGCGCTGATGCACGACGCGGTGGTCTATGCCCTCCTGACCGGGGCGCGCGACGGCGCCGCGCCATGGCGCGATCAGCACCGCCCGATCCGGTTTCTGTGTCCTTCGCCCGGCTACGACCGCCATTTCCAGATCTGCGAGCAATACGGGATCGAGATGATCCCGGTGCCGCTGACCGGGGCCGGCCCGGACATGGATGAGGTCGAGCGGCTGGCCGCTGACCCGGCGGTCAAGGGCATGTGGTGCGTGCCGAAATACAGTAATCCGACGGCGGAAACCTATTCGTCCGAGACCGTGGCGCGGCTGGCGCGAATGGACGCTGCCGACGATTTCCGGCTGTTCTGGGACAATGCCTACGCGGTGCATGACCTGACCGGCACCTCCGACCGGCTCGACAATGTGCTTGACGCTTGCGCCGCCGCCGGCAACCCGGATCGGGCGCTGGTGTTCGGTTCGACCTCGAAGATCACGTTCGCGCAGGCCGGCCTCGGCATGCTCGCGACCTCGCCCGCCAATATGCGCTGGTTCGTCTCGCGCCAGTCGACGCGCACGATCGGGCCCGACAAGCTCAATCAGATGCGCCATGTCCTGGTGTTGCGTGACGCGGCGGGGATCGCCGCGCATATGGAGCAGCAACGCCGCCTGCTCGCGCCGAAATTCGCGGCGGTGCAGGAGGTATTCAATGCCCGGCTCGGCGGCAGCGGGGTCGCGGCCTGGACCCAGCCGCGCGGCGGCTATTTCGTGAGTCTTGACGTACTTGACGCCTGCGCCCGACGCGTGGTGGCGCTGGCCAAGGCAGCCGGCATCGAGATGGTGCCGGCGGGCCGCACCTTTCCCCACGGTCGCGATCCGCGCGACCGCAATATCCGCATCGCTCCCTCATTCCCGCCGGCGGACGAGGTCCACGCTGCGGTCGATGCGCTCGCTACCTGCGTTCTCGTCGCAACCTCGGAACGCCTGCTCGCCGAGCGCGGCGTCAACGCGTGACACAACGCAAGCGACGGCTCTGACGTTGCCGAAGTGATCCTCGGACCACAGCCATCCAACGAGCGGCCGCGAGATTGGGGGTTTTCCCTCATCATGTCCACAGCCCGGCCCTCGCTGGCTTGGTGGACCGGTTTGGGGCAGGGTATGGTAGGAGAGGTCTGGACTGCCGCTGCGGTGTGTACAAAGCGATGGGGCATCGCGATTTTCTGGGGATTTGAATGCTGACGCCAGCTGAGCTGGTCTGGCTGATTGCCGCCGTTGCGAAGGGGGATGAGGCCGCTTTTGAGCGCCTTTACGTCGCCACGCGCGCGAAACTCTTTGGCGTGGTGCTCCGTATCTTGCGTCGACAGGACCTTGCGGAGGAGGTCATTCAAGAGGCTTACGTCAAGATCTGGAACAGCGCGGGACAGTTCAACCCCGGCCTGTCGTCGCCGATCACGTGGATGGCCTCGATCGCCCGAAACCGTGCCATTGACGTCGTGCGCAAACGCACCGAAGTCTCGATCGAAGAAGAGCCGGCGGCCATGGAAGTGGCTGCCGATACCCCGGATCCACTGGCGCGCCGGGAGATGACCGAAGAATTGAAGCGGCTGCTGGAGTGTGTTGGCCGTCTGGAGCCGGATCGGCAAAAGCTGGTGCTGCTGGCCTATTACAACGGCTGGAGTCGCGAGCAACTGGCGGCGAAGTTCGAGACACCGGTGAATACCGTGAAGACCTGGCTGCGCCGCAGCATGTTGGATATCCGGGAGTGTCTTGGACTCTAGATGATGGCCTACAGCGAAGACGATATCGCGCTCGCCGCGGAATATGCACTCGGCACCCTCGATGCCGACGAGCGGGCGCGGGTCGAGACCATGATGTCCCTCGACAAGGACTTCGCGGCGATAGTGGAGGCGTGGGAGCACAAGCTTGGTATCTTGAACCAGATGGTCGGATCGATCGAGCCGCCGGCCGAGGTCTGGGACAAGATCAAGACCGCGGTAGGACACGCCGAACCGCAGGCGCCGCTGCTGCTTCCCGACGCTCCGCCACCGACGCCACCGGTTGCCGCTGAAGTCGTTGAGCCCGCCGCCGCGCCGATGGACACCTCCAACGTCATCCGGTTGTCCACCCAGGCTCGGCGTTGGCGCCGCGTTGCAACCTTCACCACGGCGATCGCGGCGGCCCTGGTCGCGATGATCGCGGTTGGGGTCTATCAGCCGGATTTGCTGCCCGATGGCATTCGTCCGAAACCGCGCGTGCAGGTGGTTGAGGTCAAGACTCCTGCGGTGCCGGCGCCATCCGCGCAATATGTCGCGGTGTTGCAGAAAGACGGCGGGTCGCCCGCGTTCATTCTCACGGTTGATGCGGCGACCAAGAATTTCACGGTCCGCAAGGTTGGCGCCGCCGCCGAGTCCGGCAAGAGCTTCGAGCTCTGGCTGATCTCGGACAAGCTACAGCGTCCGCGCTCGCTGGGTGTGATCGGCGGCGCCGATTTCACCGTGCGCCCGGTGCTTTCCTCCTACGATACCGACACCATCAACACCGCGACCTACGCGGTGACGATCGAGCAGGCCGGGGGATCGCCTGACGGCAATCCGCACTCGGCGCCGGTCTTTACCGGCAAGCTGATCGAGGCCGTCCCGCCGGCGGCTCCGGCGCCTTCTCCAGCCCGTTAGAGGCCCGTGCCGCATGCGGCGACGCCACCTCGCCGCAGGGCGAAGCCGAGCCGTTGCGCCTCATGAACAAGAAAGCAGTCCACAAAGAGAAAACGCCCGTGGGGAGCGGGCGTTTTCGGTAGTCGACTTGGGGTAGTTGGGTCTTCTACATATCCACGTGACGACTTTGGGGGGCTGCTAAAGGGTCGCGTGAATTCACAAAACTCATTAGCGGATCACGGATGTACTGGAGTTCGTGACCGTCACGGCCTTGCCGGCCTTGATGACGCGCGCGGTCTGGGTATATCCGTCGTCCGAATTGTTGCGAGCCGAGACGCCGAAGCCCGCCACCGCGATACCAGCGACGAGCGCGACGACCACAATCTTGAGATGCGTCGTGCGATCTGCGCTGTAGATCGAATGGTTCATCGAAGCCTCCTGCCGTCTTACTGCCTCTTGCGGATTGGTCGACTTCGTCCACCGGCAGGTTCAACATCTCATGCCTGCAAACATAGGGAATCGAGCTTTAGTTCCAAAGAGGCGATCACAAGGCAGTGATAAGACTTGAATTCCCGCGACTGGCGCTGCCGTCAGGATTTCAAAAATCAAAAATAATGTAATTATTACAATAAGTTACTATTTTCGCCCATCTTGCGCCGCAAAATGGTGCCAATCGGCCCGGGCTGATAAATCATTTGCCTGTGGCCCAAAAGCCCCGTCATCGGTGCGTTGATTTGCCCCGGGTAAAAGCGTTTTCAAGCGAAAGCCCTGCCCCGGACGTGATCTGGAGTAGATATCGTTTCGCGTCAGGAAAATGCATCAAAACAAAAGATGAGAGCCCTTGGTTCTGATGCAATCAGAACCAAGGCTCTACTTTAGACGCTTCCGACCGTCTTCAGCCGCGCGCGGGGATGAATTTCGGCCTGCGACAGAACCGTGGTTTGCGACCTGAACCGCTCCACCAGCGAGCGCACGAAGGGGCGGATCGCCGCCGAGGTGACCAATACCGGCGACTCGCCTTCGCGGGCGGCCTGTTCGAAGCGGTCACGCACCGCGGTCATGAACTCGGACAGCTTGGACGGCTGCATCGCAAGGCTGCGTTCCTCGCCCTGGCCGACCAGCGACTCGGCAAAAGCCTGCTCCCACTTTGCCGACAGCGCGATCAACGGCAGGTAGCCGTTCATCGAGGTGTTCTGCGCGCAAATCTGTCGCGCCAGCCGCGCGCGAACATGTTCGACCACCGCCGCCGGGTTGCGCGAGAACGCCAGCGCGTCGGCGATGCCTTCGAGAATGGTGGAGAGATCGCGGATCGAGATACGCTCGGCGAGCAATAGCTGCAGCACGCGCTGGATGCCCGATATCGTGACCATGCTCGGCACGATGTCCTTGACCAGTTCGCCTTGCTCCTTCGGCAGATCCTTCAGGAGTTTTTGCACCTCGCCATAGGACAAAAGGTCCGACATGTTGTTCTTGAGCAACTCGGTGAGGTGGGTCGAGAGCACGGTCGCCGCGTCGACCACGGTATAGCCCTTCAATGTGGCCTCCTCCTTCAGGCTGGCGTCGACCCAGGTCGCCGGCAGCCCGAAGGTCGGCTCGATGGTGTGAATGCCGGGCACTCCGACCTGATTTCCGGCGGGGTCCATGACCATGAACTGGCTTGGCCAGATCTTGCCGGTGCCGGCATCCACTTCCTTGATCTTGATGATGTAGGTATTGGCTTCCAGCTGCACATTGTCGAGAATCCGCACCGCCGGCATCACAAAGCCCATCTCGACCGCCAGCGAACGGCGCAGCGCCTTGATCTGCTCGGTCAGGCGGTCGGTACCGTCGGGACCATTCACCAGCGGCAGCAGCGCATAGCCGAGTTCGATCTTGAGATCGTCGATCTTCAGCGCCGTCGCAATCGGCTCTTCGGCCGCGCTCGCAGCAGCCGCGGCCGCAGCCGGAGCGGCCGCCGCAACGGCTTCAGCCGCCGAGGTGGCGCGATTGCGCTTGCGCGCCGAAAACGCCAGCGCCGCGGCACCGCTGCCCAGCAGGAAAAAAGGGATCATCGGAATGCCCGGCAGCATTGCCAGCACCAGCATTACGCCAGCCGACATGCCGAGCGCCTGCGGATAACCGGACAGCTGCTTCATCAGCGCCTTGTCGGCGGCGCCGCTGACGCCCGCTTTCGAGACCAGCAAGCCCGCCGCGGTGGAGACGATCAGCGCCGGCACCTGGGTGACGAGACCGTCGCCGACGGTCAGCAGCGTGTAGGTGCGCGCGGCTTCGCCGAACCCGAGGCCCTGCTGGGCGACGCCGATAATGATGCCGCCGATGACGTTGATGAACACGACGAGCAGACCCGCGACCGCGTCGCCGCGCACGAATTTCGACGCACCGTCCATCGCACCGAAGAAGCCGCTTTCGTCTTCCAGCGCCTTGCGGCGCTCTTTAGCGACCTTCTCGTCGATCAAGCCGGCGGAGAGGTCCGCGTCGATCGCCATCTGCTTGCCCGGCATGGCGTCGAGGTGAAAGCGGGCGGCGACTTCCGCGATGCGCCCCGAACCCTTGGTGATGACGACGAAATTCACGATCACCAGGATCGCGAAGACGATAATCCCGATCACGAAATTGCCGCCCATCACGAAATTGCCGAAGGCTTCGATGACGTGGCCGGCGGCGGCGGTACCCTCATGTCCGCGCGACAGGATCAGCCGCGTGGAAGCGAGGTTGAGCGAAAGCCGCAGCATCGTCGAAATCAGAAGGATGGTCGGGAACGACGAGAATTCCAGTGGCGCCTGGATGAACAACGACGTCATCAGGATCAGGATCGACAGGGTGATCGAGATCGCGAGAAACAGATCGAGCACGATCGAGGGCAGAGGGAGGATCAGCACCACCAGGATGGTGAGGATGCCGAACGCCAGCGCGAGATCGCCGCGCTTTAAGATGGTGCCGATTTCGCTGAGACTCGGAAATCCGTTGCCGGTCGCTCCGCCCTGACCTGCCGTGATGTCGACCATGGTTGCTGCTTCCCCCCGCATATGCCGGTCGCGGGCGCCAAACGTCTTGGCGGCGGCCGAAGGACCACCGTTTCGAAAGTTAGGCACCGCACTGGCGTCCACGGGTACTCCTCCGTCTTACGCGGCTGACGACACTCAAACTCCACTAGGCAATTTTTGCCCGCTTTATGGTTAGGAAAGCGTTAACGGCCTTCTCCCTCTCCCCGCGTGCGACGAGAGGTGTGAGAGGGCGTTTCGACATTCCGTCATTCCGGGGAGACGCAAGGCGTCGAACGCGGAATCTCGAGATTCCCCGATGTGCAATTGCACATCTGAGGCCTGGGCCTTCGGCCCATCCCGGAATGACGAAGGGGCGAGGGGTCGTGAAAAGGGCTGTTCTGTTGCTGCGCATCTGCATGCCTAATATCGCGCCATGCTGCTTGACCTTCAGGCAGCGGGCGACGAAGTTCCCGATGTGCACGCCCCCGCTGATTCATCGAAACATTCGTCTCTCTTCACCCCGGACTCCGGTCAGGCATGGGTGAGGCTTGGGCTTGCGCTCATCATCGGCTCGATCGGCAGCGTCGGGATGTGGTCGGTCGTGGTGGTGCTGCCGGGGGTGCAGGCCGAATTCGGCGCGACTCGCGGCGCGGTATCGCTGGCCTTTACGCTGATCATGCTCGGCTTCGGTCTCGGCGGCGTCGCGACGGGGCGGATCACCGATCGCTTCGGCATCGTATTGGCGATGGCGCTCAGCATCAGCTTCCTCGGGATCGCCTATATTCTCGCCGGACTTTCGACCACGCTGTGGCAGTTCATTGCCGTGCATTTCCTGATCGGGCTCGGGACATCGGCGACCTTCGCGCCGCTGATGGCGGAGGTCTCGCATTGGTTCGAACGCTATCGCGGGCTCGCGGTGGGCATTGTCGCAAGCGGCAACTACGTCGGCGGCACGATCTGGCCGCCGCTGGTCAATTGGGGAACGCAAGCTACCGGCTGGCGGACCACCCACATCGCCATCGGCATTTTCTGCGCGGTGACGATGACGCTCGTGCTGCTGGTGCTTCGCGCCCGCATCGGCGGGGCGACGCTGCGAGATCATGAGAACGCGCCGCCGCCGCGCGTGGATCTCAGGCTCTCGACCAATGCGCTGACGACACTATTGTGCGTCGCCGGCATTTCCTGCTGCGTGGCGATGGCGATGCCGCAGGTCCACATCGTCGCCTATTGCGGCGATCTCGGCTATGGCGTCGCGCGCGGCGCCGAGATGCTGTCGCTGATGATGGCGTTCGGCGTCGTCAGCCGGATCGGATCGGGGTTCCTCGCCGATAGGATCGGCGGCATCCGCACCTTGCTGATCGGCTCGGTCGCGCAGGGCTTTGCGCTGTTGTTCTATCTGTTTTTCGACGGCCTGACCTCGCTCTATGTCATCTCCGCGATGTTCGGCCTGTTTCAGGGCGGCATCGTGCCAAGCTACGCCATCATCGTCCGGGAATCGATGCCGGCGCGAGAAGCTGCGACCCGCGTCGGCCTCGTGATTTTGGCTTCGGTGTTCGGCATGTCGTTCGGCGGCTGGGTGTCCGGCGTGATCTTCGATGCCACCGGCTCCTACGCCGCGGCATTTATCAACGGCCTGGCGTGGAACGCGCTCAACATCGCCATCATGGTGCCGCTGTTGATCCGCGCCCGGCTGCGGCTGGCGCTGGCGTAAGGCCTGCCTTTGACAGAACGCGCGCGCCGCAACAGCTCGTTCTGATCGCGCCGAATGACGACCGCATAGGACGGAGCGTCAATTATGCCTTTTCGACCTCGCCGCCTGCATCCAGCCAGCCTTTGAAGCCGCCAAGGTTTTTGACGTTGGCGTATCCCATCTCCTTCAGCGTCTTGCCGACCAGCGCCGAGCGTCCACCTGACGCGCAATAGGCAACCACCGTCTTGGCCTGATCAAACGCTTTGTCGTGCAGCGGCGAAGCCGGATCGGCGCGAAATTCCACAAGTCCTCTCGGGATTGCAAGGGCGCCCGGGACTTTTCCCGATGCCACTACCTCGGCCGGTTCGCGGACATCGAGAAACAATACGTCGGTTCGGCCAAGCAGCCCTTTTGCTTCCTCAGGGCTGATACGCGGCACCTGTGCTTCGGCCTCGGCCAACATCACCTGGACTGTTTTCATTTTAAGTCTCCTCTCGCACCAGATCATGATCCGATTGGCTTGAATCGGATCATGATCTCATCTCTTTGTTTGAGCATGATCTTTTCGGAAAACCGGTTTCCACTTTTCCGGATCATGCTCTAAACGCGCATCCACCCCGCATCAAGTGCGGGGCAGGCTTTCGCTCGAAAACGCTTTATACCGCCTGGCCCGCCTTGAGCAAAACACAGCCGCTGATTTTCACGCTGCCGTCGGGCTCCAGCTCCAGCGTATACAGCGCCTCCCACGGCACGCCATCGGCGTCGATGATGTGAACGCGCTGGGCAATCTGGCCGTCCGAGACGCGCGCCTCGCCGAACTCAAAGCTCTTGTGGCGATAGACCGGGGCATAGCTCTTGCGCACCATGTCCATGAAGATGTCGGCCTGCGGAAACATGTCCTGGATAGCGGGCGCCGCAAAAGCGTAGGCCGCCGCCGCATCGTCGCGGCCGAGCGCTTCGACCTGGGAACGGATGATGGTCTGCGCGGCGGCGATATCATCCGCGGCGCGGACGGGTGTCGCGAGACCGATCAAGAAGGCGACGAGCAAGACGAGTGGGCGCATGAGAACTCCGGGTGCTCTTGCCAGGCTACAAGATTACCGGAGCGCGCCTAAAGCGCCATCTAAAATCAGTGTTTGGATTCCAGTTCGATGATGGCGCCAGTCGGCTCGGGTTCGTGAGGCGCCAGGCGCGTGAGAGTCTCGTCGCTCCAATTCGCAAGATTGACGACTCTCGCCGCCTGAACTCCATCCCGAGGAGCCTCGTCGGCCGGCTCCAAAATGTTCAGTCCATTGCTATCGAGCAAAAAAGTGTGATCCCCAAACAATTCGTTCAGTTGCCGAACCGCTGGGTGGCTATCGGGAAGGGCTTCGGCTTCGAACTGGTTGATGGTTCGCTCGACCTGTGCGGAAGTCAATTTCATCGCTTATTCCTTTCAACTGGTTTCTTCGTGTTGCAACGCCGGGGCGTTGCGGGTCATGCGTCGCATGCCCTGCCACCTTCAAGGTGGTCGAACGCTGGTCGATATTTCTCGCGCGGACCCACGCTGGCGCATCTTCGAGCAGCGAAAGCAGCGGCGAACCCTGCAATCAAACCCGGCAATCGATTGCACAAGCCGGGGTCGGAGCTGTGCGTGGGGACTCGATTGCGGCATACCGTCCGCAATACCAGCGGCATATTGATCTTCCTTTTTGACCGTTTCTTGTCTCCGCGAACCTTAATTGATCGAGATGCGTTCTCGACATGCCAGGCCGCCTGAATTCTGGGGGGAACCCGGCACGGCCAGTGGCCCGCTTTATTGTTTGCGCCCAGCCCCGCGATCATCCATGGCGCCGGGCCGGCTTCTTCTTCGAGCAGCGCCAGATGCGCCGCCGGGGCATAGGGCTTGGGCGGGAAGCCGAAGGCAAATTGTTCCGAGAGCATGAAACGGTAGATTGGAGTTTTGACGCTGGCCGCGCGCGCAAGGGCTGCGCCGGCGCGCGTGAACCCCGGTTCGTAGATCGCGAAGGCCGGATGAAAGCCGTAGCGCGCGGCAAAGTCGAGCGCATGCCGGACATGGCTTTCCGGATTCAGGTAGGTGCCAGCCGGTTTCGCTGCAGACATCGTTGCGGTTAGCGTGAAATTGACGCTGCCGGGGTCGATCACCGCAAATTCCAGCAGACCGCGCGCGGCGAGCGCTTCGATATGGGCGAATCGAACCGCGGCATCCGCGACTGCAAAACTTGCATCGATGTTGGCTGTCAGGATCGCTGGGTAAGACGGATAAACCGGAACGTCCACCTTCGCGCGAATACCCTCGATGATGCGCGCGTAAACCTGCCAGTCGAAAGTCTGCGGGCCGCCGCCGTCATAGGCGTGGGTGTGAATGATCGTGGCGCCGGCGCGCGCAGGCGAGGCCTTCCGCGATGATCGCCTCGACGGTGTCGGGAATGCCAGGTTGCAGCGCGCGGCTCCAGGGACCGTTCAATGCCGCTTCAATCCAGACCCTGTGCATCGCCGCGCCTCCTTTTCGTTTTCGCTCACGTGCTTGTCTCGATTAGACAGGCTGTTGGGTTCATCGTATCCTCTGGGGATCATCGGCCCGATCGCGCCAGCATTTAAACAATTTGTTTGATGGGGAGGAGAAAGCCAATGCCGACAACGATCGATCAGGCATCGCCCTGGCTGCAGGGACGAACCTTCGCATCGTGGCGGGAAGAGTTCGATTCTAGCGGCTACCTTATCTTCGAACGTGTTCTTTCGCAGGATCGTGTAGCCGGAATCCGCGCCGCGTTGGCGCCGTACCTTGAGCGTGACCTCACCGGCCGCAACGATTTCGAGGGCCTCAAGACCAACCGGGTATATGCCTTGTTGGCGAAGTCGCCGCTGTTCGCAGAGCTTGCGATCCACCCGCTGGCGCTGGCTTTTGCCGAAGCGGAACTGGGACAAAGCTGTCTGCTGTCGGCGCTGCTTGCGATCAACCTCCATCCCGGCG
>WNFB01010756.1_pt1 | contig 12547 bp, 8 predicted proteins | sample 5400501 | NCBI WGS metagenome assembly WNFB01 (sample SAMN13153341, study PRJNA577476) | soil metagenome | isolation source: 200 cm saprolite under Douglas fir tree site 2 hole 1 | place: USA:California | collected 2015-04-18 | reverse complement strand
CGTGAAACTCAACCATGATCTGGTGCTCAGCCGAGCTGCGCAACAATGCTTGATACAAGTCGATGATCTCTTTCGCTTCGTGATCGAAGAAGTCGATCTTCGCGCCGACAACTCCAAGTTTGCGCAGCTGCCCAAAAAACGTTTCGCGTGCCTTGGGCGTTCGCAAATTCTTGCTGTGCTCCCAGAACCAGATTCCGACCTTGCGCTGCTTTGAGTAGTCCACGAGCTCACGCATCTGATCCTCGGTCCAGCGATGCCAGAAGCCTTCGACTACGTTGTGCTCAAAACCAAGTTCGCCAGCCAGACGCGAAAACTCTTTCATGCCGTCTAAGGTGCTCTCGCCACCGTCGAGATATTTCCAGACGGCGCGGCCGGGCCTGAGCCATTCGGTATTCAGACCGGCTGGAAAAAGTCTTCTGTCGACGCCGGGTGACACATTGCCGATGATGTCAGAGTTCACCAGCGCGTTGAGGTCGGCGCCGATCATCACCACGCGCCACGGCGTCGCTATCACCCCATCGATTGCGGCTGGTTTCGAAAGGCGTTTCGCTTCTTCCTTTCCATAACGCAGATCGAAAGGGTGACTGACCGGGAGCGTGTGGCCGAGGACGGCTTGGAAACCGCCTTCGCCATCTGCCTGCAGTCCCATGCCCGCGTAGTTCATCAAAGCGGCTTCCGTGATCGCGGCATAGCCTGTTTCATTCGGCAGCTTAATCGTCAGAGGCGGCGCCGCCCATTCGCCGTCTTTTACTGCCGCGATCTCTTTCTTTTGATGAACGCCTTCGTAATGTCCTTCGAAATCATGAAACCAGACAAAAGGCGGTTTTCGAGGGCAGATGCGTCAGGTCGATGCTCGTTCCGTAGCAATGATTGACGGCTTCCGCATGAGCGCCGCGCGCCGGATACTTTTCGTTGAGACGATACGGCACACTTTTGCCCAGCGCGACATCCCGTCCCAGGTTCAAGCCGTCAACCGCAATACCTATTGGTGAGATCTCGATCACCGGCTGGCCTTTGAATGTCACTTGATAGTTCAATGTGGACTTGGCATCTACAAAGAGCCGCAGCGTCACATTGCCGTCGGGGCTGACGATCCTGAACTGACTTGGCGCAACAGTTATCGGCAGTGGCAGATGTGTGGCCAGGACCGAGGCCGCTGTCGCCGCCAGAAAATCTCGGCGCGAATAGACGTCGTTCCGAACGCTCTTCTCTTTCGCCGCAGTCATCTCGCTAACGCCCGCTCAAAGACCAACTAATCGCCGGAGCCTTGATGTCGCCACCGCTGGTCCTTAGTTCCTCGTTCATGATCAAGAACGCGCCGAGCCCGTGGAAATCGTTCACGTTCCGCTTGCGCGCGAAATAATAAGCGAGGTCGCTGACGTTCGTGCCCTCGCAAATATCGACAAGATTAGTGAGGCCATCCGCGCCCATCGAAAGCTTTGTCAGCACCCCTCGATAGCCTTTGAGCGCCACGTCGGTGAAGTTCTTTGAAAGATAACCACGCCGTGCGCCCATCCACATCATGTAGCTGAACATGCTTGAGCTAGAAGTCTCCAGCCAGTTGCCTTCGACGTTGCCTTTGTCTACTACCTGATACCAGAGTCCGGTCTTTCCGTCCTGATATTTTTCGAAAGCTTTGGCGAGCTGCTGGACGATCGCGATCAGCTCGGCTCGCTGCGGGTGATTCTTGGGCAGGAGTTCCAGAATCTGTATGAGCGTCATTCCGAACCAGCCAATCGCGCGACACCAGTGAAATCCGGATTGGTGAGTCACGGGATCGGCCCAGGGCTGCGCGCCGCTTTCGTCGTAGGCATGCCAAAGCAAACCAGTGTCTGGATCATTCAGGTGCTTGTAATAGATTAGCAATTGCCTGGTCACTTCATCGTTCGCATGGGCGCTGTCAGCGAACATCTTTCCGTAGCGGGCGAGAAACGGCAGCGACATGAAAACACCGTCGGCCCACAGCTGCCGTTGCCGGCTCGTATTGGTTGCATGCCAAAAGCCGCCGTCCTTTGTGCGCGGGTAGGTATCGAACGTCTTGCGGATGCTGTCGGCGGCCAGCTTGTACTTCGGCTGCTTCGTCTCCTTGTACAGAATCAGCAGCAGATTGCCGGGCAGCATGTAATCCAGCGCGTTGATAGGTCGATTGATCGTGCCTTTCTCATCGATGTGCAGCTCGACCCACGACTGTATGTGATCGAGATAACGCTTGTCCTTCGTCCGCAGATAGACTAGATACACACCGTAAAGGTAAAGCGATTTTGCGTAGCCCCAGCCCTTCAGCGATTCAGCGGTCGGATACCGCTGCATCGTTGATTCGACCACGGCTCTTGACCAATCAACCGGCGCCGGACTCGTTGCTGAAACGAATGTCGCTTGCGCAGAAGTAATTAGACTGATCAAAGCCGCGACGATCCGCGGCGACTTACGACGATTTGACATCATTCAATTCCGGGAATAGAGAACTCAGCGCTGAGCTTGCCTGTCCGGCACATAATCTCGGCGAAGCAAACGACTGCGATCAGCGGAATCTACTTCGGGCACCTTCGCCATGAATGCCTGGTATTGCTTGTCCTGATATGTGTTCGCCGCCCGTCGCATGAGCGGGAACAATGTTTGAGGTTTCAGACCGTCGAGTTCCTGGTACTGCCACTTTTGCTCACCAAGTGACACTGGCGCGAGGAAGTCGAGCGCTCTGCGAATGCTGCGGCCGTCCTTCGTTCTAAAACTCCAAAGATCAACTCCCAGTTTTTCGCCCAGGGTGGCCAGCAACATCAAGCCGTCAAGGTTGCCGACGCTGTAGCTCCAGGCCTTGGTGCGCGCCAACTCCAGTGGCTGACGCCCGTCCGGCTCGATTTGAGTTGCGATTCGTTTTTGGCGGGCGGTCTGCAAAACTCGCGTCGCTAAATCATCTTTGCCGACGAACAATGCGAACGAGACAACCTGCAAATCGTAGTAGGTTCCATGATTGTTTTTCGCGGCGGCTTCGTCGCGACCGTTCTTGCTGTCGAGCATCCACTGAAGAAATTTCCCAAACCAATCCTGCAAGCCAAGCTGATCGGGCGGAGTCAACGCTTTCGAACCCTGCAACAGACCTATAGAGTCGACGACCTGCGTCAATCCGCGCGTCTCGATCAAGCCAATGCCACGGCCCGTGTTCACGCCCGGAATAAACTGTGCATATTGCAGGTTTGGATTCATGCGCGTCGCCGGATCGAGAAAGAATGCGCGCAGCAATTGCGTCGCTTTGGCGGCGTACACTTCATCGCCTTTGAAGTAAAAAGCGAGCGCGAGCGTTTCTACCGACGACTCCAACTGATCCAGACTGCGATGATCGGTGATCTTGTTGATTTCCGGATTGCGATCGCCGTCGCGGCGAATGTAAGGCAAGCCGTTCGGAGATTTTGGGTTGGGCCAGAAGTACGGCGCCTGGCTGATGTAATCGTGTTTGTCTCCGCTCGGAGGCGTCGCTTCCTTGCTAACAACCGACGATGGGCTCGCGGAAAGCGTCTTCTGCGCTTCGCGCTCGAGCTTCGCCAATGCCGTCGCGACATTCTTATCGCCGGCTTGAATCCGCTGCCGAGTTAGTTGTAACTGCTTTGCATCAAGGAGAAACACTCGGGGCACGGTCCCGCCACTTGCCTCTTGCGCTCCACCACTTGCCGTTGCGGACACAACCGCTGCAGTTAACAGCAGCACTTCTGCGACTCGCTTGAATTCATTTCTCATGAAAGTGGATTTCCTCCTAATTTCTAACCTCGATCTCAGGACCGCGAGCGTCACGATCTTCATTCAGCCGATGAAAAGCAATGCGAACTCTTGCTCAATCGCCGAGTTAAGTTGTAGAGTGTCGAGCCAGAACGCATCGTTACCGGTAACGAGCATCGGATTCTATTTGTTGTTAATGTTGCTGTCAACAGATTTGGATTCGTTCCCTTGAGAACTCCGGGGTTACTGATGGAAGCGTCCCCGCCATGGGGGAGCCCGCCATGATCTACACGGATAGAGTCGTCATCATCACCGGCGGCAGTCGTGGAATCGGCGAAGGCTGTGTTCGCACGTTCGTTGCTGCCGGCGCGAAAGTCGTCTTCTGTGCGCGAAATGAACAACGTGGCGCAGCGCTCGCAGTCGAAGTGAATGCTGATGGGCCAGGCGAGGCTTACTTCACGCGCTGCGACGTTTCCCAGGTCGCAGAGATTCAGAAGTTGATTGAGACAACCGTGGCGCGTTACGAGCGACTCGATTGTTTGGTTAACAATGCTGGTTGGCATCCGGGGCACCAGCCGATCGATGATTTTTCAATCCAGGATCTTCGTGACCTTCTGGAGTTGAATTTGGTTAGCATCTTTGCCGCTTGCAAGTTTGCTCTCCCTCATCTGCGCCGCACGCAAGGCAACATCATTAACATGTCGAGTCTGGTTGGCACGATTGGGCAATTGCAAGCCAGCACTTATGTCGCTACCAAGGGCGCGATCACGGCGTTTACGAAAGCCTTGGCGATCGACGAAGCGCGGTATGGCGTTCGGGTGAATTCCGTCTCGCCCGGCAACATCAATACACCGCTGTGGCAAGCAGCGATCGATGCGGCGTCCGATCCTAATCAATGCCGCGCGGAAGGCGAGGCGGCGCAGTTGCTCGGCCGCATGGGGACCATCGAAGAGGTCGGCAAGCTTTTCCTCTTCATCGCGGCTGAAGGAACTTTCACGACCGGCGTCGATCACATCATCTCGGGTGGTGCAGAGCTTGGCTACGGGAGCAAGAGTCGTTGTGCCTCATCAGACGGCACTGGCAAGTCAGAATAGACGAGGATCATTAGATGAGATCAGCTCAAAGTGTGTCCGTCGTAATCGCCATTCTTATCGGCTTCAATCTTTCGCTGCCGGCGCAACAGCAAGCCAGAAACGGGAAGGACATCTATCACGACGGCTGGATCGATCTGAACAAGAACGGAAAGATGGATGTTTACGAGAATCCCAGAGCGCCAATTGACAAACGCATAGATGACCTACTCTCGCAGATGACCCTGGAAGAAAAGACTTGTCAGACCGCAACCCTGTACGGCGTCGGACGGGGCAGGACCGGAGCGGAGCCGCCTTTGAAAGACGAGTTGCCGACTCCTAATTGGAAAAACCAAATCTGGAAAGATGGCATCGCCAATATCGATGAACACCTTAACGGCGTCGGCCCCAACGGCAAGAGCGTTTATGCCACTGACATCAAGAAACACGTCTGGGCGATGAACGAGGTGCAGCGTTTCTTCATCGAAGACACGCGACTCGGCATTCCCGTTGACTTCACCAACGAAGGCCTGCGCGGCCTCGCTGCTTTCACGGCGACCAGCTTCCCTTCTCAACTGAGCCAGGGTCACACCTGGGACAAAGAATTGATCGGTGAGATCGGACATATCACAGCTGAAGAGGCGCGCGCACTTGGATACACAAACGTCTATGCGCCGACGCTGGACGTCGCCCGCGATCAACGCTGGGGACGCGTCGAAGACACTTATGGCGAAGACCCGTATCTGGCCTCCCGGCTCGGTGTTGAGATGGTCAAAGCGATGCAGGAGAAATATCGGATTGCCGCGACCGCTAAACATTATGCTGTCTACAGCTATGGGAAAGGCGCCCGCGAAGGACAAGCCCGCACCGATCCGCAAACTTCTCCCCGTGAAGTAGAAAATGTTTTCCTGCCCTCGTTCAAGGCCGCTATTAAAGAAGCTGGATTGTTGGGCGTGATGAGTTCGTACAACGACTATGACAGCATTCCGGTTACCGGAAGCAAATACTGGCTGACCGAACGTTTGCGGAACGATTTCGGTTTCCGCGGCTATGTCGTCTCCGACAGCGCGGCGGTTGAATACCTCTACAACAAACACGGCGTGGCCGCGGACATGAAAGATGCCGTACGCCAGACGATCGAGGCCGGCCTGAACGTGAAAACAAATTTCACTCACCCGGACGATTTCATTCTGCCACTGCGCGAACTCGTCAAAGAAGGAAAAGTGTCGATGAAGACACTCGACGACCGCGTGCGCGACGTGCTCCGAGTAAAGTTCCTGATAGGCATCTTCGACCATCCTTATGTCGCAGACGCTGGTTACGCGGAAAAGATCGCCAACTCATCGGAACACCAGCAGGTCGCTCTGCGCGCGGCGCGCGAAAGCATTGTGCTGCTGAAAAATGATCGAAACGCTTTGCCGCTCAGCAAGAGCATTCATTCCATCGCCGTCGTCGGTCCGAACGCCGACGATGACACTCTTACGCGTTATCGCTACGGCCCGAATGGTGTGAAAGGAATCACGGTGCTGGAGGGGATTAAGAACAAGCTCGGTGAAAGTGTGAAAGTGAATTACGCCAAAGGCTGCGAAGCAACCAATGAACATTGGCCAGAGACAGAAATATTGCCGGAACCTCTCACCCAAATAGAAAGAGAAGAGATTGATAAAGCGGTCGCGGCGGCGAAGAACTCGGACGTAGCTGTCGTTGTGTTGGGCGATTCCACTAAGACAGTTGGCGAAACACAGTCGCGCACCAGTCTCGATCTACCGGGCCGGCAATTGGATCTCATCCAGGCTGTTTACGCGACTGGCAAACCCGTCATCGTAGTCCTAATCAACGGCCGCCCGATGAGCGTCAACTGGGTGGACAAGAATGTTCCGGGAATTCTCGAAGCGTGGTTTCCGGGCGCACCGGGCGGAACGGCGATCGCCGATGTGCTCTTTGGCGACTACAACCCAGGTGGAAAGTTGACCGTCACGTTTCCGAAAACAGTCGGACAGATTCCATATAACTTTCCTACCAAACCCAATGCTCAGTGGGAAGGGGAAAAGACCCGCGTCAATGGCGCGCTCTACTTTTTCGGTCACGGCCTGAGCTACACGACGTTCGCTTATGGTAATTTGAGAATCAATCCGGCGCAGCAACGTGCTCAGGGAAAAGTCCAGGTATCTTTCGACGTGAGAAACTCGGGTTCACGCGACGGCGATGAAGTGGTCCAGCTTTACACACATCAACTGGTGACCAGCGTCACGACCTATGAAAAGAATCTGCGAGGCTTTGAGAGGGTTCATCTGAAAGCCGGCGAAACGAAAACCGTCACGTTCACTTTGAAACCCGAGGACCTGTCGGTGTGGAACCAACAGATGCGGTTTGTGGTCGAGCCGGGAAGATTCAAAGTAATGATCGGATCCGGCTCTGAAGACATCCGACTGACCGGACAATTCGAGATCACTTCCAAGTGAATAGATCCACCTTGACGCTAACCAGCTTCAGTTGGCGATCAGCAGATTTGATGGTGAGGGAACTGCGTCTCCGCGATGACCCGATGCCAGAGCAATCCGTTTCTCATACGCCTCGCGAGTGATCTGCACATCTTCAAGGAAGTGCGGCAGTTCTTCGAGCAGCAGCGCCTGCGGGCCATCGACCAGCGCGCGGTTCGGCGCAGGATGGAAATCCGCGAGAACCATGTTGGCGCCGGCGATCACACCCTGCGCAGTCGCATGCAAAAGGTCCAGGATTCCCTCCGGCCCGCGAGTGCGTGAACCAATTGCGTGGGACGGATCAACGCACACGGGCATGCGCGTCAGGCGCTTGACCACTGGCACATGCGCAAAATCGAGGAAGTTACGATGCGGGTCGCCCATGTTCGTCTTGACTCCCCGCAGCCCGAATATGACTTTGTGATTCCCTTCGCTGGCAAGATATTCCGCGGCGTGCAGAGACTCGCTCAGAGTGATTCCGAAGCCGCGTTTGAGCAAGACCGGAAACTCTTTTTGGCGGCCGACGAGTTTCAGCAGCTCAAAATTCTGAGTGTTGCGCGTGCCGATCTGGAGCATCACCCCGGTTGGGTCGCCGGTCCGGCACAGCGCGTCCCGAATCTCATCGATATGCGATTCATGCGTGACTTCCATGGCGATGACCTTGATTCCATACTTGCCGGCTAATTCAAAAACGTAAGGCAAACACTCCTTGCCGTGCCCCTGAAACGAGTAGGGACTGGTGCGCGGTTTGTAGGCGCCCATGCGCGTGCACACCTGCCCATTGTCGCGCAGGATTTTCATCATCAAATCAACGTGCTCTCTCGTGTCGACGGCACACAATCCGGCGAAAAGATGCAGCGTCTCCTGACCAAAGCGCAGGCCCTGATAGTCAAAGTGCGAGGGCCTGTCATCATCTCGATGTCTACCGAGCACGCGGTATTCTTCAGAAACGCGCACGACGCGCTCGACGCCGGGGAGGCCTTTCATGTCGTCTACCGAGATTGATGACGTATTTCCGATCAGATAAATCTCGGTTAACGTCTGCTCAATTCCCTGCTCGCGATGTACGCGCAGCTGAATGTCCTGCAACCGTGACAGGTGAGCCATCAATTGCTTGTAGCTGTCGTTTTCGGGTTCGATGTTTGGTGTCAGAATTAGAATCATGATTAGCTCTAGTGCTTTGTGCTCTTCGTGCTTTGCTCTTTGCCTGTCTAACTGGAAGGCACACGGGCCGAAACGTAAGCTCCTAGAATTCGAGTCTCGACTCGCCGATCACGAAGCTCGCTGAGCGCGGCCATGACTTCGCTGTCATCAGCTGCGCCCCGCAAATCAAGGTAGAAGCAATATTCCCACGGGCGACCTCTCACTGGCCGGCCCTCGATCTTAAGCAGATCAATTCCGCGCCGCGCGAAAGGCTCGAGTGCATCGTGCAAAGCGCCGGGCCGATGGGGGAGTTCGATAACCAGCGACAGCTTGTCCGCACCTTCCGAGAAATCTGCGGACGGCGTGAGCAAGAGAAAGCGCGTGTAGTTTTCGCTGCTGTCCTCCAAATGCTCGCGTAGAATCACGCCGCCATACTGCTGGGCCGCGTGCCTTCCGGCAATGGCCGCGCGCGTCAAATCGCCCTGGGCCACAACTTGCGCAACACTTCCAGCTGTGTCTTCCGCTGCGATTCGGCGCGACCGGGTGCGATTCGACCGCAGTAATCGTCTCAAATGATGCGCCCGGGCAACCGATAAGACAGTGACTGATCGGAATGATGACTTCGCCTGAGATATACAGCTTGCTGTCGAGAAGCAGATCGAAGCAGGCGTGAACAAACCCCGCCAGACTGTTCTCAATGGGCGCGAAGATATAGTCTGCGGCCATATCGTCGATGGCGGCGAAGAGCGACTCGAAGGTCGGACGGGCCACCAGCGTAATCTTTTCACCGAGGAGCTTGACCGCCGCTTCTTCGCTGAACGCTCCGCGCGCGCCTTGAAACGCCACTCGCAACGGGTCGCCTTGCAAGTTCAGTTCATACCCAGGGTGTTCTTCGCTCGGCCGGTCGGCGGCGCGTGTTTGAATGCGCCGCGATTCATGAATGATGGCGCGGTAGAGTTCGACAACTGCGCGATCATCCAGCGGGCCTTCGTTCGCTGCGCACATGCGTTCGATCACCTCGCGCTCGCGAGTGTGATCGCAGAGATGCACTCCCGATGCCGTCTTCGACTCGCCAACTTTAAGGGCCAGCCGCGCGCGCTGGTTAAGCAGGCGCAACAACTCGCTGTCGAGATCATTTATTTCCGCGCGCGAATCTTCGATACTCATTAAGTAAGCCTCCGAAAAACGTTCGAATAAGCTTCCGGAACTTCACGAACCCGCGAACCGGTGACGGCACACGAACTGCTTCCTGTTCATACGTTCCTGAAGTTGATCCAACTAAAAAAGCCGGCCGCAATCTCCCTCTGGAGGTTGCGACTGGCTGATGCTGTTCGCTGCGTTTAGTTCTTTATGTCTTCAATCTTCTCGCACGCGCATCTTCGCCAGTCCGCCTCCCCAAAGGAGAAGCGGTAAGTAAAGGTGAAGTAACAAAATCGACTGCCGTGCATCATCCGTTGTCCAAATCAATCCTGCCGGGCGAAGTCACTATACCATACGGTGAATTTTCTGGCTCAACGATAATTTGAATTCAGTGACTCGGGGTTGCTTCTGCTGGTCACAAGGAGCTCGGCGATGGCGACAAGGGGCCGCAGCTCAGACTATTGACGCTCGTTACCGGTAACGGTTAGAATCCGCTCGCCTCCAGTAAATAGATTTCAGTCTCGGCAAGTCGTTAGCGGAAATAGTCTGATTGGAGATCGAAATGAAGCTAAAGAAGCTTTGGGTTGTTTCTGCTCTACTTGTGATTGCGGGCTTCCTGCTGCCTGTTGCTCACTCGGCAATCTTCATTTCGAAGAGCGGGCCAGTTCCCTTTTCGCTGTTTGATGACGCAGGTGTTTACAACGTGAAAGCGTTCGGCGCCACCGGCGATGGTAAGACGCTCGACACTCCGGCCATCAACAAAGCAATTGACGTGGCAGCCGCGGCTGGTGGTGGAACGGTGCGCTTCCCTGCCGGCAATTACCTTTCGGTTTCGATTCATCTCAAGAGCAACATCGCTTTGTATCTCGATCAGGGCGCCACCCTCATTGCCGCAAGCCCGGCGGACGGGGTGAAGTACGATTCGCCTGAGCCAAACGAGTGGGAAAAGTACCAGGACTTTGGGCACAGTCATTGGCACAACAGCCTAATTTGGGGCGAGAACCTGTCGAATGTTTCCATCCTTGGGCCGGGAATGATTTGGGGCAAGGGTCTAATCCGAAGCGGCTCGCAATCGCGCACCCAACAGCAGAACGATGCCTTGAACAGTGCGCGCGCGAGCGAACCAAAGACGCCGTTCGGCTATCCCAATCCACGCGATCAGGTTGAGGCAGGATGGGGAAACAAATCGATCAGCCTCAAGCTCTGTCGCAACGTCATCATTCGTGACGTTACGATCTTGCATGGTGGCCACTTCGCAATTCTCGCTACTGGCGTCGATAACCTCACGATCGATAATTTGAAGATCGACACGAACCGCGACGGCATCGACATTGATGCTTGCCGCAATGTTCGGATTTCGAACTGCACCGTCAATTCGCCGTTTGACGACGGCATCTGCCCGAAGAGTTCGTTCGCGCTTGGTTATGCGCGCGCGACCGAGAACGTCACGATCACCAACTGCCAGGTCAGCGGCTATGACGAAGGCACACTGCTGGATGGGACGTTCAAGCGTGAGTTTAAGAATCAGAATGGAACGTTCAGCCCGACCGGTCGCATAAAGTTCGGCACCGAGTCCAACGGCGGGTTCAAGAACATCACGATTTCGAATTGCGTCTTTGATTATTGTCGCGGTTTGGCGCTGGAGACGGTTGACGGTGGATTACTCGAAGACATTACGATCACTAACATCACCATGCGCGACGTCAGCTCCCCGTTCTTTCTGAGGCTCGGCAGCCGTATGCGCGGGCCAACGGGCCCGCCGGTAGGCGCGCTGAGACGCGTGAAGATCAGCAACGTGATCGTCTATAACGCCGAACCGAAATACGCCTCGCTCATCAGTGGAACGCCCGGGCACGACATTGAAGATCTGACGCTTGACCACATCCGCATTTACTACAAAGGCGGAGGCACGAAACAACAGGCGGCCCTGAATCCGCCCGAAAAAGAGAATGACTATCCGGAGCCCGCGATGTTTGGCGAGACTCCCGCGTACGGTTTCTTCATTCGTCACGTTAGAGGAATCGAGCTGAATGACGTTGAAGTAAGCTACCTGAAGGACGAAGCACGTTCGCCTTTCATCCTTTCAGACGTAAAGGCCGCGGACTTGCGGCACATCAAGGCTATGCACGGTGAGGATACTCCGACACTCGTTCTGAATGATGTCGAAGACTTCTCGATACAGCAGAGCCAACCGCTGCCTGATACGAATCTCAAGAAGGTGAAGCGACAACAGCTCTGAGTGTAAGTGGAGCCTCTGTCAGCGACGGCAGGCGCAGCGCATTCAATGGTCTGTGCATGGCGTTTGTGCAGGCGCTAAAACAGCCGGGCAATATCCGTATAGAAGCAACAGCCGCCGGACTTGAGACTGCCGCGGCCATGATTCAAACCGAAGCGACAAAGCTGCGACCATCAATCTAGCAGCTTCTTGTGCGGAGGCGTTTTGAAGAAAGCGTTTCAGGAACTGAAGCGGCTTTGAGAAAGAACGGAAAATGAAACTAAGCAAAGAGCAATTCGGCAAAACCGCGGACGGCGCGCTGGTGAAGCTGCTCACTCTTAGCAATGGTCGTGGAATGGAAGTGAAGATCACGAACTATGGCGGCATCGTTACGTCCATCAAAGTACCGGACCGAATTGGGAGAGTTAGTGATGTAGTGCTTGGGCACGACACGCTGGAAGGGTATTTGAGGAGGTCCAGGTACTTCGGCGCGATCATTGGACGTCACGCCAACCGTATTGCCGGAGGACGATTCGCTTTGAATGGCGCGGTCCATTCCCTGGCTCAAAACAATGGAGAGAATCACCTTCACGGAGGAATCCGAGGGTTCGACAAGGTCGTTTGGGAGGCGAAAGTAATTAACGGCGGGGACGGCGTGGGTCTGGAACTGGAGTATCTGAGCAAGGATGGAGAGGAAGGCTATCCGGGAAATTTGCGTGCAAGAGTCGTTTACGTTCTGACGGAGAAAAACGAGCTGCACATCAAGTATTTCTCCGCTACCGACAAAGACA
>WNFB01006220.1_pt1 | contig 12547 bp, 11 predicted proteins | sample 5400501 | NCBI WGS metagenome assembly WNFB01 (sample SAMN13153341, study PRJNA577476) | soil metagenome | isolation source: 200 cm saprolite under Douglas fir tree site 2 hole 1 | place: USA:California | collected 2015-04-18 | reverse complement strand
TGAATATCGATCGTTGGGAAAATGCGCTTTTCGAGCAGCCGCCGGTCGAGCGAGATTTGCTGATTGCCAGTCCCCTTGAACTCTTCGAAAATGACTTCGTCCATGCGGCTGCCGGTATCGACCAGCGCCGTGGCGATAATCGTGAGGCTGCCGCCATCCTCTGTGTTGCGCGCCGCGCCGAAGAACTTCTTGGGCTTGTGCAACGCGTTCGAATCGACGCCGCCCGAGAGAATCTTGCCCGACGGCGGGACCACCGTGTTGTAGGCGCGGGCGAGCCGGGTGATTGAATCCAGAAGGATGCAGACATCGTGCTTCTGCTCGACCAGACGCTTTGCCTTGTCGATCACCATTTCAGCGACCTGCACGTGGCGCGTGGCGGGCTCGTCGAAGGTGGAGGAAACCACCTCTCCGCGCACGCTGCGCTCCATGTCGGTGACTTCCTCGGGGCGCTCGTCGACGAGCAGCACGATGAGGATGATCTCCGGGTGATTCTGAGCGATGGCGTGGGCGATATTCTGGAGCAGGACCGTCTTGCCCGCCTTCGGGGGAGCCACGATCAGACAGCGCTGACCGAGGCCGATCGGCGTGAACAGGTCGATGATCCGGGTGGTCATCTCCGCGCTCTCGTGCTCCAGCTTCAACTTGCGCGTGGGGTAGAGAGGGGTGAGGTTGTCGAAAAGGATCCGATCCTTCGCTTCGGGTCCGAAGGGGTCGACGAAGTTGACCTTGTCCACGCGCTGGAGAGCGAAGAAGCGCTCCCCTTCCCGCGGCTGGCGAATCGGGCCGGTGACGGTGTCTCCCGCGCGCAGGTTGAATCGGCGGACCTGCGAGGGCGACACGTAGATGTCGTCCGGGCTGGGCTGATAATCCGAATCCGCGCTGCGCAAAAAGCCGAACCCATCGGAGAGGAGCTCGAGGACACCCTCGGCATGGACTTCGAAACGCTTGTCGGCGATGCCGGAAAGGAGCGCGAAAATCAGCTCCTGTTTCTTCAATCCTTGAGCGCCCTCGATGTTGAAGTCGTGGGCCATCTTCGAAAGCTCGGTGATCTTCATCCGCTTCAGATCGTTGAGCTTGATGACCTGCATCGGCTCGCCAATCCTGGGCACCGCGACGGCGGGGGCTTCGGTTGCCGCCGGGGCGACTGGTTCGGGGGCACGGGCGGCGCCCGGTTCATCGCGCAGCTCATCGTCGCGAACCGGTCGGGGAATCGCGGTCAGGATGGGACGGGGGACGTCGGTGGTCGCCACCGGCTCTGCCGCTTCCTTGCCGCGGCGGCCGGGGACGCGCTTTTCAACTTCCTCTTTATCGCCGGCTCGGGCGCGGCGGCGCTTCGGGCGGACGTCCTCGGAGGCTTCCGTTTCGGAGGAGGGGTCTTCTGGAATCGCTTCTTTGCTGGAACGTGCTTTTCGCATATGCGGGGTGGCGTGCTTCGTCGGAGTATGGGCGGTGTCGAAGTATGAGCGGCGTCGAAGAGAGCCTGGGCTGGTGGGCAAGAGGAACATCGTCGAGCCGTTGGAATTTCTCGCCCGGAGATTCCAAGGGGTGAAACTTTGAAGGAGAAGGAGCGGCACCCGAAAAAGAGCGCCCTGTTACCGGGGAAACGTTATTGATCGCTTTGGCTGCTGTCAAGACATCTTGCATTAGTCGTTCGAAAGCCGCCGGAAGCACCCTCCCCCAAGGAACGAATCTTGAACAAGGTCAACGCCGAGCAGCGCATCCGAGAGCTGCGGCAACAGATCGCTTACCACAATCGCCGGTACTACACACTCGACGATCCCGAGGTGAGCGACGCCCACTACGACCGGCTGATGCAGCAGCTCGCCGCGCTGGAGGAGCAGTTCCCGGGCAGCTGGCCGAATTCGACGAGCGAATCCGAAAGCTGCTCGGCCTAGAGCAAGTCCCCTACATCTGCGAGCCGAAGCTCGACGGCCTGGCGGTGGAACTGGTCTACGAGGCCGGCGCGTTGACCAAAGCATCCACCCGTGGGGACGGAATCATCGGGGAGGACGTTACCGCCAACGTGCGGACCATGCGCAATGTTCCCTGGCGACTTCCCCAGGAGGTTGTCCCCCCGTATCTCGACCTACGAGGCGAGGTTTTCATCCGCAAGGCGGATTTCCTCAAGCTCAATCAGCGCCGCGAGGCAGCGGGGGAACCGCTATTCGCCAATCCCCGAAATGCCGCCGCCGGCGCGCTTCGCCAACTCGATCCCAAAATCACCGCCTCCCGGCCGCTCTCGATTTTTCTCTACGAGGTCGGCGAGGTTTCGGGAGCCGAGTTCAAGACGCACTGGGACAAGCTCGAGTGCCTGGCGGCCCTCGGATTGCCGGTGAACCCGAGAAACGTCCGGGCGGTCGGCCTGCCCGCGGTCCGCGAGTGCTACGAGCGGTTCCTTTCCGCGCGGCACGACTTTCCCTACGAGATGGACGGGATGGTAGTGAAGGTGGACAGCGAGGACCAGCGCCGGCGTCTGGGTCAAGTCTCCAAAAGCCCCCGCTGGGCGGTCGCCTACAAATTTCCGCCCGAGGAGGAAGAGACCCAGGTCGAGTCGATCGAGGTCAATGTCGGTCGGACCGGAGCGCTCACCCCGGTCGCATTCCTCAAGCCGGTAAAGATCGCCGGCGCCACCGTCTCCCGCGCGACGCTGCACAACGAAGATGAGCTTCGGCGACGCGACGTCCGCGCAGGGGATTGGGTGTTCGTCCGCCGAGCGGGCGACGTCATCCCCGAAATCGTCAAGGTGATCACCTCCAAGCGAACCGGAGCCGAGCAGGAATTCAAGTTTCCTCCGAAGTGCCCCGCCTGCGGCGCGGCCGCGGTGCGCGACGAGGACGGGGCGGTGGTCCGGTGCACCGGCGTCGCCTGCCCGGCACAGCTTCAGGGGAATATCCGCCACTTCGCCTCCCGCACCGCGATGGATATCGACGGGCTCGGAGAGAAGCTCTGCGCCCAACTGGTGGAGCGGGGCCTGGTGAAAGACTATGCCGATCTCTACCACCTGGACATGGCCAAGCTCCTCTCGGTCGAGCGGATCGCTGAGAAGAGCGGCCAGAATCTGCTGGACTCGATCGAACGCTCGAAGAACACCACCCTGCGGCGCTTCCTTTATGCGCTGGGCATCCGGCACGTCGGCGAGGCGACCGCGAAACTGCTGGCCGAACACTTCAAGACCGTCGAGGCGGTCAGCAATGCGACCGAAGCCGATCTGATGAAGGTCAAGGAGGTGGGCCCGGCCATGGCAGAAGCCATTCGCACCTTCTTTAAGGAGTCCCAGAATCGGGCGGTGATTGCCAGACTCCTCGAGGCCGGCGTCAAGCCCACCCCTCCCGAGCAGGGCAAGCGCGGTCCCTTTTTGGGGAAGACCGTCGTCCTGACCGGAAGCCTGTCCACTCTCAGCCGCGAGCAGGCTAAAGAGGAGATCGAACGTCGAGGAGGTAGAACATCCGGCGCCGTCTCGGGGAAGACGGACCTGGTCGTCGCCGGCGAAGATGCGGGCTCCAAGCTCACCCGAGCCCAAGAGCTGGGGGTTAGAATAATCACCGAGGGGGAGTTCCAGGACCTGCTCAAAGAACGGTAGAAGGAATGGATCGAATCCGGGTCACACTGCGGATCAAGGGAAGGGTCCAGGGAGTGTTCTTTCGGGATAGCGCGAAACTCGAGGCCGTCCGACTCGGGCTGACCGGATGGATCCGCAATTGCCCGAATGGCGAAGTGAGCGCCACGGCGGAAGGAGCGCGGGAGCGGGTGAGCGAGTTCGTTGCATGGTGCAGAATCGGACCTCCCCACGCCCGGGTGAGCGAGGTCGAGGTGTGTGAATCGGCGGCAACGGGCGAGTTCTCCGAATTCCAAGTGGAGCACTGATGCCCGAAAACGCCCTCGCGCCGCTCGCGGCAGTGCTCGGCATCAGGACCGGCTCGAAAGTGTCGCTCATCAATCCACCTCCCGGATTCGTTCAACGGCTGAATCCCCTGCCGGATGGCGTCGAATTCTTGATCAACTCTCGAACCGGGTTGGACGTGATCATGTTCTTCACCAAACGCGCCGAGGAGCTGGTGGCACGGCTCCCCGCCCTCTCCAGGGCGATGGCGGTGACCGGGGGAATCTGGATCTGCTGGAAGGAAGAGAAGCCAAAGCTTCTATCGGAGGATTTCATCCGCCAGGCCGCGCTGGAGATTGGGCTTGTCGACAACAAGCGATGCCAACTCGACGAGGCCTGGTCGGCGCTGCGACTGATTTGGAAGCCTCGAGGCCGAGTCGAAAAGCCGAGGCCGCGCAAATCACCGCCGGCTGCGCAGGCATAAATCCCGCAGCAGGGGCGCCCAGCTGGCCGCGTTTTCCACCGCCAGTCTGCCCAGCCGACGGCCATCCTTCGCCAGGAAGTCGAGGTACGGGGTACGCAGCAACCTTCCATGGAAGAACACCACTTCGGCGACGTGCTCGAGCGGCAAGGTGACGATTCGCCGGCCGGCCGCGAAAAGGAGCAGCTCCTCGCGGGTGAAAAACGCGCTGGCGGGCGTCAGATAACCCCCGCGGCTCACCAGAACGACGGGTTCCGGAGCCACCACCGCTCCTTGAAGGAGCCTCGGCTCCGGCTCCTGGCTCCAGTGCTGGTAGAGGCGCACCAAAGTGCCATAGACAACGGCGAAGAGCAGGGGAATCCCCAGGGCCGCCGCCAACCAGGCCGAAGGAAGCCTTGCCCGCGTCCCGGCATACAAGATCGCGGCCGTGCCCAAACCGGGCAAAAGGAGCAAGGGCCAGAGCAACCGCCTGAGGAGAGGCACTTTTTCTGTCGTCCCGAAAAGAATGTAACGCGAAACCTTTGCATCCCGGCATCGGACGTGAAAGGCTTGATGGTTGTACTCCCCGTAGTGCCGCCATTGGGGCGGCTAATGGGAGTCAGGATTTAGATGGGATGCGTTCCCCGGCCCACTTCGCGGACCGATTTGCACGCGGCACTCCCCCGCCCCAAGAAACTGATCCAGTTTCGACCGGGACACGGTGGGGTGGCGCGAGTCGGTCACGAACGAGCCCGGAGACGCAAGATCAGCGAACCGGCGGCACCGTGCCGAGCGGGAAACTGGATGAAGAAATTTGACGCGGGTTCCGCAATGAGGGTCGTCGGTTTAGTGAGATGGGCAGACGGCGGGCAGTTCGCCGGCCTTGTTCAGCTCGCAGCTGCCGGGCCCGGAACCCCTTCTAGAGCGCACCTCGAAACCCGTGGAGTGGCCGCATCTCATCCGGCCCATTTCTCCCTTTCGGGTGCGCGGTCAGGGTTTGACCATGAGCAGCATTCTTGTCATCAACGCGGCAGGTCGAGAGACCCGGGTCGCACTCATCGAGAACGGCCAGATCGCCGAATTCTACCTCGAGCGTAAAAAAGACAAAGGGATAGTCGGGAACATCTACAAAGGCCGCGTCACCCGAGTGCTTCCGGGGATGCAAGCAGCTTTTGTCGATATCGGGCTCGAAAAAGCAGCGTTCCTCTACGTCACCGACGTCTTCTACGACCCGGACCTGTCCCGCGCGCAATTCGAGCTGACCGAGGGCGAGCACGACGACGCCCCGGATGTTCCCGAGCTCGCGGACCACCCGGAGGAACCACCCCACCCAACCCACGAGGCTGAGCTCGCCGCGAGCGAGGGCGCACTGCCCGAGAACGGGACGCTACCGGACCCGGGACCTACGGTGGACGCGCCGGTTGCCGCCGAACCGGTCACCGAGATGGCGCCGCCCCCAGCGGAGGATTTGGAGGGGAGCGCGGCAGTGAGCGCTTCTCCGCCTGCGCCGTTCGAGGAACCAGCGCCGATCTCTTTACCCAGCGACTCTCCTGGGAACGGGGATACGGCGGAGCCGGCTTCCCTGGAGAAGGTGAGCGCACCGACCGGGGAAACAGCCGTCGCCGCCTCGCCCGCCCAAGCGACCTCGCCAACCCAAGCCGCCCCGCCCGCCGATCTGGATGCGCGCGGCGATCGCCGTTTGCGCGACCGCCAACGCTCTGCACGGGAGGAGCGCGAGCGCTCGTCGCGCGGCCGCCACGACGAGAGGTTCAAGAGCCGTAAACCCGCCCGCATCGAGGAGCTGCTCAAAGTGGGGCAGGAGGTTCTCGTCCAGGTCTCCAAGGACCCGATCGGAACCAAAGGGGCGCGCCTGACGTCTCACATTTCCATTCCCGGTCGACACCTGGTGTTCATGCCCACCGTGGACCACGTCGGAATCAGCCGCCGGATTTCGAATGAGAAAGAACGAAGGCGGCTGCGCGAAATCGTCGATCGACTGCGGCCGCCAGGCACTGGATTCATCGTGCGGACGGTTGCCGAGAACGTGCCTCAGGAGAAACTCGAGTCGGACATCCGATTCCTGATTGGGGTGTGGAACGAATGCGTCCGGCGAAATGAAAGGAATCCAAATTCCGGCCTGCTGTATCCGGACCTCGACCTCATCCTTCGCGCCACCCGGGATCTCTTCGCCCACGACATTGAAAAGCTGGTCGTCGACGATCGGGACGAGTACGGGCGGATCCTCAGCTTCATCGGTCCACAGGATCCGACGCTGAGGGATCGCGTTCTGCTCCACGACGGGGACGAGCCAATCTTCGATGCTTACGGAATCGAGCAGGAAATCAACCGAGCGGTCCAGCGAAAGGTCTGGCTGCGAAGCGGCGGCTACCTGGTCATCGACCAGGCGGAAGCGCTCACCGCAGTCGACGTGAACTCGGGCCGGTATGTGGGCAAGAAGAGCCTCGAGGAGACGATCACCAAAATCAACGTGGAAGCGGCCAGGGAGATCGCCTACCAGCTGCGCCTGCGGAACATCGGCGGAATCATCATTTGCGACTTCATCGACATGGAGAAGTCGTCCAATCGCGACAAGGTTTTCAAGACGCTGCAGGATGCACTCGGTCGCGACAAGGCAAAGACGAACGTGCTGAGAATCTCCGAGCTCGGCCTGGTGGAGATGACCCGAAAGCGGGTGCGCGAGTCGATCGGACGCATCCTCCACGAGGACTGCTCGTATTGCGAGGGCCGCGGATACGTGAAGACCTCGACCACGATCGCCTACGAGATCTTCCGCTACATCCGCCGTGAAGTCGCGACCTTCAAGGAACCTACCCTGGTGATCAACTGCAGCGCCGACGTCGCCAGGCTTCTCCAGGGCGAGGAACGCCAGGAGCTGCGTCACTTGATGGACCGGTTCAACAAATCCATCCAGGTGAAAGCCCAGCAGAACTACCATCGGGAGCAGTTCGACGTTTACGGGCGGGCTCTCCAAGGGCCCGAGCTGAAAGGAGGGCTTGGCGCACCGCCGGAGTCCCCCTACGACACGCGCTCCGACGCCTCGCCAGGGCCGATCCAGGCCAAATTCGGATCCTCTTGACCGAGGGGTTTTGGCAGCACCGAGAGCCGTCCGCCCGCAGCCGGCCTCTGGGCCAATGCCCACGTTGGAAAATCCATAAGAGTATTGGTGAGTTGGCTTGCAACCGGACGCTGTTCTGCTATGGTTTTGCGCTGGCGGTCGAACGGAGGAGAAACCCCTGATTTCGCGGGTTAGCGTCTCCGGGAGAAGAGCGAATGCTCAAGTCCGACTTGATCAATATCCTCGTTGCGAAACGCGGCATTACGCAGAAGCAGGCCGAGGCGACGATAGAGACCATCTTCGAGTCGATGAAGGAAGCGCTCTGTCGGGGCGAGAACATCGAGATTCGCGGGCTCGGCGCGTTTCACGTCAAGAATTATCAGGGATATCAAGGCCGTAACCCGAAGACCGGCGAGGTCATCCCGGTGAAGCCCAAACGCGGCCTGCTCTTTCGCACTGGTAAAGAGCTTCGCGATCGCGTCAATCGACCCGGCGAGGAATCTGCCTCGGCGGACACCGGGAGCAGTGGACCCGGACCGGGCGGCGGCACGCCGTAGCTTTTGGTGCGGCGATGCCGCGTCAGTCGCCTTTCGGTTCGGGCTCGAAGAACCGCACCAGGGCGTCGCGTTTCCGATGGGCATCTTCCATCGCCAGCTCAATCAAGTCCTTGGCGTACGCCCCGTCAAAGAGCAGGTAGCTTGCCAGGTCCGCCTCGCTGACGAGCTGACTCTGGGCGATCCGGTGCAACATCTTGGTCGGCAACGATTGGCCGCTGATCTCACCTGGGCGAGTGCGCCGGGCGTGATCCGCGGCGATGGTGGCGATGTCGCGCGACGGTCGGATCACCAGATCCTCCACCAACCGATACGGCTGACCCCGGGTGAGCTGAACCACCTCGTTGATTTTCGGAACAAAGCTCTCCCCAAAAAGTTTCTCGCCGGCCCTGAGCAAGTTGTTGAAACGGCGAAGGCGATCGAGATCGTAGTCGGAAGGATCGAGCATCAACGCGTTGAGCACTTTTCCCATCAACATCGGCGTCGTCGGATACGACGCCAAGGGCCGGCTCTGGCGCTTTTCTCCCGGCGGACGATATTTGAGCGAGATGAGCAAAATCTTTTGCCCTCCCAGCCGCAACGCGGGGCCAAGCGGCATGGACTGGCGCAAGCTGCCGTCGCAGAAGAACTCGTCGCCGATCTTGACCGACCGAAAGAGCAGTGGGATGGCGGCGGATGCCACCGCGTGCTCGGGGCCGATGATCGCCGCCCGGGCCTCGGTATAGGGATCTCGGCTCCAGGGCGGCACCCCGCCCTCTTTTCGCTGGACGAACACCACCGAGTTCCCGCTGGCGATTTCGGTGGCCGTTACCGACAGCGCGGAGAAAAGCCCCCGGGCAAGGTTGGCCGAGATTCGCGGCCAGGGCGGCCGGGTGCGGACCATCTCCTCCAGCGGTTCCGGATGGAGGATGTCATAGAGCCGCCAGCCCTCCGAACGAACGGGCTCGTTGGTGGCGGCGCGCCACATCTTGCGCGTCAAGCTCCATAGGTTTTCGCCCTCCACCTTGTAGACCTTCTCCAGCGAAAGCTCGGTCCACATGTCGCAAAGAAGCTGCCCTTGCCGATCGGGCGTATCCATCGTCGCGGCGAGAAAGCAGGCGGTCACCGCGCCGACGGAGGTGCCGCAGAGAATGTCGAACCGGACTTGTTTTCTGGTCGCGGGGGGAAGCTCTTCGCGAAGATAGCGGATGATGCCGGCCTCGTACGCGCCGCGCGCGCCACCGCCGGAAAGAACCAGCGCCACCGGCGAAGGCGCGGGTGGCCGAATAAAACTTGCGTGCTCGTCGGGGGGATTCATGCTCCCACCGACCCATGAGCGAAGGCAGGATCGGAAAAATGCACTCCACCCCGCGGACCGCAGATGTCCCTCAACGCTTTCATCCCAGGGTGGGCGCCAACTTCATGATCAAGCTGATCGTGGACGGGCGGGCAATCCTGGCCAAGGCTCGCGACCTTTCGATGGCGGGACTCTGTCTGATCGGCGAATTTGGCTGCAGCGACCACACGCTCACCCTCTGCATTCCCCTTCCCGGGGATCGCGAGATAGTGACCCGGTGTCGGATCAAGCGATGGCACCCGGACGGACTCGCGGTTGAATTCGAGCAGCTCGACTGGGACGACCTGTTTGCGCTCGCGCGGTATCTGCACCCTCGCCTTCCCTGAAGCTTCGGGCCGGTCGCGGTCTAGCAGGGTGTTGAAAAACTGCTGCGCAGCCCATCTGCATTGTTGCGGTCCCACCGGGCGTGCTCACGTACCGCCTCGTACGCTCCGCGCGCCAGGCCGCCACCGCGCCTCGCATCTGGGCTTGCTCGCGACGTTTTTTATCACCCTGCTAACTCTCCGCGGGCAGGCGAAGGCGGGCGACCAGCTCCATCAAATCGGTCCCGCGAAACGGTTTGTGGATGTAGCCGTTGGCGCCAGCCTTCATCGCCGCCGCAACATCGGAGGGCTTCGCCTTGGCGGTGAGCATGTAGAGAGGCACCGCGCTGGTAGCGGGATCGCTTTTGATCATCCGGCAGACGGTAATTCCATCCAACCCTGGAAGCACGACATCGAGAAGAATCAACCCGAACTCCCTCGACTTCACGAGCTTGAGGCATTCGATGCCGTCGGAGGCGCAATCCACACTCACGGTACCTTCGCTCAACATGCTTCGCACGAGCTCGCGGATCACCGGCTCGTCCTCGACGAGGAGAATTCTGAAATCACTTTCCACGATGCTGTCTGACACCAGCGGTGAGTATAGCGTTAGGCGCGACAAGGCCCTATGGATACGAAATCGCGGCTCCGCCTCGCAGCCAGCAGCGCAACCGACCAGATACGCGCCCGCGACCCGGGTGGGGGTGAACCCATCTCCCCTTCCGTCAACTTCCGCGGATTAAAGCAGCGCGGATCTCAGGTCTTCGCCCCGGAAACAATCAGATCTCCACCACTCCGCTCTGCTCGGTCCATCCTTCCAACCCATTGGGCAGACGAACCTTCACGAAATTGCCCGACCGCTCCAGCAACCGGAGCTTCAGACCGGAATGCACCTCGAAGGAGACCTTTGCCGTGTCCCTGGGAAGCTCTCGCGCGGGCAGCGTCTTCGCCATCACCACCGCGTCCGAGACGGTCTCGCGCACGTACACGTGCGCGGCCAGCACCATGCCGATCGGGACGGCCAGCGCGAAAATGGAGATTCCGGCGATGGCGATCAGCATGCGTCGGCTGCGCGCGAACCGGAGCAGAAGGAGCAACGCCAAACCGACCTCCCAGGTGGCCAGGAAAAGCGCGGACACCGCGTCTGCCGAGGTTGCCGCCACCACCCTCTGTATGAAGGGCTCCTCCGAGGCCCCTCCGACGACCTGATCCAGCTGTTTGGAACGGGCGACCGCGAGGTTGGCTTCGATGTCCGGCGCCGAGCTTCCCGCTCGCCGGGCTCGCTCCAGATAGAGCACCGCGGCGCCGAGATCGCCTTGGGCGAGGAAGGTGGTTCCCAGATTGAACAGCACGTCCGCACCACCGAATCCGTGGTCGAGCAGCCTCTGATAGCCATCGCGCGCGCCGGGGTAGTCCTCCCGGTCGTAAGCGTCGTTGGCCTGGCTGAACAGAGACTGCGCCTCCTCCGGGGTGTAGTACGCGCTTTGCGCGAGCACGGTGGCGAGGAGCATTCCGGCGATCATCGCTGCTCCCAGCTCTCCATCGCCGCTTCGGCGTCGTCGAGCACGCGCTCGCGTTCGGGTTGCGCGCCGCCGGGGGCAAACCTCGCCACGTCGCAGTCATCCAAGACGAGGAGAACCTGGGCGCGGCACTTCTCGGGCACATCGGCCTCGCTCATCCGCGCCGCGAGCGCATCCCGGGTCAGCCCGACCACCGGGAGGCTGAGCTTTGCCTCGAGAAACTGCACCAGCGCCTTTTCCACCTCGGCATAAAACTGGACCTGATCGCCGGTTTTCTTCAGCTTCTCCGCCGCGCTCAAACGCCGCCGGGCCGCCCGGGCCCGCTTCTTTTTCAAGTTGACTTCATCCTCATGGCTCAGGCGGGTCCGGACCAACCCCACCAGCGCAAGCGCGAGCCAGGCTCCGATCGGTGCGAGCAACGCGGGAATGAAAAAACGGCTGCGCCAGAGGGGTTCGCCAGGCTGAGAGAAATGCGCCTGGTGGCGCAGGGGCCGCAATCCACCCGCGCCGAGAACATTCTTTGCCGCGTTCGAATCTGCCGAGCCGCTCGCGCCGGAAGCAACCAGCTTCGCTCCCTCTGAGCCGGTGACCATCAGCTCGATGGGGTCGGTCCTGGTGGTTTCGTAATGGCCGGTGTCCGGATTGAAATAGGACATCGCGAGGGCGGGGAGGGTGAGCGATCCGGTCTGTTGTGGCATCACCAGATACTCCTGGACGCGCCGTCCACCGACCTTGCCTTTGCTGCTGCCCGGCTTTTCGTTCACCGTCGGGTCGTAGATCCTGACCGAGGCCGGTCCGGTCAACGACGGCGTCACCGCGTTTTTGAGATTGCCGCGACCCTCGAGGCTCACCTTCACCGTCACCGGCTGCCCAAGCTGCACTTGCGATTGAGAAACTTCCGAGGAGAGCCGCCATCTGCCGACGTTGGCGGTGACGAAGCCGGCCGGGGCGCCCGGCGGCAGCGGTTTGACCTTCAACGAAAGCTCGTTTCCGGTTCGATGCAGCCGCCGGCCGGCGAAGAGAAAGCCGGTGGTGATCTCCGCTTCGGCGGCCCCGATGGAAACCTTTCCTGCTTTGACCGGAAACAGGGCGCGGCGCTTGAGGAGGTAGGCGCGATACGGGACTCCGTTGAGCACCTTCTGCTCGCCGGTGAGCTGGGTCGGACTCTCCAGATCCTCGCTCCAGAATCCATCCAGCTTGGGCAGGTTCACCGCATCCACCGATGAGAGGTCGACCCGGGAAAAAATGTAGAGGGAGAGGGTCACCTGGTCACCCACGAAGACCTCGTCCCGGTCCAGCGAGGCGCGCAGAAACAAGTCCGAGTCCGAGCGCGGAACGTCCACGTCGGGAAAGCCATCGGCCTCATCGTCGAATCCCCCCAATCCGGGGAAGTTGAACCGACGGAAGGGATCGTTGGGGCGCGGTGACCCTCGCTGGGCGCGCGGCTCCTCGACGTGACCGTGCTTCACGGTGATCTGA
>WNFB01004392.1_pt1 | contig 12551 bp, 12 predicted proteins | sample 5400501 | NCBI WGS metagenome assembly WNFB01 (sample SAMN13153341, study PRJNA577476) | soil metagenome | isolation source: 200 cm saprolite under Douglas fir tree site 2 hole 1 | place: USA:California | collected 2015-04-18 | reverse complement strand
GCTCGCCGAAGACGACGACGACGCCCGCGAGGCGCTGCGACTCGCCCTCGAGGCGCGGGGGGCGTCCCTGCGCTGCGTGAACGACGGCGCGGCCGCGCTGGCCGCCATCCGCCAGCACCCCCCCGACGTCGTCATCTCCGACATCGCGATGCCGGGGGAGGATGGCCATGCGTTCCTGAAGAAGCTGCGGGCGCTTCCTCCCAAACGGGGGGGGAGGACGCCGGCGGTGGCCCTCACCGCGTTCCACAGCCGGGACGCGCGGCTGGCGTCGGTGCATGCGGGCTACCACTACCACCTCACCAAGCCCGTCGACCTCGACAAGCTCGTCGAGATACTGGTGGGCCTCGTCCGGCTCACTTCCCGGCCGCGATCGTGAGGGAGCGCTTCACGAACTGGCGGGTCCAGGTCCCCCTCGCCGTGTGCCTCCTGCTCGTCGCCCTGCTCGCGTTCCTCGTGTTCCGCTATTTCCTCCTCACGTTCACCGTCGCGGGGTCGGTGGCCCTGATCCTCGCTCCCGTCCAGCGCCGCCTGACCCGGAAGCTCGGCGGCTACAGCTCGGCCGCGGCGGGAGTGCTCATGCTGGGCTGCACGGTGGTGCTGCTTCTTCCCCTCATCTTCTTTGGCGTCATCCTGACGCAGCAGGCCATGGCCGCTTTCGAGTGGATGCGGCCTCACCTCGAGCCGGCCGCGCTCGAGAGGCTCTGGCGGGAGACGCTGCCCGCGCGCTATCCGTTCCTGATGGCCTGGGTCCGGGAGAGCTCGGGTGGCAACGCCGTGCCGGCGGCCTCGGAGGCCCTGGGCCGCCTCACCACCGCCGTGAACGGCTTCCTCCAGCTCGCGGTGGTCCACTTCGTCACTTCGCTCATGGACATGATCGTCTTCATGATGATGCTGTTCTTCCTGTTGCGGGACGGCGCCCAGTTGCGCGACGTGCTGCGCGGGGTCTCCCCTCTGACCCGCGGCCAGGAAACCGAGATCATCGACCACCTGTCCAAGACCGTGAAGGGAGTGTTGCTCTCGATGGTGATCGTGCCCGTCGCGCAGGGCATCGTCGCCCTCGTCGGGTTCTGGGTCTTCGGCGTGCCCTCTCCGGTCCTGCTCAGCGTCTTCGTGTTCTTCGCGGCGATGATCCACCTCATCGGCACGCCGCTCGTGTGGATCCCCACCGGCCTCTACCTCTTCTTCTGGGCCTCGCCCGCCAAGGGGATCGGCATGCTCCTCTACGGCGCGCTCGTCATCAGCACCATGGACAACATCATCAAGCCCATCATCCTGAAGGGGGCGGCGCAGATCCACGCGCTCCTCGCCTTCCTGTCCGTGCTCGGCGGCCTCTACGCCTTCGGGGCCAAGGGGCTCATCGCGGGACCGGTGGTCCTGTCGCTGGTCCTTTCCGCGTATCGCATCTACCGGTACGACATCCTGCGGTGGCGGCACGAGGAGGAGGACGCGAGCGCCCCCGCGCTGTCCGACGCCACGCTTCGGGAGCCCACGCCCGCGCTGCGCACCCGGTGAGCCGTGGCTCTTTAACGCGGAGGTCGCGGAGGGGAACGGAGAGGTCGCGGAGACAGATTTTCAAAATGATCTCTGCGTCCTCTCCGTTCGTTCTCCGCGTTCTCCGCGTTGAAAGGCAAATAGGGCTGTGATAGCCTTCGCCGATTTTCGTTTCGAGTCCGCCGAAACCTGACGTGAGCCCCGAGAACAAGGACGGGGAGAGCCGTGCCTGGGAGCGCGCCCTCCGCGAGATGGCGCCCTACCTGGGCCTCGGTGCCACATTGGCGGTGACGGTTCTCGGCGGCGTCGGGATCGGCCATTGGCTCGACGGCAAGCTCGGGACGACGCCGGCGTTCGTGCTGGCGGGGGCGGTGGTCGGCCTCACGGCGGCCGGCTACCATTTCTACCGGTTGGTGAGGGTGAAGCGGTGAGCTTCGGGAGGTACGCGCAGGTGGTAACGGCCGTGGCGGCCGTCTCTCTCGCCTTGCTGTGGCCGCTCGCGGACCGGCTCGGTGCGGGCGGATGGGCGGCGGCCGCGTGGGGCGCCGCGCTCGCGGTGCTCAACACGCTGGCGGCGTACCGACTCGTCCTCTGGTCCCAGGGCCGGCCCACGGTGCCGTTCTTCCGCGCCATCCTCGGCGGGACGCTCGTCCGCATGACCCTGCTTCTCCTGGCCGTCGCGGCGGGGCTGCGCGCCGCCGCCCTGCCCGCGCTCCCCTTCGTGGTATCCCTCCTCGGCCACTTCGCGGCGTTCCTCGCCCTGGAGACGGCGGTCGTGTCGCGGCCGCCCGGCGCGCCGGAGGCGCGGTGAGCCCGCCGGCCCCCGCCCCGGAGGGACACAGCCCGGCGGAGGTGCTGCTCCATCACGTGAGCGACAGCCCTCTCTTCCGCCACGTCGACTGGGGACCGCTCCACTTCGAGCCGACCAAGCACCTGCTCTTCTTCGTGATCGCGTCCGGGCTCGTGCTCTTGATGACGCGGCTCGCCCTGCGCCGCTACCAGAAGGGCGGCGTGCCGGGCGGGCTGGCGGCGGCGGTCGAGGCGGTCGTCATCTTCATCCGTGACGAGATCGCCGAGAAGAACATCGGCCACGACGGCCGGATCTACACACCCCTCCTGTGCAGCTTCTTCTTCTTCATCCTCATCGCGGCCCTGCTCGGGCTCCTGCCGTTCCCGGTCTACGATACTTCGAGCGGTCGCTTCACCATCGTCTCCGCGACCCCCACCGGCAACATCGCGGTGACCCTCGGGCTCGCCACCGTCGCCTTCCTCGCCATGCAGTACGCGGGGATCCGGAAGTACGGGCTGATCGGCCACTTCAAGAACCTCGTCCCCCCCGGCCTGCCGGCGTGGCTGCTTCCGATCATGATCCCGGTCGAGATCCTGGGGATGTTCACCAAGCCGTTCGCCCTGATGGTCCGGCTGTTCGCCAACATGCTGGCCGGCCACATGGTCATCACGGTGCTCCTGATGCTGATCCCGCTGATGGCCGCCATCCGCGGCGTGTTCGGCATCGCGGTGATTCCCGTGTCGCTCGCATTGGCCCTGTTCATCATGCTGCTCGAGCTGCTGGTCGCCCTCATCCAGGCCTACATCTTCACGCTGCTCACCGCGATCTTCATCGGGATGTTCGCTCATCCTGCGCATTGAGGACGATGACGACGAGAAACACTTTCAAGAGGAGAGCCTAATGAACGCCCAGGCCCTTGCGTACTTCGCCGCCGGCATCGGCGCCGGCCTCACCATCATCGGGGGCGCCGCCGGCATCGGCCGCCTCGCCGCCGCCGCCATGGAGGGGATCGCCCGCCAGCCCAACGCCGCGGGCGACATCCGGGGAGCCATGATCGTGGCCGCCGGGCTCATCGAGGGCGTGACCTTCTTCGCGCTCATCGTGGCCATGCTCCTCGTCCTCCTCAAGTAGCTTCCATGGCCGCCGCGCTCCGGGCTCTCGTCGCCGCCGCCTCCGCCGAGGGTGGCGGCGGCGGCCTCGCCGACGTCAACCTCGGCCTCACGATCTGGACGATCGTCCTCTTCGCCCTCTTCGCGGCCGTGCTCGCGAAGTTCGGTTGGGGCCCCCTCCTGCGGGCGATCGAGGAGCGGGAGAAGAGCATCCGCGACGCCCTCGAGGGGGCGCAGAAGGCGCACAGCGAGTCCCAGGTCCTGCTCGCGCAGCACAAGGAGGCGCTCGCACAAGCACGTCGCGAGCGCGAGGAGCTGATCAAGCAGGGCATCGCCGAAGCGCAGCAGATGCGTACCGAGCTGATGGCCCAGGCTCGCGCCGACGCCGAGCACCTGCTCCGAAAGGCCAGGGAGCAGATCGAGCGGGAAAAGCGGACGGCCCTTCAGGAGATCCGGGCGCAGGTCGCCGACCTGGCCATCGAGGCGGCGGGCAAGATCGTGGCCTCGTCGCTCACGCCCGAGGCCCAGCGCAAGCTGGTGGAAGACTTCATCGCCAAGCTGCCCACGACCGCGAGCTAGCTATCTGGGCTCACGATCGACGATCTCACCAGGTCGGGCGCAAGCCTCTTAACGCGGAGGTCGCGGAGGAGAACGGAGAGGACGCAGAGTCAGCTCAGTGATTCCGCGATCAAGGCCTTCCATTCTGTCTCCGCGTCCTCGGGCATTTCTTGCTCCTCTCCGCGTCCTCCGCGTTGAAAGGCAGGTCGTTCGCCTGGCCTAATCCCGGCCGAGGATGTTGCCGATATCGCGGAGGGTGCCGCCCACGCCGGCGACGCCGCCTTGCCCCTCCTTGGTGAGCCCGAGGATCCGGCCCACGAGGCGCGAGAACGGGAGCGTCTGCAGGATGGCCTTGCCGGGACCGGTGAGGGTGGCGAGGAACAGCCCCTCTCCCCCGAAGAGCGCGTTCTTGAACCCGCCCACGAACTGGATGTCGTAGGCCACCGTATCCTCGAAGGCCACGATGCAGCCGGTGTCCACGCGCATCGACTGGCCCGGCAGCAGGTCGAACTCGATCAGGTTGCCGCCCGCGTGGATGAACACGGTGCCGGCGCCGGTGAGCTTCTCGAGGATGAAGCCCTCGCCGCCGAACAGCCCCGCGCCGAACCGCTTGGTGAAGGCGATGCCGACGTCGATCCCGTCGGTGGCGCAGAGGAACGAGTCGCGCTGGCACAGCCAGGGGGGCGTGCCGGTGAGGTCGAGCTGCTTGATCTTGCCCGGGTAGGGGGCGGCGAAGGCGACCTGGCCCTCTCCCCGCCCGCGGAAGCGGGTCATGAAGAGGCTCTCGCCCGCCATCAGGCGCCGGAGCCCTCCGAGCAGCCCGCCGCTCATGCGGCTCTCCATGTCGACGCCCCCCGCCATGTAGAGGAGGGCGCCCGGCTCGGCCTGCACCTCCTGGCCGTCGCCGAGCGGCACCACGACCGCCTGCATGACGTCGCCAACGACGTGGAATTCCTTCGGCCGGCCGCCCGCGGGCGCCACCGAGGGCGCGCCGCACGACGGGCAGAACCGCGCGCCGGGGGCGAGGGCCTGGCCGCACTTCGCACACGTCATGAGATGCCTCCTTGCCTGGCCGCGGATTGTAGCCTCGGCCGGCCCCTGCTAGCATGACGCCCATGTCGGAGATCGGCGACATCTTCCAGGGCCTGCCCAGGAAGTTCCAGAAGGGCGCGGTCAAGGAGCCACGGACGTTCTACTTCTCGCTCGACGACGACGAGAAGTGGACGGTGGCGCTCGACAAGGACAAGTGCATGGTGAAGGCGGGAAAGCCCGCTCAAGACGCCGATTGCTTCTTCAAGTCCTCGAAGCAGGTGTTCCTCGACGTGTGGAGCGGAAAGCACACGCCGGGCATGACGGACTTCATGACCGGAAAGATCAAGAGCAACAACCCGCTGCTCCTGAAGGAATTCGTCAGCGCATTCAAGAAGAGCTGACGCGGCGCTTCTAGGGCATCTTCATGGTGAGCGGATCGCGCAGCGGCAGCGCCTTCACCTGGTGCTGGGGAGCCAGGTCCTCGATCTTCACCGCGTGCTTGCCGTCGCCGATGTCGATCTCCTTCTGGTTCCCCACCACGAGGATGACGAGCTTCGAGGGCTCGATGTACTTCTGCGCCACCCTCTGCACGTCGGCGGCGGTGACGGCGGCGATCCGCTCGCGGTAGCGCGGCCAGTACGACGGGTCGCGCCCGGTGAACTCGTCGGAGGCGAAGACCGCCACCGTCTGCGCCTTCGAGGCGAACGTGCTGGGCAGCGTCTCGATGAGGTTCTTCTTGATCGTGTCGAGCTCCTCGTCGCTGACCTGGCCCTCCCGGATCTTCCGGATCTCGTCGAGCACGAGCTGGAGCGCGTACGTCACCGTCCGGCTCTTCGACTGGAAGGCGGCGCGGAAGGCCCCCGGGTAGTAGATCCCGAAGCGGATGCCCGACCCCGCCGAGTAGGCGAGCCCCTCGTTGGAGCGGACGGTCCGCGTGATGCGCGAGGTGAACCCGCTGCCGCCGAGGATCTCGTTCATCACCTCGAGCGCGTAGATGTCGGGGTTGTCGCGCTTCACGGAGGGGAGCCCGAGGGAGACGCGGCCCTGGTTGACGTCCTTCTCGATCCGGTAGAGGCCGGGGACGGCGGTGGCGATCTCGGAAGGCACGGGGGGCCCGGCCGGTTTCGGGCCCGGCCAACCCGCGAAGGCTGCTTCCAGTCGGCGGACGATCTCCGGCCGGTCGAACGCGCCCGACACCGCTGCGATCATGCTCGCGGGGTGGAACCACTTCCGGTGGAAGGCGACGAGGTCGTCGCGGGTGATCGAGGAGATCGACGCGGCCGTGGGGAAGCGGTTCGTGAAGTGCTGCCCGCCGTAGAGGAGGACGTTCCACTCCCGGTGCTCGATGTCCGCCGAATCGTCGTTGCGCTTCTTCATCTCCTGGAGCGTCTGCTCCTTGGCCAGCGCGAGCCGGTCCTCCTGGAAACGCGGCTCCTTCAGCATCTCCACGAAGATCCGCAGCGACTCGTCGAGGTTGTCGGAGAGGCAGTTGAGGCCGGCCGAGCCCTGGGTGTCGCCGATGCCGGTCGACGCCTGGGCGGCCAGGAAGTCGAGCTTCTCGTCGAGCTGCTCGGCGGTGAGGCTCTTCGTGCCTCCGCGGCGGATCATGCTCCCGGTGAGCGCGGCAAGGCCCTCCTTCCCCGCCGGCTCGAGATAGCTCCCCGCGCGCACGAGGATCGAGATGTTGACGAGGGGCAGCGTCCGGTCCTCGGCGACGTAGGCGACGATCCCGTTCCTCAGGGGCGCGCGGTAGTCGCGGGCGCGGGGCACCGTGAAATCGATCGGCCGGAAGGTGAGCTTGTCGGGGTGGTCGGGGATGGGCTGCGCGGCCGCGGGGAGAGCGAGCCCCGTGGCCACCGCGGCGGCAAGAGCGAGCCTCTTGGCGTTCATGGCGGTCATTTCTTTCCGCTCTCCAGGGCGGCCAGACGCTCCTGGGCGCGCTTCACAATCAGCTCGAGGGCGGCCTTCATCTCCGGCGGCGCCTGTCCGGCCGCGGCCTGCAGGTGGGCGATGCCCTCACGCAGCTTGGCGGGGTCGGTCTCGGCCAGGATCCGTTGCAGGTTCTGCTTCACCATCGCCTGCGCCTCGGCGGGCAGTGAGGCCACCTCCGGGTCCTCGGGCGGCGCGCCCTCCTTGCGCAGGAAGACGCCCACCGTGCGGTTCTCCTTGGCGAAGAACTGGCGGGCGGCGCGCTGGAGGTCCGCCGCCGTGACGGCCTCGACCTGGTCCGCGTACGTGTTGATGTACCTCCAGTCGCCGAGACCGTCGTAGAAAAGGAGCTGGACCGCGATGGAGAAAGGCGACGACAGGCGGCGGTACGCGTTGGCCTTGGCCTGGTTCTTGACCTTCTGCAGCTCCTCGGCGGGGACCGCCTCGTTCTTGAGCTTGTCGATCTCGTCGTAGAGGGCCTGCTCGACCGCAGAGGGTTCCTTGCCGTCCTTCGCCACCGCCTCCACCTGGATGATGCCGGCATACTTCTTGGGGTCGACCGAGGCCGAGACCTCGTTGGCGAGCTGCTTGCCGATCACCAGCCCCTTGTAGAGCCGTCCCGTGCGGCCGGACAGCACGTCGGTCAGCACGTCGAGGACGCTGAAGTCCCGGTGGACGAAGGGCACCCCGTGCCAGGAGATGCGCACCGTGGGAGAGGTCTCCGCTTCCGCGTTGTAGCGCTTCTCGCCGAGCTGCTTCGGCTCGGTCGTCACGACCGGCGGCGGGTCCTTCGCCCCGCGGGGGATGCGGCCGAAGTAGCGCTCGAGCAGCGGCCGCACCTCGGCGACCTTCACGTCCCCCACGATCACGCCGGTGAGGTTGTTGGGCGCGTAGTACGTGGCGAAGTACGCGTCGGCCTCCGCCTTGCTGATGGAGGGGATGTCCGACGGCCAGCCCACCACCGGCCACTTGTAGGGATGCGCCTCCCAGAAGAGGGCGTTGAAGGCCTCGTCGTACTTGCCGAGAGGCGTGGACTCGGTGCGCATGCGGCGCTCTTCGAACACCACGTCGCGCTCGGAGTAGAACTCGCGGAAGACCGGGTTCAGCAGCCGGTCGGACTCCAGCCACGCCCACAGCTCCAGGCGGTTGCTCGGCACGCGGATGAAGTAGACGGTCATGTCCTCGTTGGTGAACGCGTTGAGGTTCTCGCCCCCGTTCTTCGTGTAGATCTGGTCCAGCTGGTCCTTGATGATGATCTGCCGCTGCTGCGCCACCAGCTCCTCGAAGCGCTTCTGCAGCTCTCGATAGTGCGGCGTCCAGCTCTCGGGCTTCTGCAGGTCGTCGATCTCGCCGCGCCGCACCTTCTCGCGCATGAGGTCCATCTCCCGGCGCATCTCCTCCTGGACCTTTTCCTGCTCGTCGATGATGCGCAGGTCGGCCTGGATGTCCTTGGTCCCGATCGTCTTGGTCCCCTTGAACATCATGTGCTCGAAGAGATGGCTGATGCCCGTAATCCCTTCGCGCTCGTTGACCGAGCCGGCGTGGGCGAGCCACCCCGCGGCCACGGTGGGCGACTCGTGGCGCTCGAAGAGCAGGAACCGCATCCCGTTGGGGAGCGTCAGCTCCTGGACGTCGATGCGCGGCTTCTCGGCGGCGGCGAGGAGACCCGGAAACAGGAGGAGGGCGGCGCCGAGGCGCCGGAAGGTGTTCATGGCGTTGAACCTCTTTCTGGATGAGGAGAATCCGAGATTACCACGCTCCGCCGGGATTTGACGGGGCCGCTCGGCAGTGCATAATCTGTGGCTCCCGTGGGGATCTGGCGGGTCGCCGTGTCGGCGGGCGCGCTGAGTCTCCTCCTGACGAGTGCCGGGGCGCAGGAGCCTCCTCCCTCCGAGGACGTGCCCGCGGCGGCGGAGGAGGTGGTGGGTGCTGCCCCGGGAGTGCCCACGGTGAGCCTGGCCCAGGCGGTGGGCGTCGCCCTCAAGAAGAATTACGGGCTCCTCTCCTCGGCCGACAGCGTCCAGTCCGCGCGCATCAACTACTCGGCCGCCCGCGCCCAGTTCTATCCGCAGCTCGTCCCGAGCTACTCGCGGGCCTCCGGAGAGTCGAGCTTCGGGCTGGAGGCTTCCCAGCGCCTGCCGTGGACGGGCGGCTCGCTGAGCGCGTCGGCCCTCATGCGCTCGCTGCCGGGCACGGACCTGGCCGTCACCCGCTCCACGGGCATGCAGTTCGTGCTGCGCCAGCCCCTCCTGCGCGGGTTCGGTCCCAACGCCGCGCACTACGGGCTGCGCAACAGCCGGCGGGCCCAGCAGGCGCAAGAGAGGGCGTACGAGCTGGGCCGCCAGCGGCTGGCGGTGGACGTGGCCCGCAGCTTCTACCAGATCGTGCAGCAGCGTCAGCTCCTCGCGGTGTCGCGCCAGAGCCTCAAGCGCAGCGAGAGCCTGCTCAAGGCCTCCGAAGCGCGGCTGGCGGTGGGGCTGGTGAGCAAGCTCGACGTCTTCCGCGTCGAGCTGCAGGCCTCGCAGGCCCAGGACGGCATGGTCCGCTCGCAGGCCGCGCTCGAGACCGCCCTCGAGCAGTTCCGCGTACTTTTGGGCCTCTCGCCGACGGAGCCGCTCGAGCCGGAGGCCGTGGACCTGCGCGAGGAGCTCGCCGGAGAAGGGGAGCCGCTGGAGGCTCTTCTCGACCGGGCGCGGTCCCGCCGGCTCGAGCTGCAGGAGGGCCGCGACCAGATCGACGACGCGCAGCGGTCGGCGTCCCTCGCCCGGCAGAACCTGCTTCCCCAGCTCGACCTGAACCTCGGCTTCACCCAGGGCGGGCTCGGCACCACCTTCAGCAACGCCTTCACCTCCGACCGCCGCGTCGACGTGTACTTGAGCGCCTCGTATCCGGTCGAGCGCTCCAGCGAGCGGGCGAGCCGGGCGGTGGCCGAGATCGAGGTCGCGGCGCGCACGCGGGGCGTGCGCCAGCAGGAGCTGCAGGTGGAGGGGGAGGTGCGGGCGGCGCTGCGCGAGCTGGAGCGCATCCGCAAGAGCGTGGACCTGCAGAAGAAAGGGGTGCAGGTGGCCGAGCAGCAGCGGCGCCTGGCCACCCTCCGCTACCAGCGCGGCCTCGCCTCCAACTTCGACGTGGTCGATGCCGAGGGCAGCCTGGTGCTCGCCCGCAGCGCCCTCGTGAACCTGCTCACGAGCTACCAGGTCGCCCGCATCGAGCTGATGCGCGTCACCGGCGGCCTCGACGTCGACACGGAGTTCAAGTGAGCACCTTTCCCGGCGTGCTCGGCGGGGAGCGCTTCGCGCGCGTGCTCCTCCAGGCGCGGCTGCGCGCGGTGGGCGCGGCGCGATCGATGGCGGCGGAGGCGCGAAGCTGGCTGCGCCGGGACGCGTGGACGCGGGAGAACCTGCGCTCGGCGGCCGCCGCGGCCCGCCGCCGGCCCCGGCGCCTGGCCGTCGCCGTGACCGCGCTCGCGGCGGCCGCCGTCCTCCCCGCGCTCCTCCTCACCGGCGGGGACCCGCCGGGAGTGTCGACGGCCGAGGTCCAGGGCGGCGCGTTCCGCGTCTCGATCGTCGAGGCGGGGACGCTGCAGGCCCTGCGCTCGGTGACCTACGCCTCGGCCATCCAGAGCAACCAGGCGAAGATCGTGGCCCTGGCTCCCGAAGGCAAGCTGGTGCAGAAGGGCGATCTCCTCATCCTCTTCGATGCGGCGCCCTTCGAGGAGGAGATCCGCCGCAGCCAGGCCCAGCTCGCCCAGGCCCAGGCCGACCTCGCGAAGGCGCGCGAAGACCTCAAGCTCCAGGTGATCCAGAACCAGGAGGACCTGGCGACGGCCCGCCAGAAGGTGGAGAGGAGCGCCCTCGAGCTGAAGGACGTGCAGGAAGGCAAGGGGAAGCTCCGCGAAGAAGAGGCGGCGGCGGCGGTGGCCAACGCGGAGCGCGAGCTGCAGAAGGCCATCGGAGCCCTCGAGGACCTGCGGCCGCTGCTTTCGGAGGGATTCATCACGAAGCAGGAGCTGGAGCGCGCCGAGCAGGCGGTGGCCCGCGCCCGCGACGACCTGACCCTCGCCCAGCGCCGGCGCGATTCCCTCGTCCAGTTCGGCCGGCCTCTCGAGCTGTCGCAGGCCCGCTCGGACGCCACGCTCACGAAGGAGAGCCTCCGCCAGCTGGAGTCGGCGGCCGCCTATCGCCTGCAGCAGAAGCAGGCCGCCATCGCCGGGGCCGACAGCCGCATCCAGGAGTCGGCGAGCAAGCTGGCCCAGGCGCAGCAGCAGCTCGCCCGCACCGAGGTGCGCGCCGACGTGTCGGGCATCGTGGTCTACCGCGAGGTCTTCTTCGGCTCCGAGCAGCGCAAGCCGCAGGTGGGCGACCAGGTGTGGGCCAACCAGCCCTTGCTCATCCTCCCCGACATCTCGAAGATGGTCGCGGAGACGCGCGTCCGCGAGACCGACATCCACAAGGTCGAGCGCAACCAGGGGGTGAAGGTGCGCGTGCAGGCGTACCCCGACCTGAAGCTCACCGGCGTCGTGACGCTGGTGGGCACGCTCGCCCAGGAAGAGAAGGAGCGCCGGGGCGCGAAGTTCTTCGGGGTGACGATCCAGATCGACGGGTCCGAGCCGCGGCTGCGCCCCGGGATGACGGCGCAGGTGGAGATCGACGTCGAAGAGCGTCCGCGCGCTCTCTTCGTGCCCCTGCAGGCGGTGTTCGAGAAGGAGGGCCGCAGCGTCTGCTACGTCGTCCGCCGCGGCCGGCTGCAGGCCCAGGACGTGGTCACCGGCCCGTCCAACCAGGACTTCGTCGTGATCGACAAGGGTCTCCGCGAAGGGGATCACGTCGCGCTGCGGGACCCCGGGGCCCCTCCCACGGACTTCGGGTCGCTGACATCACCATAGGCGCGGGGCCTCCTTGTCCAACCTCGCCCTCACGTGTCCCTCCTGTGGGCAGCCGATCCCTGTATCGGTGGGCGAGTGCCTGTTCTGCCCGCCGCCGCCGTCGAGCCGGCCCTCCGTGAGCCCCAACCCGTTCTCGCCGTCGCCCCTCGCCAGCGATCAGCCCACCCCGGCGCAGCTGCTTCTCGTCGCGGAGGAGTGCCTCGCCCGCGCCCAGCCCGACAAGGCCGTGGAGCTGGCGGCGCGGGTGCTCGCGGTGCGGCCCGACAGCCTGGAGGCGAAGGCGGTCGCGGATCGCGCCCGCCGCCTCCTCGCCCGGCAGCGTCGGCGCGGGCGGCAGGAGGAGCGGCTCAAGGAGGCGCAGGCGCTCCTCGACGCCGGCGATTCCGGGGCCGCGGAGAAGCTCGTGGTCTCGGTCTTGAAGCGGATGCCCGGCCACCCGGCGGCCCTCGCCCTTTTCGCGCGGCTGAAGGGGCGCCGGCTCGAGCGAGGCGACGCCGAGGCGGAAGCAGAGCAGGAGCTGGCGCGCATGGCTCAGGGCCAGGCGCAGCGCGCGGCCGAGGCGGCGCGATCGGCGCGCCGAGCCGGCTGGGACCGCAAGGCCATGCTGGCCCTCCGGCGCGGGTTGCGCCTCGCCCCCGACGCCCCCGACCTCATCGCGCTGCTCCGCGAGACCGAGCACGCGCTCCGCGAGCAGGATCGAGCCGGGGCACGACGGCGGGCGGGCAACGCGCAAGTGCGCGCGGCCCTCGACGAGCTG
>WNFB01011516.1_pt1 | contig 12552 bp, 8 predicted proteins | sample 5400501 | NCBI WGS metagenome assembly WNFB01 (sample SAMN13153341, study PRJNA577476) | soil metagenome | isolation source: 200 cm saprolite under Douglas fir tree site 2 hole 1 | place: USA:California | collected 2015-04-18 | reverse complement strand
GCGACCGGGTGTATGGTAAAGCTCCGGGGGCGTAACTCGATCCGATGGCGAAAATACGAATTCTGGTTTCGTTAACCACCAACGACAATGATTACCAAATCGAGCAGGCGCAGTCAGCGGAGCAAGCCGCTGGCAAGCTGGGCGTGAGCACGGAAATCATCTACGCGAACAACGACGCCATCAATCAGAGCACGCAAATTTTGCGAGCGATCCAGGCATCGCCGGCAGACCGTCCGAATGCGATCGTGCTCGAACCCGTCGGCGGGACGGCATTGCCGCAGGTGGCGCGGGCCGCGGGCGCCGCGGACATCGGATGGGCGGTGCTCAATCGCGATGCGAATTACATAGAGGATCTGCGGAAGGCTTCGACCGCGGCAATTTTTGCAATCAGTTCCGATCATGCGGAGATTGGGCGCATTCAGGGGCGGCAGTTTGCCGCATTGCTGCCGCGCGGCGGAACGGTGCTGTACATCCAGGGTCCGTCGGAGAATTCGGCCGCTAAGGAACGCACCTTGGGCATGCAAGAGACCAAGCCGGCGAACATCCAAGTGATCGCGCTACGAGCCCAATGGACGGAGGAAAGCTCGCAGCGCGCGGTGCGTTCGTGGCTGAAGCTGACCACTTCGCAGAAGGCCGCGGTGGACCTGATCGGAGCGCAGGATGATTCGATGGCCATTGGCGCGCGAAAGGCGTTTGAGGAATTGCCCAACGAAGCTGATCGCGAACGCTGGCTGAAGCTGCCGTTCACCGGTTGCGACGGCCTGCCGAAAACGGGCCAGGCGTGGGTGCGCAGCGGCTTGCTGGCCGCGACCGTTTTTGTTCCGCCTAATACCGGTCAGGCTATCGAGATGTTCGTGCAAGCGATTCAGCAGAAGAAGCGTCCGCCCGAGCGTGTGCTCACCGTGCCTACCTCGATTCCTCCTCTTACTGCGCTCAAACCTCAGCGAATCACATAGCTTGCCCCTGCAAAAAGCGTCGTATAATGCCGCCCGGCGAAAGGCAGCAACGCCATCGCTGAGGAGAGTGCATGAAGAGTCCGCGCAAATCGTCGAGCATCGACCGCAGGGAGTTTCTGGCGACGACTGGAACCGGCCTGCTGGCGGCGTCGCTGCCGGGTGTTGCGAATGGTGCAAACTTGTCGGAGCGAGGTGGCGCTGCGTCGAGTTCCGCTGCCGCGTCTTCCGCGCAAACCGCAAGCGGCTCGCTGCGCAAAATCCCCATCGGCGTCTTCGATCCCGTTTACGACAAGTTGTCGCTGGACGAGATGCTGGACCGCGTGAGCGCACTCGGTTTGGAAGCCATGGAAATTGGAACCGGCGGATATCCTGGCACGGGTCATTGTCCAATCGACGAATTGTTGGCGGATCCTGGCAAAGCGAAGGCCTGGAAAAAGAAATTTGAAGATCGCGGCATTCAAGTTGCGACGCTGAGCTGCCACGGAAATCCTGTTCATCCAGACGAAAAGCACGCGGCGCGCGACCGCGAAAGTTTTAGAAAGACGATTCTGCTGGCAGAGCGTCTGGACGTCCGCGTGATCGTGGGATTTTCCGGCTGTCCTGGGGGCACGCCGACCGACACGCAGCCGAACTGGATTACATATCGCTGGCCTCCCGAATACGCGGAGATGCAGGACTGGCAGTGGAAGGAAAAAGTAATTCCGTATTGGAAGGAGGCCGCGAAATTCGCTCGCGAGCATGGCGTGCATCGCCTGGCGTTGGAGATGCATCCGAATTTTGTGGTCTACAATCCGCGCACGCTGATGAAGCTGCGCGAAGCGGCGGGCGAGGAAATCGGCGCGAACTGCGACTTGAGCCATTTGTTCTGGCAGGGATGCGATCCCGTGGAAGTGATTCATTTCCTGGGAAAACAGAAAGCGATTTTCCACGCGCATATGAAGGACACCGTTTTGTTTCCCGAGAACGTCGGGAAATACGGCGTGCTGAATTTTGCGTTTGATGCCGCCGATCTGCCGCAGGCTTCGGAGACGTTTCGCGCCGTCGGCTACGGGCATAGTGCGAGCCTGTGGAAGTCCGTGGTGAAGGCCTACATGGACATCGGCTACGAAGGAATTTTGAGCATTGAGAATGAGGACCCGATTTTGTCGGGGCCGGTGGGCGTGGAGCGCGCGGCGTGGGTTTTGAAGAATGTGCGCAGCGAACTGCTCAGCGGCTGACGTCGAAAAAGATCCAGCACAGAGAACGACGGGCAAACACGGAGTTCACGGAGAGAAATAGATGGCTCAAGTCAGGCGCTCGGCGAAAACTTACGATGTGTGTGTGATTGGCTCCGGCGCGGGCGGCGGCATGGCGGCGAAGATTCTCACCGAAGGCGGCCTAAGCGTGGCGCTGCTGGAAGCCGGCCCGCAAGTCTATCCCGAAAAAGATTTCAAGATGCTGATGTGGCCATACGAACTGCCGCATCGTGGCGCGGGAGTGGGCGGGGCGGCGCTGGAAAATTTCAGCGAATTCCTCGCGCCCAATGGATCATGGGACATCGCGGGCGAGCCCTACACTTCGGCGCCTGGGGCGGACTTTCAGTGGTTCCGCTCGCGCATTGTGGGCGGGCGCACGAATCATTGGGGACGCATTGCGCTGCGCTTTGCTCCAGTGGATTTTCGATCGTACACGCGAGACTCGCTCGGAGCGGATTGGCCCATCAGTTATGAAGACCTTGCGCCGTATTACGACAAAGTAGAATCGTATATCGGCGTGTTCGGCACGAAAGAGAATGTGTCCAGAGCGCCGGACGGAGTTTTTCTGCCCCCGCCGAAGCCGCGCTGCCACGAACTGATCGTCAAGAAGGCTTGCGACAAGCTGGATATCACCTGCATCCCTTCGCGCCTTGCGATTCTGACGCAGTCGGTCAACGGGCGCTTGCCATGCCACTATTGCGGGCAGTGCGGGCGCGGCTGCGTGACCGCTTCGAATTTCAGCTCCAGCCAGGTTTTGTTGCCACCGGCGATGGCGACGGGCAAGCTGACGCTGATTACCGGTGCTATGGCGCGCGAGGTCCTGATCGGCAAGGACGGAAAAGCCGAGGGCGTCTCCTACATCGACAAAGCTACGCGCACCGAAAAGCGCGTCAGCGCGCGTGCTGTCGTCTTGGCGGCGAGCGCGTGCGAATCCGCCCGATTGCTGCTCAATTCCAAGTCTCCTTCATTTCCTGACGGGCTCGCGAATTCTTCGGGAACGGTGGGCAGGTATCTGACCGACTCGGTCGGCAGCGACGGTTGGGGCGAGTTTCCGTACCTTGACAAGATGCCGCCGCACAATCACGACGGGGTCGGCGGAATGCACGTGTACATTCCGTGGTGGAAATTCGATCGCAAGAATGATTTTCCTCGTGGCTATCACATCGAGATTTGGGGCGGGCGCGACATGCCCGGCGTCGGGATGTTCGATGGGCTGTGCCACCGCGAGGAAGGGTACGGCGCGGGGCTGAAGCAGCGGGCGCGGAAAGTGTACGGCACGACGATCGGATTTTCCGGGCGCGGCGAGATGATTCCGAATCCGGACACGTATTGCGAAATCGATCCTGATATTGTCGATCAATGGGGCATTCCGGTGCTTCGCTTCCACTTCAAGTGGACCGATTACGAGTTGCGGCAGGCGCAGGACATGCAGCAAACCTTCCGCGCGATTGTCGAGGCGGCGGGCGGGGAATACCGCACAAAGACGTCGATCGATGGGCCTTATCCATTCGGCATTCAAGCGGGCGGAAAGATCATTCACGAGGTCGGAACCGCGCGCATGGGCGCAGACCCGAAGACTTCCGTGCTGAACGGCTATTGCCAGGCGCACGACGTGAAGAACCTTTTTGTAACGGACGGCGCTCCACTCGTGACCAACCCGGACAAAAATCCGACGCTGACGATCATGGCGCTGTCCTGGCGTGCTTCGGAGTACCTGCTTGCCGAAGCGCAAAAGGGGAATCTCTGATGCTTGGCAAGGCTCGTATTGTCATCCTGAGCGAAGCGAAGGATCTCAAAGCTGGAAATAGAGAGGACTTATGAGTTCGCAGAGCGTAACCCGACGCGACATCTTGAAGACGCTGGCGATGGGCGCGGTCGGCGGCTCGGTGCTACAGGTCATTCCCGCCAAGGCCGCGGAATTTGTGCACCAGGCGGTGCGCAAGGAAAAAGCGGCGTCGCCGGCAGGGAAGTACGCCCCCAAATATTTCTCCGCACATCAATACGAAACGCTGAATTTGCTTTGCGACGCCATCATTCCCAAAGACGAGCATTCCGGCGGAGCTGTCGAAGCGGGTGCGCCGGAATTTATCGATTTACTGACGAGCGAAAATGAAAAGTACGAGTTGCGGCTGGGCGGCGGGTTGATGTGGCTCGATGGTTTTTGCACGGACCGTTACGCGAAATCTTTTATGGAATGTACTCTCGAGCAACGCAACGAGGTGCTGGACCTGATCGCGTATCGCAAGAATGCGAAGATGGACACGTCGCTCAGTCAGGGCGTCGCCTTCTTCGCGTTGCTGCGCAAGATGACTTGCGACGGCTTCTACACCAACACCGCGCTACGCGAGTTCCCCGGCTGCCCGCCGGTGCCAGACGCCCGCACCTGACAGTTAGACCTTAAAATTTGCTAAATACTCGTAGCTGATCTTGATGTCTTCGAACGCCGACTTCGGCTCGTCGTTTTCAACGAAGTAGTGCTGGATTCCCGCCTTGCCGGATTGCGCGAAGATGCGCTTCCAGTCGATTTCGCCTTGGCCGACGTCGGTCATGTGGCCGGGCTTCTTGGACGCGCCGGTGGCGCCGCCGTAGTCGTTGCCGCTTGCCCCCTTGGTGGTCCAGTCCTTCACATGCACGAGCGGGAAGCGGCCGGGGTAGCGGTCAAAGTACTTCACGGGATCCTGTCCGCCCACAGTAATCCAGCAGAGGTCCATTTCCATCTTGACCAGTTTGGGATCGGTCTCGGCGAGCAGAAAATCATAAGGGAACTTGCCGCCCAGCGCTTCGGAAGGCTCGAACTCAAACGCGTGATTGTGATATGCGAACTGGATGCCGGCCTTTTGCGCCGCTTCCCCTGCACGGTTGAACGCTTCAGCGGCGTGCTTCCATCCGTCGCCTTCTTTGCGCTGCGAAACATCAATCCACGGGCACACAATGAACTTCTGCCCGAGCGTGTGAGCGGCCTCGAGCGTCTCAGGCCACTTTTTCTCGATCGTTTCGTACGGGACGTGCTCGGAAGGCGAAATGAGCTTGTTGCTGTCGAGAATGGCCCGGACTTGTTGCGGCGTTTTGTCGTTGTACCCTGCGAACTCGACTTCGGTGTAGCCAATCTGCGCGACTTTCGCAATGGTGCCCTCGAAATCCTTCTTCAGGAGGTCGCGCACGGTGTAGAGCTGCAACCCGACGCGTTCGATGTGATGAGTTTCAGCTGGCCACGCAGGGCGCGAGGCGGCTACGGCAACGGCGACAGATGTTCCGATAAAAGTTCGTCGATTCATGGCGCGTAGTGTACTCCTTTCGCGGAAAGTTGGCAGTCAAAAAAAGTTGCAATCCAAGAGCAACCAACACGAGCGAAATTCGATTCCTGCATCCGCGAGCGAATCACAAAAAAAGCGGCGCTCCGAAGAGCGCCGCCTTTTCGGGGTGGTGGTCAGTTAGAACTGGAAGCGCAGACCGAACTGCATGCGGCGCGCCAAATGTGCGCCGCTTGCGTGCAGGAAGCTGGATGAGGCGATACAGGCAGGATCGCCGGCGTTAAATCCAGCTCCGGAGCAATCCATACTGCCAGTGACCCCGTTGTACTGGGTGTGATTGAACAGATTGAAGTTCTCCCATCGGAAATCGAGAGCGCGAGTTTCACCGAAGGAGAAGCGCTTGAACAGGCCGAAATCGAAGTTAATGCGGCCGGGGTTGGTTAAGGTATTCCGCCCGACGTTGCCGAATGTCAACCCGGTTGGCACCGTATAGGCCGACGGATTGTAGAGCAGCGGACCTCTCACCGTCGGAACGTTGGATTGGACTGACGCATTCGGATTCCCTGCCAGATCGGGACGCGATCCTGTACCCACACCGTTAGCCACGCCAGCGGCGTCGCCAAAGTCCGTCCCATTGGTGACGCTGAACGGCGTCCCAGTTTGAGCGATAGTGATGCCCGAAACCTGCCAGCCACCCAGAGCGGTATGGACCAACCCCGGCTGCTTAAAGAACGGCAGTGCGTAAACGTAGCTGATAGCCAGGTTGTGCCGCACATCAAAATTGGAGCTGGCCCGGTTTGTGGCAACATTGTAGGAATTCACGAACGCGTTGTCGTATCGATCCGAGGAGTTATCAATGGAATGACTGTAGGTATAGGCGAAGCTCAGCGTGAGATCACCTACCGTGCGCTTCACGGACACCTGCATTGCGTTGTAGATCGAATTTGCCTGGTCTTCTAGCCGGGTGATATTGCTGAGCCCAAGCAAAGGCCGCAGCGGGTCGGGATTGTTCCCGCATGCGATGCCGAGATTGTTAGCCGCTTGGCCGGACAGCGAAGTTCCATTGGCAAGCGTTCCGTCGCTCGCCAAGCTGTCGCAGTCCGCCGATGTGATTGGCTGTCCGAGCGCGAAGGGATTCGCCGAACCTGGCACGGGCTGCAGTTGATTCAGGTTTCGTTGCTGCGTCAAGTGTGTTCCTTTGCTGCCCACATAGGAGACGCTGGCTACGATGTTTGCCGGAAGTTCTCTTTGAACGTCCAGGTGCCACTGCTGGACGTACGGCCAGATGGCCTTGTTTGGCACAGAGTTGACCGACAGCGGAAAAAGCAAGCCGCCCCCGATGTTGCTGTAGCCCGTCACGTTGAACTGCGACGCCGTAAGCGACAACGGCGGTGATCCTTCCAGAGATTCGGTGTTGGCTTCGTTGCCGTTGGTATGCTCGAAGAAGACGCCGTACCCCCCCCGAATGGCCATCTTGCCATCGCCTTTGGGATCCCAGGCGAAGCCAAGACGCGGCGCCGGATTGAACAAATGCCCCTTCAAACAGCCCGCATTAGTAGACGGACCGACACTGGCCGCTGGGAACGCGTTGAGCGTGGGCCCCGGAATATCGGAGGTTCCTCCCGGACCGCCGCACTGGATGACTCCATTGAACGGATTCCCGCTTCCCGCAATAAAGGATCCATCCGTGGCGCCACCACTCTGGTCAATGGCGGGGGCATTGGCAGCGTTGAACGCACTCGGCTCGAGGTTAAAGGCCCGGCGGTAACGCTCGCGGTAGGTTCCATAGAGGCTGAGCCGCAGCCCGAGATTCAGAGTAAATCTCTTGGTCATCCGCCAGTCGTCTTGGAAATAAGGTTCAACGATCCTGTAGCGGTTGTAATACTTAGCTTGCAGGTCGGTCTGCTGGTACTTGGCGACATTTCCCATCAGCAGATCGGCAAAAGAGTTTCCTGTGCTAACGGTCGTGTTGCTCGAATCGAACGTTAGTATGCCTTGGATGTAAGGAGAGTTTTGCTCGTTCTTTTGCGCGAACGCGAGATAAGCACCGAACTGCAACGTATGCGTACCCACGATTTTCGTCACATTGTCACGATAGGTGTAGACAGGGTTGGCATTATTCCATGGGAAGTAGCCGGTATCGGAAGTAAAACCTCCACCGTACGCTACGTTGTTCCCCAGATCAATTGCCGGAAGCTTTCCGCCAAGGCCATTGTTGAAAAGCACGCCCATTGGAAACGGGGAAGGAAGCGCCGGGTTGTTAAGCGCTGTCAGAAAAATGTGATCAGCGGTGTAGCTGGCCACGAATTCATTGAGCAGTGTCGGTGAAATGTTCGCGTTCAGCCTAGCCACAAAGCTTGTTCCGGGCCCCACGAAGTTCGTATTGATGTTCTCAAAACTAGAACCGTTGCCCCAAAGAGCATTCTCCGTCTGCGTTTGCCACGAATCGTGGATGTAGCGGAAGGTCAAACGATAGTTGTCCGTGATGTTGTGATCAATGCGAACCAGCTCTTCACGCCATGTCTCGGGAAGCGATACAGTTTGCACGACGGCTGGGAAACCGTTGTTCGTATTGTTTGCTTGCGGTATGAGCCCAAGAAGCGCCGTGCCAACGGGATTCGCTGTAACCGTATTGCCGGGGAAGGTTGTGAAAGTCACAGGTCCGCCGGAGGCCGCAGGGCAATCCGGGAAATTAGCACGGGTAAAAGTTGCGGTTGCTCCGGCCCCAGCGGCCGGACAAAGATCGCTGAAATCTCCCGCGCGCTCGGCATCCGAGGGTACGTTCACGGCGCCAGTCGTGTGGGGATTCTTCTCCCGTCGCCATTCTTCCGAGAAGAAGAAGAACGTCTTCCGTTTATTCGTGTTGTAGTGATTTGGAATGAAAACCGGCCCACCAACGGTGTATCCGAAATCGTGTTTCTTGTAGGGAGCCTTGGGAGCCGTGGGATCCGCGCCCTCTTCCCAAGAGCGCGCGTTGAAGAAGTCGTTGCGCAGATACTCGAATGCGCTGCCGTGGAATGAGCTGCCGCCGGACTTAGTCTCGACCTCCACCGTGCCCGACCCATTGCGGCCATATTGCGCTCCGTAGTTGGAGGTCAACACTTTGAATTCCGCGATGGCTTCGGGGTTGGGATAAACGTTCAGGGTGGCGTTGCTCCCGTTATCCATGTTGTCGCCGCCGTCCAGCTCCCAGTTGTTGTATTCGGTGCGGCCGCCATTCATGCTGTAGGCGACGTTGCCATACACGCCAACTTTGGCGTCGTCCTGTCCGGTCTGGCTCACAACGCCAGGCGCTAGGTTGACAAGCTGCGTGAAATTCCGGCCATTCAGCACCAGCTCATTGATTTGTTTGCCGGTAATTATGCTGGTCAGGTCCGACGATTGCGTCTCTACCTGTGCCACGCTCTCTCCGGTGACGGTAATCTCTTCGCTCATCGCGCCCACGGTGAGTGTCACGTCAATGCGCGCCTTCTCCGCGACATTCAACTTGATATTTTGCGCGGTGTACTTTTGAAAGCCCTTGGCCGCTACACTTAAGTTGTAGCTATCGCCCGGCAATCCGGCAATCACGTAGGCGCCATCGTTGTTGCTGGATGTCGTGCGCGTCAAGCTGCCAGCGGTGTTGGTCAACGTTATTTCGGCGCCGGCAACCGCCGCGCCGGATTTATCGATCACCGTGCCGCTGATATAGCCAGTGTCCTGGGAATATGAAGCGCATGGCATGAGGAGCGTAATCACCAGAGCGCACAAAAGACCAAGGGCAGAGGCGGTCTTGGCGAGAACGTTCGCGGACTTACGAGCGTGAAAAAAATGCGAATGTCCCTTCACGGTAGTACCTCCAAAATTTTCAAAACTTGAGTTACGGGAATGTGAGGGAGAATGCGCCTGGCAAGACGGGCCCGCCAGGTTCATGATTCGCCGGAGACCACTCATTCGGCCACAGCCCCCACCACTCGACCTGAGCAAGATTGCACCGGGACTTATTAAATCGAGTTAATAAGGCATAATCGCGTCCATGTCAAGTGGGATTTTGTCTCTCTTTTGTCTTGCGGCCGCTTGCTTGCGCGGCGTCAAGCATAATGCGCATTTCTTGGGAACCTCTGCCCGCTGAATCCCGTTGAAAAAGCGGTATTTCGCCCATAGCTTGAATTCCGGGCCGGGCTGCCGGAGACTACGTGCGTCATGAATCGAAAGGTTCTGGTACTCGTCCTGGCTGTGAATTTCGGTGCCGTTAGGCTCGCAGGAGGGTTGCCAGCCCTCTGTTTGGCGAAAGCTTCACTCCACTCTTCCGCATCGCAAGTTCGCGCTGCGGCGGCGAGCGGCCCTGCCGTCGCCGATCTCCAAAAAACTTTCGCGGAAGGGGAGGCCGCCCTACAGCTTGGCGAATTGGACGCTGCCGAAGCGGCGTTTCGCAAAGTGCTGGCCGCCGATCCCCGTTCGGGTGCCGCTTACGCCAATCTCGGCGTCATCGCCATGCGCCGCAAGGATTGGGACCACGCGCTCTCGCTGCTGCAGCGCGCGGCGCAGCTCGAGCCAAAAATGGCCGGCATTCGCTTGGACATCGGCCTGGTGAAGTACCGCCGCGGCGACTACGCCGGAGCGATCGCGCCGCTCGCTTCCGTGGTTCGCGACCAGCCCGACTCCCAGCAAGCGCGCTACCTCTTAGGTCTGTGCAACGTGTTTACCGCGCGTTATGCGGATGCCGTCACCGCGCTCGAGCCACTTTGGGCCCAGCAATCCGGCGATTTCATGTACCTCTACGTGCTGGGCATCGCGGCTCACAAGGCCGATAGAAAGGATCTGGACGAGAGAGCGCTCAGCCGCCTTCTGGAGATCGGTGGGGACAAGCCCGAGTTTCATTTGATTCTTGGCAAGGCTTATCTGAATCGCGAAGAGCCGGAGAAGGCGCTGCCCGAACTGCAGCGCGCCGCATCGGCGAATCCCAATCTGCCGTTCGTGCATTTCAGCTTGGGACTTGCTCACCTGCGGCTCGACCACCTGGAAGAAGCCGAGGCGGAATTTCGCAAGGACCTGGCTGTCGAACCCGACTTGCCCGATACCTACGAGCAACTCGCGCAGCTCTATCTTCGAGCCGGAAACAATCAAGAAGCGGAGCGCTTCTTCCACGAAGCTTTGAAGCGCAACCCCAAGATGCCCTCCTCGCTCTTCGGTCTGGCCAAAATTTATATGCAGCAGGAAAAATACCGCAAAGCGCTGCCGGCGATCGATTCGGCGTTGCACCTCGCGCCCGACAATCAGAGCGTGCACTTCGTCCGCGGCCAGGTGCTCGCGCGCCTCGGACGTCCTGAGGAAGCGCAAGCCGAATTTGCCATCGCCAAAAAGATGGTCAACGCCGATCTCAGCAAACGCCGCGAGTCGTTAAGCGACCAGCGCATACCGAACCCGGAACTCGCGCAGCCTCCCCAGCAATAGGATGAATCCTCATTTCTCCACTCAACTGTCATTCCGAGCCCAGCCTGAGTGCCGCAGGCAGGCGAGCAACCTGCTTTTTCTTTATTCCATGCATCTCCGGGTCACGCTTAAATCTCCGGCGCGAGCCACGGCCCACGCCCGTTCTCGATCCGCTCGGCAACCGCGAGCACCAGCTCCTCCTCGTGCGGCCGCCCGATCACTTGCACGCCGATCGGTAGTCCCTGCGCGGAAACGCAAACCGGCACCGACGCCCCCGGAAACCCAGTCAAGTTGAGCCACTGCGAAAAACGCATCGTGTCGCGATAACACTGCTTCGCGCCCGGCCGCCAGGTTCCTTCGCCGTGCCGAAAGGCCGTCGTCGTCGAAACCGGTGAGAGCAGAATCGGCACATTGCGCATCTGCCGCAGAATGTTCGCGCGCAGCAGATCGCGTTCCGCGCACGCGCTCAGCAACGCGTCGAGCGTCACCGGCGCGTCCGCAAACTGCAGATACTCGCGAAAAATGCGGCTGAGTTTATCTTCGTGCCCTGCGACGCTTGGCTGAAACAGATGTGCGATCGCGGGCCCGAAGAAGAACCACCAAAGCTCGATCGCGCGCTCCAGGCCCTGCAGCCGCATCGGCTCGACCACAAATCCCTGCGCTGCCAAGTCGTTCGCCGCCTTCTGCAAGGCCGCGGCGGTTTCCATGTCCACTTTGCCCAGCGCATCGCTTTCCAGAACGCCAACGCGCAAACCTTTGAGTTGCGCGTCATTCACCGCAGCAAGCGGCACTGGCGCCGACAAAGCGTCCCCCGGATCCGGTCCCGCCATCACCTCAAACAAAGCGCGCACATCCGCGATCGTCCGCGACATCAGCCCAACCACGCCGATCCAGGAAAACGCGCCGACCCCCGCGGGGAAGTGCCCGGTGGCCGGAATTCTTCCAGGCGTCGGCTTCAAGCCGCATATGCCACAGAAGTGCGCCGGCACGCGAACCGAGCCGCCGCCATCGCTGCCCGCTCCGCCTGCCGAGCATCCCGACGCAATGGCCGCCGCTTCGCCGCCGCTCGAGCCGCCCGCGCTGCGCGACAAATCCCAGGGATTGCTGGTTTTCCCGCTAATCAAATTATCCGTTTCGTACGCCATCAGAAATTCCGGCGTGTTCGTGTTGCCCAGAAGAATCGCGCCGGCCGCCTGCAGTCGCGCGGTCAAAGTGGCGTCAGCCTCCGCAATGTAATCCCTGCGCAGCAAAGATCCCGCCGGACACGGCCACCCGGCCACATCGATGCAGCTCTTCAGCGTGATGGGAACGCCAAACAGCGGCCCGAGTGCGCGTCCTGTGCGCAGCGTTTCCTCGGCGCGGCGGGCCTGCGCCCGTGCTGCCTCGGCATCGAGATGCACAAACGCGTTGAGCTTCGGTTGTAATGTCTCGATGCGTTCGAGGTGCGCCGCGACAACTTCCACTGGCGACACCTTCTTCGTCCCGATATTCTCGCGCATCTCCGCGATGCTTGCGTAATGTAGGGCCCTCATGTGTGGACTAGCGAGCGTATGTGGGTCTTCTGAACGCGTCAAGTTTCCGCGCTTCCACGCGAATTTAATGCGGCCTCGATTTTGGCCGCGAAAACGCAGCTTGACGCTGCCCCGGTCAGCCGTGAAAATCGATACGGTCTCGCAGTGCGGCGGTCTGTGCCGCGCC
>WNFB01004389.1_pt1 | contig 12555 bp, 10 predicted proteins | sample 5400501 | NCBI WGS metagenome assembly WNFB01 (sample SAMN13153341, study PRJNA577476) | soil metagenome | isolation source: 200 cm saprolite under Douglas fir tree site 2 hole 1 | place: USA:California | collected 2015-04-18 | reverse complement strand
CTCTAACTGTTCTCTCGTGTCTCACGCTCCTGCTTGGGCTCTTCGCTACTACAGGGATAGCCTCGGCACACAGCACACAGGCTCTCCAGAGCCAGACGACCCAGGCGAGCGCAAGCAGTACTTTCGCGGACAATCGGTGTGAAAGATTTTGGGTGTGGGATCAGGGCTGGGGAGGCAACAGCTGGGGAGGCAACGGCTGGAGAGGCAACAGCTGGGGAGGCATGAGAGGTATGCACCGACGAGGCCACTTCCAGATGCGCTGCCACCGCCAACACCACAGGGGGGATTTTAATTTCGGCTTCTGAGGTGGCAGCGCACAATCCCAACTCATACCGTTTGATGCGGGCTCAACTTGTGGCCCTGCTGACACACTGTCAGTGTGTCAGCAGGGCCACAAGTCTGCAAAACGCGGCATGAGTCCCTTCCTCTTCAGGGGAACGGGAGGAATGCCGCCGCTGCCAGGCATGAGTAGGTCTTCTCAAACGAAGGCGAAAGCTGCAACATATATAAACAGCATTGTATACTATACTAGTAGCATATAATTTTCTGGGCGTTCGAATTAGTGATAAGGAATAGGAGTGGAACCCATGGGAACAAATACTAAAGTACGCATATCGAGTGGGAAATTCAGCGGCATGAATGCGGTTGCCGACGAGACCGGGATTATTGCGGCCGCGGCGATGGATCAGCGCGGTTCACTCAAGAAGGCTATTGCAAAAGCCAGGGGGAGTGATGCCACCAGCAAAGATCTGAGCGATTTTAAGATCCAGGTAACGGAGGTGCTTACAAGATACGCCAGCGCTATTTTGCTCGACCCTGAGTATGGGCTGGAGGCACTGAAGCAGCGTGCTCCGAACGCTGGCGTATTTCTCGCCTATGAAAAAACCGGCTACGATACAAACGTTGAAGGACGCCTGCCCGATCTGCTCGATGAGTGGTCAGTGAGGCGTCTCGTTGCGGCCGGAGCCAACGTCATCAAGGTGCTGATGTACTACAATAGCCAGGACACGGCGCACATCAACACGACCAAATATGCCTTTATCGAGCGCATTGGTGGCGAGTGCCGTGCTTACGATGTGCCTTTCTTCCTAGAGGTGCTGGCCTATGACGACAAGGTTGGTGAGGAGAAAAGCTTCGAGTTTGCTCATGTCAAGCCAACCAGGGTCAAAGAGTACATGCAGGAGTTCTCTAAATCAGGGTATGGTGTCGATGTATTAAAGGTAGAGATTCCTGTGAACATGGCCTACGTGGCAGGAACACAAGCCAACAAGGATGGTAAAGTTGCATATAGTCGTGAAGAGGCGAAGCAGTTCTTCCGCGATGCGGCTGCAGCCTCGCAGGTGCCGTTCATCTACCTCAGCGCTGGTGTGAGCGATGAGGTCTTCCTTGAGTCGCTGGAACTGGCCGCCGAGGCCAGTACACCGTTCGCCGGCGTATTGTGTGGCCGTGCTACCTGGCAGGACGGTATTCCGGTCTATGCGAAGGGGGGCTCACCCGCTTTGCGTAGCTGGCTAGAGGAGAAGGGTGTGCAAAATATTCAGGCGCTCAATGTGGTACTGAAGAAGGGCGCCAAACCCTGGTGGGACTTCTATGGCGGTAAGGATGCTATCGAAGTCATCGAGACACAGAAGTAACGTCAGGAGTATTGTTATGCCCTGAGAAACTGTGCCTCTGAGCCGTGACAGCACATGACAAGCTGCCACAACACCAGCGTCCAGCTTTCTGCATCCACCTCGACGGGACTGGTGCTGGCCCAGAAGGCCCCACTCTGCACATCGACCAGCGCTCTGGTAGGCCTGTCCATGCGTTCTGCCGTAGCGTTCCTCCAAGGCCAGTGCCCGCATGCTGGCTCATCCACTGCTGGGCGAGCTTTCCCGCTGTCTGGATCACGCTGGCAATCGTGCCCACACTGACCTGCTGACCCAACAAGGCCCACAGGCACTCTTGGATGCCCCGAGAGCTGGCGTGGCCCGCCCCCAACAGCGTCAAGATGGCTCGCTCCAATGCGCACCCACGGTCTGCTCCTTGGGCAGCAGGGGGAAATGCTGCTTCCAGGGCTAGAGCCTCTGGCGGGCGACACCTCCTGGCTCGACTCAACGTCGTGACGACTCCGTAGCTGCCGCCGTGGGCCAAGAGCGTGCTGACCCATTGTGTGGAGTTCTGAGGTGTGCGAGAATGTGTCTGGACCATTGGTTCCTCCCTGGTGGGAGTGATGATCATGTCTGTTCTCAACCATACCTTCCAGGGAGCTTTTTGGCAATGCTTGCTTCTCACACTGTCACATCCTTTTCCCGTTCTTTTGAACCTTGTCTTAGCCAAAGATGAAGAGGCACGAAGAAACAGGAAGACCTGTATGCGGCTCGGCAATACAAACGTATCAATTTTGGACAACACCCAGACGAGGGTCTTACTCGATGGTGTAAAGGGAAGGAGAACTACAGATGGCTAACTTCGTGAAAGCGCCCTGTGACGAGGGTGTAATTCGCTCTGCTCCCGACACGACGCCCAGCCCTCCGCGTATTGGGGTGTGGGTCCTGGTCGCAACCATCCTTGGATCGAGCATGGCCTTAATTGATGGTTCAGTTGTCAATGTAGCGCTGCCAGTTATCCAGCGGGACTTCAACGCAACGGCCACCGATGTACAGTGGATTGTGGAGGCCTATTCGCTTTTTCTGGCTGCCCTCATCCTTGTGGGAGGGACGCTCGGTGATCACTTTGGGCGACGGCGCATCTTTGCCATTGGCATTGTCGTCTTCACCCTTGCCTCAATCGCGTGCGGTTTCTCACCAAACGTGCTGTTCCTGATTCTCGCACGAGCTGTCGAGGGCATAGGTGGCGCACTCTTGGTGCCGGGTAGCCTTGCGATTATCAGTGCCTCGTTCAGTCAAGACCAGCGCGGTCGAGCTATTGGGACCTGGTCGGGGTTTACTTCGATCGCCTCGTTGCTGGGTCCAGTGCTAGGAGGCTGGTTAGTACAATATGCCTCCTGGCGCTGGGTCTTCTTTATCAACGTTCCACTGGCGGCTATTGCGCTCCTCGTGCTGTTCTGGCGAGTGCCGGAGAGCCGTGATAAAGATGCATCCGGAGGGCTGGATTGGTGGGGCATCCTGCTGGAAACGCTTGGTTTAGGAGCTCTCGTCTATGGGCTGATCCAGGCGGGTTCCTTTGGCCTTGGCAGTCCCATTGTGCTCAGCATGCTGGCTGTCGGCATTGTCGCACTGATCGCATTTCTGCTGGTAGAAGCTCATAGCTCGGCACCGATGGTCCCTCTCACCTTGTTCCGTTCTCCTACGTTTAGCGGAGCAAATCTTCTCACCTTCTTGCTGTATGGAGCACTGAGCGGCATCACCTACTATTTACCCTTCAATTTCATTCAGGTTCAGGGGTATACTCCTACCTTTGCTGGTGCTGCCTTTGTGCCGTTCAGTCTGATCATGTTTCTGCTTTCGCGTTGGGCCGGCGGCTTAGTGAATCGCTTTGGTGCGAAGCTGCCGCTGGTGGTTGGCCCGGTCATCACCGCGCTTGGCTTTACTCTCTTTGCCGTGCCAGGCATCACAAGTGGCCCAAGCAGTTTCTGGATCACCTTTTTCCCAGCTGTGGTGGTGATGGGCCTCGGCATGACCATCACCGTCGCTCCGCTCACGACAGCGATCATGGGCGCGGTAGAGCAAAGCCATGCGGGTATCGCTTCGGGGATCAATAATGCTGTGTCCCGCGTAGCCGGGCTGCTGGCCATCGCAATATTCGGTATTGTAGTCTTATCTGTCTTCACGAGCAGTCTTGATAGCCACCTGGCAACTCTGCATCTCTCGCCCGGCTTGCAACATGCTATCGATGTGCAGCGCGTCAAGCTGGCTGGAATCACTCTCCCTACCAATGTGAGCAGTGAGACACAGGTGGCACTCAAGAAAGCGATCGATGAAGCGTTCGTGAACAGTTTTCGCCTGGTCTCGCTGATCTGCACAGTCCTGGCCCTGGCAAGTGCGCTCAGCGCCTGGTTGTTGGTTGAAGGGAAAAAACCAGCACCTGCGGGAAGCATAGTGAAAGAGTCAGATTTAGGAGCATGATGACTCACACCTCTCAGCACTATACTCATTTGTGCAGTGAGCATGAACGGAGTGCTTCGTCGATGGATACAGAAATGAGGTATGAATAGCCTGTTCGGCAGCTCGCTCAACCCCTCCCGACCACCAGCCGAATACTGCGAAAGGAGTTTGCGCTGCCGCGATAGAGTATCGCTACCACTTTGGAGGTATGGACTTGTTGACCTACGGGTCCTCTGAATACCTCTCTGTCTCTTTTCACGGTCTTTGTAACGCTTCTCATTACGCTACCTGAGTATGATGAGCTCAGAAGGGCTTGCGCATAGTTAGAAGGGAATAAGTGCAAAGCGCAGACTATAGCAAGTCCTACCTCTGTGCAATTGTAAACATTCGTGAAAAGGAGTATCTCAATGCCTGGCTCGTTCCGTATCGGCAAAATTGCCGGAATCGACATCGATATCAATGTAAGCTGGATTATCATTCTCGTCTTGCTTACGGTATCCCTCGCCATCGGCTGGTTCCCCCAGTTGTATCCGGGATGGTCAACCGCCACCTATTGGGTCACGAGCTTCATCGCGTCCCTGCTGCTGTTTGTCTCCGTGCTCTTACATGAACTGGCCCACTCGTTTGTTGCTCGCCGACGGGGCCTGCCCGTGAAAAGTATCACGCTGTTCATCTTTGGTGGCGTCTCCAATATCGAGCGTGAGCCAACGAGTCCAGGCGTGGAGTTCCAGATGGCATTTGTCGGACCACTCACCAGTATTGTCATTGGCATCGTGTGTTTCCTGCTCCAGTTGCCCTTGCGCGGGAGCAACTCCCCGTTGGAAGGCATCTTATTCTACCTGGCGGTGACCAACGTTTTGTTGGGCGTCTTCAATCTCATTCCTGGCTTCCCACTGGACGGGGGCCGAGTGTTGCGCTCCATCATCTGGAAGCTCACCGGCAGCATGGGTCAAGCCACACGTGTGGCCACGATCACAGGCCAGGTCATCGCTTACCTCTTCATCCTGCTGGGCGTCTGGCTCTTCTTCACCGGCAACATATTGAATGGCATCTGGCTTGCTTTCATCGGCTGGTTCTTGTTAAGCGCCGCCCAGTCAGCCAACTCGCAGGCCATGCTGACGTCCCTGTTCAAGGGCGTGACGGTGGGTGAGGTCATGAATCCCAAACCAGCGACGGTGCCTGCCAACATCTCGTTGCAGCAACTGGTCGATGCCTCCTTTCTGCCCGGTGGTCTGCGGTACGCCCTGGTGATGCAAGCCGATCACCTGGTTGGTCTGATTACGCTCAGCGATATCCGCCATATTCCACGCGAGCGCTGGGCGCACGTACCTGTCAGCCAGGCTATGATCCCGCTTTCGCGCCTGCACGTGGTTTCCCCGCAGCAGAGTTTGAGTGACGTACTCCCCTTAATGGCGGGTCGCGACGTGAACCAGTTGCCCGTGGTACAAAATGGCGCCCTGGTTGGCATACTGAGCCGCGATGCCATCGTCCAGTATCTGGAAGTGCGACGTGGTCTCGGCGTAGATACCCCGAAAAGTGATGCTCAAAACCAGTTCCGTAACGCTGCCTAAAAAGCACCATTTTTTCACGCCGCCCACTACGCTTTCCATCACGACCCTTGTCTACACTTAAGACATGGAATGTATGAGCGGGACCAGTTTCCCCCCATCATTCTCTCGAGTTCTTACCTCTGTAACGACTTCCCTCTCGCTGGAGGGAAATGGAAGTGGTGGTCTGAGCCATCTCCGCCGTTCTGCCGGCAGCTAGCGAGCTGGCTGAGAGCCCCCCAGGCTCTCTTGGCACACAAGGGAGGAAAGTGGCCAGACTACGTACCTGAAAACGTTTCATCGAATGGAGGAAACACAATGGCAAAAAAGAGTGATGCACAGATTAACCAGGATGTCTTTGATGAGCTGACCTGGGAACCGGCCTTGAGAATGGCCGATCTGAATATCGATACGATCGATGGCAGGGTTACGCTGACCGGCACGGTCGATGCCTCTTGGTCAAAGCAGGAGGCGGCTCGGGCGGCGCGGCGCGTCAGTGGAGTCCGTTTCGTAGAGAACCTGCTCGTGGTCAATCCGTCGACGCTTATACGCAGCGATAGCGAAATCAAAGACGCGATCAAGAATGCCTTCCTGCTCGATTACCAGGTACCTGACCAACAGATCAGCGTAGAAGTGGACCATGGTCATGTCACCCTCAGTGGCAGTGTGGAATGGGCCTATCAGCGCCAGGCGGCAGTGGATAATGCGCTCAAGATCGCCGGCGTCACGTCCGTTGATGATCTGATCACGATCACGCCTCCTCACGCCTCGGCGGAGGCGATCCAGCAGGGGATCGCGCGTGCCTTCGCACGCAATGCCGAACTCTCGGACGACCAGATCGCGGTGGAGACCGAGGGAGGCCATGTGACGCTCTCAGGAAAAGTCGAGTTCTGGAGCGAGCGCGACTTGGCTGAAGAGACCTCCTGGAAGTCGCCCGGCGTGACGTCGGTCACCAACAATATTGAGGTCCTCATTCCCTAAACCAGTGAGGTTGCCCAGTCGCGCGCTCCCATGTCGGCGAAATCCATCAAAATCAATGGTGAGCAGTCTCAGCAAAAGAAGATCGAGGTAGATCAGGTAAGCTCGCCAGAGCAGGGCGCTTAGCAATTGGATGGAAGTGCTCAACCTCCCTCTCCGACCCTTCGCTCACGATCCACCCTCATGCAGAGTGGATCGTGAGCAGAAAGTTCCTGAATGGATGTTGTTCAGGCCAGTCTGGAAGTCAGAGAGCGTGATTCAAAGTACGCCACGATGTAGAGGACCCCAATCACAATCGCGTAGATCCCAATCAGCCAGACTACAGCAAGCAGCCCAGATGCAGGTTGGAAGGCGATAAGCACGCCGAAGACGACCGATACCACTCCGGCCAGCACCATCAACACAGCGCGCCCACCGCTCATTGGGAACGAGAGCGGTGCTATGAACTCCAGAATGCCGGTAATGATCGCCCAGGCCGCCAGCAGGTAGAGGAAAGCGAGAGCGGTGGTGCCCGGCCATACCAGGGCAACCACCCCCGCCAGGATACCCACGATGCCCTCGAAGAGGAGCAATCCCCACCCCTGCTCTCTGGTGTTCCGCAGGGCAGCCGCCACCGCAGTGATCCCGCTGATGACGGCAAAGATGCCGAACAAGAGCACCAGGACTACCAGCGTGATTTTCGGCCATATAAGAGTTAATATGCCGAACAGAACGGCGACGATGCCGCGAAACAAAAACATCGTACGGAAGTTACCAATCATTTGTTGCATGTTGATCTCCTTTGTTGTTGAATGAGCGTTTCACCCCATTCAGTTGGGGCAACGTGTTTGCTCTCTTCCTGCATGATATGATCATGCTGTGAAGGGAAGCGTTTGTTAGTCCGTAACAAAGCCTACAGGTTTCACACTACGAGACGGCTGCAAAGTGCGTGCTACTCATGAGCGCTCTGCGCAAGCGTGGCAGGGCGCGGTAGAAGTAGATCTTCACGGTATTCTCCCGCATGTTGAGCATGCGCCCGATCTCCGAGAAGGTCAAGTGCCTGAAACAGTGCAGGTGGACGATCGAGCGAAGCTTCGGTGGCAGTGAAAAAATGGCCTGCTGCAGCGAACAATACAGGTCGATCCTCTCGGCAACCTCCTCCGGCAACGGCTCGGGGTCGGGGATGGCCTCTATCGGTGACAGTTCCTCTTCCCTGTACTTCCACTCGAGGGTGGAGAAAGGAATCTCAGCCTCCGACGTCTCTTGCGCGGCTCATCCCGGCAACGATTGCGGGCTACCTGAAACAGCCAGGCCTTGAGCGACACATTCCTCAACAGGATCGGCAGGGAAACATAGAGCTGGAGGAAGACATGCTGAAGCACATCATAGACCTGCTCGTCGTCTTTGAGAAAGCCCCGTATGCAGCTCACTAATGGGTGGTGGTATCGATGTACCAGGATCTCAAAGGAGCGCTGATCACCTGCCAGAGCTTGCCCAACCAGGACGCCATCTGAGACTCCTTGTCCTGGGAGGGTGCTGTACTGTCGTGCGCTCATCACCCACCTCCTACAGGCTGTTGCGTCCCGCTCTGGCCTGGCTCAGCTGTTCCGGGGTGATGAACGCCCCTTCCAACGTAGCCCAATCCAGTCGAGCCTCGCGCAAATCCGCATTGCGTAAGTCTGCTCCTGTGAGGTCGACATCTGTTAGATCGGCATCGCTGAGATTCGCCTTGCTCAAATCTGCAGCGCTCAGATCCGCCGCGGCGAGATTGGCTTTGCTCAGGTTTGCATTATCGAGATCGGCCCCGCTCAAATCGGCCCCGCTGAGGTCCGCCGCGGCGAGATTGACTTCACCCAAGTTGGCCTCGCTCAAATCAATTCCGTTCAGCTCGATCGCTGTGTCGGGATGCTCTTCTCTCCACTTGTTCCACATAGTGGCGCTCCCTTGCTTTAGCAGGTCCAACTGTTGCTGATTTGTCATCGTGATTTCCCTCCTGTTTTCTCGTTGCGGACAGGGTGAGTGCTCTGACCCGGCATTCCTCAGTCCGCATCAAAAAAGCTCTGGCAGGACTGCCTGGAGGTGATCTTGAAAAGGCTAAGGTGGCTTGTGCCGCTGCACCCCGCTCCCACGCTGCCAGCGGGGTTTTCTTGCCTATGCTCGCGTCTGCATGTCTCCTGGTTGCGCCCGAAGAATCTGTTGCAACGCCCAACCGCATGCCTCTCATCTCCCTGCTGACTCCTCTGGTCACAACCCGTCGTCCCAGCCTTTTGCTGATTTCTGCAGGTGCGTGCCCGTCGAGAGCTGTGGGATGAGGGAGGCTCGCCTCCTCGCCCTGGTCATCCTCGGCCTCTTCTTGCATGACTGCTGATACACGTCGCTGCACGAGTCGTTGGCGGGTTGCCCCTGCCTCCTGATACACCACCTCGCGGATCACCTCGCGAGGAAAGGTATAGCCATCCAACGCCTGCGATTCTTCCGCAAGATTCCCCTCACACAACCATCCACTGCGCAGGAGCTCCTCCAGCGCATGCAAACCCGTCTCCTCATCTACTTGGGCCACCTGACAGAGCCGCTCGAAGGTCAGTCCTTCTCCCATCACTGCTCCGGCCACCAGCAATGCCCAGGCCGAAGGGGTGAGCCGCCCGAGTTGGGAGCGAATCAGCTCACGCACGCTCGCTGGGATCAACTCACTGTGCGGTGTCTGCGCGAGCAGTCCGGACCTCAGCACCAGCCCCCAGGTACCATTCTGCTGAAGCGAGGGAACAATGATCTCCCGCTCGAGCAGTCCTTTGAGGGTCTCTGCCAGGTAGAACGGCTGTCCGCGGGTCTGTGCATACAGCCAGTTGGCCAAGGATGCCAATCTCTCTCGCAATGTGCAGGAGCCGTAGCTCTCAGGGCATCCATCGGTTGAGCTGTTGTTCTCCGCCCCGGGTTGCTGCTCCGCCCAGGCAAGTGCCTGCACAAAGTGCTGCGTCTCTGCTTGTGTCAAAGCAGTCAGTCCCAGTGCGGTCAGCGGAAGGCGCGTCCGTTTGAGGGCCATCACCCAGGTGGACTGCGGGTCGGGGAAGGGATCAGCCCCTGTCTGCAGATTGAGCAGCAGCAGTAGCGGCGCGGGCTGTTCGGCGAGGCTCTGTGCGAGGTAGAGCACCAGGTCGAGTGTCGCCGTATCCGCCCATTGCATGTCATCGAGAAACAGCACCAGGGGACGACGGGCGGCCCATACCTGGAGGAGACGAGCCGTGGCCTCGAACAGGCGACTGTGCCCGAGCGCCTCATCCGTCGTGGGAACGGGCAGATCGGGATAGCGATCGCGCAGCTCGGGCAGCAGGCGTACGAGTTCGGCCAGCCAGACATCGCTTACGAGATCATCGGGGGCATGTTCCTTCTCCAGTCGGTGGCGCAGAGCATCGATGAGTGGCTGGTACGGGAGTTGCCTTCCGGTTTGAAGGGCTTTCCCCGCCAGCACATCGGCCCCTTGCGCCTGTGCCCAGCCGAGAAATTCGCTGGCCAGGCGCGTCTTGCCGATCCCGGTCTCCCCCTGGAGCAGGACGAGGTGAGACTGTCCGGCATGCACACGCTGGTAGCACTCGATCAAGGTGCCGAACTCGGCTGATCTTCCCAGGAAGGGGCCATCCAGGAGCTTTGCGGGAGGCTGTCCGGATGATAGGTGAGGAGACTGAGACGGCAACGGACGTAAAGGAGCGGTATGGCGAATAAGTTTGGCCAGAGCCACGGTCTCGGGTTGCGGCTCAATCTGCAGTTCGCCTGCCAGTACGTCGCGGCAGTCCGCGTACGCGCGTAAGGCCCCTGTGCGATCGCCCTGTGAGAAACGCAGTTGCATCAGGCGTCGGTAGCTTTCTTCATGGAGTGGATCGAAGCCAAGCCAGCTGCTCACGCTAGCGATGGCGCGCTCCCCATCTCCCGCTCGTTCGTAGAGCCTCGACAAGGCATCAAGGAGCTGCTGCACGCGCAGGTGCCAGTACTCCCGGTGTTGGCGCGTCCAATCGTCGAAGAATTGCGAGTCGCGCAGCGTGAAGCCTGCCAGGAAAGGGCCGCGAACCAGGCGCGTGGCCTGCTCGAGCTGCGCCAGCAACGCTTCACGTGCCTGGCCCGCGAGCGGTTCAGTCCCCCGCCCTACCTGCTTGCTGGCAGATTCGACAATGCGAAGGTCCAGGATGAGTGGGCTGTCCTGCGCGAGTCCAAGCGTATCGCGTCCAACTTGCAGGTGAGTCTGCTCGCCTGGTCCGTGAGAGCGCTCAAGGAGCTTGCGCAGCACGAGCAGGGAAGTCCGTAGGGCTGCGCGTCCGTGCTCGGCGTCCAGCTCTGGCCAGAACGATTCGGACAGTGTTTTGCGCGCGTGCGTTCCACCTTCCACAGCCAGGTAGACGAGCAGGGCCAGGGCCTTGCGTGTGGAGAAGGTGAGCGTGTCCTCACCATGCTTCACTATCGGTTCGCCAAGCAGCGACAAGTATAACTGGCTCATCATCTACTCCTGTTGTCCACAGGACGATAAACGACAGAAAAGATTCTGCCCCATTTCTCATCCTCCCTCGCGCATGCGTCGTGATCACGGCTTAGCTTTGCAGGCGACCCTGCTGGTAGAGCCAGCGGACAAACGCCAACCGCTTGTATTCAGGAGTGGCCTCGTAATAGGCACCTCGCTGATAGAGCGCTTTGATGCTGAAGAGGCGAGCGATCTGCTCGCTCGAAAAACCCACGTGCTCGAGATTCCGAACCTCCGTCATAATGGGGAATTGCTCTCGTAATTCCATAGTTGTCCTCCTGTGTCTCTGAGCCATCTAGTGCAGGCTGCACGACTTGCAACGCCCGCATCAAGCTCAAGCATTTGTAACTCGCAGTTTATTCTTAACGGACTACCAGGGATGTGTCTCATCTTAGATGTGCAATGGCTGTATTGGCCCGATACCCTTCCTAACAGGTTCGCATCCTACATACGAGCAAGGTCATACTCCGTGCTCTCCATGGGCCACCCACTTCCTCATTTAAGAGTATAGAAGCATGCGCAGGGAAAGTCAGCGTGCATCAGATGGCATGTCACTTCCACTTGCTTTACTTCTGGGGGACAGATACCAGCGGCGCGGGAGCCACCTGCTTGCTCCTGGTTGGCCAGCACATGTGCTATCATAGGGGAAGACAATCGCAGGGGGTGGATGGAGTCGCTTCGCCTAGCCCTCCATCCACCCCTAGACAGGCGTTGACCCGCATGGAGGGCGCACCCGCTAGCTATCAGTATACCGGAGGTGAGAGGCGGAAGTCACTGTACAGCAGATGACATCTCACTTCCTATCGCTTCCTAGTGGTGCGCTCTGCTGGGTCAGGCGGAAGGGAGACCACCGATGAACAGATCCTTGTATGGTGAGCGCGACTATGCCTTCGGCCAGAGGATGCTGACGCTGCGGACACACATCGGCCTGACCCAAGCGGGCCTGGCCGAGCTGCTGCATGTCTCGCGGCGGGCGGTGACGGAGTGGGAGGGAGGCCTCAGTTATCCCAAAGCCGAGCATCTCCAACAGCTCATCGCACTGGGCGTGCAACAGCAGGCCTTTGCCGCTGGGCGTGAGGCCGAGGAGATCCGTACCCTGTGGCACGCCGCCCATCAGAAGCTGCTCCTGGATGAAGCCTGGCTCGCGACGCTGCTCGGTCGGCCGCATCCTGCGCTGACCCTGCTGCACCCTGTGCCGCTGGAGGAACCCCGACCAGGTGAGCTGCCCGCGACTGAGCCTCCGCCAGGGCCGCAGCTGGAGTGGGGGGATGCGCTGGACGTGCCCACCTTCTATGACCGCGAGCAGGAACTGGCGACCCACGCACGCTGGGTGGTCGAGGAGGGCTGTCGGATGGTGAGCGTGCTGGGCATGGGCGGCATCGGCAAGTCGGCGCTGGTGGTGCGCGCCATGCAGCAGCTGGCGGGGCACTTTGCGGTGGTGCTCTTTCGCTCGTTGCGCGATGCTCCCGACTGCTCCGCCCTGCTCGATGACTGCCTCTCA
>WNFB01014927.1_pt1 | contig 12558 bp, 13 predicted proteins | sample 5400501 | NCBI WGS metagenome assembly WNFB01 (sample SAMN13153341, study PRJNA577476) | soil metagenome | isolation source: 200 cm saprolite under Douglas fir tree site 2 hole 1 | place: USA:California | collected 2015-04-18 | reverse complement strand
AATCGGTCCAGTGAATCCCGTCTCCGGCGTATGGCAGAAACTGCATGCTTCATTCTGATTGACTGAGAGATGCTTATCAAAGAGCATCAGCTTTCCCAGGGTATGGATCTGTCCCTGACGATCAAGCGTGGTCTGGTCCGTCTGGCGGAGCGTGTCGGCCTCGATGCGATCGATCTCGGCGACCACCCTGGCAACGTCCTGGTCGAAACCTGGAGGCATCTGACCGCGCACGTCGTGAGTAGAGGCAATGGCTGCTCCATTTCCCCGATATTGGCTACTCGCCAAGAGTAGTAACGCGCCAAGGATTAGAAGCCCAACCAACAAGAGAATAAGGTAAAAGCCCCTCACGCTACGGTCTCGACGAAGAAGTCTTCGATCTGGTTCACTTCTTCATTGCTAAGGCGCAGCTCGCCCGCGCGCATGACTCCCTCCGCCTGCTCCGCGTTCCGGGCCCCGACGATGGCTCCGGTCACAGCGGAATGATGCAGCGTCCACGCAATTGCCACTTCGCCGACTGTACGGTTGTGCCGTTTGGCTACTGTTCGCAAGAGCGCGACCAGGGCCAGGTTGAAAGAAAGATTTGGCTCGGTAAAGTCAGGATGCCCCCTGCGCCAATCGTCCTTGGGCAGCGCGCTCGCGCGCTCGCGGGTCATGGCGCCGGTCAGAAGACCGGAAGCCATCGGGGAATACACAATGACCCCAATATCTTTCCTCTGGCAGTAAGGCAAAATCTCGTCTTCGATCTCGCGATGCAGCAGTGAATATGGAGGCTGCAGAGAAGTTACCGGAGCGATGAATTGAGCGCGGCGCAGTTGCTGGACACTAAAGTTGGAAACGCCAATCCAGCGTACCTTGCCTTCGCGCTTCAGGTCGACAAGCGTGGACCAGCCTTCCTCCAGTTCATCTGAGTCCGGATCAGGAGGCCAGTGAATCTGGTAAAGGTCGATCACATCGACGGAGAGGCGGCGGAGGCTGTTCTCGACTTCTTCACGGATCGACTCAGCACTCAGTACTTTGTATACCTCACCTTTGAAACCCCAGCGCAGGCCGCACTTGGTGAAGACGTAGGGCCTCGAACCGCGCCAGTCCTTCAGCGCGCGGCCGACGAGTTCCTCGGAGTGTCCCAGACCGTAGACGGCGGCCGTGTCAATCCAGTTGACGCCGAGTTCGAGCGAGCGATGGATGGCGGCAATGGAGTCGTTGTCGTCCTGCGATCCCCAGGCGAACTGCCAGCCCGAACCGCCAATGGCCCAGGCTCCATAGCCTACGGGAGTGATGTGCAGGTCGGAGTTGCCAAGCTTGCGTGTTTGCATTTCAATCTCCTGTAAAACTTCCTTTGCTGACACTAGAAATGCATTTGCGTTTCCAAACAACATTCAGCCTGGAACAAACCCATTAGATCGTTCTAGTTCACAGCTTTATGTGTGTGTCCCGCTGATAATTCCGCCGGCATCAGGCACGGTTGAAATCCGAACCCTGTCGAAATGTCGACGTTGTGTCAACCGCACGACTCCCATCTGAGTTTCATAAGGCCCTGCCCAGTTAAGTCAACCTGCTGAAAATACGCAGTTAATTCACTTCGCGATTGATTGGAGAGCGGCGTGCCTTTCCTGTCGTGGAGGCACAAACAAAATGCAAGCGACAGAGACATACATCGGATGCGAACCGCGCTTCGAAGTCCGCATCGGCGAAGAGAAGAATCGCGAAATGCACGACGTTCTCTCGCGCTGCCTGCCGTCTTTTTACACGAAGGCCTATCGGCACCTGGGCAATGCGGCCGACGCGGAGGATGCGGTTCAGGATGCACTCCTGTCCGCTTACAAGCACCTCGACCAATTCAGGGGGCAGTCGCAAATGTCGACCTGGTTAACAGCCATTGTCATCAATTGCGCGCGGATGCATTTGCGCAAACGGCCTCGCCAGATCCACCTGTCGCTCGACGAGCGATTCGGGGAGGAGCAGGAATATTCCTTGTCAGAGCGATTGGCGCACAGCGGACCAAGTCCTGAAGATGACTGTCGGAATTCCGAACTCGATAGGCGCCTCACGCAGTTCACAAAGCAGCTTTCGCCTCCATTACGCAAGGCATTCCAGCTGCGTGAGTTGGATGGCCTATCCACGAGCGAAGCAGCGCGAATCTTGGGTGTGCCGGACGGAACAGTGAAGGCGCGGGTCTCTCGTGCACGCGCGAAGCTCAGACGATTGATGTGCCGCACGCTCGATATACAGCCTGGTTCGGCATCACCTCGTTCATCAAGATGAGCAGCAGTAAACCTAAGAGTTAAACCACGGACGGCAAAAATGGCGTCCGTCGGTAATTGACGAACCGAAAAGAAATTTTATGTGGATCGTTCGACTAGCATTACGGCGGCCTTACACATTCGTGGTGATGTCGATTCTCATCCTGATCATGGGTGGGCTCGCGATTCTTCGCACCCCAACCGACATCTTTCCGAACATCGACATTCCCGTTGTCAGCATCATCTGGAACTATAACGGTCTCGTCCCTGAGGACATGAGCAACCGGATCGTTACCACTACAGAACGAAATCTTACGACCACCGTCGACAACATCGAACACATCGAGTCGCAGTCACTCTATGGAATTGCCGTTGTTAAAGTGTTCCTGCAGCCGAGCGCAAGCATTCAACAAGGTATTGCACAGATTACGGCGGTTTCTCAGACCCAACTCAGGCAGTTGCCAGCGGGAACGACGCCGCCTCTCATTCTTGCTTATAGCGCATCGAGTGTGCCGGTCCTCCAGTTGGCCCTCTCGGGACAAAATCTGTCGGAGCAGCAACTCAACGACTATGGCTTAAATTTCATTCGCACCCAGATCATCACTGTGCCTGGTGTTTCGGTACCCTATCCCTATGGCGGCAAGCAACGTCAGGTGCAGGTGGATCTGAACACCACCGCATTGCAGTCGAAGGGCCTGTCCGCGCTCGATGTAGTCAATGCGATCAGCGTACAAAACCTGATTCTGCCAACGGGAACGTCCAAGATTGGCTCCAGGGAATACGATGTCTCCATTCCCAACGCAGCGCCGCAGACGATTGCAGACCTGAACCGCATCCCCATCAAGACAATTGGCGGCACCACGATTTACATCAAGGATGTTGCCTGGGTGCGCGATGGCTTTCCACCGCAGACCAATATCGTGCGCGTCAACGGCCAGCGATCAGTATTGCTGACCATCCAAAAAGCGGGGAATGCTTCGACGCTGAACGTGATCTCGGGCATTAAAGCCCTGCTCCCTCAAATTAAGACGACGCTTCCCCCCCAGCTCCAGATCGCACCTCTGAATGATCAGTCGATTTTTGTTCGTGGCGCGATCAGTGGCGTGGTCAGGGAAACGCTGATTGCCGCGTGTCTGACCGCTTTCATGATTCTCACTTTTCTGGGTAGTTGGCGAAGCACCGTGATCATCGCCACCTCAATCCCGCTGGCGATTCTGACCTCCATCATTGCGCTCAGTGCAATCGGAGAAACCATCAATATCATGACGCTCGGTGGACTCGCTCTGGCGGTGGGCATCCTGGTTGATGACGCCACAGTCGAGGTCGAGAATATCAATCGCAATCGGGAGGCCGAGCCAGACAAGGACATGGACGAAGTTGTCCTGGACAGCGCGGCTCAGATCGCGACGCCAGCATTCGTATCCACGCTTTCGATCTGCATCGTGTTTGCTCCCATGTTCCTATTGTCCGGCGTTGCGCGATACCTCTTCGTGCCACTCGCGGAAGCCGTCGTTTTCGCTATGTTGGCTTCCTATTTCCTTTCGCGGACCATCGTCCCGACAATGGCCAAGTACTTGTTGCGGGCAGACAAAACAAAAGAAGCGCGAGACGCGCCCTCCCGAAATCCGCTGGTACGACTGCAGAAGCGTTTTGAGCAAGCCTTTGAAAGATTTCGTCAAAGCTATCGCAGACTGCTGGAAATTTGTCTCCATCACCGGCGTGTCTTTCTGATTGCGTTCTTTGCCAGCTGTCTCGCTTCTCTGGTAATTCTGATTCCCTGGTTGGGCCGCGACTTCTTCCCCAGCGTTGACGCCGGCAGTTTCAAACTTCATATGCGCGCTCCCACCGGAATGCGTATCGAAGAAACGGCCAACCTTTGCGATCAGGTCGAGCAGTCGATTCGAGCGCAGATTCCGGCGAGCGAGGTTCAGAACGTCATTGACAATATTGGCTTGCCCTACAGCGGTATCAATCTCTCGTACAGCAATTCCGCGCCGGTGGGCAGTTCGGACGCCGACATCCTTGTATCTCTGTCCGTCAAGCACCATCCCACGGACAATTACATTCATCAGCTTCGTCTGTCACTCCCGAAACAGTTCCCGGGCGTTTCGTTCGCTTTCTTGCCCGCCGACATGGTCGGGCAGATTCTCAATTTTGGATTGCCCGCACCCATCGACGTTCAGGTCGTAGGCAATGACCTGGAAGCGAACCGGCGCTACGCGGATGTCGTGCTGGCGAAAATGAGATATGTCCCAGGAACAGCCGATCTCAGGATCCAGCAACCTTTCGATCAGCCGTATCTCCGCCTCCGGGTCGAGCGCACGAAAGCTGAACAGCTTGGTTTCACCGCCCATGACATCGCGCAGAATCTCCTGGTATCACTGAGCGGCAGTTTCCAGACCTCCCCCACATTCTGGCTTGACCCCAAAAACCATGTCAGCTATTCAATAGCGACTCAAACGCCGCAATACCGCACCGACACGTTGCAAGCGGTCGAAAACATTCCAATCACCGGCACCAACCCGAGCGCTCCTCCGTCGATCATGGCCAGCCTGGTATCCACGCAGCGGGGAGCGGGAATGGCTGTGGTTTCCGATTACAACGTTGCGCCGGTGATTGACATCTTTGGCGCCGTCACAGGGCGCGATCTCGGTGGCGTGGCCAGCGACATCAACAAGATCATTGATGCCACCCGCCAACAATTGCCGCGCGGTTCTCGAGTCATTGTTCGTGGGCAGGTTCAGACGATGCGGGCCTCCTACATCGGCCTTCTGAGCGGACTGGCGTTCTCGATCGTGCTCGTGTACCTGCTGATCGTAGTCAACTTCCAATCTTGGCTCGATCCATTCATCATGATTTCCGCGCTGCCCGCGGCCCTTGCCGGGATTGCCTGGTTCTTGTTTATAACGCACACCACTCTGAGCGTACCCGCACTCATGGGAGCCATCATGTGTATGGGCGTCGCCACCTCAAACAGCATCTTGGTCGTGAGTTTTGCCACCGAAAAAATGGCGGAAGGAAAAGATTCCCTCAGTGCCGCCCTGGAGGCAGGCTTCACGCGTTTTCGGCCCGTGCTGATGACGGCTCTGGCCATGATTATCGGAATGGTCCCCATGGCTCTCGGACTGGGAGACGGCGGTGAGCAAAATGCCCCTCTCGGACGGGCGGTCATTGGCGGACTGATTTTCGCGACGGTTTCGACGCTTTTCTTTGTTCCAGCATTTTTCAGCGTCCTGCAAAGTTCACGACGGCATCCGGCCCAAACACCACAGGAGCACTAGACACCAAGCCATATGGAGTCAATTATGTTACCGCAAAATCAAACTCAGACTCAGACTGAAGACACGAGACGAATCGGCGAGCACCCACCCCCAATAATCGGGGTGGAAGTGCGGGAACGTTCGCGTTCGCGCAAACACTGGGTTATCCTGGCAATCGTACTGCTCGTGGTTGCCGCCCTCTTGATATGGGGAATCTGGTCACGGGTCAGTGCCAGCACAGCCCTGCGTGCGGAGACGGCTCAAGCCGCTCTGCCGGCAGTGTCGGTCGTGTCGCCAAAACAAACCGCGCCCGCACAGGAGATCATCCTCCCAGGAAATGTACAACCCTTCATCACCTCACCGATCTATGCCCGCACCAATGGGTATCTGAGAAAGTGGTACTTCGACATCGGAGCGCACGTCAAGAAAGGGCAACTGCTCGCTGTGATTGAGACTCCGGAAGTCGACCAGCAACTGGAGCAATCGCTCAGCAATCTCAATACCGCCAAGGCGAATCTCGCGCTATCCGAGATTACCAAGAACCGCTACCAGGGATTGCTGAACAGCAATGCCGTTTCTCAGCAGGACGCCGACAACGCTTCGGGCACCTACAACGCCAATAAGGCAATCGTTGAGGCGAATCAGGCGAACGTCAAACAACTCCAGGCGCTTCAGTCGTTCGAGAAGATCTACGCTCCATTCGATGGAATTGTTACCGCTCGAAACACCGATATCGGCGACCTTATTAATTCCGGTAGCAGCAGCAGTGTGAAAACCGATCTCTTTCACATCGCTCAGCCCGGAAAGTTGAGGGTTTACGTAAACGTCCCCGAGGAATATTCGCAAGGAATCAAAACCGGCATGACTGCAGATCTTAGTCTCGCTGAGTTTCCGGGCCGCAAGTTTCAGGGAAAACTGGTGCGCACTTCCGAGGACATCAATGTGACCACCCGTACCCTGCTGATCGAGATCGATGTGGATAATCCGACGGGCACGCTGCTCACGGGCTCCTATGCGGAGGTCCACCTGGCGGTCCCGACGCAGGCTTCAACCTTCCTGCTTCCAGTCAATGCTCTGTTATTCCGATCGGAAGGTTTACGTGTCGGCATTGTGAAGGACGGGAAAGTCGCGCTCACAGCCGTAACTCCCGGGCACGATTTCGGCAATCAGATAGAGATCGTCGCTGGCCTCAAGGCAGACGACCAGGTCATTATCAACCCGCCCGACTCGATCGTTTCCGGACAGCAAGTCCAAATTGTTCAGGCAACCTTGCCAGGGGATATGAAGTGAAGCGCCCTCGAAAAACGCGGCAAGCGCCTTGGCTGGTCCTGCTCGCCCTGGCAATGTTCCTGTCTACCGGGTGCGTGGTCGGCCCGAAGTACCACACTCCCACCATGCAAGCTCCTCCCGCCTATAAAGAGGTAGGAGACTGGGCTTGATGCGCTGGAACTTCAGGTCAATGTATCGAACCAGAATCTCAAGGCAGCAGAGGCGCAATACCAGCAAGCGCGGGGTGCCCTGCGCTACAACCGCGCCGACTATTATCCGACCGTGACGGCGGGGCTATCAGGGACGCGAACCGGAGTGTCAACTCACCGTCCTCCCCCAAATTCGATTTTTAATGGCGTCTCTTACAACGACTTTGTGCTGCCATTCACTTTTTCCTATCAGGCGGACGTCTGGGGACGAGTTCGAAAAACGGTGGAATCTTATCGGGAGCAAGCGCAAGCCAGTGCAGCGGATCTGGCGACGGTCAATTTGAGTATGCACGCGGATCTCGCCATTGATTACTTTCAGGCCCGCAGCCTGGATGCTGAGGAACAACTCCTCAACTCTACGGTTAAACAGTACGAGCAGGCTCTGGAATTGAATCAAAGCCGTTTCGACGGCGGGATCGCTTCGGAAGTAGAAGTCGAGCAAGCGAAGACTCAACTGCAGACAACCCGGGCGGCAGCGATTGACGTCGGGGTGCTGCGAGCACAATACGAACACGCGGTCGCGATTCTTGTAGGAAAACCACCCGCCGAGTTCAGCCTTCCCCCGTTGCCCCTCAACGCACCGCCTCCGCGCATTCCTGTAGGCGTGCCCTCGGATCTTCTGGAACGACGCCCGGATATCGCAGCTGCGGAGAGAAGAGTGGCGGCCGCCAATGCCCAGATCGGAGTTGCGAAATCGGCCTACTATCCACTGGTCAACCTCACCGGGTCGGGAGGATTTGAAAGCTCCACCATCACCACCTTGCTCACTGGACCGAGCGGGCTATGGTCGGTGGGACTGTCCGCCTTGGGCACTGTCTTCGACGGGGGAAGACGTCATGCGCTCAACGACCAGGCCCGCGCCGCTTACGACTTTCAGGTCGCTAGCTATCGCGAGAACGGGCAGCACAGCGATCGCTCGATCTTTCAATTACTCGCTATAAAGGCGGGGTCACAAGCTACCTGGAAGTGACCACCGCGCAAACTGCCGCGCTCGCAAACGAGGTTACGCAGGTCAATATCTTGGGACGTCGAATGGCGAGCACGGTGTTACTGATTCAGGCCCTCGGCGGCGGATGGGATCGATCGACTCTGCCGGAGCAGCCCGAATGCTGCGGCAAGCTTGTGAGCAGCAATTCCAAGTGATGCTTCATAGCGGCTGGACTGAATGGAACTGACGAATCAGAGTCAGGCGGTACAATCACGAAAATGGAAAAAGGGCCGATCCCCCGCGGTCAGCCCTTGGCCCAAATCAATGTGTTTGGTAGCAAATTGGTAGCACTCGTTTTGGTAGCATTTTGGTAGCAAAACGGGCCGATTTTAGCGGTCTTTGCCGACTCGTCCGTCTTTTAAAGCCTTTGCCGTCAGCAAGATACTGTTTTGTGACTTCCATGGCATGGAAGAGGTCGTCGGTTCGATCCCGACCAGGTCCGCCTCCCTTCTCATTTCCGCTCGGTGCGTCAGTGAAATCCAATCCATTCTCCAATCCATTGAGCGATCGTCTTGCACGTATTTCTAAGGGTTTGGGCGGTGACCTCGGGCTTCTTAGCCGCGCGTGGTTGTGTGCTCGACACGCTTCAAATTGATGAACTATCCGAACCAGCCCGATGCCAGTGTCCGGGTGGCAGCAAACGCTAAGGGCGGGCAGAATCTCCCCTTTAGTATTTCCGGCAACGGCACGCTCGAAACGGGCCAGCAGAGCGGTACGCAACGCTCGGGCGAGAGTGAGGAGAACTCCGCTGGCAGCGTTCCTCGTGCGGATTCCAACAACCGTCCCGGTGGCGGATTGGGTCCGCCGATCGAAGCTCCGGATCCTCTGCAAAAGTATCGGTGGTGGATTCTGGGTGGCTCTGCCGCAGTCCTGCTCATCGGTGGTGTCTGGGTAGCATTGCGGCAACAGTCCACGACTCGTGCTTTCAGGCGCCAAAGGGCTAGCTCCTCCTTGCTAACTTCCGTGCAAGAAGAAGGTGACTATCAGCCGGCCGAAGCCAGTACTTTGGAAATGACGCGTGCACATGGTGCTGCACGACCCGCCTCCAGTCTGATGGACGGAATCAAGGAAGCCTTTTCCAGATTGAAGTGGAACGCAAGCAGGCCCAAATCTCGGAAGCCGAATACCAAAAGGCCAAAGCCGCTCTCGACCAAACGCTGGCACGCGCGTTAAAGCGCGAAGCACAACAAGCCTAAGCGTGGCCACCGCAAGAAGCGGCTTTACTTGTTTATGATGGTTAAAATCCGGATACGGGGCGCCCGATCACCTGGCTTAGGACCTGACGGCTCAACAGGCGGGACATTCTGTCATTTCTCGCGGCCGCGAGAGGCCCAACCGCCGCATTTTGCCCATCAGCGTCGTACGCTTAACTCCCAATCTCGCAGCCGCACCCTTTGGACCACCTATTACCCAGTTGGTCTCGCGCAGAGTTTGAAGAATATGGCTGCTCTCTGCCTGATAGAGAGTGATTGGGCTGGTTGATGCCAACCCAACACGTGATTTGAGTTCCGTCACTGGAGCGAGTAGCGTCGTGTCTCTTGAGAGAATGACGGCTCGTTCAATAAAGTTTTGCAACTCACGAATGTTCCCTGGCCAATCATGCTGGATCAACGCTGCCATGACCTCGCCGGGAATGAGATCGATCCGCTTGTTCATGCGGCGCGCACATTGATCCACGAACGCCCTCACTAACTGCGGTATGTCCTCTCGTCTCTGTCGCAGCGGAGGGACGCAAATCGGGAAGATGTTGAGGCGGTAGTAGAGATCCATGCGAAACTGTTTCTCCGCGACCATTCTGATCAGGTCGCGATTCGTTGCCGCTACCAGTCGCACATCCACCTGTTGGGTATGAACGCTGCCGAGTCTCTCGAACTCTCTCTCCTGCAGGACTCTCAGTAGCTTGGTCTGGAGTTCGAGCGGGATGTCTCCGACCTCATCAAGGAACAACGTTCCCTTATCCGCCAACTCGAAGCGGCCGACTCTGCGCGCAAAGGCACCAGTAAACGCGCCCTTCTCATGACCGAAAAGCTCGCTCTCGAGCAGACCCGAAGGAATGGCGGCGCAGTTCAGTTTCACGAAGTTGCGGTTCCGCCGCGGACTGAGGTCGTGGATTGCCTGAGCAATACGCTCTTTGCCCACTCCCGTTTCCCCTTCAATCAGCGCGGTGGAACTTGTCGGAGCCACCCTTCTGGCTTGATCGAGAACGAAGCGCAGGGCCGAACTGGCCCCAATAATTCCCGCGAACTCACCGTGGTTGCGGCCTTCATCCGCTGGATCGTCATCTTGAGCCGGACCAGCCGGTAGCGTGGCGGGTGCCTCGAATCGCCAGTCAGAGTCTGGCACGCGCACCTCGCGCACCAAACCGTCAAAAGCCCTCGCCCCGCGTTCGTCATAGAAAGAAACATTCGAGCCCATTGTCATACTCCGGTCCAAAAGATTTGTGTTAGTGCGTGCCCCGACTCTTGCTTCGCCTCGGGCTGGCTGGCCACTCCTCATCGAAGCGGGCTATGGCTCACACTTACCGGACTGCATTCCCAAAATCCATTGGTGGACGTACGGAGGGCAATTCCTGAGTTCGATCCCTCGCGCATCGCAGCTGGAAAGAAACCTGACTGCGTCACTGTCCACCAGTTCCACCTCCTCTAAGTCTAGAGAGATTCTTCTGTGTTCGGTCTCAAGCAGTCTTCTGAGTTCATCTACGTGCTGTGACTCAATGCGACCACTTAGTGAAAATGTCACGGAATTCTCTCCTTCCGATCGCTCCTGAATTCTTAACATTCGTCCTCATATTGAAGGATTTACCTTCATGCTAGGAGCGTGCCCCGCAACCTTGGGGACTACGCTTGGCAAATGCAGTCCAAAGACCATTCACAAACTATTGGAAATACAGGGAAATGAGGAAGCGGGAGTTTCGAGTTTTGGAAAATTTGCGGGTTACCGAAAGAAATCTGCGAGCAGGTATAGGAAAAATACGTCAGCTGGCCTTGAATCGGTTCTTATTGATCCCTAGAGCCTTAATCTTGGTGGCAAGAGTAGACTGCGGGATTCCAAGCCTGGTGGCGGCTCCTCTGGGGCCGGCCACGCGTCCTTTGCAATCCACCAGGGCGCGCTCGATCATTTCCTTCTCCTGATTGAGTAAGGATTCAGTCAGCGGTTGGAGTGAAATTGGAGATGGCACGGACTGCCTGGACAACCAACTCTCATCGACGGAGAAAGTCTCGCGGTCACACAATATTACTGACCGCTCTACCACATTCTGCAGCTCTCGAACATTTCCTGGCCAAGGGTAAGACTGAAACAGTTCCAATGTCTCTCTCTCGATAGTACGTATCTTCTTTCCCGCTTTGCCGGCATAGCGTCCAATGAAATAGTTGACCAGCATCGGGATATCCTCCCTGCGCTCGCGCAAAGAAGGTACTTCAATTGGGAACACATTCAGCCGGTAGAACAGATCCATTCTGAATGTGCCCGCAGCAATGGCGGTCTGCAGGTCTCGGTTGGTAGCAGCAATTACGCGAACGTCGGCAGAAATTGTTTTGGCGCCGCCAACCCGTTCGAACTCGCGCTCTTGCAGGACACGCAGAAGCGCCAACTGGGTTTCGGCGGGCAGTTCGCCCACTTCATCGAGAAAGATAGTACCGCCTTCCGCCAGCTCAAAGCGTCCCAACCGCCTCTGCTCGGCTCCGGTGAATGCCCCTTTTTCGTGACCGAAAAGTTCGGAGGCAATCAATGAGGACGGGGTCGACGCACAGTTCACGCTGACGAAAGCTCGTTCGGAGCGCCCCGAACGTTTGTGGATGGCGCGGGCTATGAGTTCCTTCCCCGTACCGGTTTCGCCGGTGATGAGAACCGTAGAGTCGGTTGGCGCCACCTTGGCGACCCGGGATAGCAGCCGGTGAAGTGCTGCTGAGGTGCCAACGATTTCCTCGAACATTGACGTCCGATCAATTTCCTCGCGCAGAGCGAGATTTTCTCGATAGAGCTGGTCCTTGAGCGTTTTGATCTCTTCATACGCGCTTTGCAGCGCCGCTTCGCTGCGTCGCAGTTCATCCTCCGAGAGTTTGCGTTCGGTGATGTCGATGTAGGACCCGACATACCCGGAGAATTCCCCGTGCTGCAGGCACCGGGAAACCCCACTCTCCAGAACCAACGAGCGAGCTAAAAGGTGGAGGTATTTGACCGAACCGTCCGGCATCAGCAAACGATGTTCAATATCAAAATCCGCCCTTTCGTCGGTCGCGCGGTCGACAGTCTTCTTGACAAGATCTCTGTCGTCGGGATGAATTCGCTGGAATACTAACCCCAAGGTAGGCTTAACCGCTCGATCGTACTCAAAGATCTTGTAGGTTTCCTCCGACCAGTAGATTTCTCCACTCGAAACGTTCCAGCCGAAGCTGCCCGTGTGACTTATGCTTTGCCCATCAGCCAGCAAAGCCTCGCTGCGTTGCAACTCAGAATAGAGGTTGGCGTTCTCCAGCGAAATCGCGGCTTGCGAAGCCAGCATCTCCAGCAGTGCGACCCGGTCCGATGTGAAGGCGCGCGGAGTCAAGTTGTTCTCCAGATAGAGCGCGCCAATAAGCTTCGTTTGTTTG
>WNFB01004385.1_pt1 | contig 12559 bp, 9 predicted proteins | sample 5400501 | NCBI WGS metagenome assembly WNFB01 (sample SAMN13153341, study PRJNA577476) | soil metagenome | isolation source: 200 cm saprolite under Douglas fir tree site 2 hole 1 | place: USA:California | collected 2015-04-18 | reverse complement strand
AGCGATCCGCATCATTGACCGACCTGGCTCAGTGCAGACTAATTTGGTGCTGGGTAATCTGACGATCCGTCGAACAGACCCCGACTACTTTGCGCTCGAGATGATGAACCAGGTGGTTGGTGGCGGCGCGGCGGGGAGACTTTTCCTGAACCTCCGCGAAGACAAAGGCTACACCTATGGCGCGTACAGCGGGGTTTCTTCATACAAGTACCGCGGCAACTTTCGTGCGAACACCGAAGTGCGAACGGAAGTGATCAAAGGCTCGATGGACGAGTTGATGTACGAGCTTAAGCGCATTCGCGACGAGAAGGTCGCACCTGACGAGTTTGACCGCGCTAAAAGAACGATCGTTGGAAGCTTCGCGCTGCAGCTCGAATCGCCACAGTCCGTGCTTCAGAACGCGATAACACAAAAGCTATACGGTCTGCCTGCGGACTACTGGGACACTTATCCACAAAAGATCGCCGCCGCGACCAGCGACGATGTTCAGCGCGTGGCTCGAAAATACCTGGACCTCGCGCACCTGCAGATCGTGGCGGTAGGCGATGCGAAAAAGATCGCAGACGTGATGAAGCAATACGGCCCGGTGGAGATTTTTGACACCGAAGGGAAGCCGGTGAAATCAAGCGGCGGAAAGTAGCCGGGGAATTATTTTCCATTTGTCATTTTCCGTTTGTCATTTGTCATTTTCCGCGGTCAGTTGTCAGTCTCCGGCCGGGAGATTGGATGACATTTCTGCAACGCAAGTCAGACGACTAGCAGGGGCCTTCTTAAATGACAAATGACAACTGGCAAATGACCAATGGAAAATCTCTATGACTGAAGAAAGAATAAGAGTACTCCTTGCAAAGCCCGGCCTGGACGGTCACGACCGCGGAGTGAAAGTCATAGCGCGAGCGTTGCGCGATGCAGGAATGGAAGTCATCTACACCGGTTTGCGGCAAACGCCCGAACAGGTCGTCGCCGCCGCTGTTCAAGAAGACGTGGACGCAATCGGCTTGTCGATCCTATCGGGCGCGCATATGACGCTGTTCCCTCGCGTGGTCGAGCTTGCAAGGCAAGAAGGACTCGGCGACGTGATCATCTTCGGCGGTGGCATCATCCCCGACGAAGACATCCCTCGGTTAAAGGAGCTTGGCGTGACCGAAATGTTCACTCCCGGCGCGAGAATGGAAGAGATTATCGAGTTCATCCGTAACAATGTCCACCATGCACCCCAGCCTGCGTGAATACGTTGATAGGCCGGCAGAGACTCTCGGGGCCTGTCGCCGAGCCGTTTAGCCGCTCTGCTCCCAGCATTATATTAATTCGTGGCCGTGTCATACATTCTCTTCCACGAAACGACTAATAGTCATTGGTGATTGCAGGAAGGAGGGCAAACGATGGCAGGCATCACCTATGAAGAAGGCGCTCACCTGCTCAGGCGTATGGGGTTCGGCGGACCGCCTGAAGAGATTGACGACCTCGTCTCGCGAGGGCGCGAAGGTGCCGTTGATTACCTCATCAACTTCGGCCAGATTGATAACCGCGCGCTCGATGATCTGCTTCAGAGAAGCTTCGACTTCTCGAACCCGAACGAGCCATCCAAATTCAATGGCGCTGAAATCCAGCGGTGGTGGTTTGCGCGACTGGTTCACACTCGTCGGCAGTTTGAGGAGAAGCTCACCCTGTTCTGGCACAATCACTTTGCGACGGCTATCTCAAAGGTGCCAGAGCTGTTCATGTTCGTTCAAAACCAGACCCTGCGGCAGAACGCGCTTTCGAGATTCGACGACCTTCTCCTGAAGGTGGCCCAGGACCCGGCAATGCTCATTTGGCTTGATGGAATAACCAACGTCCGAGGCAACCCCAACGAGAACTTCGCTCGCGAGCTTCAAGAACTGTTCACGATGGGCATCAACGATGCAATCACTGGAGACCAGAACTACACTGAAGACGACGTGAAACAGATCGCGCGCGCCTTCACAGGCTGGAAGCTGGCGCCGCCGCAAAATCCGACCAACCCGTTCGGTTTCGGATTCGTCGTCAATCCCGACGAGCACGACAACGGCGCGAAGACGGTCTACGGACAGACCTCGAATTTCGGGGGCGAAGACATCATCACAATAATCGCCGCGCGCCGCGCAACCGCGAGGTACCTGTCGAAGAAGATGCTCGAGTTCTTCGTCTACCCCCTGACCGCTTCGTCATCAGACAAAGCGACCATCGAGAAGTTCGCAGATGTGTACCTGAACAACGGTCATTCGATCAAAGAGCTTTCGCGGTCGATCTTCACCTCGGATGAATTCTTCAGCGATCGCGCGCGATTCGCGCTGGTCAAGTCTCCGGTCGAGTTGATCATCGGCGCGATACGAATGCTGGGTGCCCGTTATAACCCGGGAACGTCCGCCGGTCAGGAGAACGCGAATATTCTAGCCTACCTGTCCCGGCTGCTGGGTCAAGAGCTCTACAACCCGCCCGACGTTTCAGGGTGGCCCCACGGGCTCGGCTGGATCAACACTGCGAATTTGCTGATGCGGTTTACATTTGCGGACTTTCTTATGATCTTCCGCACAATAAATCCGGACTCGCCTGGTGTCTGGCTGACCAACGATCAGCTCACGAAGTACACAAAAGCGAGTACGAAGAAAACCGTCAAGAATTTTCTGTCGGCTTTGGGTCCGCTAACCGAAGACGGCGTGGCTACGCGCGCGCTGCGAGACTATCTTCAAACCGACGATCAAGGAACCACTGTAGATTTCGTGCCCGACGACCCGACGGTAGACAAGAAAGTGCGCGGGCTGGTCCATCAGATCATGTGCCTGTCGGAGTTCCAGCTCAACTGAGCGTTCGGAGTGCCGGCTTCAGCCGGAAGGCGCGGAGCTCTTTCGCCCAGAAGCGGACCACGACCACGCGCGGAAGGAGTGTTATGCCAACGACCAGAAGACAATTCATCAAGCGAAGCGCCGCGATGGTGACCGTCGGCGTGGTGATGCCCAAGCTGTGGACTACTGAAGCGCGCGGCCAGACGCTTGCCGCTAATCCCAATCGCAGAATTCTCGTAATCATTCAGCTCGCGGGCGGCAACGACGGACTCAACACGGTCGTGCCATACACCGACTCTCGTTACTACAGTCAGCGCCCAACGCTTTCCTTCAAAGACTCGGAGCTGAAAGATAAGGATAGCCGCTCGACGATCATATCGAGCGAGTTCGGCTTGCATCCGGCTTTGAGCGAGATCAGAGACCTCTACGAAGCAGGAAGAGTCGCGGTGACCCTCGGCGTGGGCTATCCCAATCCGACTCTGTCGCACTTTCTCTCGATGGACATCTGGCACACCGCCAATCTAACCGGCCTCGGGACAGAAGGCTGGCTCGGCAAATATGCGGACCTGGCGCTGGTCGGCAAAGCGGGGCTTCCGGCTTCCTCCGTTGGCGGAGTGCTCCCGAAGTCACTTTATTCCAGCAAGGTCGTGATCCCGAGCATCCTCAGTTTCTCGCTTTACGATTTCATTACCGACTTCAATTATCCCGGGGACAGCAACAATCAGCTCAACACGTTTAACCGGACCGCCGGCCGCAGTCTCTCGACCGACAGCTATAACGGCGCGATCAACGGCATAGGGGTTGAAGCCGTGAAGGGCGCTTTGGAAGTCAAATCGTCCATAGCTAACTATTCGTCGTCAGTGACATACGCCCCAGACAACCCGCTCGCGCAGGGGATGAAGATGCTGGCCCAGATCATCACAACGATCCCCGAAGCCAGCCTGCTTTATGTCACCCTTGGCAGCTTCGATCATCACTCGGACCAGATCAGCCACCCGAACAACCATGCCGACAAATTGAGTGGCCAACACGCGGGCTTGCTCAAATGGTTCTCCCAAGCGGCAAAGGCGTTCTACGATGATATGGCTCAGCACGGACTCGCAGACAACGTGGTGATGATGCAGTGGTCTGAGTTCGGCCGGCGCCTGAATGAGAACGCTTCTTTTGGGACCGACCACGGCACGGCTGCTCCGCTGCTCGTCATCGGCAACCAGGTTAAAGGCGGGCTGTACGGGCAGCAGCCTTCGCTCGCGGCCACGGATCTCGACGCCGCCGGCAATATGAAGTTCACGGTTGATTTTCGATCAGTGTATGCGACGGTGCTTGATAGATGGCTCGGCGTTGACTCGAAGTCGGTGCTTGGCGCGACGTTCGAGAACGTGGGCTTCCTGGCGTGAGTCGATTCTCATCAGGAAGGGAAAGGGAGATCCGATTTACCACGGGGCCAAGTTCCGCTTGTTTGATAACTCCGTTCTGTTACGACTGATCGTCCTGACGATGACCCACCTCGTAGAGGTGGAATGTTTATAGAAGGACGACGCGCCCGATGACCAACCCCGTCAGGGGTTGAATGTTCCAACTGCGCAGAGTAATTCACATCAATAGACGAGCAAGACCAGTACATATCACCCCTACAGGGTGAGTTTGTATTCGCTCTCGATGCAACAAACATTCCACCTCTACGAGGTAGGGGCCCGGCCATTTCAACGCTTACTCCGCGAGGACACTTCACTACCGATTGTCAACTTGCTCACCAAGGTGCAGCGTCGTAGTATGGGCTCGGTTTCGGTGCCAAAGGTGAAGGATGCCTGACGATTTCAAATACGACGTATTCCTGAGTCACAGCTCGAAGGACAAGGCCGTTGTGCGCGCCGTCGCCGAGCGGTTGCGGACGGACGGCCTGAGCGTGTGGCTCGATGACTGGGAACTGCCCGCTGGCGACAACATCCCGGCGAAGATCGAGGAAGGGCTGGAGCTGTGCCGCGTGCTCGTGCTCTGTATGTCCGCGAATGCGTTTGACTCCGACTGGGCGCAGTTGGAGGCGGGCACGTTCCGGTTTCGCGACCCGCTGAACAAGGAGCGGCGCTTCATTCCCCTGCGGCTCGACGAGTCCCCCATCAAAGGCTCGCTGGCGCAATTCCTTTACATCAACTGGCTTCCGGCGGACCGCGAGCAGGAGTAGGCGAAGCTCCTCGAAGCCTGCCGACCCTCCGCAAAGCAGTCAGCGGTAGAAGCTGAAGCCCAGCGCATGACTGCGGCCTTGGTAATCAGGGCAAAGGAAGCGGAAGGGAAGTTCGATGTGTTCCTCAGCCACAATTCGAAGGACAAGGCAGCGGTGGAGAAGATCGCGAAGCGTCTGCTCGCGGTGGGAATTCGCCCGTGGTTGGACAAATGGACTCTTTCTCCAGGCGATACGGTTTCAGACGCTTTGGAGAAAGCGATCACAGATATTCCGTGCGCTGCGTTGTGCTTTGGACCGGCTGACATCGGCAAGTGGCACATCATTGAGATCAGAGCCTATGTGGAGAAGTGGGCGAGTGGCAACGCGCGGATGATTCCGGTTATTTTGCCTGACGTGAAGGAAGCGCCAAAACTTCCGCTTTTTGTCCGCCAGACACTGTGGGTCGATATGCGCGATTGGGAGAATGATGAGAGTGACGGCTTTTACCGGTTGGTCTGCGGAATTTTGGGGAAGGCCCCTGGTGATTCACCGATGAAGAGGTTTGGCGTTCGCGATGTGGCCGAGTGGCAGGGAACGCGCTCCTAGCGGATCAATTCGTCGTTGTACTTAATACAATTGGCCGCTCGTCAAAAAGGACCTATGAATGAGATTGTTTCCGGGGAGCAAGATCATAAGCTGACTCGCTTGGTCAAAATTATCTTCGGCGCAGGCATCCCAGTCGGGTCGGTCGGTTCCTATCTCTTGTTACCCCTACTAGCCGTGTTGACGCAGAGCGAAGAACTAACAGTGTTGATGGGATGTGTGCCTGTGCTCCTTGGTATGACTTGCCTACTTGCCCTCATCATTCTGCGTTTAAGCGCCGGGCGTTCGCTCCCGATATACCTCTATCCAATGGGATGCCTTGGAATGCCGTTCCTCTATTTGGGGTGTTTCTTCATCAGTGCGGTGCCGGTTGTCGAGCTATTCGGACCTACGGGTGGATGGGAGGATCCTCGAAATTTTGTTGTGGTAGCCTTGGCTTGGGCAATGACGCTCCTGGCGTTGATGGCTACAGTCTTGCGGGTAACACGATCCAAACAATCGTGAAGAGGAGACCATTCGCGCCGCTGATTTAGTCCCGTTCGCCAACTCGCTTGCGTGGACGTTGCCGCTGCGATAGAAAGACTGGTGAGTCACTCGAAAACTCCAAACCCGACACGCGTATCTGGCGTCTTTTTTTCCTAAAGGAGCATAACGCATGCGAAGGAAGATTCTCTGGACTCTGATTCTCGCGGTAGCGGGATTCGCCCTTGCCATTCAAAGCGCTCCCAATCGAAGCGCTCACGCACAGGGGCGGGGCGGCGCGACTCCCGAACTGATTGCCAAGCGAAACTCGATCGAGCAGGAACTGCAGTCAGCCGCGATCGTCGAGCGTAAGCTCATGGTGGGAATGCGCGACGGCAAACGCATGGCGACCGACGTCTATCGCCCTAAAGACACCTCTAGGAAATATCCCGCGATCTTCGTTCGCACGCCTTACAACTTCAATTTCTGGGACGTCCGCCTCGGCGCGCCTCGCGACATGAGCAATGAGCTCGAAGCGGTGAAGCGCGGGTACGTCTTCGTCGAGATGAACGAGCGTGGTCACTTTTTCTCCGAGGGGAACTACGACATCCTGGGCCCGCCACTCAGTGACGGCGATGACGCCTTCAAGTGGATGGCCAGGCAGCCCTGGTCGAACGGCAAGGTCGGCACGATCGGTTGCTCTTCGACCGCCGAATGGCAGTTGGGAGTCGCCGCGCAGGGCAATCCAGCGTATGCGGCGATGATCCCACAAGGTTTCGGCGCCGGGGTTGGACGCGTGGGCCCTTACTACGAGCAGGGGAACTGGTACCGCGGCGGCGCGGTCCAGATGCTGTTCATCGCGTGGATCTACGGGGAGCAGAACCAGGTGCGGCCGATGTTTCCACCCAGCGCGTCGCAGGAGGATTTGATTCGCGCGTCGAAGTCGTTCGATCTGGCGCAGCAGTTGCCGCCGGTCGATTGGTCGCAGGCGCTGCGACACCTTCCCGTCATTGACATCATGAAGGCCGTGGATGGGCCGCACGGGGTCTTCGCCGACCACGTGCCCGTCGACACAGGCGGCGCGATGATCGAGCGCGCGCCGAACGACCAGGCATGGTACAAGGGAGGATTGTGGCACGACAATATGAAGGTCAACGTGCCGGGATTCTGGTTCATGTCGTGGTACGACGTGTCGGTGGGGCCCAACCTGGCCGCATACAATCATGTGCGAAAGACTGCCCGGCCTGAGATCGCCAACCAGCAGTACGCGGTGATTGCGCCGACGCTCCACTGCTCCTACAAGCGCGCCACGGAGAACACGATTGTCGGCGAGCGCAGCGTTGGTGACGCGCGTCTGAACTATGACGAGCTGACGTACGCGTGGTTCGATTACTTTCTCAAGGGAGAGAACAATCACATTCTCGAGACTATGCCGAAGGTGCGCTACTACACGATGGGGATCAACAAGTGGCAGACATCGGATACGTGGCCGCCCCGTGGTGCGCAGCCGATGAGCTTCTTCCTGTCGAGCGGTGGCAAAGCCAACACGCTCGATGGCGACGGTGTGCTGAGCGATGCCGCCCCGGCAGCGGATAACCCCGATAGATTCGACTACGACCCGATGAGTCCGGTGCCGTCGTACGGCGGAAATGTCTGCTGCACTGGGAATGCCGTGGCGGGCGGCGCATTCGACCAGCGCAAGATGGAGGCGCGGCCCGACATTCTGGTTTACAGCACCGAGCCACTTAAGCAAGGGATCGAAGTGAGCGGTCCGATCGAGGTGACGCTCTATGTGTCATCGGACGCGAAGGACACGGACTTCACGGTGAAGCTGATCGACGTGTATCCGGACGGGCGGGCCTACAATCTGGACGAGACGATCCAACGGCTGAGGTATCGGAACGGGTACGATAAGCCTCAGGTGTGGATGGAGGCGGGGAAGGTGTACAAAGTGACGCTGCAGCCGATGACGACAAGCAACTACTTCGAGGCGGGCCATCGGATTCGCCTGGAGGTGTCGAGCAGCAACTTCCCGCGCTTCGATCGGAACATGAACACGGGCGGGAAGAACTACGACGAATCGAAAGGTGTGCTGGCGCACAACGCCGTCCACCACTCGAAGCAGTATCCGTCAGAGGTCAAGATCACGGTGGTGAAGAAGTAGCCTACGCCGCGTCGTCCGCTTACCATTAATTTGATGCGGCGTAGTAAGCACTCGCTGACTGGTAACACTACTAGCCAGGGGGCCAGATTTGAGAGCGTCTTGATTCGGCTCGATTCTATGCTAACTTGTTAGTAATAGCGAAACAGAAGTCCTGATCTGTCAGCGCTTTTTTGAAACCTCATTGGCCTCTAGATCAAAGGCGTTCAACGCCCTTCCTTGGTCCTCTGTGGCTTCGCAGAGCGACAAATAGTAACGCCCTGCAAATAGCCGCATCGAGCGAAAGGCGCCTCGGGCAGTTAGTCGACAGCGGCCAGAAATGAAGACCGCGGCCAAATTCCAAACGACCTTGGCCGATCTACGGAGGCTTGTCGGTGTGTAGGAAATGAAGCAATATACTCCAGGCTCATTGCAGCTTGAGACAGAGCTTTCGAGGCGGTTATGAGCTTACCAACAAGGCGCGTCTACGAATTCGGGGATTTCCGCTTAGACACCGCAGAGCGGCTGCTGCTGCGAAACGGGGACACGGTGCCGCTAACACCTAAAGTGTTCGACACACTCGTAGCGCTTGTTGAGAAAAGCGGCCACGTGGTTGCAAAAGATGAGCTAATGAACCAAGTTTGGCCCGACAGTTTTGTAGAGGAATCCAACCTAACGCAAAACATCTTCATACTCAGAAAAGTTTTGGGTGAAGACTCTGACGGTCGCCCGTTCATCGAGACGGTACCGAAGCGCGGCTACCGCTTTGTCGCGAGTGTTCGTGAGGTATCGGATGACGACAATGATCTGGTGAGAGAGAACCGTATTGGCCCGCACGTTATCCCAAAGGCGAGCGGCCCGGATGACGTGCTCAATTCTCTCGCCGTCTTGCCGCTTGCCAATGTAAGCGCGAATCCTGACGCGGAATATCTCTCGGATGGCATCACTGAGAGCATCATCAATAGCCTCTCGCAACTACCCCAGTTACGAGTCATGGCTCGCAGCACTGTCTTTCGCTACAAGGGCAAAGAGATTGACCCTCAAGAGGTTGGGCAACGTCTGGGGGTCCGAGCAGTGCTTGTCGGGAGAGTTCTACAGATCAGCGATAGCCTGATCGTCCGGACCGAGCTGGTTGATGTCGCCAATGGGTGGCAGCTCTGGGGCGAGCAGTACAACCGCAAGCTTGCCGACATTCTGGCCTTGCAAGAAGACATCGCACGGGAAATATCAGAGAAGCTGAAAATAAAATTGACCGGTGAAGATAAAAAGCGCTTGGCCAAGCGCTACACCGAGAACAGTGAAGCATATCGGCTCTACTTGAGGGGTCGCTACTACTGGAATAAATACACCAAAGAAGGCTTGACGAAAGCGGTTGAGTTCTTCAACCAATCAATAGAATTAGATCCCAACTATGCTCTGGCATACGCGGGTTTAGCCGATGCTTACTACAGGCTTTCCTCCGCGTACTTACCTCCTAAAGAAGCAATGCCGAAGGCAAGAACCGCGGCGATGAAGGCGGTGGAGATTGACGATACGCTTCCAGAAGCTCACGCCTCGCTCGGATTGATCAAGATGTACCATGACTGGGACTTTTCGGGCGCCGAACGCGAGTACAATCGAGCGATTGAGCTCGATCCGCACTCTCCGTTGGGTTATCACCGATTGAGCTCGTGCGTTCAGCTAACTGAGCGATTCGACGAATCTCTCGCAAGTATCAAACGAGCGCTGGAGCTGGATCCACTTTCGTTACTTGTCAGCTCGCTTCTTGCCTTTAATCTCTATGTGAGTCGGCAATATGACAAGTCTATCGAACAGTATCAAAAGGTCCTCGATATGGACCCGAACTATCTACAAGCTCGACTCGGTATCGGGCTGCCTTATGAGCAAAAGGGAATGTATGAGGAGGCAATAGCCGCATTTAAAGAGGCGAGGATCTTATCTGACGACCTGGCTTCAGAAGCATTGGCATCGCTGGGATGTGCTTATGCCGTCTCGGGTCAGATAGGAGAAGCCGAAAACGTGCTCGCCGACTTAAAGGAGCGGTCGAAAGGGAATTATGTCTCGCCCTACAGCATAGCGAAGATATATGTGGGTCTCGGAGAAAAAGACCTTGCTTTCGAATGGCTCCAACGGGCGTACGACGAGCGAAGCGAATATCTAATCTGGCTTAGGATTGATCCGAGACTCGATCGCATTCGCGAGGATGCGAGATACCGGAAACTGATGCAGCGCGTCGGCTTCGAGGTCTAATGATACGATAAGTTTGACTTGGCCAGCTTGAACGGGTTACTCGCCTAATAGACCAGCAGTAATCAAAAGAAAACGGGCGCTTGCTTGCTCATAACATTTTGATAATTCCTTGAGAAAATTCTGAAGACTTCCCCAAAGCAGTTAGGCTATCGTGTCTTCGATGAAAAGAAGCAACCCAGATTTGAAGACCAACGAGGATGAAGAAAGGAGAAACACCATGGGCGTCGTAATAGGTGACTAACTGCTAACTAAAACCGGAGCAGAGCGGGCGTGGCAGGCGTGAACCTCTCCACGCCCTCGCTGCTTCTAGAATGCTTTCGACGTTGACGACTCCGAGTTTGAAGGGGCCGAAGGCGAACACTCCCACACGGGCCGGCGACGCCGAACCCCGAATCCCCGTTTGAGCATTCCCAGCGTTCCAACCCACCGTCGATGACTATTACCAGTCCAGCTATGAGCACACGTCAACGTCGGCACGCGGCTGCGTCACAAAGCGGCTTGCTCGACCCATTCCCTCGCGGTCATCGCGATCGCGATGCCGTGCGCCTGGGCGGGCGGCAGACGCCGCGGCATGCAGTTGCGCGCTCGCGCCGATGGCTGATGGCCGGAAATGTGGTCTAATATGTGCTCTTGGATTGAAAATGTTGGGCGGCCCTGCCGTAGGCGAGTCGCCGAAGAATGAAGAAGAAGGAGCACAGTTTATGGCCATCACACCATACCTTTATTATGAAGATGCCGGCGGAGCGCTGAAGTTCTTAGCCAAGGCGTTCGGATTCCAGAAGTACGGCGCCCAGGTGTTAGGCGCCGACGGCAAGATCAATAACGCCGCGATGAAGCTTGGCGACGACATGATTATGATGGGGTGCCCCGGGTCCCCTTATCGGAACCCGAAGCGGCTCGGCCAGGCAACCCAGAGTCTCTACATCAATGTGGAGGATGTGGACAAACATTTTGAGCGCGCCAAGAAAGCAGGCGCTACCATCCTAGAGGAGCCCGCGGATACGTCCTACGGCCATCGCCGTTATGGTGCCGAAGATCCCGAAGGCCATCAGTGGTACTTCGCACAGGAGATTCGCCGTCCGAAATCGAAGCGGAAAACCAGGTGAACAAGGCGGAGCGGCTGGGTGGAGCCTACGCCGCCGGGTGCATCGTTTTTCTGTGCTGTCGTCATGACTACGGCGTGCTCGTTGCTGACGACACCGTCAGAGGCCGGCAGCGCGCAGGCTCACCAGGTCGTTAATTTGTGGATAATATCTTCAAAAAAGATCCCGAACCTGTCGATCTCGCTTCCTCTCGTTCGACTTGTAAGTAGAGAGCCAGGTTCAGCCGGTCGAGACCGTCCGGAGCCGGAGCTCGGAAACAACAAACCAAAAGGAGATACTACGATGCAAAAAATCACCCCATTCTTGTGGTTCGATAACAACGCCCAAGAGGCCATGAATTTTTATGTTTCTATTTTCAAGAATTCAAAGATCGTCAGCGTTAGCCGATATGGAGAAGCAGGGCCAGGACCGAAGGGGACGCTAATGACCGCGACATTCCAACTCGAGGGACAGGAATTCATGGCTTTAAACGGCGGCCCGCATTTCAAATTCACTGAAGCCATCTCGTTATTCGTGAACTGTGAGACGCAGGAAGAAGTAGACGAGTTCTGGGAGAAGCTCTCTGAGGGCGGAGTAGAATCAAGATGCGGCTGGCTCAAGGACAAGTATGGTTTGTCATGGCAGATCGTTCCCACTGTTTTGGGCGAGATGATGCAAGACAAAGATCCTGAGAATTCAAAAAGAGTCATGGAGGCCATGCTTCAAATGGATAAAATCGACATAAAAGCTTTAAAGCAAGCGTATGAGCAGCAATAATCCAAGAATTGAGGAACGGGGCAACGAAGGAGGAAACGTTCATGCAATCGGATACTCGTGCTGCCGTCTCAAAGAAGAAGCTGTGGACCGGACGCATCATTAGCGCCCTGGCGTCATTGTTCCTGCTCTTGGACGGCATCGGGAAATTGGTAAAGCCGGCGCCTGTCGTGGAGGGAACTGTTACGCTCGGATATCAGGAGACGGTTATTCTTCCGCTCGGGCTCGTCTTGCTCGCCTGCACTATACTCTATGTGATTCCGCGCACTTCTGTTCTGGGCGC
>WNFB01024495.1_pt1 | contig 12561 bp, 11 predicted proteins | sample 5400501 | NCBI WGS metagenome assembly WNFB01 (sample SAMN13153341, study PRJNA577476) | soil metagenome | isolation source: 200 cm saprolite under Douglas fir tree site 2 hole 1 | place: USA:California | collected 2015-04-18 | reverse complement strand
GGTTCAATAAAGCTGAAGACTTGTTCCGAGAGATGCTTAAGGACCTGCGTCAAACAAAGGATCTTACGCAAGCGCAGGTTGCTGAACGGCTTGATCTACCCCAGAGCTATGTCAGCAAGTATGAGACGGGCGAACGCCGACTTGATTTTGTCGAAACTGTCTTCGTTTGTGAGGCGCTGGGAATCTCTCTGGCTGAGTTTGTAAAAGAGTTCTCTATCAAGCTTGCTAACAGAGGTCGAAGGAAACGTGATTGACCCTAAAGTTGAATTTGAAAAAGAAGCTTTCCAAAGCGGTCAGAAGACCGCCAAAAAAGCGGCGGCAATACTCGTCTCCAAGAATCTTGGTTTCATCATTCCTACCGCGCAGCAAAAGTTAAACCTTCTCGTGGCCTTTGCTAAAAGAGGAAAGGTGGTTTATGGCAGAGCCTTCGATATCGTCAAACTCTCCGGCCCGGTAAGACTCGACGACCTATCGGACATCGAAGAACATTTGAGCAGAATTACTATCTTTGAAATCAAGTCGACAAGAAAGGTTCTTAGGGCAGACTTCTCGTCGTTCTTCTTTTCCTTAACTGGAGCAGAGGTTCTCGTTGCCCAAAGCTTGAAAAAGCAATTCAAATTCGCACTTGTCAATACGACTACGACTGAACATCTGGAAATGAATCTCGCCGAGATCTTCGCCCGAGCGAAAGGGATTTACTCAGGATGGAGCATCATGCTTTAGCCTCTGACCTTATTTCGTCGCCAACTCGCCGTTCAGCTTCATAATTTCCAAAGTCATCTCGGCCGACGCGTACATGTCTTTCACGTCGAGCCATTCCTTCACCGTGTGAATGGCGCGCATGCCGGTGCCGAGGTTGGCGCACTCGATGCCTTTGCGGTTAAAGACGTTTGCGTCACAGCCCCCGCCCGAGGCCATCGTCTTGACGTCGAGACCCATGCGCGCCGCCGCCTTAATTACGAGTTGCACTACGTGCGAGCTGTCCGGCACGTCCATCGATGAGTAGTCGCGTTCGACGAGCGCTTCGACCGATGCTTTCGTGGTCTTACCCTCGACCGTGACTTCGTATTTGGCCGCAGCGTCTTCGAGACACTTCTTCATGTGCTGAGTTTGCGCTTCGAGTTTCTCTTCGCTGCGCGAGCGCGCTTCGCCCTGCATTACAACCAGATTCGGAATGATGTTCGTGGCCATGCCGCCCTGGATCAGACCGATGTTCGCGGTGGTTTCCTCGTCGATGCGGCCGAGCTTCATCGCAGCCAAACCCTCCGCCGCGATCTTGATTGCCGAAATACCATCCTCGGGCGCGACGCCGGCGTGCGATTCCAAACCGTGAATTCGAAACTCCATGTGATTAGACGAAGGCCCTTTGGTGAACAGGAAACCCGGATCATCTGAATCGAAAACGATTCCATACTTCGCCTTGAGCTTCGAGACGTCGACGTTCTTCGCTCCCAGCAAACCCACTTCTTCGCAGATCGAAAAGATTGCTTCGATGGGCGCGTGCGGAATGTTCTGCTCTTGCAAACATCGAATCACTTCAATGATCACGGCGCAGCCTGATTTGTCGTCGCCGCCGAGCACCGTCGTCTCATCGGTGCGAATGATGTCGCCTTCGATGATCGGTTTTACGCCTTCGCCGGGAACGACGGTGTCCATGTGCGCGCTCATCATGATCGAGTCGGCGCCGGGAATCGTTCCCGGAAAACGCGCGATCACGTTGCCGCTGTTGCCGCCGACCGCACTGCCGGCGCCGTCAATCTCGACCTGCGCGCCCATCGCTTCGCAATACTTCTTGATGCGCTCGGCGACGTCGCGCTCTTTGCGCGAGTGACTGTCGATCTGCACTAGTTCGAGCAGAAGGTTCCTGATGCGTTCCTGGTTGATCATCGATCCTCCGGCAAAGTGTCGGCTTTCAAATTTCAAGTTTCAAGTTTCAGGTTCCGAGTAGCGAACCTGAAACTTGAAACCTGACACTTGAAACTATTTCAGGCATCCTACTATACGAAGTTGCGGCGACGCTACTGAGCAGCGCGCCATGTCTCCCGGTCAATTCCATAGATCAGCACTTCGGTGTCGAACAGGTCCGTGCGGCCTTCGACCTTTTCTCCGAGCCGCTCAGCCACGCGTATGGAAGCCGCGTTCAGTGGGTTGATCAAACTGATGACGTGGTCGCGGTCCATCTCTGTGAAGGCATACGCCAGCGCGCGCCGTGCTCCTTCGATCGCATAGCCTTTGCCCTGGGCCGCAGGTGCGAGCGTCCATCCTATCTCAAAATCCGGCCAGCCTTCAGGATACAGAAAGCCTATGCGCCCGATGAACTTTCCACTCGCTTTCTCTTCGACCGCCCAGTGACCAAAGCCGCGCAGTTGCCAGTGCCCGACCATCACGGCCATATGGCGCCAGGCCTCCATGCGGTTAAAAGTCTTGCCGCCGAGATAGCGCATCACCTCAGGGTCGGCGCAGATTTCCGCATAGGCTTCAAAGTCATCTTCGCGCCACATGCGCAAGAGGAGCCGTTCGGTTTCCAGTTGAATTTCAGACATGAGAATACTTTTCGTCTCCGCGCCGGTTGAGCTCGTCAAGCGATTCCTGCAACTCGTCGCGCTTCGAATTCAGCAGAGCTTCATCTGCGTCTGCCGGAACGAAGATGGGCGGAGCAATCAGCGCGTGTGCGCGCGCAAATAGCTTAGGCACTTGAGATCTATCCCAGCTTTTCTTCGCTTCCCAAAACCTATTCGCGGTAATCGTAAACGGCAGCATCGGATTGCCGGTCTTCTTTGCGAGCAAAACCGCGCCCATCTTGGCGACGTAGCGCGGACCCTTCGGCCCGTCGATCGTAAACGCCGTGGGACAGCCGGCGCGCATCAGGCGAATCATCTCTACGATTGCGCCCGTCGCGCCCCGCGTCGAAGATCCGCGCGCCGCGCCATAGCCGAATCTTTGAATGAAGCGCGCGATGTATTCGCCGTCGAAACTCCGCGAAGTCATCACCACGATCCGCCGTCGTTGCCAGAAGTAAGTCGAGAGAAACACGCGATTATGCCAGAAAGTGTAAATAGGAATCTTGCCGTCGCGCGACGCGGCTTCCCAGTTTTCCCAGCCTTCGATGTCAAACTTGACGGTGCGGCCGATCAGTTTGATGAGAACGAAGAACGCCAGGTCGGCGGCGCGAATCAGCCAACGATCTTTGAGCGAGTAGGCCGAGAGATCGGCGAAGGAATAGGCGCGATCGGTGTGGGTTGTGCGTTCGCCACTAGCCATAGTCGACTGCTTTTTAGAAGTCCCCATTCTCTCTTTGCAGGTCTCGCGCAACGGGGCATTAGCCCGACCGTCAGGGAGGGCTCGATAATCCTACAACGGAGCCCTCCCTGACGGTCGGGCTAGCGCCCCAATCACTGTGCGGGCAGGGATGCCCGCGCTCCCAGCTAATACAATTCCGGCTGGCCCGGCGGGCGTGTCTTCCAACGCCGGTGAATCCAGAGCCATTGGTCAGGATAACGCCGCACGTAATCCTCGACTACTGAGGTAAACGATTGCGTCAAGCGCCGCACGTCTTCTTCCTCGTCGCCGGTGCGATCGACGACGAGCGGCGCGTCAATTTTCAAAAGAAAGCGCCGGTGCTGTTTGTCCCATGGCGCAAAGACCGGCAGCACATCGGCGCCAGTTCGCAGCGCGAGCTTGGCCAGCATGAACGTCGTCGAAGCCGGCACACCAAAAAAATCAACGAAGATTGCTTCGCGGTCGAGCGTGTTCAGGTCAACCAGAATCCCCAGCGTGCCGCCCGCTTGTAGGATCTGCAACATCTCGCGCGCGGCGGAGGTTTTGTCGATCGTTCGATTACCCAGCCGCGTGCGTGCGTGGTCGATCAGCGTTTCAATCTTCGGATTATCGATCCGGCGCACCAGAAAGCTCAAAGGATGATCGAACAGGGAGAGCGCGAAGCTGGTAAGTTCCCAGGCGCCCACGTGTCCGGTGAACAGGATGACTCCTCTGCCGCCGCGTTGGACGGCATCGAGGCGTTCGAGGCCTTCGCAATCAACGACGCGTTTCAGAGTCTGCGGATTGGCATTTGCGAACTGGCTGAACACGCCGAGGAGTCGCCCCAGATTCTGAAAGCAGCCGCGCAGCAAACGCCGGTGCTCGCTCGCGCTCAAATCTGGAAACGCCAGCCGCAGGTTGCGCTCGCCCGTGCGTCGCAGCCGGGCGGCAAAATAGTAGGCGCACCCGGCCACGATTGAGCCTACGCGCAAACTCACGTTTTGCGGCAGCGCGCCAAAGGCAGCAAGCAACAATCGGGCAGTCGCGTATTCCAGATTGATTTGCAGGTTTGATTTGCTCATCAGCGCGAGAAGGGACAGTCTAGAGTCTGGAGTCCGGAGTCTCAAGTTCCTATCACCCATCGACGCTCTCTGATATATTCTGAACGCGACCGGCGGCAGTTCCGTATAGAAGTTTAGAAGGCCCTGGCGGCTAAAGTCTCTCCTCGCCGGAAAAGCAAACTGATGGTCGAAAGTATTCAGAATACGTGCCGGATCCTGATCGTTGAGAATCGCGACGATGCGCGCACGGGCCTGGCTCAAGCGCTAAGCGCGCTGGGCCACAGTGTAACCGCCACCAACGATCGCCAGCAGGCTTTGGCGCGCGCCGATCTGGCTGAATTCGATCTGATTGTCAGTGATCTCGACGATCTCGAGTCTGCTCCTGCCTCGGCCCAGGTCTCCGAGTCGGCTGATATCGTCAAGGCATTCAAAATGGGCGTAACCGGTTCGCGAGCGCGACGCGCGATCGCGGAACTTCACGACATTGTCGAGAAAACACTCCGGTTCAAACTTCAGCGCATTGATGCGGGCGAGAAAACCACCCACGTTCGTGAAAAGATCGATCTCGAACTGCCCAGCGATCTGACGCTGATGAATGCCGTGCTCGAATACCTGCTCGACCGCGTGGGCCGGCTGGGCCTGATCAAAGTCGAGCAATCAAACCTGTTCGTGGCGCTCGACGAAGCTTTTGTGAACGCGGTGAAGCACGGCAACCGAAACGATCCTACAAAGTTGCTGCGCGTCACCGCGGAATTGTCGGCGCACGAAGCGATCTTCACGGTCGAAGACGAAGGCGACGGCTTTGACGTGCGCGAGATTCCCGATCCGCGCGATCCCGCCAATCTGTTCAAGTCTTCGGGGCGCGGCGTCCTGCTGATCTACAACATCATGGACGAAGTCGAGTACAGCGAACGCGGCACGCGCCTGAAGATGGTCAAGCGGCCGGAAGGTCTACCCTCCGCTCCAACCAAAGACGCGGCGTAAGAGAACTGATCATTTTCCATCATTCTTCGCGTCCGTTCGTGTGTCTATTCGCAACCTCATTCTGCTCGCGCTGACAGCCGGAGTGCCGCGAATTATTGGCGCGCTCTTTGTGCATAAGGAACCTTTCGGCGACGCGTACTGCTACATCGAGCAAGCCACGATGATGCGGGGCAAGATCGTCACCGGCTATCTCGCAATCGAGAATCTTTACGGATTTTGGCTTCCGCTGTATCAATTCTTTTGCTCCATCGTCTCTGTCCCATTTAACCAACCTGTTTACGTCAGCAGGTTAGTGGCCGCGTCGGCCGGAACCGGCGTCTGCCTTCTGGTCTACGTATTCAGTTACCTGCTGACTTCAAGTCAACGACTATCGCTCGCGGCTTTTCTGGCGATCGCGTTCAATCCGTTTCATCTGGAGTATTCATTCTCCGCGATGACCGACATCCCGCATGCGCTGCTGGTGATGCTGTGCCTGTATTTTGTGATCACCGATCGCTGGAAGCTGGCCGCGTTGATGGCGGCCGCGGCCTGTTTGATTCGACTGGAAAGTTGGATGCTGATTCTGCTGGTGCCCGCGATGCAGGTCATGCGCCGGCGCACGTGGCCCGTTCTGACGGCGCTGATCCTTTCGACGGGTCCGGCGATTTGGTTGTTCATCTGCTGGAAGACGACCGGAGATCCGCTGGCGTCTTTCCACGCCCACAATCAGTATATGGTCGCCAGACTGGTTGCGCATCCGGAATTCACGCACCTGGCCCTTGATCGCATCTGGATTGATGCGAACCGGCTCGCTTACGGAATGAATGTCGCAGTGCTGTTCGGATGTCTGGCCGGGTTGTGGTTCCTCTTTCGTGACTGGCGCAAGAGCGCCGGCCTCAGCGAGTGGCTAAAAGTGACTGACGCGCTGGTTTGCGCGCTGTTCTTTTTTGCGTATTTCACCTTCATCGCGTTTACCTATCTGACGAAGAACAATACCGACATCTGGCCGCGTTACGGCTTGATCCTATTCTCGCTTGGTTTGCCGTTGCTCGTGTACTCGGCGCAGCAAATCTTCAAACAGCGTTCTGTTTGGCCTAAGGCGGCCCTCGGGATAGCGATTGTAATTGGTCTCCTTCAAGTCAAGACTCAAACGGAAGACCTGGCGCGATTCGTGACGCAGAAGACGCGGTCCCTGACAATCGCAAACGTTCTCAAGCAGGAATATGCTGCCGATCCGACGATCAAGATTTTCTGCGACAGCCCCGAAATGCGAATCATTTCCGGCATCCCGGGAGACCACTTCTATCACTCTTTTTTTGATGGCGTTCCCAAAGATCGGGAGGGCTTTGTCGGATTCCTGCGGGCGAAAGGCATAAAGTTGCTGGTGATCCCGGAAGAGAATGAAACCTCAACTCCCAGCCAATTGTTCCCAGGCCTGGTGAAAGAGAGAATGAAACCTCAACTCCCAGCCAATTGTTCCCAGGCCTGGTGAAAGACACGGCCGTATTCGAAGGAGTAGTACCCGCTCCTGATGACCGGCACATCGACAGTCTTTATCGAGTTAGAGAGTTGAAGTTTCCGCCGGGTTAGATCGATTCCCTCTCCCTCTGGGAGAGGGTTAGGGTGAGGGCCTGAGGGTAGTAAGAACGAATCTGTGTCCTTAGCTTCGCCCCTCACCCCGGCCCTCTCCCAAAAGGGAGAGGGAGATCGGAATGACAAATGGAAAATGCTGACTCGAGTGTTCGTGTAAAAAATCGCAAATGGCTTTCCGCTGGAATACACAGTCAGCGCGCTGCGCGGCTATCCTTCGTCGATGGCGCTGGGACGAAGCCTGTTCATTTTTTACAATCACGGTCTCTATGTTATCGCGCACTCGGTCTTCAATCTTCCGCCACAGCGCGCCTATCTGCTGTTCAAATACACAGTCGTCGCGCAAGGTGTGCTGGCGGTTATCGCCTGCTGGAAACTCACTCACGACGTTACTGACTCGGTCTACGCCGCCACGATCGCTGCGTTGCTGGTGACCTTCTCGCCGGTGTTTGTCATGTACAGCGGCCAGGTGATGACCGATGTTCCCGCTCTGCTGCTGCTGGCGGTAGCGCTGATCATTCATTTTCGCGGGATAAGACAGCATCGAGTCTGGCTGCTTTTGTTTGGCGCAGGGCTGCTGGGCGCCGGAGTGAATCTGCGCGAGACGGTCGCGTTTTATAGCCCCTGGTTGGTATTCGCGCCGTTTGTTTGCGGATGGCGAGTAAACCGGCGCGGATTGTTGCTGGTCGCGCTGTCGTGCCTGGTTTTTCTGTTTTTCGCGAGTTCAAGTTTTGCTTACTGGTTCCTGGGTGACCCAAATTATCGCGCCGCCTGGTACGGTTGGCTGGAATCCATGCGCGCCGAGAGTGCGCTTCATCCAATCTCGATCCGCACCATCTGGCCCTGGCTAGCATTCTTTCTGGCCACTTCGCCGCTGGTCCTGATCACTTTGCCCCTGGCTGCGGTCCGTGAATGGCGCCGCGGCAAGCTGTCTCCGATCCTGTTACTCGCAGCGGTCGGGTTGTTTGCCAACCTGCTCTTGCTTTTGAGCTACAGCACCGCGATCGGATTTCGTTACCTTTCAACGGGGCTGCCGGCACTGGTTCCGCTGACTGCGAACTATCTGGTTCAGTCACTGACGACGCGGTTCGGCACGGCGCGGCGCGCATTCATCGCTTCGGCCGCCGCGATCGCCTTGGTTGCTGTCTGTTTCGGTGCGTACTTGTGGCCGTTGCGCAGTGCGACGATGAAAGTGCGAGCCGCGGCGAAAGAATATGATCGAGAGCTGATGAAGCTCCCGCGCGATGCGGTGATGATCTCTGGCGCTCAGACAGTCGCGGTCAAGTATTGGCGCGGTGTCGGCGCGGGCGACTGGGCCGTGATTGGACCGGGAGCGGGGTGGCCCGGAGCACGGTTAGGTTCAGTGATTGATGGCTACTTGAAACAGGGGCGGCACGCTTTTCTCGATGCCGATCCGCGCTGGTGGCAGCCATGCGGATGGCATGTCAAAGAGATCAGAGAACTCGCCGGCATCGAGTCGCGCTTTCATTTTCGCCAGGTCGCGCCGACAGTTTTTGAAATCCGGCCGATCGCAGATTCGTCAGCCGTGGATCAACCTCATTTGGAAAAACTATTGCCTGAGAACCGGCCCAAGGAAGTGAAGAAATGCTTCAGTGCAGAGTAAAGGGGCTTACGCCGATCTCAATTGCACAACGGTCGTATGCGCGGGCACGAAATACTCGCCGGCCGAGGGGTATAGATCGACTTGCCATTGCGGCTTTTGGGGAATCCACCCGTCGATTGAAGCAGCATCCGTCGGCCGCGCGAACAGGTAACCTTGCCCGTATTTGCAGTTCAACTTGCGAAGCTGGGCCAACTGTCCCAGCGTTTCGACGCCTTCGGCAACGACGTCCATGCCCATGTTGTCTGCGAGCGAAACGATCGTGCGCACGATTTCGATGTTCTCGGCTGCTTCACCGATGCGTCCGACGAACGAGCGATCGATCTTAAGGGTGTCGAGCGGAAAGCGGTGCAGATAACCCAACGAAGAATAGCCGGTGCCAAAGTCGTCGATGCTCAGTTGCACTCCCAGGGCTTTCAGACGCTTGAAGAATTGCGCGGCCAGCTCGGCGTTTTCCATCACCACGCTCTCAGTGATCTCCAGTTTCAGGTGCCGCGCATCTACGTGAGTCTCTTCCAGTATTTGCTGAATTTGGGCGACGAGATCGGGCTCGGCGACCTGTTTGCCGGAAAGGTTGACGCTCATGAAAAGCTGTCGATGGGCCGGCGAAACCCATTGCCATTGGGTGAGTTGCTGGCACGCGCGCTTTAGAATCCACAAGCCAATCGGCGCGATCATGCCGGTATCCTCGGCGAGAGAGACGAAATCGACCGGATTGATGAAGCCGCGCTCGGGATGCTGCCAGCGAATCAGTGCTTCGAAGCCGGCGAGTTGGCCGTTCTCAAGCGAAACGATCGGCTGATAGTAAACGCGGAGCTCTTCGCGATCGAGCGCGCGCCGCAGGTCGTTTTCCATTTGCAGCAGATAAACTGCGCGCGCGTGCATGCCTTTGTCGAAAACTTCGTAACAGGCTTTTCCTTGCGCCTTGGCGCGATACATCGCAGTGTCGGCGTCGCGCAGCATGTTTTCGGGGTAATCGTATCCGGTTGAACTCAGCGCGATGCCGATGCTGGTCGTGGTAAAGACTTCATGACCACTGAGATTGAACGGCAAGTCCAGTTTTTCCTGTATGCGCTTGGCCATGTTGGTGGCTTCCGCAGAGTTGGGAATGCCGTCGAGCAGGATCGCAAACTCGTCGCCGCCCAAACGCGCGACCATGTCAACTTCGCGAATGCAGCTTTCCAGTCTGCGCGCCATTGCGATCAGCAACTGGTCGCCGATCGTGTGGCCCAAACTATCGTTCACGTTCTTGAAACGATCGAGGTCAAGAAACAGGACCGCGAACTGATAATCCTCAGACTGCTTCGCGCGTTCCATGACGAATTTCAGGTTCTCAGCCAGCAACGCGCGATTCGGCAAATTTGTCAGCGCGTCGTGAAAAGCCGCGTGACGAAAATGATCTTTGCTCTCCTGCAATTGCACGCCGATGCGTTCCTGCTCGGCGATATGCCGGTTGAGTTCTTCCACATGACGCTCGGCCTGCTCGGCTCGCTCGCGTTCAGCCTCGGCCCGCGCTTTCTCGGCTTCGGCGCGATCACGTTCGGCTTGTTCCGCCTGCGCTGCGGTCGCTCGGACTTCGCTCAGGTACTTCTGATAAGTAAAGTAAATGATCAGGATGATCGGCGCGATCACAAATAGGATCGAGATGCCGGCCGGCCTCACGATATTCACAACCGCGCCAGCCACGGCCGCGCCCGCGATGTAAGTGATCGACAACCATAGATAATGCTTGTTCCAGGTGCGCCAGATGGACTGGCCCTCCTTGAAAGCCAGACCAATAGCACTGAAGCCGGTGTTGGCAAAATATTGCACCAACGCCATCGTGCCGAGCGCGGCGATGAGAAACCGCCAGTCGTGCATTCTCAGTTCCGGGAATGGCCCAAAGAAGAATTGCACCACCACCACCGTGAGGAACGTGGAGCAGGCCATCATCGCGGAATTAAAGGCGACGACCAGCGGCGTTTTACTGATCCGCAGACCTGAGAAGAGACCTTCGGCCGCCGCCAGGAGGATGCCCGCCAGACCCCCATAAAGAAGCAATACGAGGAAGATAAAGGTGTCGGAAACTGTAACGTTCGCATTGACGTGGGGAATCCGGATTGCCGCGCGAGAGCTGACCAGAATTGTGAACGCACCTAACAATAGAAACCTGACATCGATTGAGGTCAGTGGCATCCACCAGGAAGCGACCACGAGCACCGTAGCTCCCAGAGCCACAATAGACCACCGGTATGGGGTGATGAATGTTTGCCTGTCAGTCAATTTAAGGGTGGTTTCCACACTTTATCCTTCGTCGAAAATTCTCACTAAAAATAGATGGTTTCGTAATCACCGCGGAACTGGTAGCCGGCTCTTTCATAGAAGGCCAACGCCTTCTTGTTTCGCTGGTCGACTGTCAAACAAATCGATTCAGTGCGGGCGAACAGAATCAAGGACAACTCAGTCAGGCAACGCATTCCATATCCCTTCATCCGTTCCTCGGGGTGCACATAGACCCCTTCCAGGTATGTAGCCGGCGGCGTCTCTGCCATGACGTCGGCTTTGAAGATCAGGTTCTCGCCTTGAGTCCAAACCCAGACTCGGCCCTGTTCGATGCGGCGTGCCGTGCGCCGACGAAAGCCCACGGGGTCGGTGCTGAGCGGGCTGATGCCACGTTCCTGATAGGCCAGCCCGGCATTTATCTTCAGTACTTGATCGAGGTCGTCAAGCGTTGCCGGCCGCAAATCCTCAATCGGTTCCATCGGTGTCGGCGGCTCTTTCTGCTCCAGCAAAGATTCACGCCAGAGCAAGCGAGGTTCCTGGTCGGTGTTGGCGTAAAGCTTCCAAAACTGATTGATTGTTTCGCGCTCGCCTCTGATTAATTGCGCGTTGAAGCAATTGCGCAGCAGGCTGGCGAAGGCGGAAAGCGCAACTTCCGTCCGCGCTTCGACCAACGTCGCGTGGCCCAGCAGTCCGATTCCTTCCAGATTTCCCTGTGGGCCGCGACAAGCGTAGAACGATCCGCGATTGTGCGGACTGGTCAATCCGTTGTCGCGGATCAAACTGGACATGAAAACCGTGTGAATCGGACGCGCGGCCAGGAATTGAAGCGCTTCAGTCTGATCTTCCTCATAGAGTTCACCGATCATGCAAGCCTCGGGCGCGTCCGCAAAGGCGTCGAATATCGCTGTTGACTCCTGCCGCATCAGGGTAACTGCCATAGCTATTCCTAGTCGTTGTCAGCGTTAACCACTCGAGCGTTGAAATTAACGTGTGGCTTGCATGCAGGCGGTGTTGTCGCCGTTCACCATTGCGGCCATGGCTATCACGGTGTTGTCGCCGAGTACCGTACCATCGCCGAGCACGGTGCCATCGCCGAGCACGGTGCCATCGCCGAGCACGGTGCCATCGCCGAGCACGGTACCGTCTCCCAGCACGGTGCCACTACAGAATATGGTGCCGTCGCCTAGCACGGTCCCCGAGCTAATGAAGATGCTGTCGCCTAACACCGTGCCAGGACCGTGCCATCGCCGAGCACCGTGCCATTGCTGAGCACGATACCGTCTCCCAGCACGGTGCCGAGGGCGTAGTAAGACTGATACTTAGTAATCAGGCTGGTCCCTTTGGCGTATTGATGTCTGAAAAAGATCCCCTGAGACCAGGTAAAGGTCTGGCCAGAGATCGTCGTGTGCGGATCCGGGGGCACGCTGGTCGTCAGCAGCGGATCACCCGGCTTCGTGGTCGAGCTGATATCAGTTCGAACCAGCTTAGCCAGTCGTGTCGCGCCTTCCGCATTCACTTCACCGGCGCCTTGCTCCAGCATGTTCCAACCGGCCAGCGGCTGAGCGGTGTACATCAAGATCATCTTGACCATATTCGGGGTAAGCTTTGGATTGACCTGGAGCAGTAGGGCCGCAACCCCCGACACCACGGGCGTTGCCATCGAGCTACCGCTTAGGTACATCAAGCGCATGTGGTTTGTATTAGTGATCCCGGAATCCAATTCTGGATGCTGAATAACAAGATTGTTACCCGCAGCACTTTGGTACCCAATGCCCAGCAGCAGACCATCGCTGCCGCCGATATCAG
>WNFB01004383.1_pt1 | contig 12563 bp, 8 predicted proteins | sample 5400501 | NCBI WGS metagenome assembly WNFB01 (sample SAMN13153341, study PRJNA577476) | soil metagenome | isolation source: 200 cm saprolite under Douglas fir tree site 2 hole 1 | place: USA:California | collected 2015-04-18 | reverse complement strand
GGCTTCGGGTCCTGGAGCTTCAGGGCATCGAGGACTTCGAGAACGTCCTGCCGCATCGCCTTCGCCATGGCGCGCTCGTTTTCGCCGTAGCTCGCGTGGATGTGGAGCGCCGGAATGCCCCACGCGTCTTTCTTTTCGCGGTCGAGCTTGACGTAGTTGTCGTAGCGCGGCAGGCACTCGCCTTGGGCCATCATGCCAAAGTAGTACGGAATCTCCTCGCGCACTCTCCGCCGGAACTGCGGGCCAAAGCCGGGCGTGGAAAAAGCCTGAGCGTAAAGTTGCTGGCTGGCGTCGCCGTCGAAACGGTAGCCGCGGAAGAAGTTTCTATTCCGGTTGTTCCCGGTGTTGACGTACTTCGGGATCAGGAACCCGCACGGGTTGCCGGTCGGCTCGCGGACGGAGGACTCGAGCGGCGTGATGAACCCGCCGGCCCCTTCGAGCGTGAAATGGTCCATCAGGTAGTGCCCCAGCACCGCGGAGGAGTTCCCCACGCCGTCAGGGAAACGGCGCGAGGTCGAATTCAGCAGAATGCGCGTGGACTCGAGCGTTGAGGCCGCGAGCACAACCACCCTGGCGCGCGCCTCGCGGTGAGCGTGCGTCGCGCGTTCGACGTAGTCAACCCCTGCGGCCTTCCCCTCGTCGTTCATCAGCAGGTGGCTGACGACGGCATCGCTGATCAGCGTGAGGCGGCCTGTCCTCGCCGCCGCGGGGAGCGTCACGGAGGGGCTGTTGAAGTATGACGCCGTATAACAACCGCGCTGGCACTGGTCACAGTAGTGGCAGGCCGGGCGGCCGTTGTGGGGAACGGTCAAGTTGGCCACGCGGTCCGGCATCACTCGCCAGCCGAACTTCCGCTCGATCACGCGCTTGACGAGCAGGCTGCCGCAGGAGAGGTTCATCGGCGGCAGGAATTTGCCGTCGGGCATCTGCTCGAGGCCTTCGCGCGAACCGCTCACTCCGATGGTGCTCTCCACCTTGTCGTAGTAAGGCTCAAGGTCTTTGTAACTGATCGGCCAGTCCTCCCCGTACCCGTCGCGGCTGGCGGCTTTGAATTCGTAGTCGCTGTAGCGGTAGCTCTCGCGCGCCCAGCAAAAAGTCTTGCCGCCCACCTGCCGGCCGCGAATCCACATGAAGGGCTTGTCCTCGGGAAAGGTGTACGGGTGCTCGTGGTCGTTCACGAAGAACTGGTGGCTGTATTCGTCGCACGCGTAGCAGAGCCGCTGGACGGGCTGGTTTTCGAGCAGCGCTTTCCGGTCGCCAAATCCCCGGAACTTGAGCTGGTAAGGCCAGACGTGCTCGGTGAAGTCGTGCGTCGGCAGGCGCGGAGGGCCGGCCTCGAGCATCAGCACGTGCATGCCTTGCTCGGTGAGCTCCTTGGCGACCCAGCCTCCGCTAGCCCCCGAGCCGACGACGATCGCATCGTAGATTTTTGCAGTTGGGGGCATCGCGCGCGGGGCTTCCTTCCTCAAGCCGCGAAACAGCGAAGCTCTAAGCGTGCATGCGCCGGCGGGACCCAATGCCTCGCCGGCGAGGCTCCAGGTCAGGCGAGAGTTTAACCGCGTTGCCATGTTTCCGCCAGTTCATTGGCGCAGACTCCTGCGCTCGATTGGGGAGTGGGTTTCCGGTTTGCCGACTTCACGGCCAAGTGACCGCCGACGTCAGAGGAGGAGCCGCAAGGCGCTGGGATAGTTTCCGAGTCGGCGACAATCCGGGACTTGAGATCCTTCAGTCGACACTACGGCGTTTCGCGGGGTTGATTCGGTCGGATACTGATTGTGCGGCATGTAATCCGATAAAGGCGAAGCATTAGCTAGCCTCTCCAGTATGGCATCCTGGGGCGAAGGCAGGGGGCTGGCGTCCCGATCACTCGATTGCGTCAGTCGTACACGCAAAAATATCTTCCCCTTGTCGGGGGCAGGCCAGCGGCCAATCGCCAAGCCTCCTTCCACGCCTTCTGCGCCTGGGCGGTTCCATGCTCCAGTTTGAAAGCGGCGCGGTAGTGCTCCAGCGCCTTTGCCCGCGCTGATTCCGCCATCTGCTGGTACTTCTTCGGATCGTGATATTCGCTGCCAGTCGTCTTGGCCAGCCACACGATCGTCGCATACGCATCGCCGACCATGAAATGCAGCGACGACAATGTCGCTCTCGGCAGCGCCCGCGCACCCGCGAGCAGCGACTCGCCTTGCTGAATCACTTGTGAGAATTCTTCCGCACCCGCGCTACACATGCCGGTCTCGTCGAAGCCGCGTTCCATCTGGAACAGCAGGACCTCGTCGGCCGAGGGCCCGGCCGGAGCGAGCGCCTTTGCCTCCTTCAACAGCCCGTGGGCATAGACGTCGCCGCCAGCCAACTCGTCGTGGACATAATTGGCTCCCAGACTCTTCATCTCCGTGCGCGCGGCTTCTTCCAGGGGCACACCGCTATGGATAAGAAAATCGAGCACGCGATCGGCGGCGACCAGCGTCACTGCCTGCTGGCCTGCCGGTAGCGATTTTGCGGCAGTGAGCCAGTCGCGGAAGGTTGTAACGACTTGGGTATCGCTTGGCCGGCTCCGCCCGCTGAAGTAGTCGGGCTTCTCGAGTAAAGTGGTCATCTCGTTGGTCGCCGCTGCTGGCATCCCGGTTTCCTTCACTCTGCGAACCAACTCGTCGATCTCGGCCATTAGGTCGATGCGCGCCTGCTCGGTCTCTTTGACAAGGTCGTGGATCGCGTCGGAGTTCGCGAAGGCCAGGCGCACGAGCGTGCGATGAGCCTTGCCTTTGAATTGGTCGTACGCGACGGTAAGCACGGCGCCATCCACGCGCCACTGTTGGGTAGCAGTCCATCCTGCCGACCCGTACCCGCCCGGGCCGAACCGCGGTGTCGAACTAGCGCCGTACTGCGACGCTAACGCCGCCTGAATGTCCTCCGAGAGTTTTATTCCGACTGCCGGATTGCCCTCCGGAATGTCGATCCACATCAATCCCAGCTGGCAGGTCGTTTCCAGCACCTCTCTCCCAGAGGCTCCCGGCGCGGGCAGCGCATCGTCAGCCGGGGGCTGTGGATCATAGAAATACACCGAGCGCGTCCATGCGCGGCCTGTGATGGCTGAATGCGCGACGACCGTCCGCGCGCACCATTCCTTCGTGTCGTTCGCGAACTGCGGCCCGTTGAACATCCGCAGCCTTTCGTCAGCATGCGCTTGCAGCCACTCCGCTGGTGTCGTGCCGCCCTTCACCTCCGTGATCTCACGCGCAACCTGGTGGGCAAGGGCGACGTCGGAGGATGCCGCTGTTTGAGCACACACGGCCACGGGCAGCACGGCCACTGCAAAGATTGTCAGAAGGAGTCGTCTCATCTTTCTCCCCCTCAAACGAAGGTACTCTGATCTTCAGCGCCCGGGGCGGATATTTCTAGGTGGCGTAGCCTGAGATACTACTGATCTGGGGAAGTTCAATTTCCGGATTACGGCGTACTCGGAAGTTACGCCACCAGTTCAGGTGCGCTGGCCCGAGAGTTGACCCGCAATTTTCCCACGCGGTCGAGAAGTCCCCTTCCGCCTGCAGTATTTGTCTTCCCCATTCAAATCTTGTATATTTCAATTGCCGAAGCAAATTGCGAGGAGGTCTGATAACCGGTCCAGGCGGGTCATCGCCTGTCCGAATCGCCCCTCACGAGTGGGGGTTGTTTACACGGGCGGCCGCGGAAGAGAGATGTCCATCCGACTTAGGCATTGCGAAGAACTAGGGCTCATTGGCTCATCGACCCCTCACTTTGCATAAGCCCTGGAGTGAACCGGGGACGCGGCGGCCTTTGGAGGTCCAGACGGCGAAACCCCACGCTCAAGTCATTCCTGAAAATTATTTCGGGTAGAGCGGGCCTCGTTTTGTCTGCTGTCGTGGCCTTCAGGAACGGGCGGTTTGCGGGACGGACGTGCAAGGGGCTTTATCTTCATGAGCACACCTACAAAACTCGCCGCGCACGACCTGGCTACGCTCAAGATCGAGGAACCTTTGCGAGCGGCTGGAAAGGCAGGGAGACGGCTGGGACTGTTTGCGGCGGGCCTGGGCGCCGTCGTGGTGATAGGAGGCTTGGTGGTCGCTCTGAGGAGCCAACAGCCCCAAGTTGAGGTTGCAGCGGCGCGCCCGGCTGGAGACCCGCGGGCCTCTGCTCTGCTCAATGCGAGCGGCTATGTAACGCCGCGGCGAAGATCCACGATCGCGGCGAAGATTACGGGACGCGTGACCGCCGTTTACGCAGAGGAGGGAATACGAGTCAATGCGGGCCAGACCCTGGCCAGGCTTGACGACTCCGATGCGCGCGTCCGGCTGGTCGCCGCAAAGGCCGAGCGCGATGCTACTGCTGCGTCGATCAAAGACCTCGAGGTCAATCTCGCCAATGCGGAGCGAGAATTGCAGCGCGCGAAGGATCTGCAGGCTGCGGGGATACAAACTGTTCAGGCCCTAGACCAGGCGCGGACAACCGTTGAAAGTCTGCACGCGCGAATTGCGTTGGCCAGGGAACAGGTGCGGGCGGCGGAGGCGCGCATCAAGGTGGCCGAGCAGGATGTGGAGAACGCAACGATCCGCGCGCCTTTTGGCGGGTTGGTGGTTTCAAAGGACGCGCAGGTGGGTGAGATGGTCTCACCCATATCGGCCGGGGGGGGATTCACCCGAACGGGCATCGCCACAGTCGTGGATATGAATTCGCTCGAGGTCGAGGTGGACGTCAACGAATCATATATTTCGCGAGCGAGACCGGGACAGAGGGTGATCGCCACGCTCGATGCCTATCCGGACTGGCAGATTCCAGCGAAGGTGCGCACGATTATTCCTACGGCCGACCGCCAAAAGGCTACGGTGAAAGTGCGCATCGCTTTCGACAAACTGGATCCGCGCATTCTTCCGGACATGGGCGTCAAGGTAGCTTTCCTGAGCGAAGAAGATCCCGGCTCTAGGAACAGGGCAAACAAAGCGAGGGCGCTAATTCCGCGAGGCGCTGTGCGGGAGGAAGACGGGAAGCAGGTGGTGTTCTTGGTTCGGGAAGCCAGGCTAGAGCGGCGAGCCGTAAGCCTGGGTGCGGAGCGAGGGAGCGATGTCGAAGTGATTGCCGGCGTCTCGCCGGGCGACAAGTTGGTCGTGCGAGGGCCGCAGATGCTGCGTGAGGGCCAAGCGGTTGAGATCAAGCAGTAGGGAGAGCGAAATGGTGCGTGTGGATGGGGGTAGAGATTCGTCGAGCCTGATTCAAGCGCGCGGGCTGGACAAGAAATACCAGCGCGGGAGCGAGGAGATTCACGTCCTTCAAGGGCTCAATCTGGACGTGGATAAGGGAGATTTCGTGGCGTTTATGGGCCCGAGTGGTTCGGGGAAAACCACGCTGCTCAATCTAATCGGTGGTTTGGATGTGCCTTCCGCGGGCAGCATCACGGTGGCCGCCGACGAAATCACTCATATGTCCAGGAGCAAGCTTACGGAGTGGCGAGCCCGGCACGTCGGTTTTGTCTTCCAAATGTACAACCTTATTCCGGTACTGACGGCATTTCAAAATGTCGAGCTGCCGCTGCTATTGACAAAGCTATCGAAGGCGGACCGGCACAATCACGTGGAGACGGCGCTGGCCATCGTCGGATTGGTCGACCGGACGGACCACTACCCCCGGCAACTTTCCGGCGGTCAGGAGCAGCGCGTAGCAATTGCGCGGGCAATTGTCTCCGACCCCACCTTCCTGCTTTGCGACGAGCCAACCGGCGATCTGGACCGCAAAAGCGCGGATGAAATTATGAATCTGATTCAACGATTGGTGAAAGAGTTCGGGAAATCCGTCCTGATGGTCACGCACGATCCCGTAGTGGCCCAGCGGGCGGACGTCACCCTGCACTTGGAAAAGGGCGTACTCGTTGAAGCGGCCAAGCCGGAGGGAGTAACCGCGGGAGGGCTCGCATGAAGTTTCGCGGCTTGATCTTCGCCAATCTCTTCCGCAAGAAAATCCGATTCTCGCTGACCATCGGGTCATTCGCTGTGGCGCTATTCCTCTTCGGCCTGCTGGCGGTAGTGAGAGGGGCGTTCAGCCAGGGGGTGGAGGTGGCAGGCGCGGACCGGCTCGTTGTTATCAACCGCGTTTCGATCATCCAGCCTTTGCCGCTTTCCTATCGAGAGCGCATCCTGCAGCTGCGCGGCGTCAAGATGATCACCTTTGCGAATTGGTTCGGCGGCGTCTATCAGGATGAGCGGAATTTCTTCCCTCAATTCGCCATTGACATAGAGAACCAGCGCAAAGTCTATCCCGAGCTCATCGTGCCGGAGGACCAGTGGCAGACCTTCGTCAAGGACCGCCAGGGGACGATTGTGGGCGCCGCTACGGCAAAGCGCTTCGGCTGGAAAATCGGAGACCGCATTCCGCTCAAAAGCTCATTTCTTCCCGGGCCGTGGGAGTTCAACCTGGACGGTATTTACCACGGGCAGCGGCGACAGGACGACGAGACCCAGTTCTGGTTTCAGTGGAACTACCTGGAAGAGCGGGTGCCCGACCGACTGAAGGGCCAAATCGGATGGTACGTGCTGCGCGTGGAGAACCCGGACGATTCCGTGCGCATTGCCAAGGAGGTTGATGAGCTTTTTGCCAATTCTCCGCACGAGACGCGCACGGAGACGGAGAAGGCGTTTGCGGCCGGCTGGGTCAAGCAGATGGGAAACATTGAATTCCTGATTCTCTCGATCGGCGGCGTGGTTTTCTTCACCCTGCTCCTCGTCACCGGCAACACCATGGCCATCGCCGTGCGTGAACGCACGGCTGAACTCGCGGTGCTGAAAGCCGTGGGCTATTCGGACCGCTTCGTGCTGCTTCTCGTCCTCGCCGAGTCACTCCTGATTGCGATCCTGGGCGGAGCCCTGGGTCTCGGGCTTGCGAAGCTGTTTACATTGGGTGGCGACCCGACGCGGGGTCTGTTGCCTTTCTTCTACCTTCCCCTGAAGGCGATCATCTCAGGCCTCGGAGTAGCGCTGGCCGTGGGCGTCGCCAGTGGCCTTCTGCCCGCGGTGGGGGCGATGCGATTGCGCGTCGTGGACGCCCTGCGGAGAGTGTGAAGATGGCAATTCCTGTCGTATATAACCTGCGGAGCGTGAAAGTCCGCTGGACCTCGTCGGTCGTCGCCGTGCTCGGCGTCGCCGGCACAGTGGGCGTTTTCGTCGCTATGCTGTCGCTGGCGCGCGGCTTCAAGGCCACGCTCGTTTCTTCCGGCTCTTCGGGCAACGCGCTCGTCCTCCGCGCCGGCGCTACCGCAGAGATAATGGGCGCGGTGACGCTCGACGAGGTGAAAGTGCTCGAAGACGCTCCGGGAGTCGCTCGAACGGCCGAAGGCCCGCTTATCAGCCCGGAAGTCGTGGTTGTGGCCCCCTTCCCCCTTCGAGCGACCGGGACCGACGCCAACGTGCAGGTCCGTGGCGTCTCGCCGAGGGCGCTCGAAGTCCGTAGCAAAGTGAAAATCGTCCAAGGACGGTTCTTTCGCCCGGGAGTCGCGGAACTCGTCGTCGGCCGCAATGCCACACGCACCTATGCCGGGCTAGCACTCGACGATGCGGTGAAGTTTGGCGGCGGGACTTGGAGCGTCGTCGGAGTTTTCGATTCGGGCGGCACGGCGTTTGACTCCGAAGTCTGGTGCGACGGGCGCGTGCTGAATCAAGTGTATCACCGGCCCGAAAACATCTTTCAGTCGGTGACCGTGCATCTGACATCATCCGACGCACTTCAGCAGTTCAAGGACGCGGTTACGGCGGACCCGCGCATGTCCGTGGACATAAGCCGTGAAGTGGACTATTACGACAAACAGTCGCGCGCACTGACAACATTGATCGTGGTGCTCGGCTCGATTGTCGCCGCTGTGATGGGAATCGGCGCGGTCTTCGGCGCGCTCAATACGATGTACTCAGCCGTCGCAGAGCGCTCGCGGGAGATTGCCACGATGCGCGCCATCGGCTTTGGTGCGGCAAGCGTCGTCGTCTCCTTTCTGATCGAAGCGCTGCTCATTTCGTCCCTGGGCGGGGCGCTCGGTTGCGTGGCCGTGCTGCCGCTGAACGGATTCACGACTGGCGCCATGAACTGGCAAACCTTCTCCCACTTGGCGTTTGCTTTCCGTGTAACTCCGGCGCTGCTCCTTTCGGGAATCCTTTTTGCGTTGGTCATGGGTCTGGTCGGTGGATTGCCACCGGCGATCCGGGCGGCACGTCGTCCCGTTGCTCTGGCTTTGCGTGCGCTGTAACTCTTTAACGAAGGGCCACAGCATTCCAGCTTTCTAACAAAATCCGCTTCTATGCCATCGCCGAAATCACGCTCCGTGGGAATGATTGGTTCCTAACGTTTTCTGCGGAAGTCGTGTACCCGCATACTTGGCACGTAGCCGAACTTCTTCGTACCGTGCCCTCACCCACTTCTCTCAGCTTAGCGTTTCCGACAATCTCAAAATCTATCCGCTTAGCGCTTGGCCTCGGAATAACACGCAATGCGACCGAGTCGGTCCCCTTCTTCGCAAGCCACAGAGATCGAAGAAGAGGTATTTCCGCGCCGCAGCCAGGACCTTCACAAGTGATCGTTCGCGCCCACAGATAAGCTATAGGTGTGGCACCGTCTGGGTCTCGGGGATAGAAGTCTGCAAGTTCCTTTTCGGCGTTTTCCTTGATCCAAGTACCCCACTTCCTGACCTCATCAGCAAGCTGCTGGCCATACTTCGGGATGTACTCCAGCAGAACCTTGTTCAGTAGAACCGCCACGGGATTCAGATCACTGGCAAAGGCATCCGCACCCACTCGCAAGGCTTCAAGCGGGATTGAGCCGCCGCCAGCGAACGGATCGACAACCAAGGGCTTCGTGCCGGGGGCGCCACCTAATGCTTCGTGTGCCACCTGAGTCAGCGCACGGCTGGTTTGTAAATATTCCGTGACAGTGGAATTGTCCCAATTGGAGAAGTCGGCTATGAAATCGAGCAGGGCAAAGCGCAAGACGTTCCAGTGTGCTTCTTTGGTCGAATCCAGGCCACCCGAACTCGCAAGCTTCTGCCATTTGGTCCAGCTTTCATGGGAGCATTGTGCAGCGAGTTCTTTGTCGGTGATCGCCTTCTGTGCGAACTCGTTGATTAGCCGAGAAGCATCATCACGAAAACTTTGCGGGCAAAGCGGGTCCGCTGGGTCCGGCCACAGTGCCGCGCAGATTACCGCCCGGCACGCTGCAAGAGGCCGCCTCGCCCACCAAATGTGCATAGTAGAGATATGCCCATGTCGGATGCTCTTCTCCCGCCGCGCGTGTTCCGAGATGCGCTTGATGGGCAGATCAACCTCGATAAGGCGTTTCGGATATGGTGGCTCCCGACTCACTTGCCCCCCTGGAGGATCTTCTCAGCTCGTACGTGGTAGTGTTCAATCAGAATCACCGATGTTGGGACTGGGTTTACTTGGATTTACGAAATAAATCTGGGTACAGCGGCTTGATGAATGCGGTTTTGGCGGGATCCGGCTCCAGCTTTATATAGCGGGCGTAATAGTCATGCGCCGTCTTTGATTTGGGGCCCTGGATTTCCCAGGCGGCCAGACCTGCGAGGTGATAAGCTTCTGCGTCGTCCGGCTTAAGAGCGATGACCACGCGAGCGGCTCCTAAAGCTTTAGGCCAGTCGCGCTTTTGAACATACGAGGCCGCCAGTGCACGGTTGTTGTACGCAAGCAACTCTTTCGGGTAGCCAGCGGAGGGGTGTAGCTTATCCAGGATGGAGTTCGCATCCTGATATCTGCCAGCGCCCGCATAGGCGTACCCCAGACGCTCGGCATAAAGACGTTCGTGAGGGCTTTCGCGGTAGGCCTCTTCTAGGTAAGGAATCGCTTCAGCATAGCGGTGCTGATCCAAGAGGACTTGCCATTTATCGCGGACCTCGGCCTGGATCATCCTCCGGTTTTCCCGGATTCCGAACCAGACATTGGCGCCTAAGATCGCCGCTAGGATCCCCATCGATAGGTGCTTGCGTTTTCCTTCCATTCGCATCACATGCCTTATGAATGTGATCAGGAATGGAACACCGATAACGATGGGGACGAAGGAAAGTCTGAACAGATCACTTGGGTGACCTTCATGGACAGCATGCATGCCCTGGACAATCGCCGCGACCGACAGAAACACGACTAACCCCGCGAAAGGGAAATCCAGCCAGAAGTAGCGCTCCCCTAATAGCGACGAGAGGAGGTAGTGTTCAAATTGCGATGTGACCGGGCGATAGGATCGGAACCCGAACCAAGTGAGCAGGACCAGAAACCAGCAAGTACCGATGAAGATGTTTGGGTTTAGGTTTCCATGAATGGCGGCTGCGCAAAGGCCGAGGATTAGGACCAGAGCGGCCCAACGGATTCTGGTTAGAATGGCTGGCATGGCCCATTCCTTGAAAGGGCAGGCAGGCGCAGCCTCCCTGATGGCGACCAAGAAGCCATCAAAATCTTTAAGGTTGTCCGCATCCAGCCTTTCGCCGCTTGAGGTCGCGAGCCGGACGCGAACGAGCTGGCCGTCGGCTCCCCGTAGTACGCGAATCTCGGACAGAGCGTCTACTGAAACCGAAGAAGCCTCACCTTCTACGCTCTTGATAACCCGATTTCCGCCGGGCGCCGTCGAAAGCGTGATCGTGGTGACGCCGGCACGACGAAGCGTTTTGCTCAAGATGAACCACATCCCCAGCGGCATGGCTCCCATAGTAAACGCCAACAGAAGGCCGAGGTTGGCCAAGAGCGAATTGTTGGAATACCCCGTCCATCCCAGACCGACCTTCCGAAACCCCATTGCGATGTAAGCCATTGGGCCCCACATGACCGCGGCGGTCACAAGGGTCGCCCAGACTCGCGTTCTGCGCATTTGGCCGAGACATTTCGCGGAGGTTGCCCAAGTCTTCATGGAACCAACCCGGATTTCCATTTTGGCATCCCGAGCCACGGCAGCATACACCCCCCCGGCTCGTTCGCAACCGCAATTTTGCGCTCCAGGCGCCAGCGCGCGATCTGGCAGCCAGGTGTGCGCCTTCGGGATGGAGTCAACCGGCACCTTGACCCGTTTCCCATACGATTTCTCGGACACCTCGCCATCCCCCCTGCCTGCTTCCCCAGGTTTTCTGCTGCCGGTTGCGGACTCTAACCCGCGGGCAAGGGCAGCGACTCGATCCGCCCTACCATGGCCCCGAAGAGTCGTCGCGTCAGATGACTCTCCGCCGAGAGCAGCCAATAGTATCGGTTGTGCTTGATCAATCGGCCGCCCGTCTTCACCAGCCGCTGCTGCAAGCTGGTGAGGGACCACTTGCGGATTCTCTGCGGCAGCACCAGCCGCCGCCACAGGTTCCCCAAATTGTAGGCGATAACGCTCAGCCACAACCGCACCTCGTTCGACCGAAAGCGGTGGCAGCTCAGCCGCGTCATTTTCACGGCCTGTTTCCCCTCCTTGATCCACTGCTCGGCGGTGCCTCGCTTGTTGTAGAATCGAACCACCGCCCGGCTCGGCAGGCTCAGGTTGGTTACGATAAACCCCACGCGCGGGAACAACTCCCCCGCATGATGCTCCACCTTGGCCACCACTCGCCGCGCCGTCTTCCAGCTGGCCGCCTGGTAGAGGAATCCCTTGTACTCCACCAATGGCTTCTGACTCGGTCTTCCCACCGGGCGCGGCAGCAGTTCGGCGATGTGCCGTTCCAGGCTGTCGTTCGCAGGAATGCGGATGACATATTTCACGCCCCGCGCTTCCAGCGCCTCGTAAACCTCCGGCTTGGCAAAGGCCGCGTCGGCCCGAAAGGTAACTTCCTTCCCCATCTCCCGCTGCCGCTCGATCTCGGGCAACAGAACCTCTTCCCAGCCCTCGGCGCTGTGGACGTTGCCGGGCCGTAGCTGGGCCGCCAGGCAGTCGCCCTCGCGATTGAATAACAGCAGCGGGTGATAACAGGTCGATTCGAAGTGTCCGTTGTAGGCGCTCTGCTCTTGCTCTCCGTACACAGGAATCTCGGTGGAATCCAGGTCCAGGACGGTCCGGTCACCTGAATCCATCGCTTCCCCTCTCGCGATCAGTGCCCGGTTGATTCGCCCTAGTCCGGCAAAGTTCTCCTCTTCGGCCAGCATCTCGGTCTCGGAGGTCTGCAATCGGGAGGTCAAAGCCGCTCCTCGATCCCAGATCTTTTCCGAACCGATCAGCCGGAAGGTCGGGTCCTGGGAGAGCCTCTGGGCATCGTTCAGGTCTTCGTAGCCAGCCAAGCGAGTATAGACGGATTGCCGCAGCAGGTCGGCGAAAGGAAACTGCGTATTCTTCCCTCGGCGGGAGTCCGTCAGGTGTTGTTCGATCAATTTTCCGAACCCGAGTCGCTCGTCGAGTTCGCGCACCAGGACCAGGCCGCCGTCGGAAGTGACGCGGGAACCTTGGAAATCGACCTTGAGAGAGGCGTTGAAGGAGAGCTGAAAGGGCTGATTTTGTATCTCACCCATTGGGTCCTGACCTCCGGAGCGCCTTCATCACGTTCGAACCCGCATGAATATTGATGCCGGCGACGATCCGAAGATTCAGAGATAGAGAACAAAATGGAAATCTGG
>WNFB01004382.1_pt1 | contig 12563 bp, 15 predicted proteins | sample 5400501 | NCBI WGS metagenome assembly WNFB01 (sample SAMN13153341, study PRJNA577476) | soil metagenome | isolation source: 200 cm saprolite under Douglas fir tree site 2 hole 1 | place: USA:California | collected 2015-04-18 | reverse complement strand
TGACCCCGCCGCCAAGGAGTACGACCGGCGGGTCATCGAGGCGATCAAGCACCAGAAGCTGCATTCGATCATGGGCATGAGAGCCAATTTCGTGGAGGCGGCGAAGCCCGACAGCTTGTGGCAGATGGCGATGCTCGCAGGGGTGCTGTCCGTCGTTCCGATGATGGGAATGCTGGTCTCATACCAGGTTCCCACTTACTTCGGAATGCTCTGCGCCGCTTATCAGCCGGCCAAGTGATAGGTGGGCCATTCATCCAAGGTAACGATAGACTTCCCCAAGGCTCCTCATTTGCGGACAGTCGAGGTGCGACTGCGAGCCTTCCCTGTCGATTAGAAGCCCCCTGATGCCTGCATTCCTGGCCCCAATTATGTCGGCTTCGTAAAAGTCTCCTACATGGAGAGCGTCGACAGGTTTGACACCAGCTTCCCTGAGGGCCATTCTGAAGATTTCAGGGTGAGGTTTGGTGTATCCGACGTCACCGGAAATAACTACGCTGTCGAGATACTTGTGCAGGCCGAGGACTTCGACGACCCTTGCAGTGTCGGGAGGCGCGTTGGAAATCAACCCGAGGAAGTAACTGTCTTTGGCGAGTCTCGTCAATGTGGGCTCAACATCGGGGTAAAGTTCCAAGGGAATCTCACTTTCGAGCTCCGGCCATCTCTTCCTAACGAGCTTGGAGACCCTTACAGCCTCCCCGTGTTCTTCGTTGGGGTAGAGAGATGTGAAGGTCCTCTCGTCTAACTCCCTGTAAGCCTCATTTGTCTGCTCAGGGGTCATTACCTTGTCCCCGAAGGCTGACAGCCACCAGGACTCGGCGTTCATGTAAGCGGAATGGATTCTTTCGAGGTTCGCTTCCCGGCCTTCTTCAGACAGCACTCGGCGAAAAATCCTGTCCCGCCTCATGACGAGTAACGTCCCCCCGAGGTCGAAGAATACCGCCTTAACGCTCAAGGCTTAGTCTGAGATTCTCGGAGCCTAAATATCTTTGAGCGGCTGTTCCTTTTAGGCTTGGAATCCGGGAATGAATGGCGTGACCAGCAGGCTGAACAGGAGAAGGCAGAGTACCACAGCAGTCACTACCATGTAGAGTTTGTCTCCCTCCGCCGCGAACAGGAAGACAGAGATCAAGACTCGTGATACGGGAGTAGCGATTAAGACTATCGCCCCGAGTTCTATCAGTGAATATGGCTGAAGGGCGATAAGGCCGGATACCAAGCCCGAAAGACTGACGTCGAAGTTGCCGTGAGGTATTCTGTCCGGATTGTAAGCAATGCTACCGAGGGCATCAGCGCTGCCGCTGGCGGCGATCAAATCGAGCGTCCCAAAGACGATGATTACCGCGGAAATCAGAACCCCGTACCTCAAGACGGAGCCGACGACTGCGGTCATCGATCCCGGGTCCTTCAGATTCAAAGTTTGATTCCTGCCGAACTGAGTATCATCTGAACTGCGGTCACGGCCAAAACCAAAGCGAAAGCCTTCCTTATCGTAGGATTCCTTGAACGTATCAGAAGGCGTGCCCCTATCATTGCTCCAATTAGTATGCCCAGGGCTACGGGGGCGATAATGAGAGGATTGACATCTCCTCTCGCGAAATAGATTCCGGCGCTTGCAGCAGCGGTCACACCTATCATGAAATTTGATGTTGTGGTCGATACTTTCATCGGGAGTTTCATGGCAAGGTCCATGGACAGCACCTTGAACGCGCCTCCACCGATGCCGAGAAGACCTGAAAGAATGCCTGCGACCGCCATCCAGACAAGGCCTGCTGCGGGCCTTGTAGCGTTGTAATTTATGATAGCGCCGTCCGTTTCAGTGTAGGAACCGGTTAGACCTAGCCTCTTGGATAGACCTTTCAGGTCGGGGCTCTTGGGGATGTCCTCGCCGATTTTCAATACGGTGGGGACAAGCATGATGAGGAGGATGCTTCCGAAAATCAGCTCGAGTGCCACGGAGTTGATGTAGGCGGCTATGGCGGCCCCACAAATGGCTCCTGCTACGGTAGCAAGTTCTAAGAACATTCCCACTCGGAGGTTGGTGAGCTTGTCCTTCACGTAGGTTGTAGCTGCGCCACTGGATGTACCTATGATTGCGACAATGCTCGCCCCTATGGCGAAGTGTATGTCCACCCCTAAGAAAAGTGTGAGGACAGGGATGATGACAACACCGCCTCCGACGCCAACGATCGAACCGAAGATTCCTGCGAAAATCGAAGTGATGAACAGAATGAGTAGGAATTCGATTATGACCAAGTAAGAGTCGTCGAACCCTCATCCATACTTAGATGTTCTCGGCAACATTGTCCTGTATGAATCCTACTGCGTTGGAGCTTCCAGGGCGGCGACGATTCTCTCGTGGGTTTCCTCGATCCCAGCCACTCCTGTATTGAGGATGATGCAGGGGACCTTCCAAGACTCAAACATCATTCTGAAGAAATTGGCCTGTGAGGCGTCGTTGGGCTCGAGCAGGTAGGGGTTGTACCAAGGCTCGTAGGAAGTCGTCCCCCACTTCTCCTTCGGACCGGCCCCAGGCAGTACCATGTACTCTCCCTTCTGAAGGACTCCGATCGCCTGTTCGGGTGCTAGTTTCACCTCCGCAGGGCTGTGGTCGTCCCTCCGCAAAAGCACGACCAGGTTAACTGGGACCTTATCTGCTACCTTCTCTGGCCCCAAGATTTCCTCTCTCTTGACAAGGACCCTGGAGTTTCCGAAGGAGTAGTAGCAACAACCCTTGCCGTCGTCGAAGACGCATCTTTGCTTCGTCAACGAGCAAAGGTCCTTCCCCACTGGGTATTCGCACTCATCTTTGCGCATTGTAACGTTCTCGCACAACGATCTATCGAACACCTCGCGAAGCCACCCCTGCTCCTTCTGGGACTCGGAGCGCATGTACAGAGCCCGTTCCGGCTGACGAGCCACCAATGGGGACTCGGAGTTCTTAGGAATCTGGTTAGGAAACGCGACGTACCCCCAGTCGTCACCGCAAATCTTGCCTCCCTCTTTCGTGAAGATTCGGAATGATTGAGTGGTCTTCCCTGTCCCCGTCGGTGCTATGATTACGACGCCCCTCCCCTTGTACAGGGCAGTGGCGCCATGAATTGAGAGTGTGTTGGATGTCTCCTCCAGAATTGCGGCTGACATACCCAGGGCCCACGACTTGCATTGGCCGTAGTACTCTGTGTTCAAAAAGAGCGAGGACCGAAGCTCTGGGCAGTAATAGGCGGAGGGGTCGACGCTTTCGACCCCCATTGCCGAATAGATCTTTGCGTCGGGGGTTGCCGAGTCGTGGGCACTCCACCAATTGTTGGACCAGAACTCCGCCTGGTGCCCACTGTTGGTGTTGAGCTCAACAACCACCCCGTTAAGGTTGGCCTTCAGAGACTTCGAGCCCGAGGCTGCCAGTCTTTCTTTGGCTTTGCTCAGGAGAAGTAGGAACTCTGGAGCAGTGGTTTTCTTGTTTCCCTTGACCCTTGTCCTACTTTGAGTGACGTAATTGTGTAGCTTAGCCGCCACGTTTGGAACCCGTTTGTCGGCGGCCTTCAACCAGCCCTTAAAGCAGTAACGAGATTCCTCGAACTTCTTCGAATGTCGAAGGTGCCGCCATGGAGCTTCGAGGACAATGAGAGAGGAGGAGGATGCAGCAGCTTAGCCTTGTGCTGCTATCTGGGCAAGGGACCGCTTAGTCCGCGCTGAAAAGTCGTAGTCGTTGGCGTCGTATCCTGCTTTGCAGTATTCGTCTCTGTGCTTGATCATCAACCAGGCTTCTTTCATGCTGCCGAAGCCCCTTGTACGGACCAACGCGAACGAACCCTGCAGCTTCTTGCCGCAAAGTGTGAATTTTACGTTACCATCGCGCAGGCCCGCGACCGCAGCTTCCGTCGCCTCTGTCAAGTGGGTGACTTTCCTCCGAACACCCTTCTCAATCTCGATTTCAGGCGAGTAGGTCCCCTCGTCCCAAATCATGACGGCGCCGGCCCCATAATTTCCGCCAGGGATGACGCCCTCGAAATTCCTGTAGTCCAATTCATGAGGACCAGTAGGCATGGCAAGTCTCTTGACGCCGGGGTCCAAGGAAGGGCCCTTTGGAACCGACCACGACGGCATCTCGCCCTCAATCTCGAGCCTCAAATCGTAGTGGAGTGCGGTTGCCTTGTGCTTCTGCACCACGAACTTGAGCAAGCCTTTCGCCAACTTGATCTCCGGCTTAGAGTTCGTTCCCTAAACGATTTCTCTTTTTGGACGTAGGGTGTTTCGCGTGTCTACCTGAAACCCAGGCCAGAGGAGTCCATTCTCCTCACGCAGTCCTCACATCGCAAACCCCTGGGCGTCCTGTAGAGGCGCACCAGAGTACCACATTCTGGGCAGACCTTGGGGAGCTTTGAGGATAGAGATGGAGCCTGGCTCATGGAACTAGCGTCTCCTGGACCGTCTTCGGAGCATTTCTTGGTTCGTCAACTGTGCGCAGACCGGGCAAACTAGGTGGCTTGAATCACCATCGGGCTGAAGCCTTATTTGATGAGTTGCGCACAACTCGTATTGTATTTGGTTCATGGTTAGTTCCATTTCTCGTCCCTATTAAGGGAGTGTCCAAACTCTATTAGTGGGTCTCATCGGGTATTGACTGTAATGGAGTCCAGTGAGAGAGGCGGTGATGCGAGGCTAATGGAAATTTTCGTTTCATTCAACAAAGCTTGGGTGAAATATTGGGAATCTTATGTCAAACTGCAGGACCAGCTCTATGAGAGCCTGCGGGCCGGGAGGGAGGTATCCTGGCTTGCGGCGACCGATGAGAAGAAGATGAGCGAGATAAACCAAGTGCAGCGCGAGCTGTTCTCCGGGATGCCGCGCAGGCTGGACTACTCCCCGCTCGGGCAGATATCGCGCGACATGAACAGCGCGCCAAACAAGATCGCCGACCTCGAGGCCGCGCTTGCTCGGGAAGAGGAGGGGTGCAAGGAATTAGGGGCCGCGATAATGCTGATGAAGGGGAAGGTCGAAGAAATGAAAGAAGCCATGCGGGCCTCCGGTGGCTGAACCCGCGTTCACCGGGACTAGTTTAACTCCGCATCTGAGGCTTTGGGGGCCAGATTTTCCATTGGATAACAAGGCGCTTGACGAGGACTTCGACTTCGTTAGGCCTCCAGTCGTTGCAGAGGAAGGAAAGCTACAACTCCCTGCTGGAAAGCAGGAGGCCAAAGGACCTCCGCTTCCTATCTACTCAATCCTAGACTCGATCGACTTCTCAGACCATTTTGTTATCATCGGAGACGTAGGAACCGGAAAAAGCACCATTACACCCATCCACGAATTCAGGCTGAGCAAGGGTGAGAGACAAATCGTTATTCGCGAACCTTCCAGGGCAGCGTGCAACGCCCTGTACTATTCGCTACAGGCCCTCTACCCTGAACTGCGAAACGAGCTGGCAGTCATCACGAAAGATACGAAAATCAATGTCGGCGGGAAGATCAGGATAGTCACCGACGGAGTCCTGCTCAGGATGTTGGCCGAAAATTCAATTTCCAACGCGTCGATCTACTTTGATGAAAGTCATCAGATGTCCTCCCAGCTTGAACTGTGCATGTCACTCGCGAAGAAGGAAGAAGGCACGGCCAGGAACCTGTTTCGGATCATGAGCGCGACAATCGACCCCAACGAGTTCATGTCTTTCCTTGGAATCTCAAAACTCTACTCGATGACAGGGCGGCGGTTTCCGGTTTCAATAGAAGTGGAGTTGGCGAGAGATCTCGACGACATGTTCATGGTCCTCTCCAGGTACCTCTACAATCAGCCCCGCGATGAATCCTGGCTCGTCTTCCTCCCCACGAGGAGACTGGTAGAAAGATACGCGGGCAACTATGGGGGAGTCTACATCCACGGCGGCCTTGACGGCTCGGAAGTCAACAAGATACAGCAGCGGGCTGAACTCGACAAGAATCTGAGAATTTTCGCCACCAACGTAATCGCGTCCTCGGTGAACATCTATGTGGACAATGTGCTGATATTCAACGACGTGATCGACAGCAAAGACAGGCTGGGTCAGAAGACCCTGAAGTACAAGAAGCTGGACAACAACTCACTCCTGCAGATGATGGGCAGGATAGGCCGGTTCAAGCCAGGCCGGGCGGTCATATTGACAGACGTGCCGATCCCGGACAAGGTCGACCCTATTCCGGTCCGCAAGTCGCTGGAGACTGAGACTCCGTTCGACCTGGTGCTCCTGATGTCGAAGTACGGCCTCAAGCTTTCGTCGCTGGAGTTCATGTCAAGATTGGACCACCGTGAAGTCGCATTTGCCGAGGACTGGCTAATCGGGATCGGAGCCATCGACCGAGGTAGCCACAAAGCGACCTGGAAAGGGATTCTGATGAGCGAGATCCCCTATGAGCCTGATTTCGCGCACCTGATCTCGAGCGCTTTGATCAAGAATGACTACGACATGGCCAGGTTTCTGCTAGCCTGCGGCGCCTTCGGTGATTCGCTCAATCATGCGTACAAGTCTGACGCTGAAGGCATGGCACGCCATTTGCTTTATGGCTTCGATAGGACGAGTGAATTGAACGTCAAGGCGCATCTCTTGAAGAGCTACTCAGAAGACAGTCAGGGGAAGTTCCGCTCGAGGATGACTTCTAGTGGGCTCTTCATCGGGTTCGTCGAGGAAGCATGGAAAAATTACGAAGCGGCCAGGGAAGCAGTGAACGACGTTCTGCGCGCGTCGAAGCTGGAGCCGATTCCCAAAGAGGTCGTCGTTGACGCCGACCTGGCGAGGCTGAGGCCCTACCTCGAAGACAGTCTGTCGTTCGAAAGGTTCGACTCAGACGAGGTCAACGAGCGCGACCTCACCGACATGGTCGTAGAAGGTCAGTTCTACGCGAGGACCTTTACGATTAACTTCAGGCGGATATTCTTTGACATTGTTTCGGTGCTTCCTGAGCGAGGACATCGTCATCAAAACAGAAGACAGCACAATTATGAGGGCCGGCGTTTCCACGACACGCGACGCAGAAACCCACGCCTTCGGTGAATCAGGCAGATTAGGGAAGCGCTTGACTTCGGAGCCTGCTTCTTGGGAACCTAGTCTCCCTGATGAAACGAAGGAGCGACCGGTGGTCTTGTTTGATTTTCTTCGTCACCAGGGAGGTCGTAAGGTCAGAAGCCAAGACGTCAAGGTCCCTGAGAACAGAGTCCCTCATTTCGGACACGTCCGTGTCGATGACCTCCATGAAATAATGAAAAGTGCCCAGAGTTTCGTAGGCCTTCACGATTCTGGGATCGGTGCTGATAAGATCGTTCAGTTTTCGGGCGTACCCAATCCCACGCACGGTCGTCGACCCGACGAAGGCCTGCGCTCCGAGGCCGAGCTTCGTCCAATCAATCTCAACGGCTTGCTTTAGCACTCCCTCCCTTGATAGCGATCGAATCCGCTTGGCAACCGTACGTTGGTCGACGTGTAACGCCTGAGCGATCTCCTTGTATTTCGTTTCAGGATCTTGGACGAGTGCCTCGAGCAGCAATAGGTCGAGTTCATCTGCCTTGAACATCTTCTCGGAATCTGCCATGCTGTTTCTGGCACGAAGTTGTCGCGCTTAAGGATGTTCGTTGGGATAGAATGGGGTTGGTGCTCCGGCCAAGTCACGTTTGATTGATTGCTCCCCTGCTCGTTCAACCTTAAATTAAGACTCGCTTTCGCAGAATTTCGTGGCAAGCCTAAGGGAGAGACTAAGAGAGGTTTCAGAGGGCAAAGCCGACCCGCCTCCGATCATGATAACTTTGGGGATGAAGGTTCTCCAATTCGGGGACGGGAAGGCGACCCTGAAGATGAAAGTGGATGGGAAGTTCTACAATCCAATGGGAACGCTTCATGGAGGCGTGATGACAGACTTGGCAGACGCGTGCATGGGCATCGCAACAATGAGCACCCTGGGCGAGGACGAGACTTTCACCACATTGGAGCTGAAGATGAATTTCATCAGACCAGTCTACGAAGACGAACTCACGGCAGAGGCCAAAGTGCTCCATAGAGGGAGGAAGGTGGTCCTGGTCGAATCAGTATTGAAGAACCGTGAAGGGAAAGAAGTGGCAAGAGGGACCGCTACGCAAATGGTGCTTCCGTCCATTAAGTAGCCCCTAGGTCCTGGCCACAATTCTTCTGAATCGGAATCGCGGTAAGGACTCGACGCATCATGGGCCACCGAGATTCATGCAGAGGTCACTGAGGGCCGCTTGAAACTTTCACGTCGACGACTTGAAGACCTGTTGCTCCGTTGGGGAAGGGGTCGGCCATGGTCGCTACCTGAACTTTCCCAGTCCCGTCCGTCGCCCTGACTAAGATCTGGTAGGAACCGGAACCCGCAGGGTTCCAGTCGAACTTCCAGAAGACCCAGGTGTACTTGGAAAGCGGATCATACAGGCTGGCCGGCAGCCAACTGTTCCCTCGGTCGGTGCTGACCTCGACCTTCTGGACACCACGGTCTCCTGCGAAAGCCACCCCGACGACGGCAACAGGGTTCCCGGCGACGTCGGTCAAGCTGAGAGGGAGCGAGAACTTGTCTCTCAAGAGACTGTCTCCAGGTGTGACGGTCCAGGAACTGGTTTGATAGGCGGCGGTATTCGTCCATCCCCTCCGCTGCCAGAAGCCCTCATGGACCCCGCTTACGAGCTCGATATCCGTGATCCATTTCGCGTTCATCATCCCGTAGAGTCCGGGAACTATGGCCCTCAGAGGATAGCCATGGTCCCTCGGAAGCATTTCGCCGTTCATTACATATGCGAGAATCGTCCCGTCTGCCATCGCTTTGTCTATTGGAATGCCCACGTCGTAACCGTCGAAGCAGGTGAAAACGACATAGTCGACCCCCGAGCCCAGGCCTGCCATATTAAGCAGGTCCTTGAGCTTGACCCCCTTCCAAAGTGCGGTGCTCATCAGGTCCCCCCCGACCTCGTTGCTAACGCACTCGAGAGTGGCGTACTCCTCGACTGACGGAAGGGCGAGCAACTGGTTGTAATCGAAGGTCATGGGATTATTCACCAGACCGTGCAACTTTAGCTTCCAACTGGTCAAATCGACCGACGGCGCGATGACGTTGATGTCGACCCTGTAGAACTGGTCGTTGGCGGTCACCCCTGCGGCCAAAACCTGGCTGGCTTCCTTGCTGGGAAGGAGAGGGCTTTGCTTGGGGAAGAGTAGGCCGATTCCGTAGTACAACAGGACAGCACCGACCGTAGCACCGACGGTCGCCCCGACCGCCTTCTTCAGGAAGAGCCTCCTATTCCTGCTGTAGCGTCCTTTGGCTCGCTCTCTGGGGAAAAGTGGGAGCACGGAGGGCGCGGGAAGCATTTTCGCTCTCCCCAGGACAGCCCCGAACACCAAGCTTGGAACGACAAGACTTGACGCGAGAAGCCCCAAGTTGATTGGCTGGGTCGAGACCTGGGTCAACGCTAGGAATGAGATGCCAAGTGCGAGCATTATCGCATAGGCCGAGCCGACGAAAACGAGGGCTCTACGCAGACTGCTTCCCTGCAACCGGCCCAGTCTTTGCAGGCCGACTGGGATGAGACCAAGAACGACGGCGTTCAAAACGGATGCTGCAACAAAGGCGGTCTCCTTGGCAAGAGGCCCGAGGTTTTCGACCGCTCTTGCCTCGAGGAAGCCTGGGACGAGTGAGAACAGCGCCGACGATGCAAGTTCGGGGAGGTAAACCCCGTTGAACAAAATCCTGATGACGAAAGCCGCAATGACCGAGATCCCGCCGGCGAGGACGCCGAGTAGGAGGAGCCGGGGGGCTCTCAGCCCTCTCCTCTCCTTAGCCAAGAGGAACGGTTGCTACCAGCGTTGCTTGCGTCATGTTGAACCCAGGGATGTACAGCAACTCGATGGACTCGAAGCTGGTTGTCGGGTTCTCCATGACGACGGTCCAGTAATTGCCCACTCCATCCGTCCCTGCCTTGAACTCGGAGGCTGTGGCATTTGCCCCAATCGGCACTACGTTCATGGCCGTCGTTCGCTGGGCGGCTTCGACGATGTACGCCCCGGTGGAGGGAGGCTCTAGGCCTTCAGCATGAACTGCAATCGCGTAGTCCCCGCTCCCAACGGGCGCTATGACTACCCAGCCGGTGTGAATCATCGCTCCCGGATGCGGTGACAGGGCTAGGGCTTTGGACGAGTTCGCCTGGGTCAAGGTATTTTGCAGGGATGTTATCTGATTTTGGTCGTACAGAAAAGCGACGCCAAAACCTACCAGGAGTCCAATCACCAAGATTGCCGCCAGAAAGATTGTTCGCGATGCCACGTCTGGTCAGGTCCTTGATTCCCAGATTGAATTTAGGCATTTTTCCAAATCTGGTGTAAATTCGGTACATATGCAAGACTCCCCCTAGGCAGTCGACCAGGGACTTTCTGATCGCGGCTACCTGACCTGGCTGAATCATGATAACTGCCTTAGTATGAAAGCCAACTACAACGTGACTCTCGTCAGGGCCACGAGCCCCCCGAACTCGAGGACTGAGATTGTCAGGAGATAGGGGAGAAGTGCTTCGCCGAAGAACGGAGTCATCTCCACGTACGAGAAGGCCGTGAGCAGGTTCTGGAGGAGCAGAAGCGATGCGAAGAACACCAGCCCAAGGGGATACAACGCCCTGCTTCGCCACGTGATTCGTGAATACAGGTACAGAAGGCCAGCTAGAACAATCACATTCAGTGAAGAGAAGGCCACGGCCAGGAACATCATTAGGTCCAAGTTCCTTTCCACTGTCTCTTGGTTCTGTTTAACCGTTTGTCCAAATCTCGTCCAAATGCACGGCGAACCGCTAAAATAACGAGGATTCCTTTGAACCCCAAATGCACGACGACCCGGAGCTCCGACGCCTTCTCTGGTTTCTTCTAGGGGGGAGCCGAGGAGGCCCCAGCCGTGCACGGATCATTCGGCTCCTGCGGGACAAACCAAGAAACCAGAACCAGCTTGCTACCGACCTAGGGGTCCAGTACAAAGCAGTCCAACACCACGTGCGGGTTTTGGTGAAGAGCTCACTTATCGTCGGGACGGGAGAAAAGTATGGGATTACGTTTTCCCTGACACCATGGCTGGAAGCGGGGATAGAGGTTTTCGATGACATCTGCAGGAAGCTCGCCTTCTGAACAAGCGAGGCAGGCTGTTCTGGGTGCCCCGGCCGGGAACGGAGCACCCAAATGGGTGCCCTTTTGCAGACGATGGTCCCCGGTAAAGGAATGACCGACTCGCTTATGTTTCGCGCGCGCTCCATTGAATACTCCAAGATTCTGGACTCCAGCAAGTTATTGGCGAGGACAATCCGAGCTACAAGGAAGGCCCAATGACGCATTTCCCGACGAAGGCGCTCGCGAGCGGCGGGCGACCGCACACTCCAGGTCAGCATCTGCGTCGAAGTCCCCCTTAGCAAGTCAAAAGCGGTCAGGCTTTGAAGATAGTTTGCCTTTCAAAAAGCATCTAGGCGAACAAGATTTGTCAGGACCAAGACTAAATAGGAAAAGACCCGAGAACGATTCATGAATAGAGGAGTTTCGAGGTCCTCAAAATGAAGCCGTTGAACGTCAAGATACTACGAAGCATCGGTCTCCGACCTTACGGCATTTTCCCCCAGGATCCGAACGTCTTCAAAGCTACCTACCTAGCAACGCGTTTGGGGGTGGATCTCAAGACGGTGGGAAGGCTCACCTAGCTGACATGGAAAGAACAGGCTTCATCCGGTTCTATCAGGTGTATCCCAACTTTAAGCATCTGGGCATCGGAGGTTCCGCATACCTATTCCAGAGTCGCGATGAAGACCGAAGGGCTGAGCTGATTCAAGAGCTTGAGCTCGTTGGAGGTCTCCTCGAAGTGCACAATTTTCTAGGACCCCCGTTGTGTGTAGACCTATCGTATGGTTCGGTGCCTGATCTAGACAAGAAGCTTCGCAGGCTGTGCGAATTGACTGGCGACTCTACGCCTGTGCAGTTTTATGAACGATTCATGCCTGAAGTGAGGAGACCTCTTTCAAAGCTGGATTGGCGCATCCTGAAGGCCCTTCGTTACCGTGCCCGCCGACCGCTAAGGGAAGCGGCAGGCGAAATTGGCGTGAACCTGAAAACCTTTCGCAGACGCTTCGAGAAAATGGCACAGGAGGGAAGCTTCTTCATCATCCCTGCCTTGGACCCGAGCAAGGCGCCCGGTCTGGTGTTGTTCGAGCTGCTGGTGTACACGACTCCAGAAGCTGACCGTTCCACTATCCAGCGCGTTCTGAGTATTACTGACGACCATTACGTATACCATTATGTTCCTTCCATGCAAAGTTTAGGCAACTTCGACATTCTCGCCTTCGCAGAGACTACTGGGGAAATCGAACAATTGCGTCAGCAAGTCCGGTACGTGCCTGGTGTGGCGAAAGTAGACGCTCTGGTTTTCCGCGGATGGAACGAGTACACCAAATGGATAGATTCCGCAATCGACCTGAAGATAGAGCAAAGTCCAATATGAACCAGAAAAGAGTTGGTTCTAGGCTCATCTCACCTGGGTTGTCCAAAAACGGGAATTCTTCTTCCACAGGTCTTATTG
>WNFB01008326.1_pt1 | contig 12568 bp, 13 predicted proteins | sample 5400501 | NCBI WGS metagenome assembly WNFB01 (sample SAMN13153341, study PRJNA577476) | soil metagenome | isolation source: 200 cm saprolite under Douglas fir tree site 2 hole 1 | place: USA:California | collected 2015-04-18 | reverse complement strand
ATGAAATACATGGGGACCAATGCGATCTCGAAGAAGACGTAGAAGAGCAGCAGGTCCATCGTGCTGAAAAAGCCGATGAGCCCCGTTTCCATCACGAGATAGAGCGCGAAATATGCGCGTGGTTGCTGCTCCTGCTTCCAGGCATAGAGCAGCGCCAGGAAGGTGAGCAGGGCGGTCAGCAGGATCAACGGTAGCGAGAGTCCATCGACGCCGAGATGGTAGCTGGCGCCAAGCGCGGGAATCCAGTTCGCCCGCTCCACAAGTTGCAGGGTTCCATTGCCCCAGTTGAACAGGACCGCCAGAGCGATGCCGACCGCGAGTTCAAGACCAGCGGTGATCGTGGCGATCCAGCGCCAGGCGATGCGGCCCGGCGCGAGGTAGAGCGCCAGTACACCGGCAAGCGGAAGAAATGTCAGAATCGAGAGCATTGCAGCGCGCCTCCTCACCGCACGAACGTAGCTGCCACAGCTACAAGAAGAACGCCCAGTCCCCAGGCGAAAGCCATGAGCAGGTAATTCTCGATACGTCCCGTCTGCGCAACCCTGACCCTCTGGCCCAGGGCAAGGATGCCCCGGCCAAGGTCGCGCACCGCAGCATCGAACCGCCGCACATCAAAACGGCCAGACGCACGCACAACCGCCAGGGTCCCATCGGCGAGCATCCGCGCGAAAGCATCGAAAACGCGTCGATCAATGCTGCCGCATCCCCGTATGAACGCCAGCACGCCTGCTACGATGCCACCCAGCAGTGTATCGAATACCTGCCGGTCAAACGCGCCCAGCCATGCGACAACCCGGAACCCCAACCGCGTCACTTCCTGATAGAGCACCTTGAGACCAAACTCGCCTGCAAACAACGGTGTGACCCGATTGAGTACGGGCCAGGAAACAGATGCGGGCCAGCGCAGCCTCGCGCCGAGTCCCATTACAACACCCCCCACGGCAGTAGCGAGCGCCAGGATGGTGACGATAGGTACTTCTGGGAGAGGAACTCCGAGCAGGTGTTCGAGCGGATGCCCCAGCAGAGCCGCGTCCGCGAGCAAGCCAATGGGAATGAGCGCAGCTATCACCAGGAGGGGTAAGAGCAATCCTTGCTTCGCTTCATCCGCCTGTCGCGCCGGTTCAGATGCTTTCCCAAGAAATACCAGGCCAAAAATCCTCGCGCTGTACCACGCCGTGAGCAAGCTCGCTACAAGGGCAACTACGAAAAGCGCGCTATTTGCTTGCCACGCGGCAGCCAGCACCGCGTCCTTTGGCGGCAGCGCCGCCGTCACAGGCAGACCGGCAAGCGCGGCGGCGCTGATGGCAAAGGCGATCATTGTGAGCGGCATGCGCCGGGCGAGACCACCCATACGCTCGAAGGCTGTGCCCCCAATGGCGCGGTCGACCGCGCCCGCACCGAGAAAGAGCGTGGCCTTATACAAAGCCTGCGCCACTAAGAGCAACATACCGGCGGCCAGGCTGCCACTGCCCAGCCCAACAAACATCAACCCGATCTGGCTCATCGTCGAATACGCCAGCGTGCGTTTCACGTCATGTTCAACCAGCGCCGCCGACCCTCCCAGCAGCGCGGTGATCGCGCCTATCCATGCGACGACCTGGAGAGAAGGAGCGGTCACAAGAAAGAGTGGATACAGCCGCGCCACCAGGAAGACGCCGGCCGCGACCATGGTAGCCGAGTGCAGCAGCGCCGAGACGGGCGTGGGACCAAGCATGGCATCTGGCAGCCAGCCTTGAAAGGGAAACTGCGCGGATTTGCCCGCCGCGCCAGCGAACACCAGCAGCGCGATTACCAGCAGCAAGCCGGATGCCATCTGCCCATGCGTGGACGCGCCGAGGACATGATCGATTTGCCCATTTCCAGCTTGTCCAACGAGCAGTAGCACCGCAGCCAGCAATGCAAGATCAGCCAGTCGTGTGAGTAAGAAGGCTTTCGACGCAGCCGCAGGCGCTCCCGGACGTTCAAACCAGAAGCCAATCAGCAGATAGGAGCAGAGACCCACCAGTTCCCAGGCGATAAAAAGGGTAATGAGGTCAGCGGCGAGCACAAGCGTCAGCATCGAGCCGGTAAAGAGGCTGAACTCGGCAAAGAAACGACCGCGACGGGGATCTTCCGCCATATAACTGACCGCATAGAGAAAGACGAACAGTCCGACAACTGAGACCAGCGTTGCCCCGAGCGCGCTCAGGGGATCGAGCCAGAGGCCGAGCGAGAGCTGGCGCCCTCCAACTGCCAGCCAGGGGATCGAGAGCATCACCCGCCTGCCCTGTGCGGCACCGAGAAGTCCGAGGAGCGAAACGATGCTTGCCCCCGCCATCGCCAAAACAGCCAGTCCCGAGGCCAGCCTACCATAGCGCACCAGCCCTACCGCGAGAAGCGCGAAGATCAGGAGCGGCAGGACAGGAGCCAGCCAGAACAGTTGCACGCCGCTCATTGCTTCAGGTCCTTTAACGAATCAACATTGGCAGTGCCGCGCTGGCGGAAGACCATGAGAAACAGCCCAAGCCCGGCAGCCATCTCAACGGCCGCAATGGTGAAGATGATGATGGCAAAGACCTGGGCGTCAAAATTGACCGGTTTCACAAAGCGCCAGAACGCGACGAGCGTGAGCAAGGCGGCGTTGAGGATGATCTCGATGCTCATCAGCACCATGAGAGCGCTGCGCTGTGAAAGTACCCCGACGACGCCGATGCCGAACAGCAGCGCGCCGACGATCAGAAATGGAACGAGTCCTGGTCCATTCATGTGTGTTCTCCTTGTACGTTCCTCCCGCTTGGAGCAGGCGTCTCCTGCGCCGGGATCAGCGCCATACCGCATTTCGGGCAGCTTCCAGGCTGCTCCTGTCGCACCTCTGGATGCATCGGGCAGGTATACATTTGCTGCTCGGCCCCCTCAGTATCGATTTGCTTCGCTGAGGGCTGTTCCGCAGTTTTGCGCTCGCGTTTTCCGAGGATCACTGCACCCGCGATACCGGCCAGGATTAAGAATGCTGCTCCTTCGAAACCAATCATATAGCGCGAGAGCAGCAGTTCGCCTACCATTGTTGTCGCGTCCTGTGTTGGGCCTCCTGCGGAAAGCGACCAGGGAGTTTGTATCACCAGAATGATGAGCAGGATGGCCGCGAGTGCTCCAAGCGCAATCGCCCAGGGCAGTTGAGCCGTTGACATCGCCATATCGACCATCATGTCGTAATACTGGCGAGGCTTCATACCAGAGCCATTCATGCTATGACCTGACATGTGCATAGCATGACTATTACCACTCATGTCCATGTTGTGCATATTCATATCGTGATCATTGTGATCACTCATGTGTGCATCATCAGCAGGAGCAGTATGGTTCATAGGCATAGCGTGACTACTGCTAATATCATGCCCCATAGCCATTCCGTGCTGCTCCTGAGCGGCCTCTGCGGGAACGAGGTTTATGCCGCATTTTGGACACTTTCCTGGCTGCTCCTGATGCACCTCTGGATGCATTGGACAGGTATAGACCTGAGTTTCTTGCGCCTGTGACTCTTCCGGCTGCTGCTCCGCAGGAATGAGGTTCATACCGCATTTCGGACAAGTTCCTGGTTGGTCCTGTCGCACTTCTGGATGCATTGGGCAAGTATAGACCTGTGCAGCATTCTCCTGTGAGGGATATCCATTCGCCATCTCGGTACGCGGGATCAGCACCATACCGCATTTCGGACAGTTTCCAGGGCCTGGCTGGCTCACCTCTGGATGCATCGGACAGGTCCAATCGCTCACCTGAGATGATCCAGGCTGCTCCTTTTCCCCGTTAGATTCATCTGCTGGCGGTCTGCCGTGCGGCATCGTCATGGAAAAGGCGGCGGGGCCTGGTATGCGCATATCGCGTTTCATGCCCCACATCATCTCGCCGCCGGGGTCCATCATCATCATGACCATAAACAGCACCATCACCAGCATGCCGCCGACGTTCATCATGATTTGAATAGCAGCCAGCAGGTCGGCGTTTAACAGAATGAACAGGCCGGCAAGCGCGACAAAGCTCGCCATCAACGCCAGTCCAGCGCGGTACATACTCATGGTCAGGATCATACCTGCCGCCATGACAACGGCGATTGCCGAAAGAGAAAGAAAAATGATCCATTCAAACACACCGCTCATAAGCTACCTCCCGGCACAATAAGCGCAAGAATGCCCACCAGCGTGATATTGACGAGCGAGGCAGGTAAGAGAATTTTCCAGGAGAGGGTCAGCATCTGGTCATACCGCAGCCGGGGGATGAAGCGACCTCCCCAGAGTACAAGTATGGTCAGTGCCAGAGTCTTTAGTATCAACCATAGAGGCGCCGGAAGCAATGGCCCCTGCCAGCCACCGAAGAACAGCACAACCCCCATGCTCATCAAGATGAGAAAAATCGCATTCAAAGCGAACTTGAAAAGCAACAAACGCGGCCCGGAGTACTCCGAGAGGACTCCCCCTTCAAGTTCACTCCCGCCCAGGGCACTGTCAAATGGATGACGAAAGGTGACGAAGAGAGACGCCAGCAGGTAGATGACCAGTCCCAGGGGCTGCCAGACAACATACCAGAGTTCCGCTTGCGACCTCACAATATGTTGTATCGAGAGGGACTGTGCCGCCATGACCGGACCAATGGCGGCAAAGCCGAGAGGCACTTCATAGCTGATGAGTGTAGCTGCTGCCCGGAAGGTTGCGAACAATCCATCCTTCGCGTTCTGGCTCCAGCCGGCGTTCATCATCGCGACGACAAACGGGCTGAGCAGCACGATAAAATAGAACAGTCCAATGGCGGGATCAAATCCGATCAAGCGTGGTCCGAGCGGAATAACCAGCGCTACCAGGGAAACGACTGCCACCGCGATAAAGGGCGCTGAACGGAACAGAAAGGTATCCGCACGGCGAGGCAACAGGTTTTCCTGGCGCAGCAGCACAAGAGCATCAGCAACCGGCGAGAGCAAGGCCACGCCTATGCGCCTTGGGCCGACAAGCAGAAGTTGCTGCATCACCGCGACACAATATGCGCCGAGAAGCAAGCCGAGCAGTACCAGTAAGGAGATCAGCCAGTTGTTCATCCGTCTGCCTCCGCCATTGCAAGATCGAGGCTCGCCACGATCACCTCGGCATCCGCGAGAATCTCCCCGGCAAGTATCTCCGGGAGCAGGGGTAGCAACACAGCGGAGGGACGGTGCCACTCAACTTGTGCAGGTTGCTCTCCACCCGCGCTCACCAGATGCAGGCCAATGTCCCCGCGCGGCCCCCGAACGATCACATGCGCCTCTCCGGCAGGCACATCCCAGCTTGCTGCATGCGCCGGAGCCGATTCGCCTGCCTCCAGGACTTTGTGTGCCTCTCGCAGATCACCGATCGCGGCATCCAATCGCGCGAGAAGCCGACTTTGAACATCACCTGCGCCATGCTCACTTCCCCGGAGATTCGGCCCACTCACTCCCGCTTCCTTGAGGCGTTCCGTTGCCAGCACACCAATGTCGCGAGTACGAAGAGCGAACAGGCGATTGCGCTCGATATCCACTCGTAAGGCTTCAACTTCAGTCGCGATCTCTCGAAGGCGTGCCATAGCTTCAATATTTCCAGCAACGACAGAGAAAGGTACTTGCTGCTGTGGCAACACCCACGTGGAAGGTGCCTGCTGCCAGCACTGTATGCTATCCCCAGCCAGTTTTGATGCCAGTTGATAGGCACGGCTGGTCAGCGCAGCCTCAGCCAGGATGTATGTGTAACGCACAAGCCACCAGAGCGCATTTTGCGCCCGCTCAATCGCTAGTGCCGCCTCGCGCACCTTCGCTACTTGTGATGCAGGCTGCCAGCCTTGCAGTTGTTCAACCGCGCGCACATAGGCAAGCTGAGAGGCGATTGGCGCAAGTGGATCAAGGCGTCGGGCGAGATGGAGCGCCTGTTGCCAATCCACACGGGTCATGGCCCCAGCGATGCCACGGGAGGCATAGCCGGCTTCCACCTGCGCGGAGAGTACCTGTTCTCCATCACAAATAAGCAAAAGGCGGAGTGGGCCTGCTGTAAATGGCTGAACCGGCCCCAGGCTCAACACCGCCAGCTCTGTAGCCATCTCCTGCTCTTGCTTTGCAGGGAGCTGAATCGTCGCTTCCTCTCCAGCTGGCTGCTCGATCTTTTCAAGCTCAGGCCACTGTTCTGAGTGCAGTATCGCCTCGAAAACGGATTCTACTGGGGTCAAAGCGATGCGATGCGAGCTGGGGAAAAGCTCCTCAACACGAACGATATCATTTCCTGGAAAGTGATTATGTTCGTCTTTGGGTTCACCGACGATCAGAACATGGGCAGGTCGTGGCAGCGCCCCCGCAAGCTCTCCCACTGCAGGAGCAAGCTTGCGATTGATTGGTTCGATCACCAGCAGCAGGTTGGCATGACGAGGAGAGGCGACCTGTTTTATTTCTGGATGTCGCCCTGATAACGCTGCCAGCAAGTGAGCACCACTGCCGCCATCGATAGCGAAATAATGGCAGTCTATTTGCCGTGTTTGGGCAAACCGCCCATGCTGTGTTTTTAGAGCGCTCTTAACGTTCCCAGTCAAAGACACCTTCTTTCCAGGCAAAGAAGATCGCGGCGGCCAGGATAGCGACAAAGACGAACATATCGAAAAACGCGACCAATCCTACTCGCTTGTAGACGACTGCCCAGGGAAACATAAATACCATTTCCATATCGAAAGCCACAAAGAGGAGAGCCAGCACGGCATAGCGCAGGCGAAACTGCACCCATGTTTTGTGACCTGTCCGGCCCCCATGCTCAGGAGGTGGATTTTTCTCCTGCGGGCGTCTGGGGACTCCTACTATGCGGCCCAGCGCAAGTGTCAGCAGCCCCAACAAGAGCGCCACAACCAGCATGACTGCCGCGAGCGCATATTCTCCCGGAATGTTGTTCACGGTTAGGAATGCCTCCTTCCGTTAAGACCATGCTATCTGTCTGTAACAAATTTTTTTTGCTGTAATAAGCGAGGAGCGTACAGAATTCACAGGTATTCCCTACAAGCAAACCTAATACGCTCCTCTCTCTTCAGTTCGTCTCAACTCCCTGCTGCTTTACGAATTGACTGTAACCGGTAGACGCATTCCCGCTTCATAATGCCCAGGCAGATGACAGGCAAATTCTAGTTGTTTTCCTGCATTCGACTGAGGGTAGGTATAATCAACCGTCTTGGTCTCGCCGGGATTTACATTGTCGATCATAGCCAGGGCCATCTTATGCATCTCGTCCATTGACATGTTCCCCATATTCATCTCCATAGGCATAATCATAAATTCATGGGCGACTTTTCCGTTGTTGGTGACAACGAATTGGTAGGTCTTCCCCGGCGTAAAGGTCGATTGAGACGATTGGATTTTGAATTCGGAAAGGGTGACGTTCACCTGATTTGGCGTGCTGGAAGATGTTCCACCGCATGCAGAGAGGATTACTACGATCAACACTAAAACCATTCCAAGCGTCAAGCGAGTTTTCATATCAAAACTCCTATTCATCTAAACCTATTCATTTTTACATATAGCAGCTTCTGCTGCGTATTTTCAAGGTCATCGATAACTTGATCGGTTCAGAATGCGCCTGTCTGACACGTGCAGGGATGGCAAGATTCCTTCTCTCAAAGTGCGTTTGCCATCCCTGCAGCTTTTCGTAGTTGTTACTACCTCTACTTCGCTACCGTGTACCCGGTATCGTCGAGAACCTCTTCGATCTTCGTCAGGGTGACTTTTTGTGGGTCGTAGTTGATATGGACAGTTTTGGCCGGGATATCAACCTTGACCTGACTGACACCTTCCAGTTTCCCAACCGCCCCCTCAATCGCGTGCTGGCAATGTTCGCAAGAAATGTCAGGAGCCACGAGAGTCGTAGATTCCATGAATACATATCCTCCTTTGGTAATTACGCACATCAACAGAAAAAATGATACTTGACGTTCATCCTTCCAACGCTGCTTTCGCAGCTAGCTACATTCAGGATGGATGAAGAATTATCTTTACTCCCTGTTTCCAGCCTGCAGCGGCTCACAAACATCACTCTATCACGGCGAAACAGATTCGCCGCGACAGTGGAGATTCGAGGGGCACGCTGCATCTTGGATGCAGGGAAGGTAGCTACTGATTCCCGGCAATCGTGTAGAGCTGCACCAGTTCCTGAATGACCTGCTCTTCACGATCACCTTTGATCCCTTCCGGGACACAGGTACGCAAATGGCCTTCAAGGATCAGAGCTTCCAGCTTTTCCAGGGCCTTGCGTACCGCATAGGTTTGACGCAAGATGTCGATACAATACTTATCTTCCTCCACCATCTTACGAATGCCCGATACATGCCCCTCGATATACGAGAGCCGTTTCAGTACGTCCGGCTTGCGTTCTTCTTGCATGCTTCATGCTCCTTATAATTACATCAGCCGCTCATCGACCAAACCGCCGCAATCGCAGCGAATTGCTGACCACCGTCACCGAGGAGAGCGCCATCGCCGCCGCCGCGAAGATCGGCGCGTTCTCCCGCAGGAGCGGGATGAGCGGTGAAAGGATCGCGGTCGGGATCAGGATGACGTTGTAGGCGAAGGCCCAGAAGAGGTTCTGCTTGATCGTGCGCAGAGTTGCCTTTGAGAGGGCCAGCGCGGTCGCCACACTCTTCAGATTGCCCTTGACCAGGGTGATGTCCGAGGCCTCCATCGCGATATCCGTACCGGTGCCCATGGCGATACCAGCATCAGCCTGCACCAGCGCGGGCGCATCGTTGATGCCATCACCGGCAAAGGCCACGACCAGCCCCTGCTCCTGCAGGCGCTCGACCTGGTTGGCTTTGTCTTCCGGCAGGACTTCCGCCAGTACGTGCTCGGCGGCAATGCCGACCTGTGCGGCAATCGCCTGCGCAGCCCGCCAGTTATCGCCGGTAATCATCCACACGGTAAGCCCCTGTGCGCGTAACTGCTCGACGGCCTCTCGTGAGCCAACTTTGACGGTATCGGCCACTGCCACCAGCCCCGCGACTTCGCCATCGATGGCCACGAGCATCGTCGTCTTGCCTGCCTGTTCCAGCGCCGCCAGCTGCTCCTCTAGCGCATCATAGGCGATAGAGCGTTCGCTCAGCAGACGGCGGGTGCCGACAAGCACTGCTTGCCCCGCGACGGTGGCCTCCAATCCGCGCCCGGTAATGCTTTCGCTCCCTCGACAATCGCAGAGGCAAGGGGATGCTCGGAACCTTGTTCCGCTTCAGCGACGAGACGCAGCAGCTCGTCTTCTTGTCTGCCGCCAACGGTGACGACATTCGTCAGTTCAGGCTTGCCTTTGGTGATGGTGCCCGTCTTGTCGAGCAGCACGGCGCGCACCGCCTGAATGCGTTCCAGGCTCTCGCCGCCGCGAATCAGGATACCTTGCTCCGCGCCCTTGCCCGTTCCCACCATGATCGCGGTCGGGGTCGCCAGTCCCAATGCGCAGGGGCAGGCGACGACTAGTACGGCCACCGCAGCCACGATGGCGACAATCCAGGGATTACTGGCGCTGACTATACCGGCAGCCGCGGCGCTTGACGCGGTGACATTGCCAACGATGGCCCAGCCGATGAAGGTGAGCGCCGCGATGACCAGCACGATCGGCACAAAAATGCCCGAAATGGTGTCGGCCAGGCGCTGAATTGGTGCCTTCGAGCCCTGCGCCTGCTCCACCATACGGATGATGTTAGCCAGCACCGTATCGGCTCCCACTTTGGTAGCGCGCATGCGCAGCAGTCCACGCTGGTTGACCGTCGCGCCGATGAGCGCGTCTGCCTCAGCCTTTTCGACGGGAATGCTCTCCCCGGTAATCATCGACTCGTCTATGGAAGAGAGGCCGGATAGGACGACACCATCGACAGGAATCTTCTCGCCAGGGCGCACGACCAGCACATCGCCCACCTGCACCTGCTCGATAGGCACCTCGACCTCGCGTCCTGCCTTCATCACGTGGGCAGTGCGCGCCTGCAAGCCGATCAGCTTCTTGATGGCTTCGTTGGTCTGCCCCTTGGCGCGCGCCTCCAGGTATTTCCCGAGGAAGATCAGCGTCACGATCAGTGCAGTCGTATCATAGAACGTGATGCCGCCAACGACGTGCGGGAGAAATGTCGCCACAACGCTCATCATGTAGGCTGCGGTCGAGCCGACCGAGATGAGGGTATCCATATTGGCGCTGCCGTGACGCAGGGTCTTGATGGCTCCACGATGAAACTCCCAGCCGACGATGGCCCAGACCGGTGTGGTAAGCACCAGTAGGAGATAATTCTCTCCCGGGAAGCGATTCAGGAAAAACATGCTGAGCATGACAACAGGCAAGGTAAGGACGATACCCAGGATCAACAGGTTGCGCTTGCGCGTGATCTCTGCCCGTTTCCGCCTGCTCTGCTCGTCTTCCGTGAAGACGCTCGTGAGAGGTTTAGTGGGCATACCGGCAACAGGGACCGCGCCGACTTGCTGCGCTGACTGTTGTGGAGTGGCTGCTTGCGTCGCCTTGTATCCGACCGCCTCGACCTTCTGCACCATCTGCTCGATCCCGGTTTGAGACGGGTCATACGTGACATCAGCCCGCTCGGTAGCAAGGTTCACGGATGCCTCTATCACGCCAGGGACCCGTTGAAGGCCCTTTTCGATGCGCATGGCGCAGGACGCGCAGGTCATCCCCTCAAGATCGAGGACAAGATGCGTTTCGGTTTCTGGCGCTTTCTGGGCAGGTTTCGGCGCTGGTAGGACCAGCGGTGTTGCTTTATAGCCGACCGCATCTACTTTCTGCACCATCTGCTCGATGCCCGTCTGTGCGGGGTCAAATGTCACCGTCGCCTGTTCTGTCGCAAAGTTCACGCTGGCATTCCTCACACCTGGGACTTTTTTCAGTCCTTTCTCGATACGCATCGCGCAGGACGCGCAGGTCATCCCCTCCAGGGCCAGCGTCGCGCGAGCCTCCTCAATTGAATCAGGTTGCGATACCTCTACTGTCTTTTTTATTGGTAGCTTAATTTCTGAAGCCATTCTACTCACCTGGATCTTTGCTTGCTCGTGAATCCCATACCCCCCTGGTAGGGGTATACATAGTATAGCTCAGGACAGAACACTTTGTCAAGGGAACATATTTCGAGGTAGCGTATCCATCTCTAAGGGTTGATATTGAGAAGCGCGAGCGCAAGGGAGCCAGAGACCTCCCACCAACTCGACCTAGCCCGACTCGGCATTCAGGTGAGTCACCTGGATGTAGACTGCGACTTCAGCTCCGCGAGGACTGCCGAAACAGCCCACTTGCCGAAACTTGCGTCGTAACTCACGGTTTGTCCGTTCCAACAGGGAGGTGGTGCGCACCACCTCGCGCACCATCCCCTCCAACGCATAGTAGCGGATGGTCTGCTCAAACTCCCGCTCAAAGGTGGCAACTGCCTGTGGCTGAGTGGCTTGCCAGCGCTCCCCAAAGACCAGGAGTCGTGCTCGTCCCTCGGACGCGGTCGGAGCTTGATAGACAGCAGCAGCTTGCTCGATCAAAGACTTTTTTCCTGCACGATCCAAACCGACACACTTGTTGCTGACATTGCGCAACTTGTGGAAGATGCACCGCTGCTGCACGAGCGAAGAGCCATAGACATAGTCTAGCGCTTGCTCCAACCCCTCGCTCCCATCACGTACAATCGCTTGCAGCCCAGTTTCCAATTTGACCCCCCGTTCCCATAAGCGCTGTACCAGCCGTTCCCAAGCAGGCTGCTCCTCTTGATCGGCAATCTAAGAGTCCAGGATTTGTCGTTTGTGGCTGCCGTCAGTCCACAGGCCCAATGCGACCAGCACGACGATGCGCTTGCCGCGTTTCCGGTGCCGCTTGCGCTTGCGGCTATCCTCTTTGATGCCTGCTTGCTGGGTTTGCAGACCGAGCCAGATGCCATCAAACTGGGCCACTGCCGGAACATCGTTGATTGGTTCGCGATGGGCTTCTTGCAGGAGCGCTTCGAGCTGATTGATCCGTTCATTGATCGTCCGTAGTCCCACGGTTGATCCGAGCGTGGCTGCCCGAGGCTCGGCTCAAGTGGCGTAAGCTCTGGCACAAACCACTGCCAAAGATAGCTCGGCTCTCGCGCATCCAGCCAGAAGCGCTGGTACTTTTCCAAGATCGCAAAATGCGCCACCACATCGTGTTGACAGCCAAGGCATTCCACCATGGGCACGCGCAACTTGTCCAGGTGCCCCCATCCGGTCTCCAGACTGCGCTGATAATGACCATCACGGGTGAACTGGTTCGCATCGCTCGCGCCACAGAAAGCACAGTGCCAATCGATCAGACGCGGTTGACCACTCACCCCTTGGGTGATGAGAGGCTCGCATCTGGCTTTGGAGCGCCTACACCATCGCTTGGCGCTCCTCTCTCTTTAGCTTTCCTTGAGAAAACGCTCTACTCATACTGCTGAAGACTCCTCGTGATGAATGTGTTTGCTACGATTCCTTCATCACCTGGAAACTCTTCAGCTTCCTGTTTTGTTCCCTCCTCAACCCTTAGAGAGATACGTTCCCTCCTCGAAGTGACCGTTCAGAGAATGGTAAATGAGGGAATGGGAGAGA
>WNFB01004379.1_pt1 | contig 12570 bp, 10 predicted proteins | sample 5400501 | NCBI WGS metagenome assembly WNFB01 (sample SAMN13153341, study PRJNA577476) | soil metagenome | isolation source: 200 cm saprolite under Douglas fir tree site 2 hole 1 | place: USA:California | collected 2015-04-18 | reverse complement strand
CAGAGCCTGATCGCGGAGCTGACCGCGATGGACGTGGCCAACGCGTCCCTGTACGACGGAGCCACCGCTGTGGCCGAGGCGGCGATGATGGCCGCCGTCCACACCGGCCGTGACCAGGTTCTGGTCTCCGGCTACCTGCATCCCGAGTACCAGGACGTTCTTCGCTGCTATGCCGCCGGCCGCGGTTTCGAGATCGTGACCGGCGGCCGGCCCAGCGCCCGGACGGCGGCCGTGGTCTTCCAGCAGCCCGACTTCCTGGGCCTCCTCCAGGATCCGGACCAGCCGGTGGCCGCCGCGCACGCGGAGGGCGCCCTGGCCATCGCCTGCGTCGACCCCATCAGCCTGGCCCTGCTGAAGCCGCCCGGCGAGTACGAGGCCGACATCGCGGTCGGTGAAGGCCAGCAGCTGGGGCTGGCGCCCAGCTTCGGCGGCCCCCACGTGGGGTTCATCGCCTGCCGGCGGGAGCTGGTAAGGCGGCTGCCCGGACGCCTCATCGGACGGTCGCAGGACGCCCAGGGCCGGCGGGGATTCGTGCTCACCCTGACCGCCCGGGAGCAGCACATCCGGCGCGAGAAGGCGACCTCCAACATCTGCACCAACCACTCGCTCTGCGCGCTGGCGGCCAGCGTCTACCTGACCTACATGGGCCCGGAGGGGCTGCGGCAGATCGCAGAGGTGAGCTTCCAGCGCGCGCATGCCCTGGCCGAGCGCCTGGCCGCCCTGCCGGGCATCGAGCGCGTCCAGCCCGAGCGCAGCTTCCTGAACGAGTTCCCGCTCCGCGTCAAGGATCCGCGGGCGCTGCTCGCCCGCCTCGCCCAGCGCGGCATCCTGGGCGGGCTGGCGGTGGAGCGCTGGCTTCCCGAGCTCAAGGGTGTGCTCACCTTCTGCTGCACCGAGGTCAATGACCCTGAGGCGCTCGACGAGCTGGTGGCGGCGGCGGCATGACGGAGCCCCTAAGCTTCGAGAAGAGCCGGCCTCAGGCTCCCCCGCCGAGGCTGCCCGAGGCCGGTGTCGGGACTCCCCCCGCGCAGCAAGCGCTTCCTAATGACGCAATGCGTCAAAAGCCTCCCCACCTGCCGCGGCTGACCGAGCCCGAGATCATGCGTCACTACAGCCGCCTGGCCTCGCTCAACTACTCGATCAGCGAGCAGTTCTACCCGCTGGGCAGCTGCACCATGAAGTACAACCCGGTCGCCAACGAGGTGGCGGCGGCGCTGCCGGGGTTCGCCGGCCTCCATCCCCTCCAGGACGAGGAGTCCGCGCAGGGCGCGCTCGAGCTGATGTGGGAGCTGGAGCAGGCGCTGGCGCGGATCGTGGGCGTGGAGCGCGTCACCCTGCAGCCGGCGGCTGGCGCCCACGGCGAGTGGACGGCGCTCCGGATGATCAAAGCCTTCCACCAGGAGCGGGGGGACAACCGTACCCAGGTGCTGGTCCCGGACAGCGCGCATGGCACCAACCCGGCCAGCGCCGCCCTCTGTGGGTTCCAGGTGGTCGAGGTCCGCAGCGGCCCCGACGGGCGCATCAGCCTCTCCGACCTGGAGGCCAAGCTGAACCCCCAGGTGGCGGCGCTGATGCTGACTAACCCGAACACGCTCGGTCTCTTCGAGAACCGCATTCTGGAGGCGGCCGAGATGGTGCACGCGGTCGGCGCCAAGCTCTACTACGACGGCGCCAACCTGAACGCGCTGATGGGGATCTGCCGCCCCGGAGACATGGGCTTCGACGCGGTGCACCTGAACCTGCACAAGACCTTCACCACGCCGCACGGCGGGGGCGGCCCGGGGGCCGGGCCGGTGGGGGTCAAGGAGGACCTGGTCCCCTACCTGCCGCGACCGACGGTCGAGCGCCGCAACGGCCATTTCGAGCTCGACCACGATCGGCCCCAGTCGATCGGGCGCGTGCGCAGCTTCTACGGCAACTTCGGCATGCTGGTGCGCGCCTACACCTACATCCTGGCGATGGGGGGCGACGGCCTCACCCAGGCTTCCGAGGACGCCGTCCTGGCCGCCAACTACCTCCGGCAGCGGGTCCAGGGCATCCTGGAGCTGCCCCACCCCGGCCCCTGCATGCACGAGTTCGTGGCTTCCGCCCGCAACCTGGCCGCCAGCGGAGCCAGGGCGATCGACGTCGCCAAGGGGCTCCTCGAGCGCGGGTTCTACGCCCCCACCGTCTACTTCCCGCTGGTGGTGCCGGAGGCGGTCATGGTGGAACCCACCGAGACCGAGAGCAAGGCCACCCTGGACGCCTTCGCCGGCGCCCTGGCCGAGATCGCCGAGCTGGCCCGCCGGGACCCCGAGAGCCTGCACCAGGAGCCACGCAGCCTGCCGGTGGGTCGGCTGGACGAGGTGGGCACCGCGCGCGCGGCCGCCGCCTACCTGAGCGGAGCCTCCGAGGATCCCGTGCTGCGCTGGAAGCCGCCCGCCTGAGCTTGGCCGACAGGCCCCCTTAAGGGGGCCTGTAAACGAGGGTTCCGATCTCGAAATCGGGTAGAATAGAACCCTCTGGAGACCATCCCAGTTGTCCCGCAGTAAGTCACCCTTGCTGGGAGGGCTGAGGACCCGGTGAGCGTGCCCCGGCGCGCCCCCCGGGGCCGCTTCGCCAACCCCCAGCCGCTGGGCGCCGACGTCGCCTACACCGCCGAGCAGATCCAGGTCCTGGAGGGCCTGGAGCCGGTCCGGCGGCGTCCCGGCATGTACATCGGCTCCACCGACACGCGCGGCCTCCACCACCTGGTCTGGGAACTGGTCGACAACTCGGTCGACGAGGCCATGGCCGGCTACTGCAGCCGCATCCTGGTCACCCTCCACGCCGACGGCAGCTGCTCGGTCGAGGACGACGGCCGCGGCATCCCGGTCGAGCGCCACAAGACGGAAGGCCGCTCGGCCCTCGAGGTCGTGCTCACCGTCCTCCACGCCGGCGGCAAGTTCGGGGGCGGCGGCTACAAGGTGTCAGGCGGCCTGCACGGCGTCGGGCTCTCGGTCGTCAACGCCCTCAGCGAGCGGCTCCAGGCGTACGTGCACCGGGCCGGCAAGGTCTACTTCCAGGAGTACGCGCGGGGGGTGCCCAAGGCCCCGGTCAAGGTCGCTGGCAAGACCGCCCGGACCGGCACCATAGTCCGCTTCTGGCCGGACACCGAGGTCTTCCCCGACACCAGCCTCGACCGCGAGCTGATCCTCCACCGGCTGCGGGAGATGGCCTTCCTGAACAAGAGCCTCGAGATCGTCCTCCGCGAGGAGTCGGCCGGCTACGACTACAGGTTCTACTTCGAAGGCGGCATCGTCTCCTTCGTCAAGCACCTGAACCGGGGCAAGGGCCCGGTCAACGCGGTTCCCTTCTACGTCGATCGGGAGGTGGAGAGCACCCAGATCGAGATCGCGCTCCAGTACAACCAGACCTTCGTCGAGAGCGTGCTCGCCTTCGCCAACAACATCCACACCGCCGAGGGCGGCAGCCACCTGACCGGGTTCCGGACGGCGCTGACCAACGCGCTCAACCGGCACGCGCGCAAGGCCGGCGTTCTGAAGGAGTCCGACCCCAACCTGACCGGCGAGGACGTGCGCGAGGGGCTGACCGCGGTCATCTCGGTCAAGCTGCTGGAGCCGCAGTTCGAGGGCCAGACCAAAACCAAGCTGGGCAACGCCGAGGTCCAGGGCCAGGTCTCGGCGGTGCTGATGGACGGCCTCGGCCAGTACATGGACGAAAACCCATCTGACGCCCGCCGCATCGTCGAGAAGTCGCTGACCGCCGCCCGCGCCCGCGAAGCCGCGCGCAAGGCCCGCGACCTGGTTCAGCGCAAGAGCCTGCTCGAGTCCAGCATGCTGCCCGGCAAGCTGGCCGACTGCTCGGAGCGGGATCCGGCCCGCTGCGAGCTGTTCATCGTCGAGGGCAACTCTGCCGGCGGCACCGCCAAGGAAGGCCGGGACCGGCGAACCCAGGCCATCCTGCCCCTGCGGGGCAAGATCCTGAACGTCGAGAAGGCTCGTCTGGACAAGGTCCTCACCTTCGAGGAGATCCGGAACCTGATCACGGCGTTGGGCACCGGCATCGGGGAGCGCTTCGAGTACGAGAAGCTGCGCTACCACCGGATCATCACCATGACCGACGCCGACGTCGACGGCAGCCACATCCGGACGCTGCTGCTGACCTTCTTCTTCCGCTACTTTCCCGAGCTGATCGACAAGGGCCACATCTACATGGCGCAACCCCCTCTCTACAAGGTCTCCAAGGGCAAGAAAGAAAGCTGGGTCTACTCCGACCTGGAGCGGGACCGGGAACTGAAGAAGATGGGCAACGGTGCCAGCGTCAGCCGCTTCAAAGGCCTGGGTGAGATGAACCCGGAGCAGCTCTGGGACACCACCATGAATCCCGAGGTGCGGGTCCTGCTCCGGGTGCAGATCGACGACGCCGCGGCGGTCAACGACACCTTCGTGAAGCTGATGGGGCCGGACGTGGAGCCGCGCAAGAAGTTCATCCAGGCGCACGCCAAGAGCGTGCGCAACCTCGACATTTAGTTGCCTGTGCCAGCCAGATGAGCAGCATCCGACGTCCCAGACGGCTGGGCGCCTCCGGCGCCGAAGCCTGCGTCAAGGGGCCCGGCGCCGCGTCGTCACGCAGCTTCGGCTGCGTACCGCCCACAGCCGCTTCGCGTCTGCGGGCACCCGCTCCTAGCGCCACCCTTTCCTTGGCTCCGGCCGCCTGGAACGCCGGGCCGACGCGCCTTCGGCCTGCGGCCCATCCAACCGGCACGGGCAACTAGCGCTTTCCGATGCGGATCGCGGTGGACGCGATGGGAGGCGACCTGGCTCCGCGCGAGGTGGTGCTGGGCGCGCTGCAGGCGGCCCGAGAGCTGGACGTCGAGGTGCTCCTGGTCGGCCAGCCGCAGGCGGTGCTGCCGCTGCTCGAGGACCACTCCCAGCTGCGCTTCGTGCCCGCCACGCAGGTGATCTCGATGGACGAGCACCCGGCGCAGGCGGTGCGCGCCAAGCCCGACTCCTCGCTGGCCGTCTGCGCGCGCCTCTGCCGGGACCTGGAGGCCGATGCCTGGGCCTCGGCCGGGAACTCGGGCGCCATCATGGCGGCGGCGCTCTTCATCCAGGGGCGCATCAAGGGGATCGAACGACCGGCCCTGGGCTCGATCGTGCCCACCGCCGACGGGGTAGCCTACTTCCTCGACGTAGGCGCCAACGTCGACTCGCGCCCCGAGTTCCTGGTCCAGTTCGCCCAGATGGGTGCCGTCTACGCGCGCCAGATGCTGGGGCGTGCCGAGCCGGCGGTCGGGCTCCTCTGCAACGGCGAGGAGCCGGGCAAGGGCGACGAGCTGGTGCGGGAGGCGTATGCGCGGCTGGCGACCTCCAAGCTGCGCTTCATCGGCAACCTGGAGCCGAAGGACGTCTTCGCTGGCAAGGCGGACGTGGTGGTGGCCGACGGCTTCGTCGGCAACGTCGCCATCAAGATGGCCGAGGCCACCGCGGACTTCCTGATGCGGCGCCTGCGCGAGGAGGTGCCGCGCGACCTGAAGGGCAAGCTGGGCGGGCTGCTGATCCGAGACGGCGTGCGCCGGATCCGGAGCCGGCTCGACTGGCGGGAATACGGAGGCGCGCCGCTGCTCGGCATCAACGGGGTGGTGGTGGTCGCCCACGGCCGCTCCGACGCTCGCGCGGTCAAGAACGCCATCCGGGTGGCCCGGGAGGTGGTGGAGACCGAGGTCGTGGCTAAGATTCGAGACGCGGTGGGCGAGTGAGGGCCAACGGCAAGCGGCGCGTGGTGGTGACCGGGATGGGGACCGTCAACCCGCTGGGCATGACCCTGGACGACTACTGGCATGGGCTGCTCGAGGGCCGGAGCACAGCCCGCACGGTCGAGTCCTACCCGACCGAGCGCCTGGCGACCAAGTTCGCCTGCGAGGTCAGGCCCTTCGATCCGCTCCAGTACATGGACCGCAAGGTGGCGCAGCGCAGCGGCCGCTTCGCGCAGTTCGCGCTGGCCGCCTCCCAGCTGGCGGTGCAGGACTCCGGCCTCGACCTGGGCAAGCTGGACCCCTATCGGGTCGGGGTGGAGATGGGCACCGGGATCGGCGGCTTCATCGAGATGACGGAGGGTGCCGCCGGCTACGCCGCCGGCGGCCGGCTCAACCCGCTCTTCGCGACCATCATCATCCCCAACATGGCGGCCGGCCAGGTCGCCATGAGCCTGGGCCTCAAGGGCCCCAACTCGACCGTCACCACCGCCTGCGCCGCCTCCACGCACAGCATTGGCACCGCCAGCCGGATCATCGAGCGCGGCGACGCGGACGTGATGCTGGCGGGGGGGACCGAGGCCGGGCTGTGCCCGCTGGGGATAGCCTCCTTCAACGCCATCCGGGCCCTGAGCACGCGCAACGAGGACCCCGAGCACGCCAGCCGGCCCTTCGACAAGAACCGCGACGGCTTCGTGCCCGGCGAGGGGGCGGGCACCCTGGTCCTGGAGGCGCAGGAGCACGCCGAGGCCCGCGGCGCTCGGATCTACGGCGAGGTGCTCGGCTTCGCGGTCACCGACGACGCCTACCACCAGGTGGCGCCCGACGAGACCGGCGAGGCCCCGGCCAGGTGCATCAGCAACGCGCTGGCGGACGCGGGCGTGCGCCCGGAGGACGTCGACTACATCAACGCGCACGGCACCTCGACCGGCCTCAACGACGCCGGCGAGACCAAGGCCCTGAAGCTGGCGCTGGGCGAGCACGCGCTCAAGGTCGCCATCTCCAGCACCAAGTCGATGATCGGCCACCTGCTGGGCGCCGCCGGCGCCGTGGAGGCGATCGCCACGCTCCTCTGCATCAACCACGGCCTGGTCCATCCGACCATCAACTACGAGACCCCGGATCCTGAGTGCGACCTCGACTACGTCCCCAACCAGGCCCGTCGGCTGGAGGTGCGCACGGCCATCTCCAACGGGTTCGGGTTCGGCGGTCAGAACGCGGTCGTGGTCCTCCGGAAGTACGAGGGCTGATGTCCGAGAATCCGATCGGGACCGTACTGCCCAAGAGCCTCCAGGAGGAGATGCAGGTCTCCTACATGGAGTACGCGATGTCCGTCATCATCAGCCGGGCCCTGCCCGAGGTGCGTGACGGGCTGAAGCCGGTGCAGCGCCGGATTCTCTACGCCATGCTGGGGGCTGGCGGCACCTCGGCCGCCCGGCACAAGAAGTGCGCCGCGTACGTCGGCGACGTCATGAAGCTCTACCACCCGCACGGTGACAGCGCTATCTATGACGCGCTGGTGCGAATGGCGCAGGCCTTCTCGCTCCGCTATCCACTGATCGACGGGCAGGGCAACTTCGGAAGCGTCGACGGCGACCCGCCGGCCGCCATGCGCTACACCGAGGCGCGGATGTCGCCAATCGCGGCCGAGATGGTGGCCGACATCGATAGGGACACTGTCGACATGGAGCCCAACTACGACGGCACCGCCGAGCAGCCGGTGGTGCTTCCGGCGCGGCTGCCGAACCTGATCGTGAACGGCGCCACCGGCATCGCCGTCGGCATGACCACCAACATCCCGCCCCACAACCTGCGCGAGGTCTGCGCCGCCATCGCCTACCTGGTCGACAACCCGGACGCGACCGCGGAGGACCTGCTTGGCTTCATCCCCGGGCCGGACTTCCCGACCGGCGGCATCATCATGGGCACCTCCGGCATCAAGGCCGCCTACGCGACCGGCCACGGCCGCATCGTGGTCCAGGCCCGCCATACCACCGAGCTGGCCGCCAGCGGCCGGGAGCGGATCATCGTCGACGAGCTCCCCTACGCGGTCAACAAGGCCAACCTGGTGGCCAAGATCGCCGAGCTGGTCGCGGAGCGGAAGCTGGAGGGCATCGCCGACCTCCGCGACGAGTCCGACCGACACGGGATGCGGATCATGATCGAGCTCAAGCGGGAGGCCCAACCCTGGGCGGTGCTCAACAACCTCTACAAGCACACCGCGATGCGCCAGACCTTCGGTGTGATCATGCTGGCCATCGTCGACGGCCGGCCGGTGGTGCTGGGCCTCAAGCAGGCGCTGCAGCTGTTCATCGACCACCGCCGCCAGGTCATCCTCCGCCGCACGCGCTTCGACCGCGACCGCGCCCAGGAGCGGGCGCACATCCTCGAGGGCCTGAAGATCTGCCTCGACCACCTGGACGCGGTGATCGAGACCATCCGCAAGGCCAAGGACGGCGAGGAGGCTTCCGCTCAGCTGCAGGCGAAGTTCGGCCTTTCCGAGCGCCAGGCCAAGGCGGTCCTCGACCTGACGCTACGCCGCCTGACCCAGCTGGAGCGGGCCAAGGTCGACGTGGAGTACGAGGACACGATCCGGCAGATCGCCTACCTGGAGTCCGTCCTGGCCAGCGACACCAAGGTTCGCCTGCTGATCCGCGAGGAGATGGAAGAGCTGGCCAAGAAGTACGGCGACGAACGGCGCACCGAGATCTCGCACCAGGAGGCGGGCGAGCTCTCGGCCGAGGACCTGATCCCCAAAGAAGATGTGGTCGTGACCCTGACGCACCGCGGCTACGTCAAGCGGCAGCCGGTGCGCACGTTTCGGGTCCAGAAGCGCGGGGGAGTCGGCCTCAAAGGAGCCCGGCCGACCGCCGGCGGCGAGGCGCCTACCGGGACCCGTGAGGAGGACTACGCCGAGCACCTCCTGATCACCCACACGCACGGGTCGATGCTCTTCTTCACCCAGAGCGGTCGCGTCTTCCAGCTGCGCGTGCACGAGATCCCCGACCGCGACCGGACGGCGAAGGGCCTGCCCGTCAACAACCTGATCGAGATCGGGCCCAACGAGCGGGTGACGGCCGTCTTCGTGCGCCCGGAGTCCGAGGACGCCGCCCGCTACATGCTGATGGTGACCAAGCGCGGCTACATCAAGAAGACGGCGCTCAAGGAGTATGCCAACGTGCGCCGCAACGGCCTGATCGCGATCAGCCTCCAGGCGGGCGACGAGCTCAACTGGGTGACTCCCACCCGGGGCACGGACGAGATCCTGATCGCGACCCAGCTGGGCAAGGCGATCCGCTTCTCCGAATCCGAGGTGCGGGCCATGGGCCGCGACACCCAGGGCGTCATCGGCATCCGCCTGGGCAAGGGGGATTCGGTGGCGGGCATGGTCGTGGTGCAGCCAGAGGCAGACCTCCTGGTCGTCACCGAGCGCGGATACGGCAAGCGCACTCCGCTCTCCGAGTATCCGCGCAAACACCGGGCCGGCCAGGGCGTCTTCACCCTGAAGGTCACGGACAGGGTCGGGCGGCTGGCGGCTCTGCGGACGGTCGCCGACCCCGAGGAGGAGATCCTCCTGATCACAGCCTCCGGCATGGTGCTCCGGACCGCCGTGGGTGACATCTCGCGCATCGGCCGCCAGACGCAGGGCGTGATCGTGATGCGGCCGGCTCCCGACGACACGGTGGTCGCCATCGCGCCGGTGGGAGGCTCGGAAGAGGAGGCCCCGAAGTGAGCGAGTCGGCCGGCACCGCCGGCCTCTGGCTGCTGGCGATCGCGGGGGCGGCACTGCTCCTGGAGCTGCTGCTGCTGGTGCCGTCGATCTGGGCGCTGCGGCGCCGGGCCCTCGCTCTCCGGGCGACCATGGAACGCGAGGGAGCGCTAACCCGTTCCGAGCTGCAGCGCCTGCGGCGGCTGCAGGGCGAGACCGAGGAGCTGCTGAAGCCATACCGGCGGCTGGCGCGGTTCCTATCCCATCCCCTGGTCCTGGCCCTATTCGCGTCCTGGCGGAGGCGGCGGGCGCCGGCGTGACCGAGGAAGGCGGCAAGCTGCTCGACACTCTCACGCCGCAGGACGCCGCCTTCCACGCGGTCGACACCGCGGTCAGCCGGGAGCGGGCGCGCCTGGCTCGCGACCTGCACGACGGCTTCGCCTCCGAGCTGGCGGCGGCGGTGGCCCTCTTCCGCTACTACTTCGAGTCCAACAACCGCGGCACGCCGGAGTCGGAGCAGTCGCTCCGCAACATCTACGGGATCCTGGAGGAGATGCTGAAGCACGTGCGCGGGATCCTGAGCGACATGCGGCCCCGGCGGCTGGGGCCGAGCAGCCTGGTCGAGGAGCTGCGCCACACGGCGGAGGAGTTCGGCCGCCTGTACTCGATCCGGGTCGAGCTCTGGATCTCCGGCAACGAGGAGGACCTGACCCCCACGCAGCGGGAGGTCGTCTATCACATCGTCAGGGAGGCGCTGACCAACGTCCGCCGGCACTCGGAGTCGGGCGTCTGCCGGGTCCGGCTGGCATTCGCGGCCAAGCCCTTCTTGATCGAGGTCACCGACGAGGGCAAGGGCTTCGAGACGGGAGGGACGACCGGCTACGGTCTGGTCGGCATGCGCGAGCGGGCGGCCGGCATCGGGGGCCGGCTCGAGATCGTCAGCACGCCCGCCAAGGGCACCACCGTCTTTCTGTTCGGGCCCGAGCTCCGCGGCGTCTAGCTAAAGGAGGTAGCCACCCTCCGCCTGCTGCGGCGCGTCCGGCAGCAGGTCCGCCAGCTGCTGGCGCGAGCGCAGGGCCAGCTTCTGCAGCACCGCCTCCACCAGGCGCTGGGCCTGGTCGCGCTCGACCCTCAGCCCGCTGGCGATCTCGGGCACCGACCAGCCCTGGCCCAGCATCTGGGCCGCCAGCTTCTCGCGCTGGCCGAGCTTGCCGAGCGGGCCGCTGAGCGCGGTCACGAAGGGTTCCAGCGTGAGCGCCAGGGCGCTGGCGTAGTCGATGTCGTCCTGGATGTACCAGTAGGAGCGGCGGTTGCCCAGGATCAGGAGGCCGACCGGGCGCTGGCCGGGCTTGCCGACCGGCGCGTAGATGAGCGCCGGCCACTGTTGCTCCCAGCTGTCCAGCCCGGGCGGGGTGGGCTGTTCGGTCAGGGAACACACGGTGAGCGGCCGGCGCTCGAAGAGGCAGCGACGGGCGAGCGGCGTCAGCTGCCGCGGACGCAAGAGCCAGCGGGCGTTGGGGTCGGAGGCCGCGATCGGCTTCAGGCGGCCGTCCTTCAAGCCGCCGATCACCCAGCGGTCGTTGGGGATCAGCTCCAGGGCCAGTCCCAGCCTGCGCCTGGCTTCGTCGAGGTCCGGGAGCTGGCCCATGGGACGAGGCTATCGGCGGCCGGCCGCGGAGTCCTCAGAGAGCATTCAGGAACTCCTCAGGATTCCCTGAAGGTGCTAGCGTGCCGGCGGGGGAATGGCGGCCAGGCTGCTGGTCGTGGACGATGAGCCGGCGACAGCGCGGGTGACCGCCGAGCTCCTGCGCCGCGCAGGTTATGAGGTGGATGTCGCCCACGGCGGCGTGGAGGCGTTGCAGCGGGTTCATTCCGGAGCGCCGGACCTGATGGTGCTCGACTACGACATGCCCGACCTGGAGGGCCCGGAGGTGCTGGAGCAGCTGCGTCGGCCCTCCGGCCGCGTCCCCTTCCCGGTCGTCATCCTGACTGGGGCGCGGGCCGGGACCGCCGAGCAAGTGCTGGGCCTCGAGCGCGGAGCCTCGGACTACGTCCTCAAGGGCGGCGACCGCCAGCTGCTGCTGGCTCGCATCCGGCGGGCGCTGCGCGACCACCTGGAACCGCCCACCGAGGTCGTGCGGGGGGCGCTGCGTCTGGATGTCACGGCGTGGCAGGCATGGCTCGGCGACCGGCGCCTGCGACTGGAACGGAAGCCGTTCCAGGTCCTACTCGAGCTGGCGTCGCAGGAGGGGCGGGTCTTCAGCCGCGCCGAGCTGCTGCGACGCATCTGGCGCACCGACTATGCGGGCTTCGACCACGCCGTCGAGCAGGCCGTCTACTCCGCGCGCAAGGAGCTCGGTCGGGCGTCCTGGATCGAGACCGTGGCGCGTCATGGCTACAGGTTCCGCACCCAGCGCTGACGCGGCCGGGCTGGCGAAGGCCCTGCACCGGCTGCGGTCGACGCTGGCCCGGCTGAAGGGCGAGCTGGAGCTGGCGGAGCTGGACGGCGTGGCGCCCGGCCCCGAGACTCGAGTGGCGCTGGAGGAGGCCTTGCTGCATCTGGAAGCGGCCGAGCTCGCGGCTCTCGTGGGTGGCCGGCGGGTGCTGGTGGCCGACGACGACGAACGCCTGGCGGTCCTGATGGCACGGCAGCTGAGGCGGGAGGGATTCGAGGTCAGCACCGTCTCCAGCGGGGCGGACCTGGCGGCCGGCCTCGCTGGCTGCGCCTGCGTCGTGCTGGACCTCAGCCTGGTCGAGGCCGGCGGCAAAGACCTGGCGGCCGCTGTCCGAGCGGCCCGCCCCATCGTGGTCAGCGGGGCGGTGGATGTCGCCTCGCGGGCTCGGGCTGCGGAGTTGGATGCGTTCGCCTATCTGCTGAAGCCGGTGGAGGCTGAGATCCTGGCGGCCGCGGTTCGGCGCCGAATGGAGGCAGGAGGACGGTGAAGATCGCCCCTCGGTGACCGCCCTCGTAGAGGAGCTCGCCCTGGTGCTCGCGGACGATGCCGTAGGACACGAACAGGCCGAGGCCGGTGCCGTCGTGCTTGGTCGTGAAGTGAGGTTCGAACAGGCGCTGCCGGTTTTCCTCGGAGACGCCGGGGCCGTCGTCGAGGACGCTGAGGTAGGGCCA
>WNFB01009414.1_pt1 | contig 12574 bp, 8 predicted proteins | sample 5400501 | NCBI WGS metagenome assembly WNFB01 (sample SAMN13153341, study PRJNA577476) | soil metagenome | isolation source: 200 cm saprolite under Douglas fir tree site 2 hole 1 | place: USA:California | collected 2015-04-18 | reverse complement strand
GGCCCGCGGGCAGCTCCCAGGTGAAGGCTTCGAGCGCCGGACGGTACTGGCGCACGATTGCGATCCTGCCGGCCGGCGTGAGCGCGACGATCGAGATGTAATCGGCCTGCGCCACCGCGTGATAGACCTGCGTCGGCGCCGCGCGCGCGAATTCGACCTCGCGCGCGACGATGCTCATCCAGGGCGAGACCTCGGTAGTGCGGCGGGCGCGGATCTTCGGCCATTTCATGGGCGCGTCTCATTCCCGTAGGGTGGGCAAAACCTGTCCCCGCCTCCGAGCGGGGATCGCATGCCGAACCGTTGACGCGTGGGGGCCATAAGGGCGTTTACGCCCGTCTTTCGACGGGCTATGGGCGCGGCGCGATTTTGCCCACGCGTCAAGGCCGCGTGTCGCGCCGTTGCCCACCCTACGCAACCGCGATGCTGGTCGGAGTGTGCGCCGCTCCGCATCAGCGCTTGCTGCCCGCGGTCAGCACGAACGGGCGCAGCCGCGCCATGAAGGGGAGCGCGAACACCGCCGCGTCGATGAGGTTGTAGACCGGCAGGAAGAGCCGTGCCCGCGAGGAGGCGACGTAGCGATAAGCGAGGCCGGAAAGATAATGCGAGGACACCGTGAAGCCGGCGCGCTCGAAGGTCGCGGCGACCTCGCGCGCCAGCACCGGCCGCTCGTTCTCGGTCACTCCGACCGGGCTGTAGAACGGCGAGGCGCGGTCGCGGTAGAGCCACATGAATGGGTTCATCCGGTTGGGATCGAAGGCGACGAAGCGACCGCCGCCGCGCAGCACCCGGAACACCTCGGCGGCGCAGCGCGAGGGATCCGGGAAATGATGCACCACCCCGCTCAGCAGCGCGCCGTCGAAGCGCGCGTCGGGAAACGGCAGCCGCTCGATGTCGCCCTCGACGAAGGCGATGCCGGGATGCTTGCGGCGGCCGACCGCGAGCAACTTGGCGCTGAGGTCGAGCCCGACGCAGTCATAGCCCGCGCGCGCGAGCAGCGCGGTGAAGGCGCCGGAGCCGCAGCCGAGGTCGATCACCTTCGCGCCGCGCTCGAGCCCGCTCAACGCGGCGAACGCATCGACGAGGCGCGCGCTCGCCTGCGGCGTGAACACGTCGTACTCGTCGGCGGCGGCATGGCCGTCGAAGAACGCGATCTCCTTCTGCTTGTCCTGCTGCTTTGCCTGTGGCGACGCGGTCATGCCGATCCACTTTTCCTCGACATGATCTCAGGCGCCGGCCGTGAATTTGCGCAGCGCCGCCACCAGCTCCCGCGGCGCCTGATCGGCCACGTCGTGTTGGGAATCGACCGTCGCCCATTCGATGCCCGGATAATCGCGGCTGATGCGCGCGACGGCGTCGGGCGTGTAGCGATCCGAGCGCAGCCCGCGCACGATCATGATCGGGCACTTGATCGCCGCAAGGTCCTGCCAGACGTCGCGGCTCGCCCGCTGCGGCAGCTCGGCGCCTTCGCCCCGCGGCTTCGAGTTCTGAAAGTCGGGATCGCGCTTGAGCATGTAGCCCTTCTCGACCTTGACCAGAGCCTGGACCGCGCGCTCGCGGTCGTGCGCGATGCGCGGCGGGTTCGAGAGCTTGGCGAAATGCGCCATCGCCGCCTCGACCGATTCGAACACCAGCGGCGGATTGCCGACGGCCGGCCGGCCGCCGCCTTCCTCGCGCGCGAGGCCGCTGTCGATCACCACGAGCCGCGCGGCCTTGTCGGGGAAATTCGCGGCGAAGGCGATGGCGAGCCGCCCCGAGGCCGAATGCCCGGCGACCACCGGCCGGTCCCATTTCAGCTCGCCGATGACCGCCAGGATGTCGCCCATGTTGGCGTCGACCGAGTAGTCCTTGCTCGGGCTCCAGCCGGATTCGCCGAAGCCGCGCTTGTCGAAGCTCGCGACCTCGCGGTCGGCGGCGAGCGCCTCCGCGACCCCGATCCAGTCGAAGGAATCGAAATAATTGGCGCCGTGCATGAGCAGGACGGGCGTGCGTCCGGGCATGCCGAAGGCGCGGTAGAAGATCGACACGTCGCCGGAATTCACCCGTCCGTCGCGCTGCATGGTTCGTCTCCTCGGCTCGAGCCCGTCCGCTGCGGCCTGCGGCGGCAAGCATAGCACAGGCGCGGCGATGATGCGGGCAACGACCCCGGGGCTTCGGCGCGGACGTGGCTTCCCGGCGCGCGGGATGCAAATATGGCGGCGAATCGCGAAGCTTCGGAACCTTCGCGGCATGGAGGCTCGACGATGGAATCGCTGCCCGACCGCCTGCCGCTGGTCATCGGCGTCACCGGACATCGCGACCTGCGCGACGAGGACGTGCCGCGGCTGGAGCGGGAAATCGCCGGCATCATCGCCCGATTGCGCCGCGACTATCTCGACGCCGAGACGCCGATCGTCGTGCTGTCCGCGCTCGCCGAGGGGGCCGACCGGTTGGTGGCCCGGGTCGCGCTCGCGCACGGGGCGTATCTGATCGCGCCGCTGCCGCTGCCGCTCGAGGAATATCGGCGCGACTTCGAGCCCGGGCTGAAGCCCGGCAACGTCGCCGAGTTCGATGCGCTGCTCGCGCGGGCGATCGCCGCGCCGGTGATGCCGCTGCGCGCCGCCTCGCTCGAGGCGCTGCGCGCGGACCGCGGCGAGCGCGCCGAGCAATATCGCGCGGTCGGCATCTTCATCACCCAGCACTGCCATGTCCTGCTCGCGCTCTGGGACGGCGACGGCAAGGACATGGCCGCGGGCGGAACCGCCGAGGTGGTGGCGTTCAAGCGCGACGGCATCCCGCTCATGGTCGGCGGCTCGCCGCGCGCGAGCCTCGACGCATCGGAGGTCGGGCCGGTGATCGAGATCGCCACCCCGCGCATGAAGGAGCGCAATGCGGCGAAGGAGGTCGCCGTCGGGCGCTGGGGGCGCGACCTCGTCAAGCGTCATCGCGGCGGGATCGTGCGGCGGAGCTGGCGCCGGGCCGCGGCCTTCCTCGCCCGCACCCTCCACCGCGAGGCCAAGGACGAGCGCGCGACGCTGCCGGTCGCGGTCCGGCGCGAGCTCGACGCCTGGCAGTCGTTCGAGACGCTGATCGATCTCACCCGCACCTTCAATCGCGAGGCGGCGGCGCTGGCGGCGTCGGCCGACGGGGCGGCGCGCCGGGCGCACGGCCTCGACGCTCTCTTCACCGATCCCGCCGGCGTCACCGACCTCGAGGCGAAGGCCTCCGCAATGAAGCGGGCTCCGCTCTGGTGCCGGCTCTACGCGGTCGCCGACGCGCTCGCCCAGGAGCGGCAGAAGCAATTCCAGTGGGACTGGAGACTGCTGTTCTTCTTCGGCTTCGTCGCGTTCTTCTGCTTCGCGATGTTCACCCATGCCGGATACGTCACCAACTTGTTCCTCGGCGGCTATTTCGTCACCTTCCTGGTGCTGCTCGTGCTGTTCGCGCGCGCCACGCTGGGCCAGCACCAGGAGCGATATCTCGACTACCGGGCGCTGGCCGAAGCGCTGCGGGTCGCCGTCTATTGGAAGCTCATCGGCATCGGCGCGCGCCGCGCCGACGCCAAGGCGGGCGACGGCCGCGCGGCCACGGTCGACGCCGGTCCGGTCGGCGACGTCGCCGCCGCCTATCCGATCAAGCAGCCGAACGAGCTCGCCTGGGTGAAGATCTGCCTGCGGACGATCGAGCGCCTCGACCGGCCGGATGACGCCCCGCCCGGCAGAATCGATCCGCGCGGGCACGCGCTCGCCCGCCGGTTCTGGGTGCACGGCCATGGCCGGGACCATCGAGACGCATTCCGCCATCCTGCTGGTGCTGTCGCCGTTCGTTTTCGTGCCGCTCCTGTTCTTCCACGTCCTGCGCGATTGGCCGGAGCTCGAGCACATGGTCCTCATCGTGGTCGGCCTCCTACCGGGCATCGCGGCGGCCTGGGCCGGATATGCCGAGCGGCTCGCGTTCAAGGCGCAGGCGCGGCAATACGACCGCATGCGCGCGCTGTTCGAACGCGCCTACGACCTGCTGCCGCAGGCGATCGACGAGGAAACGGCGGCGCACGCCCGCGCGCTCTACCTCGAGCTCGGCACCGAGGCGATGCGGGAGAACGCGGAGTGGGTGGCGATCTACCGCCAGCGCCCGATCCAGCCGCCGCAATGACCGGCAACGGCGGCGCTTTTCTGCCCAAATCTTGGTGCAATAGGTAAATTCGAGCGCCTGAATACTGGGGGCGAAGCGATTCGCCAGGGCTCTGGGGGAAAACAGCTTTGACACGACGACACCGGTCAGCACTCGTTGCTGCACTCGCTTGCGCGAGCTTGCTCGCGGGTAGCCATTTCGTGGCGGCCCGGACCGCGAAAACGCCACCCACAGCGACGGCAAAAGCCGCGGATAAGGCCGCGAGGGCCGGGAAGCACGCGGCGGCCAAGTCGAGGGACAAGAAATCCCACAAGACGGCGGCAGCTGCCGCCCACAAGGACTCGCCGCCGGCGCCGACGGTACCGCCGCCGCTCGAGACCTCCGACCCCGATGTCGCGCTGGTCAGGACGGCAATCGACGGCCTGCGCAAAGGCGGCGCGAGCAAGGCGACCGGAATCGAGGCCACGATCGCGGACCCGGCAGCGCGCAAGCTCGTCGAATGGATCATCTTGCGCAGCGACGGCAACGGCGTCGGCAGCGCGCGCTACATGGCCTTCATCGCCGCCAATCCGGGCTGGCCGAGCCTCGCATTGTTCCGCCGCCGCGCCGAGGCGATGCTCTGGAACGAGCATCCCAAGCCGGCGCAGGTGCTCGCCTTCTTCAAGGAATCGCCGCCGCAATCGGGCATGGGCCGCTTGGTCCTGGCGCGCGCGCTGCTGGCGCAGGGCGACACCGATCGCGGCAGCGCGCTCCTGCGCGAGGCGTGGCGCTACGATGCACTGTCCGCCGACGTCGAGAAGCAGGTGCTCGTGAGCTACTCCGAGCTCCTGAGCCGCGTCGACCACAAGGCGCGCATGGAGAAGAGGCTGTTCGCCGCCGACAACGAGGCCGCGCTGCGGGCGGCGCACCGGCTCGGGAGCGCCGACCTCGCCATCGCGCGCGTGCGCATCGCGCTGCATGGAAAGAGTGCAACTAGCGGAAAGAGTGGAAATAGTGGAAAGAGCGCGAAGCGCGGCAAGGGCGGCAAGGATAGTAAGGATAGTAGTGTCGCCAAGCTGCTCAAGGACGTGCCGGAGGAAGCACACGAGGATCCCGGCTTCCTGTTCGCGTATGCGCATGTTCTGCGCCACGAGAACAAGATCGCCGAGGCGGCGCGGGTGATCCTGTCCGCCCCCCGCGATCCCGTCGAGATCGGCGATCCGGAGGAATGGTGGGTGGAGCGCCGGATACTGTCGCGCAAGCTCATCGATATCGGCGATGCCCGCTCCGCGTACCTGCTGATGCGCGACGCTGCCGAGCCGATCAAGGAAAACTCCCGGGTCGAGCGTCTTTTCATGGCCGGCTGGATCGCGCTGCGGTTCCTCGATGACCCGGCCACGGCGGCGACGCACTTCGCCCGCATCCCGGAAGTGAGCAACCATCCGACCTCGCTCGGGCGTGCCCATTACTGGCTGGGACGCACGGCGGAAGCCGCGCACCAGCCGGATCTGGCGCGCGCCGAGTACCGGGCGGCGGCGTATTCCTCCGCCGCCTATTATGGGCAGCTCGCTCGCGCGCGGCTCGGGCTCGAGGCGCTCGCGCTGGCGGGCCCGCCGCCGACGCCGGACAAGCAGGCCGCTCCGGAACCGTTCGAGCTCGTCCGCGCGCTCGAGATCCTCTACACGCTCAGGGAGCAATCCCTGGTGATCCCGCTGATGGCCGATGCCGGCGGCGGGGTCGACGACGTCGGTACGCTGTCGGCGCTCGGCGAGCTGTCGGAGCAGCAGCAGGACGCGCGCGGCATGCTCCACCTCGGCAAGGCCGCCTTGGCGCGCGGCTTGCCGCTCGACTACTACGCGTTTCCGACCGTCGGCGTGCCGCGCTATTCGCCGATCGCCCCGGAAATCGGCAATGCGGTGCTGTTCGCCATCATCCGTCAGGAGAGCATGTTCAATCCGGCCGACTGGTCGGCCGCCCAGGCGATGGGGCTGATGCAGGTGACGCCGTCGGCCGGGCAGGACACCTGCAAGCGCTTCAGCTGCAAGTACGACGTCAAGCGCCTCAAGAACGACTCGCCCTACAACCTGCAACTCGGCGCCGCCGAGCTCGCCGGTCTGTTCCAGGACTACCGCGGCAACTACATCCTGACGTTCGCGGCCTACAATGCCGGGCGCGGGCGCGTGACCGAGTGGATCGAGCGGTTCGGCGATCCGCGCGACCCCAAGGTCGATCCGATCGACTGGGTCGAGCGCATTCCGTTCATGGAAACGCGCAACTACGTGCAGCGCGTGATGGAGAACATGCAGGTCTATCGCACGCGCTTCGGCAGCAACGCGCCGCTCATCGTCGAGACCGACCTGCGCCGCGGCGCTGCGGCGAACTAACCGACCGGCCGACCGAAGCCCATTCGCTACGGAGTCACCGCCTGCTGCCTGACGGCGCTTCGGCATGGGGCTCGGTGAAGGCGGAAATCAAGCGGCCTTGTCCCGATCGTTGCCCAGGATGTGCTCGGGGCGCACCTGCTTCTCGGCCGCGACCTGGGCGATGGCGTAGATGTCGTCGACGATCGCGGGATCGTCCATGCAGCGGTAGCGCTCGACGTCGCGCTGGGCGACCTTCAAGCCGAGCCTCTCGTCGAGCCACTCGGCCTCGAGCCGCACGTCGTAGCGCAGGAACCGGAACAGCTTGCCGCCCGGCGGACCGTCGTCCTTCAGCGTGCCGATCTCCGAGTTGATGACCCATGGCATCGGACATTCGCCCAGCCACTGCATCTGGGCGAGGATCAGCATTTCGGCATCCGTCATCAGCGACATCAGCGCGTGATAGGCGAGCTGCGCGAAGCGCGTGAAGCCGAGATCCTGGTAATTGAGGCGCGGGCGATGGGTGCCGGTGCCGATCGACACGAAGCAGAGGTTCTCCGGGCCCGGCGTCCAGCACAGACCGAACGGCTTGAGCGAGATCATCTGCAACAGCGCGAACGACGGGTTGTTGTGCGGCGTCACGCCGCCGTCGATGAACAGGCCATAGTCGGTGGTGTCCGCCACGGCTTTCGGCCGCAGGCCGGCCCGCTCCAGCACGGCCTGCAGGAATCGCGCGAGGAAGGGATTTTGCAGCGGCGCCGCGGTCGACTGCGGCAGCGCTTCCTTGCGGCGATTGATCGGCAAGAGCTCGGGGTCGAAAAAGTGCGGCGCCGCCGTGCTGGCGCGGACCAGGTTCGCCAGCCGGTAGTCCTTGTTGCCGTCGTGCCCGGGGCCGTCGTTCCAATAGGGCGCGGCCGGATTGTTGGCGAGGATCCAGGGACTGCCGGTGTCGATGCGCTTGGTCACGACGCACAGCCCGGTCACCAGCTTGTCGCTTTGCAGATCGAGATCGCCGACGATCTTCTCGATTTCCCCGCGCAGCCCGCGCACGTCGAACTTGGCGCGCAGGACGGGAATCGACCACTTTTGCCGCTTGAAGGCGAGCGGAGCGAGCTCGGTATAGAGCTTCTTCACCTGCGCGGCCGTGAAACCGAGCGCGAGCGCGCCGGCGATGATCGAGCCGGTCGAGGTGCCGCCGACGAGATGGAAACAGTCGCCGAGCCGGACCGGCCGGCCGCGATGCTGCGACAGCAAGGCCTCGATCCGCTCCAGGAAGGCGACGGTGATCGCGCCGCGCACGCCGCCGCCGTCGAGCGACAGCACCCGCTTCGGGCCGGGGCCGAACAGCTGGTAGTCGCGCGCGCAGGCGTAGTCGTCGGTCATCGCGGGACTAATGCCCGGCGGCGCCGGCGGCCTTGCGCACCGCGGTCGCGGTCGCCGGGAAATACTCGGCGAGCCAGCCGCGCAGCAGGTCCCAGACGCGGGCATTGCCCTCGGCGAACATGAAATGATCGGCGTCGCTGATCAGGTGCAGCTCGGCCGGCTGGCCGGCGCGCTTGAACAGCTCGATCGACTGCTCGGTCGGCGTCACCGAATCGTTGGCGGCGTGCAGCAGCAACAGCGGCCGCGGCGCGATTTTTCCGACCACGTCGTCGGCGCGGAAATCGAACATGCTCTGCGCGGTTTCGGCGGGGAATTGCTGGACCGAGTTGCCCGCGAGGTTTTTGCGCAGATGCGGCGGGATCGGCACGATGTCGTAACGGGAAACCATCAGCGATCGGCCGGTGCGGGCGCGGTGCTCGCGGCCCTTCGCGAGCATCGCGGTGAAGCGTTCCCATTCCTGCGGGCTCTTGTGCTGGCCGCGGAACTTGCGCTCGCCGTCGCCCCATCCGCCGTTGGAGATGACGGCGGCGAGACGCGCATCGACGCCGCCGGCATAGACGGCGACGGCGCCGCCGAAGCTCGATCCGATGGCGCCGATGCGGTCGGGGTCGACCGCGGGATGCTCGGCGAGAAAGCTCAGCGCGTTGCGGGTATCCTCGACCTGCTCCAGGCAGATGACGCGGCCGAACTCGCCTTCGCTCTCGCCGCAACCGCGCATGTCGAAGCGCAGCACCACGTAGCCGAGGTCGCAAAGCACCTTGGTCGGCTGCATCGTGTTCGAGGAGGTCTTGTTGCTGCCGAAGCCGTGCAGCACCAGGAAGGCGGCGCGCCGCTCGGAGGGCCGCAGCCCGCTCGGGACGTGCACCACGCCGGAGATCTCGAGACCGGCGGACGAAAAGGTGACGGCTTGTTCGGTCATCGGCAGGGGCTCCGTCGTGGGCTCAATCGGGGGACTTTATCCGGCGGCCGTAGGTTGGGTCGAGCCCTTGCGAGACCCAACATCTCCGACTGCCTCGCGACGTTGGGTCTCCCCCGGGTCAAGAGCCCGGGGTCGACCCAACCTACGGCCTCTCCGTTACCCGCCTTGCGGCTTGCCGAGACCGAGCTCGCTCCAGCGGGCATAGGCCTTGTCGACATCGTCCTTGCCCGGCCAGACCGTCGGCGGGAAGCGGGCGCCGCCCAATTCCGGATCGGGGTCGTAGTCGAGATTGACGGTGGCGTCGATCAGCACCCGGTTCCATTTGCCGGTGCCGAACAGGTCGGGATTGCGGTCGCGCCGGCGGGTCGAGGGGTCGAGCCCGGCGCCGAAGGTCGCCGGCATGATGACGATGTCGTTCTCGCCGGCGTTGACCCGGTGCGCGATCGCCCAGTCGACCGCGGCGTAATCGTGGATGTCGATATCGTCGTCGACCACGGTGACGTGCTTGTAGCGCACGTGGGCGGCCGACGAGCCCCACAGCGCGTTGGCGGCCTGCTTGGCCTGCCCGCGATAGCTCTGCTTCATCCGGATCAGCACGTTGATGCCGGTCTGCACCGGCGGGCACCAGACGTCGGTGATCCCCGGCACGCCGGCGCGGTCGAGCACGTTCCAGGCGGTGGCGGCGCGCATGATCGAGGAGCACACGCCGTTCTCCGAATAGCTGCCGGGCAGCGAGCCTTCGATCGTGCCGCGCAGGATCGGGTCGTTGCGATGGGTGACGGCGGTGACGCGGATGGCCGGCTTGGGCGAACGGTCGCCGGCGAGATAGCCGGTGAACTCGGCATAGGGGCCTTCCATCACGTAGCTCTCGGGATCGAGGCCGAGATAGCCCTCGATCACGATCTCCGCCGCCGCCGGCACATGGAGGTCGACGGTCTCGCATTTGACGAGCTCGACCGGTGCGCCGCGGATGGCGCCCATCACGTCGTATTCGCACATGCCCTTGGGCACCGGCGATCCGCCGGTGAAGCCGAGCGACGGCTCCCAGCCGATCGCCACCGCGATCGGCATTTCCGCACTGCCGCCGTTCTTCCAGGCAGTGAAATGGTGTCCGATGTGCTGGGCGCGCCACATCAGGATCGGGATGCGGTCGCGGCCGGCGACCATGCCGCGGTAGATGCCGACGTTCATGATTCCGGTCTCGGGATCCCTGGTGACGCAGCCGCCATAGGTGAGGAGATAGCGGCCGCCGTCGAGCCGGTTCCAATAGGGGGTGGGAAACTCAAAGAGATCAATGTCCTTACCGGTGAGGATGTTCTCCTTCACCGGGCCGGTCGCCACGATTTTCGGCGGGACGCTGCCGGTGAGGATGCTGCGGCCGATCTTCACCAATTCGCGCGGATGGGTATCCGGTGGCAGCCCCAGCATCATGGCGATGCGCCGGTAACTGTTGAGCGCGGAGCCGAAGACGCGGCGGCAGCGGCTCTCCGGCTTGTTGTAGTCCTTGATGTTGCCGAACAGCAGCGCCTTGCCGGTTCCCGGTCCCTGCGCCAGGCGCATGATGGTGCCGAGCTCGATGTTCCAGTCGACCTCGGCGGCGATCTCGTGGAGCTCGCCGTGCGCCCTGAGCGCCGCGATCCAGCCGCGCAGGTCGCCGAAGGCCGTGGGCTTGCGCTCGACCGACATATCTTCTTTCCAATCCTTCCGCCGTCATCGCCCGCGAAGGCGGGCGATCCAGTATGCTCGGAGCTGCGTAGTAGAAACAATGTGCCGGCATCGCATTGTGGTGCTTACTGGATGCCCGCTTGCGCGGGCATGACGGCGGCGTGTTTGACGTCGATCTCGGATCATCACTTGACGAATCGTTCCGCCGGCGGCGCGATCTCGGTGACGAGGTCGCGAACGAGCGGCTTGTTGGACAACGGCGCCAACGTCATCTCGCGCGCTTCGAGCCGCGCGGTGCAGGCATAGACCGTCTTGCCGTCGAGCTCCATCAGGCACTCCTTGCAGGCATTGGCATTGATGCAGGAGAAGCGGATCGCGAGCGAGGGATCGCGGTTCGCCCGGATCCAGCGCAGACCGTCGAGCACGGACTGGCCGGGCTCGAACGGGACGTCGTAGCTCTCCCACCGCCCGGCGCCGGTCGGTTCGCCGCGCCGCACCTTGAGGCGCGCGACGGTGCTCATTGCGCGGCCGCCGCGGTGGCGGCGGGCACCGCCGCGAGCGCGAGACCACCGGCGCCGAGCCGCGCCACCTGGTTCACCCGCCATTCCGGCAGCATGCCGGGGAAATCCTCGCGCTGGTGGGCGCCGCGGCTCTCGCCGCGCGCGAGCGCCGCCATGGCGACGGTGTGCGCCACCGTGAGCATGTTGCGCAGGTCGAACCATTCGAGGAAGCGCAGGTCGAAGGCGCGGTCGCCGATCGGCGCTTCGCCGAGCGCGCCGATCATCTCGCCGATCGAGTCGAGCGCGCGCTCGAGCTTCGCCGCGGTCCGGAACGGGCCGACGTCGTCCGCCATGGTGGCCTGCAGCCGTTGAACCATCGCCGCGGTGTTGAGGTCGTTGCGATCGGTGCGGCGGCCGACGAGCTCGAGCGCGGCCCGCGCCGCCTGCGGGCGGAACGCCGGCGCGCGAGCGCGCCTCGCATAGCCGGCTGCGCTCGCGCCGGCGCGGCGGCCGAACACCAGCGCCTCGGTGATGGCATTGCCGGACAGCCGGTTGGCGCCGTTGGCGCCGCCCACCGCCTCGCCGGCCGCGAACAGGCCCGGCAGCTCGGTCGCCATGCGCGCGTCGGCCTTGACCCCGCCCATGTGGTAATGGGCGATCGGCGCGACCTCGACCGGCATCCTGGTGAGGTCGATGTCGTTTCGCGCCAGCCGATCGATCACCGGGCCAAAGGCGCGGCGCAGCTCGGCCTCCGAGCAGTGCCGGAAGCTCAGATAGGCGCCGCCATGCGGCGAGCCGCGTCCGGCCTCGACCTCCTTGACGATGGCGTAGGTGGCGAGGTCGCGGGTGATGACGTAGCGCCCGTCCTCGCTGACGCCGTAGCGCGCGGCGAATTCCTCGCCCTCGCTGTTGATGAGCCGCCCGCCGAGCTTGTAGCGGAACGGATCCCACATGATCGGATCCATGCCGATGAGCCGCGGCGCGAGATGCCCGATCGGGAAGAACTGCACGAACTCCATGTCGACGAGCGGCGCGCCCGCGCGCAGCGCCAGGGCATAGCCGTCGCCGCCCATGTTGGCGGAGGCGCTGTTGCGGCGGTAGAGCCGGGTGAGCCCGCCGGTGGCGATGATCGTCGCCTTCGCCGCGATGGTGACCGGCGCGCTGGTCGGCAGATGCACGGCTGCGGCGCCGGCAACCTCGCCGTCGACGCGCACGAGATCGACGACCAGGAGGTCGCCGGCCTTGCGGATGCTCTTGGTGCGCGTCACCACGCCGCGCAGCGTCTTCGAGACGGCGGGGCCGGTGTTGAGGAAGTCGACATAGACGCAGCGCGGGCGGTCGTGGCCGGGCGCGAACGCCTGGGCGATGCGGCCGTCCTTGCGCGCCCAGCCGATGCCCCAGCCGTCGAGCTCGCCGATGCAGTCGGCGGCTTCCTCGCACAGGAGCCGCGCCAGCGGCTCGTCGCAGAGGCCGCGGCCGGCCTCGAGCGTGTCGTCGTAATGGTGGCTCCAATGGTCCGGCGTCTCCGAGCCGAGCGCGACCGCGACCGTCATCTGCGCCATCACGGTGGCGCCGCCGCGCCCGATCAGGCTGCGGTCGAGCAGGAACACGCGCACGCCCGCGCGCGCGGCCGCGATCGCCGCGTACATGCCGGCGCCGCC
>WNFB01004374.1_pt1 | contig 12576 bp, 11 predicted proteins | sample 5400501 | NCBI WGS metagenome assembly WNFB01 (sample SAMN13153341, study PRJNA577476) | soil metagenome | isolation source: 200 cm saprolite under Douglas fir tree site 2 hole 1 | place: USA:California | collected 2015-04-18 | reverse complement strand
CCCGGCACACCCCGGCGGCCCGGCAGCTCCCGGCGGCCCGGCAGCTCCCGGCGGCCCGGCAGGCCCCGGCGGCCCGGCAGGCCCCGGCGTCCCAGCGGGCGCCATCAGCGGGCCGGCGGGGCCTGGCGACCCGGGCACCCAGGTAAGGCGCCACCGCGTCCGGCTGCTGGCCATCACCGCAGCCGCCGCGCTGGTTGCCGGGGCGGGCTCCGCCTGGGCGGTGACCGCCAGCGGAGCCGCAGACCCAGTGCTGACCACCGCCCAGATCGTCGCCAGAACGGATCCCGCCGTTGTCGACGTAGTGTCCACGCTCGGCTACCAGAGTGCCACCGCGTCCGGCACCGGGATCGTGCTCACGTCGTCCGGCGAGGTGCTCACCAACAACCACGTGATCAACGGCGCGACCGCCATCAGGGTCAGGGACGTGGGTAACGGCCGCGTCTACACGGCGACGGTGGCCGGCTACGACGTGGGCCACGACATCGCGGTGCTGCGGCTGAAAGGGGCCTCTGGCCTCGCCACCGCGGCCCTGGGCGACTCGTCGCAAGTCAGGATCGGCCAGCGGGTGGTCGCCGTGGGCAACGCGGGCGGTCAGGACGGCACTCCCTCGGTCGCGACCGGCCGGGTGACCGGCCTCGGCCAGTCGATCACCGCCAGCGAGGAGCTGTCCGGCACCTCCGAGCAGCTGACTGGACTCATCCGCACCAGCGCGGGCATCCAGGCGGGAGACTCAGGCGGCCCGCTGCTCAACGCCCGCGGGCAGGTCATCGGCCTCAATACGGCGGCATCTGCCGGATCCGGCGACCAGCTCAGGTCGTCCACGGAAACCCAGGCCTTCACCGTCCCGATCAACGAGGCAAAGTCCATCGCCAGCCAGGTCGAGGCCCGCCAGTCCTCGGCCGCGGTCCACATCGGCCCCACCGCCTTCCTTGGCGTCGCGATCACCTCATCGCCGGCCGGGCCGTTCGGGCAGCCGGCCAGCACGGGAGCGCAGATGGCCGGGGTCGGCCAGGGCTCGGCCGCTGCCAGGGCCGGCCTGACGGCCGGCGACGTGATCACGTCGCTCGGCGGGCACGGCATCACCTCGTCCCCCCAGGTCCGTTCGGTGCTGAACGGATACCATCCCGGCGACAAGATCAGCATCACCTGGACGGATCAGGCGGCCAGGAGCCACCGCGCCACCGTCGTCCTCACCACCGGGCCGGCCGGCTGAGGATGGGCTTGCGGGCGCGAGGTCAGACGGCACCGGATGAGCCGGGGGAAGCCCAGAACGCCCGCAACGCCCCGGCGAGCTCGCTGGCCCGTTCGTCGGGGAAGAAGAGGCGGGCGCCGTCGATCTCGACCACCTGGGTCGCCTTGCGGGCCGGATGCCTCGCCTGGGTCCGGCTGGCGGCGGCCCGGTTGTGCGGCGAATCCTGCTGGTCGACGCACCCTCGGTGCTCGGCTGGGACCGCTGGCGGGCGCTGGAGGAACGCCACGGCCTCGGGCTGATCAAGGGCGCGCTCGGGGGCGATCGCCGAAGAAGGTGGGCTGGCACCGGAACTGGTCGAGATCTTCTCCCATGTCCTGCTGGCCACGATGAACGAGATCGCCCTCTTCGTCGCCCGCGCGAACGGGTCGGACTCTGCGACGACATCCGGAGCGGGCGCCATCGAGGAGTTCCTGGCCCGGCTCCTCGGCGACACTCAGCCACTTCGACCAGGGGAGCCCCCGGGTAACTCCGCGGCGACGACCGCGGACCAGATCGGATGACGCAGATGCCCGTGTACGCCGAAAGGTGGTGCTCTGCGTCCGGCCGGAGCCACGCAGGACGAGAACGGCTGACCATTCCCGCCTGCCAAGCTGAACGGGCGGAAGGAGAGACGATGACGGCGAGGGACATCACCGAGGACACAGTCACGGACGCGGTCGTGCAGAGCTTGTCCGCGACCAGGGATGCGCGGCTGCGGGACTGCCTGACGGTGCTCGTCCGCCACCTGCATGCCGCGGTGCGGGAACTCGAGCCCACGATCGCCGAATGGGAGACCGTGGTCGAGTTCCTCACCGCGACCGGCCAGGCGTGCACGCCGGTCCGGCAGGAGTTCGTGTTGCTGTCCGATGTACTCGGCATCTCCTCGCTGGTGCAGAACATCAATCACCGCAAGGCCGCGGGTGCTACCGAGGCCACCGTGCTCGGGCCGTTCCACATGACGGAGTCTCCGCGCCGTGAACTCGGCGACAGCATCGACGGGATCGGCCGCGGGGAAGCGTGCCTGGTCTCCGGCCGCGTGCTCGGCGTGGACGGCGCGCCGCTGGCAGGCGCCACCGTCGACGTGTGGCAGGCCGATGACAAGGGCTTCTACGACGTCCAGCAGCCAGGCACGCAGCCGCCTGGCAACGGGCGCGGGCTGTTCACCACCGGCCAGCGCGGGGAATTCCATTTCCGCACCGTGGTCCCGGCTTACTACCCGATTCCCACCGACGGCCCGGTCGGGACGCTGCTTGAGGCCACCCGGCGGCACCCGTTCCGCCCGGCCCACATTCACTTCATCGCCGAAGCCGCTGGCTATCTCCCGGTGACCACCCACATCTTCGTGGCCGGCAGCCCCTACCTGGACAGCGACGCCGTCTTCGCCGTCAAGCACAGCCTCGTGCGAGAATTCGGTCTCGTCGACGACCCGGTCGCTGCCGCACGCTATGGCCTGCCGAACCCCTACCGGCGGGCCGACATCGACCTGGTACTCGAGCCAGCGCGAGTGCACTGACCGTGCCCCCTGGTCGCGCAGTCTGGCCTACCGGGTGCCAGCGGGGGCTAGGTCGGGCGTGAACAGCCCGGCCAGAGATGCCAGTGCTGGCGGGACGATCCGGTAGTAGACCCAGGTGCCGCGCCGTTCCGACTGGATGAGCCCGGCCTCGCGCAGCACTTTCAGGTGGTGGGAGATGGTCGGCCCGGTTAGGTCGAACGCGACCGTGAGGTCGCACACGCACGCCTCCCCGCCGTCGTGCGCGCCGATCAGCGACAGCAGCCGCAGCCGGACCGGATCAGCGAGCGCCTTGAGCACTTGCGCCACCTCGGCTGCCTCGCCTTCCCCCAGGGGTGCGCGGGTCAGCGGCGCGCAGCACGCTCGCTGGTCCTGGTCCTGGCCCAGAACCGGGAGCACAACCTGATTCGACATGAATCTAATTTGACATACATCTAACCAAAGAGCAAACTGCTGTTTAGACAGACATCTAATCAACTGGAGGAGCCGTGTCCCGTGTCCAGCTCGCGCTCAGGGTCGCTGACCTTGAGGCGTCGATCGACTTCTACTCCCGGCTGTTCAGCGCCGGGCCGGCTAAGCGCCGCCCTGGCTATGCAAACTTCGCCATCGCCGAGCCGCCGCTGAAGCTGGTGCTCCTCGAAGGCGAGCAGGGGCAGGCGACGGTGATGGATCACCTCGGCGTGGAGGTGGAGTCCGCCGGGCAGGTCACCGAGGCAGCCAGCCGCCTCGCCGGGGAGGGCCTGGCCACCGAGGTCGAGGAAGACACCGCCTGCTGCTACGCGGTCCAGGACAAGGTGTGGGTGCGCGGGCCGGGCAGCGAGCCGTGGGAGGTGTACGTCGTCAAGGCAGACGCCGACGTCCTGGCCAAGGATGCTGGCAGCACGTGCTGCGCGCCGGGCGGCCAGGCTGCCGGCGCCGAAGGCAACGAGCGTGCCCCGGCCTGCTGCTGACGTTCATCATGTGTCGATGCCGCGTGGCCGCTGTCATGCTGGCCGCGCGGCAGTGGCGCCGGGGCGCTTCAGGGCCAGTCGCTTCATCCCCGGCCTCCCGCCGGCGTCGGTCCTGTCCGACCCAGTTTTCCGAGCGTCCCGTCGTTGACCCCGAGTTCCCGCGCGACCTGCGCGATCAGCTTGCCGGTCTCCCGCACCAGCCGGACCGCGCCCTCCTTGAAATCCTGGTCGAACTTCCGCCGTGTCTCCATCGCCATCTCCCTTGAGGGCGATGTCTCCACGCTACGAGGGGAACCCCATGACGGCGTCATAGCGGCGGGCGAGGGACTCCCTCACAGTGCTCATAGCACAGAACATAAGCTCCCCGGAGCCAGAAACTAAATTATTTCGCTACAGTTTCTAACCACCGTGCTGGTAAGACGCATCGCCACAGTGGGCGCGCGGTCCGGGTCTTGACACCCCAATCCGGGGCCAGGAAAATGCGCTGGGTCGCCCGCGCATGGCGGGCCGGGCAAGGGGAGGACGCGCATGAACTGGCCCAGGCGGATGGGGATGCTCACAGCCGGGACCGCGCTCACGGTCATGGCGGCGATGTCCGCCGGTGGTGCCGCGCTGGCCGCGCCATCGGGTCACCCCGTACGGACCGTGAATCCGCCGTTCCGGGTCAAGGTCATCGGCCGCTTGCCGAACGGCAAGCCAAGGCTGACCAGCACCTCGCCGACCGGGCTGTCGCCGGGCGCGATCCATTCGGTCTACTCGCTATCCGGGCTGTCTCCGTCGTCCGGCGCGGGCGCTGGCCAGATCATCGCCATCGTGGATGCCTACCATGATCCGCACGCGCTGTCCGACCTCAACGCCTTCAACGCGCGGTACGGATACGCCCAGCTTTCCGCCTGCACCTCGCTGTCCCAGTCCGGGCCGTGCTTCCGGCAAGCTGACCCGCAGGGCACGCCCAAGACGAACAGCGGATGGGTGCTGGAGGAGTCGCTCGACATCGAGTGGGCCCACGCGGAAGCCCCGGCCGCCAAGATCGTACTGGTCGAGGCGGCGAGCAACAGCGACACGAACCTGTTCAACGCGGTCTCGTACGCGAACAGCATCGGCGCCACCGAGGTCTCCATGAGCTGGGGCGGCGGGGAGTTCAGCGGCGAAACGGCCTTCGACGCTGACATGGCCCACGCCGGCACCTTCTACACGGCCTCCGCCGGGGACAGCGGGCACGGAGCGGAGTACCCGGCCGCCTCGCCGAACGTGATCGCGGTCGGCGGGACCACGCTGAACGGCTGCAGCGGGACCTCCTGTTCCGGCTTCACCAGCGAGACGACGTGGTCAGGATCCGGCGGCGGCGCCTCAGCGGTCGAGGGGATCCCCGGCTACCAGTCCAGTTACACCGGCCCGGTGTCCGGAGCCTCGACGATCGCCGGCCTGACCGGCAGTAAGCGGGGCATCCCGGACGTCTCCTTCGACGCGAACCCCAGCACTGGTGTGTCGGTCTATGACAGCACCCGGTACCAGGGGCAGTCCGGCTGGTTCACGCTGGGCGGCACCAGCGTGGGCGCCCCCAACTGGGCCGGCGTCCTCGCGGCCGGAAAAGCCGCAGGCAAGACCGCGCTCCAAGGCCATTCGGCCATCTACTCGGGTGGTTATGCCACGAACCTGCGGGACATCACCAGCGGGACCAACGGCACCTGCGGCACCGACTGCACCGCAGGTAAAGGCTACGACCTGGTGACCGGCCTCGGAAGCCCGGTGAATTACCCGTAAACGGTTCCCGGCCGCTTCGTGTCATCGAGGCGAAGCGGCCGGGACCGCCCTGTGGCCCGCGGGACGTGCGTTTACATGATTCCTCGGCCTGCGCGGCGTAGGCCTGGCCGCTGTGGGTGAGCCAGCCCATGAGCTGCACTAGTCAGCGGCGCGGCTCCCGGACGGCGGCGCGCTATCGCCGGCTGCGAAATCCGGCGGATCGCCCCGGCTCGCTAAGCCGGCGCCGGTCTCCGGATAGGCCCGGCCCCGGAGGTGGGGGACGATGATGTCGGCTGCCTCCGCGGCAGTCACGCCGGGATACAGCATCCTGATGACCCCGGCCGCGAGGACGCCGCCGATGATCTGGGCGGCGATGAAGCTGGGCGCCGAGGACGGGGCGATCCCCGCGAACGTGTCAGAGAACATCCGGCCGATGGTGATCGCCGGGTTGGCGAAGCTGGCCGAGGACGTGAAGAAGTACGCAGCGCCGATGTAGGCGCCGACAGCCGCCGGGGCCGTCCGTGACCGGCCGGTGCGGGCCAGCGCGAAAATCACCAGTATCAGCCCGAGGGTGGCGACGATCTCGGACAGGAAATGGCCCGGCGACGCGCGGTGCCCGGCCGACAGGCTCACCGCCGTCCCGGAGAACATCAGGTTGGCCACCACCGCGCCGCCCACGCATCCCGCGACCTGGGCCGGGAGGTAGGCCGCCGCGTCCCGCCACCGCAAGCCGCCGAACGCAGCATCCACGAAGGACACCACCGGGTTGAAATGCCCGCCGGACACCGGCCCGAACATCAAGATGATCGCGAACAGCCCGGCCGCGGTCGCCGCCGCGTTCTCCAGCAGCTCCAGGCCCACAGCGCCAGGAGACAACTGGACCGCGGCGATGCCCGAGCCGATCACCACCGCGGCCAGGAACGCGCTGCCCAGCAGCTCGGCAACCAGCCGCCGCCACAGCACCACATCGCTCATCACGCGGCCAGATGCCGGACACAGGCGCCAGGCAGCCCGCTCTCGTACGCGATAGCGGGACCAGGACCGCCCGCGAGAAGGATCAGCCGACGCCCGGTCAGCTCCGCGAACGTGACTCTTCCAGCGCGCGCGCGACGAGAACCCGGGCCAGATGCTCGCGGTAGCCGCGGCCGGCGTTGATGTCATCGGGCGGGCTCGAGTCCTCAGCGGCATGGGCAGCGGCGTCTCGCGGCCCGGCGCCCGACGCCAGGGCTTGCTCGACCGCGGTTGCCCGCAGCGGTGTCTGCCCCATATTCACCAGTGCCACGCTGCCGCCCTGCACAGCGACGCCGACGATCGCCCAGTCGATGGCGCGCTTGGTGAACTTCTGGAACGACCAGCCGACCGCCAGCGGCTTGGGGATGCGGATGGCCGTCAGTAGCTCACCGGGCTGCAGGGAGGTCTCGAACAGGCCGCGGAAGAACGCCCCGGCCCCGATCTCGCGGCTGCCGGACGGCCCGCGGGCGACCAGCGTCGCACCCAGTGCGAGGATCACCGCGGGCAGGTCGGCCGCGGGGTCGGCGTGCACCAGTGAGCCGCCGATCGTACCGCGGTGGCGGACCTGAGGGTCGCCGACCTGCCCGGCGGCATGGGCGAGCAACGGCACTTCGCTGGCGAGCAGACCGGACCTTGCCATGTCGTCATGGCTGGTGAGTGCACCCACCTCAATGTGGCTGCCATCGTCCCGGATGTAGCGGAGCTCGCCGAGCCTGCCGATGTCCACCAGGATCCCGGGCAGGGCCAGGCGCAGCTTCATGAGCGGGAGCAGCGAATGCCCGCCGGCCAGGAACTTCGCGTCCTCGCCGCTCCGGGCGGCCAGCTCCAGGGCCTCATCAACTGACGATGCCCGCTGGTAGGTGAAGGGTGCGGGGATCAACCAAGCCACCTCTCGCTCGCCGCCAGGCCGGCCGCCGCGGCGGCGGGGGCCGTGTCGCGCCCTGCCGGGCTCACCGCCCGGCTTGCCGGGCTCACCGGCCCGCCGCAGGGGTCGCCGTCGTGTCGTCGCGGGCCGCGGCCAGCACCGCCCTGACGATGTTGTGATACCCGGTGCACCGGCACAGGTTGCCCTCCAGGGCTGACCTGACCTCTTCCTCCGTGGGAGAGGCGTTCTCGGCCAGCAGCGAGACGGTCGCCATCACCATGCCCGGGGTGCAGAACCCGCACTGCAGCGCGTGTTCGGCGCGGAACGCGCGCTGCACCGGGTGCATCTCATCCGGGCCGCTGGCCAGTCCCTCCACCGTCGTCACCTCGCGCTCGTCCGCCTGGGCGGCGAGCACGGTGCACGACTTCACCGACTGCCCGTCCAGCAGGACCGTGCAGGCCCCGCAGGAACTGGTATCGCAGCCGATGTTCGTCGCGGTGAGGTCGGCCTGCTCGCGCAGGAAGTGCACGAGCAGGGTGCGATCCTCCACCTCGGCCGCGACCTGGCTGCCGTTGACGGTCACGGTGACCTTCACTGGCTCCCCCTCGCCTCGCTGATCGCGGCCCAGACCCTGGCAGGTGTGGCCGGCATGTCGATGTGGCTGACGCCGAGATGGCTGACCGCGTCGATGACGGCGTTCAGCGCGGCCGGGGCGGCGCCGATCGTCCCGGCCTCGCCGATCCCCTTGGCCCCCAGCGGATTGACGTGCGTCGGGGTCTCGCTGCGGAGGAGCTCGAAGCTCGGCAGCTCCGCGGCCGTGATGGCGGCGTAATCCACCAGCGTGCTGGTGAGCGGATTGCCGTCGGCGTCGTACAGCATCTCCTCCAGCAGCGCCTGCGCCACCCCCTGGGCGATGCCCCCGTGCCGCTGCCCCTCAGCCAGCACTGGGCTGACCACGGTACCGGCGTCATCGACGGTCACGTGCCGCAGCAGAGCGGCCTTGCCGGTCTCGGTATCCACCTCCACGAGCGCGAGATGGGTGCCGAACGGGAAAGTTGGCTGCCCTTCGGTGTAATTGACAGCTGCCGCCAGGCCATCGTCGCCGGCGTGGCCCGCGATCTCGGCCCAGGTCCGGCTGGCTGCCGGGTCGCCGCGCACCTGCCAGACCCCGCGCTCGGTGTCCAGCTCAAGGTCGGCCTCGCTGGCTTCGAGCATGTCCGCCGCTACCCGGCGGGCCTGCTCCTTGACCTCGACAGCAGCCTTGTGCACGGCGACCCCGCCCAGCTGCAGCGACCGCGACGCATACGTGCCGACCCCCATCGGGATGAGGTCGGTGTCGCCGTGGATCACCGTGACCTTCGCCATCTCGATGCCCAGCTCGGCCTCGACGAGCATGGCCCAGGTGGTGTGGTGACCCTGGCCGTGCGCCGAACTGCCGGTGTAGACCGTGGCCGTGCCGTCGCCGTCCACGACGAGCCGGGCGGTCTCCCCGCCCTCCGCGTCCGCGGCGGTGATCTCCACGTAGCTCGCCAGCCCGATGCCCAGCTGCAGCACGTCGCCCCGTTCTCGCCGGCGCGCCTGCTCCGCCCGCAGCTCTTGGTACCCTGCGCCGACCAGCACCTTGTCCAGTGCCTCGGCATATGCCCCGGTGTCATAGACGGGCCCGCAAGGGGAGCTGTACGGGAACTTGTCGGGCGGCACCAGGTTGATCCGGCGGACCTCTGCCGGGTCCCTGCCGATCTCGGCGGCGAACAGGTCGACGGCCCGCTCGATCGCGGCCGTCGCCTCTGGCCGCCCGGCCCCACGGTACGCGAAGGTCGGAGTCGTGTTGGTCACAACCACGCTGGAGGCGGCCTCGACGCGGGGGATGTCGTACGGGCCAGCCGCCATCAGGCGGGTGAGGAAGGGAAGGAAGCCGCCCATCCGCGGGTAGGCACCCGCGTCCTGCACGATCTCGAGCCGGTAGGCCAGGATGCGCCCGTCCCTGGCTCCGCCAATCTTGATGACCTGCCGCTGGGCTCGCCCGTGCGTCATGGCGACCAGGTTCTCGCTGCGCGTCTCCGTCCAGCTCAGCGGGCGGCCGACGTGCTTGGCCGCCCACGCGACCACGAGTGCGTCCCGGTCGATTCCGACCTTGGCGCCGAATCCGCCGCCCACATCAGGGGCGACCACCCGGATGGCGCCGGGATCAAGCCCGAGCACGCCGGCCAGCACGAACCGGGAGATCTGCGCGTTCTGAGTGCTCACCCAGACGGTCAGCTTGCCGTCGGCCCACTCGGCAGCGGCGGCGCGCCCTTCCAGCGGGACCGGTGCGAGCCGCTGGTTCACGATGGTCCGCTGCAACACGACGTCGCAGCCATCGAAGGTCGTGCCGTCGGCTGGCGTGCCACCAGTGACGGCGACGTTTGACCCGGCCGCGGGGAACAGCAGCGTCCCGCCAGCCAGCGCCGCGTCGGCGCCCACGACCGCCGGCAGCGGCTCGTAGTCCACGCTGACCAGCTCGGCGGTGTCCTCGCCCTGGTAGCGGTCATCGGTGATCACGATTGCCACCGGCTCGCCGACGTAGCGCACCCGGTCAACGGCAAGGAGCGGCTCCGCCCATGGACCGCCAAGCGGCAGCGGGGCGGCCTCATTGCCGCCGCCCCCGTCGTCGGGCGGTGGCGGCGGCAGGTCGTTCAGGTCCGCCGCGGTCAGCACGGCGATCACGCCGGGCGCCTCCTGCGCCGCCGAGACGTCGATGCCGGTGATGAGCGCGTGCGCGATCGGGCTGCGTACGAACGTGACCCGCGCCGCCTCCGCCAGTTCCGGCATACGCAGGTCATCGACGTATGTGCCGCCGAGCGTCAGCAGCCGCGGGTCCTCGGTCCGCATTACCCGGGTACCCAGGATGCTCATGTGGCTTCCCCGCCTTCCGATGCGTGACCTCCCGCGACGTGCCGCCCGCGGCCGCGCGGCCGCGGGCGCGCAGGCCCGCGCGGTGCGCCTAGTATTACGGCGCCGTCAGGCGATGGCAACAGCCGCCGCGCCGGCGCCATCGTGACCCGGCCCGGCCGGCCGAAGGGATGAGTCATGATCGAGCCCTACCAAGCCCTGGGCCTCGTACCCACCATGCGCGGCATCCGCCACCGGCGTGAGATCGAGACCAACCTTGAGCACCTATCGCACCTCATCAAGGCCGCCTCGTGGCTGTCCAGCCTGGACTTGCCGGTGCGGCTCATCGCGATCCCGGAGGGCGCGCTGCAGGGTTTCAACGACGAGGTCCTGGATCTCGATCACGAGGAATTTGCGCGGGAGTGCGCGATCGACATCCCGGGCCCCGAGACGGATTATCTCGGCGCGCTAGCCCGGCAATGGAACGCTTTCTTGATGGCCCAGGCGAAGGCCCGTCATCCCGAGTTCCCCGGGCGTTTCTTTAACGTTGGCTTCGTCCTCAGCCCGGCGGGCGAGGTAATTCTCCGGCATTATAAGGTGGTGCCGCTGCTCCCCGTCGAGCATTCAATGACGCCACATAACGTCTGGGACAAGTGGATCGAGCTATACGGCCGCAACCTGGATGCATTTTACCCGGTTGCCGACACGGAAATCGGCCGGCTCGGGTTCCTGATGGCCAACGAGGGATCGTATCCGGAAAACGCACGGGGCCTGGCAATGAACGGCGCTGAGGTTGTCTACCGGGGTCCATATCCGCACCCGCACGTCGGCAACGGCCTGTTCGAGATCCAGAATCGCGCGCGTGCTCTCGACAACAACCTGTACCTGATCGCGTGCAATGTGGGTACCTACTACCTGCACTCCGATTCCACTGTCGCGATCGATACTTTCGGTGGCGGATCGGCCGTGATCGACTACCGCGGGCAAATCATCGGGCGACACGACTACAGCGGCGGATCCTCCTGGGTCGCCGGAACTGTGGACGTCCAGGCGCTACGCCAGTTCCGGGCGAATGCCCAATGGGACAACTGGATCAAGGACCTCACCACCGAGCAGTACCAGCTTATTTACGAAGCGCCGGTATATCCGAAGAATATCTATCTCGACCATGCTCCGTACGGGCACGATGAGTATCGCCGTGAAGTGACGGCCAAGCAAATTCGGCTCATGCACGAGCGGGATATCTGGGTGCCGCCGGACAGCTGAGCCACCCGGCTGCCTGCGGCTCAGCCGCGCTGAGCTGGCGGCGAAGCCAGCAGCGCATGCCGGACGATCTCCAGCGGATGCCGGGCAGCACGCCCGGTCCCGTGCGCTATCTGCTGCCGGCAGGAAACACCGGTCGCCGCGATGATCGTGTCCTGCGGCTCGGCCCGGATGGCAGGAAAGAGCCGGAGCTCGCCGATGCTCATGGACAGTTCGTAGTGCTCAGATATCGGGCTGCTCAGGTGGTCAGCCGTCGAGCCGGACCGCGAGGGCACGACCTGATACCACCCGCAGCGCCGGGATCCGTGACTCGGGCGGGCGCCGCCTGGATGCTCGTGCTGTTTCGCACTGGTCGGGGAATGGGAATTTAGTGCCGTCCGCGTGACAACTTGGCAGAACACGCGGGGATCAGCGGCTGTACGCTTGCTGCTACCTCTGCGGTGGCGGAGGATGGGGGTGGCTGAATCAGGAACAGCGGCACCGGGCGCCAGCCCGGCTGAAGCTCCTGAGCAGGCAGCCACGGGGGGGTCGCGTGACTGTTCAGATGAGGCTGCTCGCGGTAGCGGCAGCGGCAGCCATGGCGCTGCCGGTCACGGTTGCGGCGGGCCCGGCCCAGGCGCAGTCCCTGTGCGGCGCGATGGTGGCCACCGCGCCGCCACAGCATGTGCTGATCGTGATGCTGGAAAACAGGAGATACAACCAGGTGATCGGCAACAGCGCGGCTCCGTTCGAGAACTCGCTGGCCAGTTCCTGCGGCCTGGCCACGTCCATGTGGGGGGCAACACACAAGAGCGCCGCGAACTACCTGGCCATGAGCGCCGGTGAGTTCCCGGCCACGTCGGTGAAGGGCTGCAACTACTTGGCCTGCGCCGACGGCAGCACGAGTATCTATCAGCAGCTGGACACGGCCGGCCTGAGCTGGAAGGCATACGAGGAATCCATGCCGTCGGCGTGTGACAAGTCCAGTGCCGCACCGTACAAGATTGGCCACAACCCGCCGGTCTTCTACACCCAGATCAGCAGCGCCGAATGCCAGGCCAAGGACGTGGGAGTCGCTGATCTGACCGCGCCAAGCGGCGCGTTCTGGAACGACCTGCAGGCCGGCACGCTGCCCGCGCTGTCCTGGATCACG
>WNFB01004500.1_pt1 | contig 12580 bp, 9 predicted proteins | sample 5400501 | NCBI WGS metagenome assembly WNFB01 (sample SAMN13153341, study PRJNA577476) | soil metagenome | isolation source: 200 cm saprolite under Douglas fir tree site 2 hole 1 | place: USA:California | collected 2015-04-18 | reverse complement strand
ACCCATGAGAGTTCCTTCCCCGCCCCTACGCGAGTGGATGGGTGCGCATCCATCACACAAGCCAGCCTTCACAAAACCTACCCCCGAGAGGATCCTCGCGGTCGCCTTGCCCTCGTCATGCCTCTCTTTATCGTATATTCTACCTCCACAGGTCTTCATTAGAATATCTGCTCCTGAAACAAATGGTGGTAAATGAGCACATTTACCGCGGTTGCCTCACAACTTCACCGGCCAACTGTTAGAAAAACAGAAGGAGCATTGCATGGCTGACAGTTTCGGTATCCCCCAACTTATGGACTACCTGACCCAAATGGGCTTGCGCGTCGCCAATGTAGATCAAAAGCAGGAGATTATCGAACTCGTCTTTCATGGAAACAATGGACAGTGGCGGATGATTATCAATATTCAACAAAGTGACGAGGTACGGAAGTTGATGTTGATCGTTCCACATATCAGTTCAGTAACTGCCAAGAAACGCCTGGAATGTCTCGAAGCTTTGCTGGCAGTCAACTACCATATCGCTATGGGGAAATTCGGCCTTGACCTGGATGATGGCGAAGTACGTTTGGAGGAGGCAGTGCCCCTTGCCAACGCAAGTATCACATTGGAGCAGTTTGAGCTTGTCTTCAGAGCAATGATGCAGACAGTGGCAATGTATCAAAGCCTGATCCCGCGTATCATCTATGGCAGTCTTACCACTCAACAGGCCTTAGAAGCGTGCGAACAGGATTTTTTTCAAGAGATTGAGGGCATGCAGGAGGCACCAGACGATTCTGGAGAGAGCAAAGTAATGGATGCGCTAACGGAATCTGAATGCTTTCCAGCACTAGATGTACACGATGTATTAGCAGAAGTTAATCGGATGTTCGAGGAGCGAAAAGAATAGGACAAGCCAACGCTATTACTTGTTCTTACAAGATCTTTTTACTTTCTGAATGATGCCCATTTTGCTGCGCCCGTGTATGAAGACTTCGCTCATGTGACTCTTCCCGGTTCACATCAGTTCCTTCTCCTGGCAGTGACTCCTCAGCATTATCCGCATGAGTGGAATCCAGCTTGACCCAAGTGCTCAGGGGATCTAGATGATCTTCCTTCCTTTGGCGGAAATACCGCCTGTTCAGTTCTACGACGGCCCAACCGAGGATGAGAGCGGCTACAACAAACCCGATATATTCCACTAACCTTGGATCCATCGATACAAGTACCTTTCAAATATGCGCGAATAGCCTTTGCCCTCTCCATTCTAGCGATAGAAGGAAAAGGCGTCAAGATATGCCAGGAAATGAGAAAAATGGTGCGAGCGAACTCCCCCAACACAGCGGTCGGGAGGGGGAGAGGGGATTGCACCCGACCGCCAGAAAGAGGTTGATTAAGAGGAAATAGAGAGGACTGAGAGAGCATATCTGGTTTTGAACTTTTGTTCTAACAAGACACATATTACCATGGATCGACGCAATTGTCAAGAGGTTTATAGAACATATTTTCTATTCTTCAATAGAAAAGGTGCTCTCTTGCGTGGTAGAATTTGTATCGAACAATGCTAAGTATTATTGAAAGTGAAGGAACGACAGACCATGGCTGATGTTCAACCATTACGAGGGATACGCTATAATGGTGAGGCAGTAGGCAACCTAGCACAGGTTGTGACCCCGCCCTATGATGTGATTTCAGCGGAGGCGCAGGTAAGATATTACGCCCGTAACCCCCATAATATTATTCGTCTCGAACTAGGGCCGGATGAGCCAGGAGATACAACACTGAATAATCGTTACACTCGAGCGGCATCGATATATGCAGAGTGGCGTGCGAGTTCTATATTGCGACAAGACCTTTCTCCTTGCTACTACCTGTACCAGCAGATTTTTACTCACAGAGGGCAAACCTATACGCGTACCAGTTTACTGGCCCGCGTGCGCCTGGAGCCGTGGAGTGCTCGAGTTGTGCTGCCTCATGAGCATACAATGGCCAAACCAAAAGACGATCGACTGAAGCTGTTACGGGCATGTGCTACGAACCTGAGTCCCATTATGAGCCTTTATAATGATCCTCAAGGCCGGATGCGCAGGCTGCTCAGTTCCTACGCGGCAAACGCAGAGGTGCAGATTGTCGATGAAGTGGATGAAGAACATCGCCTGCAATCTATCATTGACGAGAAGCAGATTACGCTTCTCCAAAACTTCTTTACTGAGCGTCAACTCTATATCGCAGATGGCCACCATCGTTACGAAACAGCACTGAACTACCGCGAAGAAGTACGTGAGATGCATCGACATCTTGCAGCTGATGACGCAGCTAATTTCGTGCTGATGGCCCTCATCGACGTGGATGATCCAGGATTACTGGTGTTACCAACGCATCGCCTACTATTTGGCTTGAGCCAGGATGCGCACAATCTGTTAACAAACCAGCAACTTGCACAGTATTTCACAATACACGAATCGGTACCGACAAGAGATTCGCCAGAGACGCTTCTAGAACGGCTGGCGCAAGTGGGGGCAACAGCATCATCATTTGTTATCAGCACGGCTGAGCAGACCTGGCTATTGACTTTGAATGATGCGGGCAAGGCACGTATGAAGGAGAGTGGACATTCAAGCGCCTGGAATGAGCTGGATGTTGCGGTGGCACACACATTGGTATTAGAGGCATTACTTGGACTGAGAGAAGAAGATATGACTGCAGGAAAGCACATCCTGTATACTCGTGACGCACAACAGGCGCTAGAAGCGGTACGAAAGGGTGAGGCACAGGTAGCACTCTTACTGAATGCCACACGAGTAAGGCAGATCTGTGATGTAGCTGAGGCAGATGATCGGATGCCACAGAAGTCCACCTACTTTTACCCAAAGCTGATTACGGGATTGGCCATGAATCCACTTTGGTAATTGGATACCTGGTGCAAGGCATAAATATGCGGGGTGGCGGCGCTGGCCGCCACCCCGCATATTTATGCCTTGCACTCTAAAAGAAGAAATCGTCATCCTTGGAAAAAAGATCAAGTGGCATGGAGCCAAATGATCCACCTTCCAAAGCCTCGGCCATCATGCGGAGCAGACCATTTCCGAGTGAACGATGCATAAAAGCCCGTAGGAAAGGCTGTTCCTGGGGAGTCAAGCCGGAAGCGGGGTGGAGGGCAGCAGCAACAGCACTCACCATTAGAGCATCATCTGTACGTCCCACAAACTCGAAGAGTGCTCCCTGGCGGCGTAGACGAGCCTCATACAATAGGCGCCACTTATCATCGACAACTTTCTCAAGCACCTCGTTCACAATCATTTCCTGATTAGCCTTCTGCACTCCTTTACGCTTACGACTCCGCGAGGAATTAACAGGGGTAAAAGCACCAATATAGGAGTTGACATGTGGCTGAATACTTGCGAAAGGTTCGAACGTCCAGGACTCAAATTCGCGCAATTGTAGCAACTCATCACCACGTTGAGCTAACTTAGCAAGAGTAGGAGTAAAACTTAGAGGCTCCAGCATGATCGTGGCAGCCGGGGTATTCTTTTTTGACGATTCATCACCTTCGATCAAAGGGCGCCAAATAGCATAGGCAACAGGCAATTTATGCCGCGTGCGTTTATTCATAGCACGAGCATCAGCAATCAAAGCGCGACAATAGTCCAGCGAAACTTGAAAGCTACCAAATCCTTGCTCCTCCATGCTCTCCACCAACTCAATCCAACGATCGACCTCCATCTCGTCGGTTCCATAGCAGTCCTTGATGCCCCAGGTATCCTGGTAAAGTACATTAACGCCCTTAAGCAATCCATCGATACGCCGCCATGAAAGCATTACCATTTGAGCGCCCGACCCATCGACAAAACTAACACGAGCTTCGTAGAGAGGCTCTTGTTGGTGAGGAGTTTGTTCCATTGCTGCATCTTCTATGCCAGGAACAGAAAACATTGTCAGACGTCCTAAAGCGGTGCGAGCATGTTGTTTTAATTGGCGACTTGAACTATTGGCAAGAAGATAATTCAAAGCTGGTATTGTCTGATACGCGGCAACAGATCCTAATTGTTCAAGGGCATCTATCGCAGCCGTCACGACCTTACTGGACTGATTTTCAAGCAAGGGAATGAGAAGCCTGGTAGCACGTGGATCCTGGCTACTTCCCAGCCAGCCAATGAAGCCCAGCCTGCGTTCCATTGGCATAGTGAGCACATCTTCAAGCACCGACTCCACGCCCAGTTCGCTTTGGCCCACGAGTTCGAGCAGGCGCATCTGCATCTGGAGCATTGCTGCTTCGGGATCGTTCAGGTATTCAATGATCCCTTCATCTGACATTTCTGATCCAAGCTCTTTTAGCACGGGGGCTATTGTAAGTTTTGCAAGGTCACCAACGGTTGGGTCAGCTACAAAGTCTTCCAATTCTTCCAAATCAAAGTCAGTAGCCAGTTCAGAAAGTATTAACACGGCCGCCGAATGCGCTGTAACGTCATTGGTTCGCAAAAGGTGCAGCACCTTATCTCGTGCTCCATCCGTCCATTCTTCATCAAGGCGGTCAATATAATGGGAAAGTGTATCAGAATCGATATCTGTACGGCGGCTCATGGCCAGCAGAATGCTATCAATACTATCTTGTGGAGGTCCTTTGCGTCCTCGTGGCATACAGTGTTCTCCTTGTATATTTAGGAGTACGGACATGCAATGTAATTGACGTCCAACCCAAGGCATTGTACCACGAGGAGGCGTGTAAGTCTACGAAGAAGGGAAGCGTTCCATGATCAGAAAGCGTCTTGCTTCTTCGAGACCAGACGCTTTCTGATTTTGGGCTACTGTTGGAACTTACCAATTACTGTGATTCTGCGATAAAACTAGTTACCGGTGTAGCCAATGATATCGCTGCCGCCCTGAGTACCAGCAGCATTCCAGTACAAGGGACGCTCGGCCACAAAGACCGCCCTATTGGTCGTCTGCACGGTCATCGACACCTGGTAACCTGCTGTGCCATCATTGGTGTGATACATGTGCTGCACCTCTGCATCCGTAACATTGGCCGTGCCTCGACCATGTGCCGGTACCGTCAGTGAGAACTGGTAGACCGTGCCTTTGGCATTAATCAGCGTCGCCCACACCGTCTCCGCGGTGTTGGTGGGGTTCTGCACTGTCAACCACTCGTCGAAGCCCACGGCGCTGTAGCCCTCTGAAAAACTGTACGAGGTGGACGAGGCTGCTCCCGACTGTCCTGTGACATCCGTGCCGCCTATCGAGTTCACCGTGCGGTTGAGCCCCCGGTCGAAGTGATCGAAGTGGTAAAGCATCTCGCGTTCGGCCACGATAGAGGCGCCCCTACTGGTCTTGATCTCCGCTGAGACACTTTGCGAGAGGGCACACGGCGTCGTGGAGCAGGTCCCGGTTTGGTGGTTGGTGGTATTATTGACGTCCACATTCACCAGGTCATGAGCATTGATCGCGTACGTATTGGTGAGGGTCGAACCGTTGTCGTACTCCAGAACCACCGTGGCACTGGCACTGCTGGTGCCGAAGTGGGCCAGCTGCAGGTTCTCCTGGAAACCACCACCGGTGTAGCCTTCGGCAAAGCGCCAATCATTGGCCGGAGCCGGCGCTCCGATCACTGAGGCCGCTCCCGAGACGTGCTGGGCGTTGCCCAGCGAGATGTTATTGAAGTACGTCGGCCGTTCCACCACAACCCTGGCCGAAGAGTGCACCCAGGTAGCCACCTGTTCGTTGAAGCCTTTGGGAATGATCGTGCCGCGCGTGCCCGGCTGAACCATTAGCGTATCGGTGCCCAGCGTCGTGCTGCCCCGGTAGTAGGTCGCGGTGATATTAGCTGCGCTGCCACCCGGCGGATTGAGAATGGTGATGTAGGAGTTATAACCCGGCGCGCTGGAGACATCGGCAAAGTAGTAGTCGGTGTTTGTGTGGGTGGCCCCCAGCACTTCAGTCCCACTGCTGATACCCTTGAAGTTGGTGAAGTAGATGGGTCGTTCAGCCACCACACCCTTACAGGTGGTGGCATTGGTGACCGTCACGATGGTGGAGACCGCCTTGTAGGCGGCAGAACCGGACGGGGTGCCCAGGTCGTTGTTGACTCCCTCGGTCCAGCGTGTGCCAGCCGCAACCGTGAGCGTCTTGTTGACCGGGGCGCCAGTGCCGAGCAGGTACTCGAGGTTGACATTGCAGGCGTTGACCGGGTCAGGGTTCTGAATGGTCAAATACTCGGTGAAATTCTGGCCGACCTTGCCCTCAGCGAAGTACCAGGTCGTATTGACCGGTCCAGGAGTCGCTTTCGGGGTTGGCGTGCCTGTCGTTGTTGGCGTAGGAGTTTTAGTAGGTGTCTTGGTAGCAGTTACCGTAGAAGTTTTGGTAGGTGTCGCGAGTGGAATTACTGCACCAATAGCACGCGCTCCTTTACCTGGGTCCAGAAGTGTCCATGCCAGCACCAGGCTACCAACTATAGCTGCCAGTGCTAGCCCTAAACGCGCGATCATCCACATATTTTTACGTGATGATCGTGACATTCCCCTGAAGTTGTTTGCTTTCATAAAAATACTTTCAACTCCGTTGTACTAAGCTTTTCAATCAGTATGGTTGACCGTAAAAAGTATCTCCAAGGATGGTCGAGATGCTAAGTAGAGGCAAGTTCCGTAAGTACTAGAAACCGCAGTCTAAAAAGCTCTCTTAGCTGGTTGTTCCCTTTCTGTTGTATGGAACGTAAGAAATTGATGGGAATAACTATGCTGCCGATTTGCTAGACATTCTTCCTAGGCTTCTGCTACAATCTCCTCATGAGCATACAGGAAAAACGTCCCAGGCGTGCAAATGCAAAACGCCAACCCGACTCGAATTATCACCTTGATCCTACTGTTGTGCAGTCCGGTATGAAGCAGCAATGGTCCGATGAAGCTGGCTTGCCACTGTTACCCGATGAACAGCCCATTAGTACTGTACGTGACAGTCTGTATGACCTGATACCCCTCGGCCCTCGCGAAGAGAAGTTAATCGGAACTGCTCCTTTCCTGCGCCTGCAAAAAATCAAGCAGCTTGGTTTTGTTTATCGTGTCTGGCCTGGGGCGACCCATACACGTTACGAACATAGTCTCGGTTGCTATTATCTTGCAGTACGCGCATTGCGCTCACTGCTTCAGCGAGGAGAAGATGGCGGTCTTTTTGGCGTCTCCATTAGTAGTGTTCAGACGCTTATCGTGGCATCATTACTCCATGATATCGGGCATTACCCTTTCTCACACACGATTGAGGAACTTGGCTATCCAATCGTCTTGCATGAAAAGGTTGGGCGTTCGATCATCGAGAATAGTGAGATAGCCAGCATCCTGGAGCGGGATTATCACCTCTCACCTGAACGCGTGGCGGATTTTATCGATCCCCCCAAAACAAGAGCCTTACCCACCGATGACGAACTGCTCAGTTGCTTATTAAGTGGCGCTCTCGATGTGGATAAGCTGGATTACCTACCGCGTGATGCACGTGCGTGTAATGTTCCTTACGGCGGTGTGGATGTTGCGCGTCTACAGGGTGCCTTGCGCATTCACCCTAATGTCAATGGGCAGCGGCGTATCGTAGTGACACATAAGGGAATCAGTCCTTTGCATTCGCTACTCCATGCTCGTCAGGAGATGTTCGACAACATATACTGGCATCACACAAGTCGAGCGCTGCAAATGATGCTGATGCGTGCTGTCCAGGAAGCCCTCTTAAATAATGCTTTGCAGACCGAGCAACTGGTAGGTCTGGACGATGCCGCTTTGCTCTCATTGTTGCAACAACAGCATATGCCTTCCAGTTCCCGCGCCCTGGCGGAAGATTTGGAGATGCGTCGTCCGTATAAAGGCGTCATAGAAATCAGCCGCATGGCAGGCCGCCTCTATAACCGCCTGGATGCCCTTTTCTGGGACGCTCAACGCCGCCGCCACATCGAGCAACTGCTATCTGACGAACTGGCAGATGCCCTGGAGATGGAGATAGCTGATTACGAAGTACTATTTGATATCCCCCGTCCTGAGAAATGGGAGATGGATGTCTGGGTAACCTTTGCCAATCCCCCCGTAGGCATGGGCTCACTTGTGACATGGGTAGAGGCCACCGGCTTACAACCGGATGATTTAGCGCGCTATGAGCAACACCAGCGCCGTATTCGCGTCGTGGTGCCCGAACGACTGCGCACTCCTTTGCTAGCAAGGCGTGATGATTTGCTCCTGCCGGCTTTGGAGAAGTTAGTGGGGATGTGATGAACGATCTACTTTTTTTTCTTCTTATATTGATACATCATCCGCATCGCCTTCTCATGAATCCTGCGTGCGGGCGGATACTCATCATCGATCTGCAGAGCATCTTCAGCAACACTCACTGCCTTGCGGTAGAGCTGCTGCCTGTATAGATTATCAGCCTTAATCATCAAGTAGCGTACGTTGGTCGGGTCGAACTCCAACATACGATCGATTGCCTCACCGGCCTCTTCAAATCGCCCTAAGCCCCGTAGGGCGCACATATGACTATCCCAGGCAAATGGGCTATCGGGGGTGAGAAGTACCAACTTCTGCGTAATCTCTAGCAAACGATCAAACTGTCCAAGAGTGCGCAGCGCGTGTGCCATTAAGTTTAGTGAGGAAATGTCGTCCGGCGCGATATCCAGGGCGTGACTCATCGTTCCAATGACTTCTTCCAGCCGTGAATATCTGCGCAGGATTTCGCCCTTTACCTGCAGAGACAGCAAAAAATCGGGATCATGAGCCAGGCTCTGATTAACCGCCTCTAACGCCTCGTATGGCCGTCCCAGGCTCATCAAGGCAAGCGCTTTGTTGCTCCAGACGCGAGCATCAGTAGGGTCGAGTTCGAGCGCGCGTTCTGCATAACGTAAAGCTTCTGGAAAATGTTCTTGCAACAGTTGCTGCCCGCTGCGATTAAACCATGCCAATGCCAGGTTAGTGTCGAGAAGTAGAGCCTGGTCGTTAGCAATAGTAGCTTCGGAGATACGTTCGAGCTTTTGCAGAGCCCTCGCTTTACAGGCCAGGGCCAGTGCTGATCCTGGGTCAACCTGGACGGCGAATTGCGCCGTCTCATACATCTTTTCGTATTCACCCAGCCTATCCAGGGCTAATGCAAGTCCAATCAGAGCATCTTCATCTTCTCGATCATATTCAAGTAGATGGTTAAATTCTGTACGAGCCTCATTCCACCGTGTGGCCTGCAGGTGTTCGTGAGCTTCTTGCCGGAGTTTTTCAAGATCATCCGCTGTTTTTGACCTTGCGCTACTATCCACCATACTTCTTCCCTGCTTACCGCCCTTTTCCCGCTCTGCTTTCTCATCCAAAAGAATTGACCTCCTGCTCCTATATCCTATGTTGTATTATCGCATCATTCCTTAGCAGTCGCAATAGGATCATGCAGGAACACGAGCTTTTTCTGGACCCGACTGCCTGGCCATGGCTGTACGCCGGCTTGCCAGTAGTACACCACCGAAGAACACTATCCAGCCGAACGCCATAATCAGCCAGAAGCTGCTCTCCAAACCAAAAAAACTGGCCAGGCTTCCAGCAGCAGCATTTAGCAAATCGCCCAGCAGGATCAGAATGTTAGCCCACAACAGATTACTTGTCTGGATGCCTGCCACGCTTGACTGGCGGTGCACCAGTTTCCACCCCGAATACACTGCCACGCCGACCACGGCCAACACTCCCAGCGTATTCAAAGTAATAATGGTCGCAAGCCATACTCCAGGCTTCAGAATGCCTGTGCCTGGTGTACCGGCAACATGGCTGAGTTTAGACATAGTAATTGTGGCTGTGGAGATGAGTACTATCGCCAGTACGCTCAGCACACTCAAGACAATGAGGCAAATACGTGTGACACGTGGACTCGTCACCAGTGCGATACTGCCAAGGCCCAACCAGGCAGGCACAAGCGAGGCTCCTAAAATATAATAGAGTCGAAAGAGCGCTATGCCTGCGTCACTCGTAGGCTGTACGATAACCATTAATACGTAAGCCAGGGTCGCAAGAAAAGCCATAATCAGCGCGATAGACCAGTAGAGTTGAGAGGCACGGCGCCGTCGTATATACTGGCGCAGGACTGCCCCTGCAAAGAGACCTGTCACCACGACGTTCACTATGGAGAAGAGCATCAAAATAGAATTGTTCGTCATGGCTCCATCCCACCATATGTACCTGGATATACTGAATGTGTGTGAAAGCAGAACAAACCCTGAAAAAAAGCATACTCTGCATTGGCACATTCGTCAAGCATGAAATTTAAGCAAATTACCATGACTTTGCTGCGGCTGTTAAAATTTTGTATGAGCATTTCTTTCAAAGATGCGGTATGGTACGATATTTTCGTTCTTTACCTCTCCAGTATAATTAGGAGTAAGAGGAGTACAATTCTTATCCTCTATCGACCAGCAAAATAAGGAGCCCAAAAAAATTACTGCGCAAAATGAGCGCTAGTTGAACCATATTTTCTCGCGGGTATCCTATTCCTGCGCTTATGCTATGATCAACTAGATAGGAAACTAACTTAATGGCCCAAAAACTCAGCAATGAAAAGCAGGAAAAAGAGCTGGCGCGCGCACAGCGGCAAGAATTAAAGGCCGAACTAGCTGAAAATTATGCACATCTGCCGCGCAGGCCCCGCAATCGGCGCAGAACTATTACATTTATCGTATTCGGAATACTTGCGCTTCTAGCAGGCATATTTGGCCTGCTGATCTTACTACCCTCCCCATCGCCACAACCCATAGCGGGTGTAGCTATAGGCACAGCGGCCCCCGAATTTAACCTGCCAATTTATGGTGGTCGCGGCCTCGGTAGTTCTATCGACCTTCATTCTTTACGTGGGCACCCGGTCATACTCAACTTCTGGTCAGGATCATGCCTTCCCTGTCGTACAGAAATTCCTTACCTGGAGCGTACCTATACGCAATATGGCGCACACGGGGAATTCGCCATGCTCGGTATCAACCAGGCCGATCCACTGGATGACATTGCCAGGTTTGGCTTTGATTTTGGCGTTACCTATCCTCTCCTCTTCGATAGGGGAGATGCAATCAACACAGCCTATAGTGTAACTGCCATACCTACAACCTATTTTATTGACAGCAACGGTATAGTGCGCTCTGTCTTCTTGCAGCCACTCACCCCAGGCACTATGCGGCAGGGACTCTCCTCCGTGGGTATAGCCATCCAATAATATCAATGCGCGTGACGAGAGCATGCTTATCCTCGAGAATCTCCCTCACTCCAGCCACTTTTTTGAGGACTGGCGACCCAAGGGTCGCGACCTGTAAAAAACGTGTCAGGGTGACAGTGCTGTGCCAGGCTGGGTTGGGCGGCGCCCAACCCAGCCTGGCACAGCACTGTCACCCTGACACACATAATAGATTTGGCCCGCTTGCGGGCCAGTGTGAGTAGAGAAACCAAAAAGTATGAGGGAGAGAGAATCTACCCCCTATCCCGATAAGTATGCGCTGATTGTATCAAAACCTGACGCGAATAAGTATAATTCTTTAGGGGGTGTATTACTCTTGGATGATAGAACAAAGTAATCACCTGGACAATGTTCCCTGTAAAGCGATCAGAAACGTTGCTAACGTTTTGCATGAAGCTTTGCATGCCCCAGATCGAATAGAACCGGTACCCGAGGAGGAAATACATATGTCATTGGATATCTCTGTATCTCAAGCGCTTTCCAGTATACCCAAGATTTCACCTGAGCCGATCCGCCAGGCTCACGGAGCGGAGTTAGATGCCATAGCCCGTTTCCAACGTGTCACTAACTACCTGGCGGCTGCTGAAATCTATCTTAAACAGAACGCATTGCTCGAGGAGCCACTAAAACCTGAAGATATTAAAGATCGTCTGTTGGGGCACTGGGGTACCGACCCTGGTATCAACATGATCTATGCTCACCTCAATCACCTGATAATGCGCTATGACATTGATATGTTCCTGGTCACGGGACCTGGGCACGGGGCTCCCGCTAACCTGGCCAACCTCTATTTGGAAGGCACGCTCCATGAATACTATCCAGAGCTGACGTTTGACTGGGTTGGAGTTGAAAAATTCGTGCGGCGCTTTTCCTGGCCCGGCGGATTCCCCAGCCACCTGTATCCTGGTGTTCCGGGAACTATTCACGAAGGCGGAGAGCTGGGTTATTCCCTGGCAACCGCCTTTGGCGCTGCCATGGACAACCTTGACCTGGTCGTAGCCTGTATCGTCGGTGACGGTGAGGCGGAGACCGGCCCTACCGCGACCGCCTGGCATAGCTACAAATTTCTTGATCCTGCGGAATCCGGTGCGGTACTGCCCATTTTGCACTTGAATGGCTACAAAATCTCCAATCCTACTATCTATGGCACAATGAGCGACGAGGAACTGCTCGCTCTGTTTACAGGTTATGGTTACCAACCGGTCTTCGTAGAAGGTGACGATTTGAATGCGTCACTTTACGGAGCAATGGATTGGGCATACCATGAGATTAGGCGCATTCAAGAAGCTGCTCGTTCCGGTCAACCCATTCTCAAGCCGCGCTGGCCTGTGATCCTTTTCCGTTCTCCTAAAGGTATGAACGGCGTTAAAGAATTGGATGGAGAGCCTAT
>WNFB01004372.1_pt1 | contig 12581 bp, 14 predicted proteins | sample 5400501 | NCBI WGS metagenome assembly WNFB01 (sample SAMN13153341, study PRJNA577476) | soil metagenome | isolation source: 200 cm saprolite under Douglas fir tree site 2 hole 1 | place: USA:California | collected 2015-04-18 | reverse complement strand
CGTGCAGCTGGATGAGCGAATCCCGCAGCGGATTCGCCAGGTCCTGGTCGCGGGTCGCCCGCGGGGCGACGAGGGTCAGCTTCTGGTAACTGCCGAAGGTGGCGTAAGCCGTCTCACGGGCGGACGCCAGCAGCGAGTCGGTGACGACGACACCCAGGATCGCCAGCGCCAGGATGCCGATGACCGGCAGCACCTTGCGCTTGTTTCGGAAATAGAAGTGCCACAGCGAAAGCGGATTTTCCATGCACGCCATTCCCATGATAGGGGGCGCGCATTACACAACCTTAGAATGGGTTCGCCTTGCCGGAGCTGGTGGATTTCTATCGCACCGACGACCTGCTGACCGAGGAGGAGCGACTCGTCCGCTCGACGGTGGCTCGCTTCGTCGACCAGCGATTCCTTCCCATCATTGCCGACCACTACGAGCGGGCGACCTTCCCGCACGAGATCGTGCCCGAGCTCGCCCGCCTCGGCGTCTTCGGCATGCATTTGCAGGGCTACGGCGCGGCGGGGATGAGCAACGTCATGTACGGCCTCGCCTGCCAGGAGCTGGAGCGGGGCGACAGCGGGCTGCGCAGCTTCGTCTCGGTGCAGGGCTCGCTCTGCATGTTCCCGATCCATCGCTATGGTTCAGAGGAGCAAAAGGAGCGCTGGCTGCCGTTCATGGCCAGGGGTGAGGTGCTCGGGTGCTTCGGCCTGACCGAGCCAGAATTTGGCTCGAACCCGGCCGGCATGGCGACGCGGGCCCGTCGCGACGGTGACGACTGGGTGATCAATGGCAGCAAGCGCTGGATCACGAACGGCAATGTCGCCCACCTGGCGATCGTGTGGGCGCGGACCGAACAGGGTATTCGCGGCTTCCTGGTGGAGACGAGCACAAGGGGTTTCCAGGCGCGCGAGATCCATCACAAGCTCTCGATGCGAGCCTCCGTCACGTCGGAGCTGATCCTCGATGACGTGCGCGTCCCGGCACGCAACGAGCTGCCGGGTGCCCAGGGTCTCAAAGCGCCGCTGTCGTGCCTCAACGAGGCCCGCTACGGAATTGTCTGGGGTGTGCTGGGTGCCGCGATTGCCTGCTATCGGAGCGCGCTCGACTATGCGAAGGCGCGGGTCCAGTTCGATCGGCCGATCGCCGGCTATCAGCTGACCCAGGAAAAGCTCGTGAATATGCTGACCGAGATCACCAAGGGTCAGCTGCTCGCGCTGCAGCTCGGCCGGTTGAAGGATCAGGGGAACGCGACGGCGACCCAGATCTCGATGGCGAAGCTGAACAACGTCCGCGAGGCTCTGCGGATCGCGCGCGAGGCGCGCACCATCCTGGGCGCCAACGGCATCAGCCTGGAGTACCCGGTGATGCGGCACATGAACAACCTCGAGACGGTCCTGACTTACGAGGGGACGAGCGAAATCCACATGCTCGCGATCGGCGAGGAGATCACCGGGCTCAGCGCCTTTAAATAGTGCTCAGGGACGGATTTCGCGCGGCTTATTCGTGTAGATCGCGTTGGCGGGCAACGCCTTCGACCAGGTGAGCGAGAAGACGTCGTCGACGGTCCATACGCCGATCACCTTGCCCGCGGCGTGCAGCTCGGCCGCCGTCTCCGGCTCGATCGCTGCCCAGTGTGGGCAGAAGACATCGGCACCCGCGTCATCCATCACGCGCAGGATGTCGACCGGGCGCGAGACCTCCAGTACGCCGGTCAGTATCTCGGGTTCGAGCTCGGCGAACCGCTTGACCGAGCGGTGGTCGAAGGAGATGACCACAACGTCATGCACCATCCCGGCATCCTTGACGGCGCGGACAACCGCGTCCTCGATCCCGGCGTAGGGCAGAGGTAGGTTCTTGATCTCGATCGCCACGCCGACCCGTCCCTTTGCCACCGCAAGCACCTCGTCGAGCGACGGGATCCTTTCGCCTTTGAACCGCGGATCTTTCCAGCTTCCGGCGTCGAACCGCTTCAGCTCGGCCATCGTGTAATCGCGCACCAAGCCGCTACCATCCGTCGTCCGATCGAGCAGGTGATCGTGGATGACCGGAAGACCGCCGTCGTCGGAGAGATGGACATCGCATTCGATCAGGTCGACACCAAGCTCGATGGCGGATCGGAAGGACGCGAGCGTGTTTTCCGGGCACTCATCCGCGTTTCCGCGATGACCCCCGAGCAGAATGCGGCCGCTTCGAAACTTCGCCGCAAGGCCTTGCGCGTGCGCGATCGTCACCGGCCCATGCTACGTGAACTGTCGCGAGCTTTTTACATCCGCGGCCACGCGCAAGAAATCTCTCACGCGGCCGTGACACCAGCAGCGGCTTTGGCGCGCGCCGGCCCGCTCAGCTATGACCCTACCCAGGATCCAATCGCTGGTGCAACGACGGCGGGTGCAGGCGCTGGCGGTCGTGCTGCTGGTGCCGTTCCTGGCGCTGGCGCCGCTGCACCTCTTCATGCCGGCGACGGCGAAGGCCCACGGCGTCGTCGGGCCGGTGCAGGTCGGGATCAGTTTCAACCCCCATCGCGCTGCCTCTATGGGGCTGGACTACCGTAGGGCGTTCACCCGGCTCGAGGCCTTGCATTTCCGCGTCATCCGCCTCAGTTCCTACTGGGACCAGATCGACCAGGAGGGCTATGACCAGCTCGACTGGCTGATGAGCGAGGCGCAGCGCGCCGGGCAACCGGTCGTCCTTGCTGTTGGCATGAAGGGCCTCGGCTGGCCGGAGTTCTATATCCCGGCGGCGGCGATGCCGGCTGTGGGCCTGATCCAAGGCCAGGACGTGGCCTCAGACGCCAGCCTCCGTGATGCGACTCTCGCCTTCGTTCACGACACCGTGCTTCGCTATCGCGACAACTCGACGCTGATCGCCTGGCAGGTCGAGAATGAGCCCTTCAACCGGGCTGGCCCGCAGCGGTTATGGATCGATGCCGCGTTTCTTCGCGATGAGGTCACCAGCGTCCGGGAGCTAGATGGCCATCACCGACCGGTGATCGTCAACGCTTTCAGTCACTTCAACCTCCTGCTCGACCAGGCCTCCGCGCGCCAGGGATTTGACCTACGGCAGTGGCTGGGATTCGAAGCCGACAGCGCCGAGCGGGACGGCCTGTCGGTCCTCAACAAGGGCGATGTCCTCGGCCTCGATGTCTACACCGCCATCGGCTATCGCTTCCTGGGTCATGACCAGATGAGCCACGCCGACGGGGACTGGCCCGACCGACTGGCGAAGGTCCGTGACCTGGCTCGGCGCCAGGGTAAACAGGCGTGGATCACGGAGGCGCAGGCCGAACCCTGGGAGTCAGGGCCGAATAGCGACGCCGACCCCAAGAGCACGAGCCCGCAGGCGATCCGCAGCCTGTTCGCGAATCTCAAAGACGCCGGCTTCAGCACGGTCCTCTTCTGGGGGGCCGAGTACTGGCTCTGGCGCGAGGACCAGGGCGATTCCCGCTGGATCGACACGATGAAGGCCATCCTGCGTGGCGAGACGCGGGCGCCCGCGATGGCGACGCCCTAAAAGACGGCCCAGCTGACGGTGGATAGTTCGTCGTCGGTAAAGTCCTGTCCGGGCTGCTGCAGGTAGAGGTATCCGATCAGCCGGGCGACGCGCGCCTCGTCATAGTAGTAACGACGGTGGTCCTGATAGGCGGTGGAATGGATCGCCTGGGCGCTGTGTCCCTGGGCGGCACTCTCTTCCGCCGTCAAGATCAGGTCGTAGTTCTGCAGGAATCGCTGCACTCGCGTATCGCGATAGAGCACGAGTCGCGCCGGGGTTGCGCTCGCCAGGTCGGCCGTGATCCGCTGAAAGTCCTGGCGCATGGTGGCGAGCGCCCCCGGCGGCGAGGGCGACTGGGCCTCGCGGTCCAGGTCCTGGTTCAAGGTGGCCATCGACCGCATCACGCGATCGAGATACTCGGACTCGGCGGGCTGCAGGTCACTGGGCCGGACGTAGGGGAGGGTCAGCTGGGCGTGCCGGAAGTCGATCACCTCGTACCCCGTCTCGCCCCCGCTCGCCGTGTCCTGCAGGAAGAAGGCGTCGACAGGTGGTGACTGCCGCGCGCTGTAGCGGTAGAACCCCACGCGGTGCGACTGCACCTCGCGCACCTTCGCCTGGCGCTCGCTAAGGCACAGGTCCGCGAAGTCGGTCAGCCCCGGCATCTGGAGGATGAACAAGCGGGCGTTCGAATAATTCGCCACGCCCGCATCCGCCGTATCAAGGACCACGGCCTCGTAGAGGGTGGCATCCTGTTTGGTGGCAGCGAGAGCGTTCGCCATCGACTGGACCCCCACGACGTCAAGTGGCCGCGGAGCATACACATTCATCTCGATCGCGGCCTCGTCCCGCCAGCAGTGCAGTGCGCGCAGCCCGGCACCGAGCGTGGGACAGTTGATCGCCTGCTCGCTGGCCCGCAGCGGCCGACGGTCCGCGGACACGCCGGCGAACGCGAGGAAGACGATCGCGACCGCGAGGGCGACGACGGAAAAACCCGCCGCCCAGGCGCGAAGACCCCGGCGGACGGCGGCGGGAATCAGTCGCCGGCTTAGCAGGAGCAGGATGGCGGCCGTCGGGATGAAGAAGATGGTGTACGAGGCCAGCCCGAAGACGGTGTCGGCTTTAGCGGTGCAAGGCATCCCCGGATAGGTGGCACCCGCCCGAAGCGGCGTGATCAGCCAGGCGATGAGCAGTAATCCGAGGGGCCAGATCCACTGAGCGAACCGCCAGCGTTGGCCCGGCTTTGACGCGGCGGCCGTCACTGCGCCAGGCTGATGATGGACGGGCGCCGCAGCGGCAGCATGCAGTGGATGCCCGGCTCGAGCCGGCCGCGAGCGTCGAGGCCGCCGGCCTCGAGGAACCCGCGGGTGCGGGCATAGGCCTCATCGATCAGGCGATCCACCTGGCTGAAATCGGTCCCGGCTGTACCGAACTCGACGTTGGGGATCAGCAGGCAGATCTCAGCCTGCTCCGAATAGCGCTGGTACTCCTCCAGCATTCGCTGGCCGAGCATGATCTGGATGCTCTGCGAGAGGATGCCGGTCAGCGTGTGGTTCGGTGGGCGACGCGGATTCGAGGTGCTGTTATCGATGGCGACGATATGGGTGGCACCGAGCTGAATCGCTTCAGGGAGCCCGACGTTCTCGGCCACCGCACCGTCGACGAACTCTTCATCCCCGATGCGGTACGGATTGAAGAGGCCCGGGATGGCGGCGGAGGCGGCCACCGCGTCCGGCACGCTGCCGGTGGTGAAGATCTCCTTGCGGGCCCGGGTCAGGTTGGTCGCGATCACCGCGCAGGGGAGGGTGAGTTGTTCGAAGGTCGCGGGCAGGTTCATCGCGGCCAGCGTTCGAAGGTAGCGGCTGTCGAAGACGCTGTTGCGCGTGCGGACGTATCGGTAGGCCATCCGGAGCGGGTTGCGGTCGAAGAGGTCGCGATTGCGGATCGAGCGCCAGACCTGGGCGAGCTGCGCGATCGTCTCCAGGTCGGGCCTCGCGGCCAGCGCGACCGCATTGAAGGCCCCGGAGCTGCAGCCCACCAGGCCGTCCGGCTTGATGCCCGCTTCGAGCAGCGCCTTCATCACCCCGACGCTGCAGGCGCCCCGACTCCCGCCGCCACCGAGGACAAAGACCAACCGTCGCTGTTTCCCCCCAGGTTGCGCAAGCGTTGGTCGGCGCCGCCGCCACCAGGTGGAGAGCATGGACGGGGATCGCCAGAAGCTACTGTCTCGCATAGGTATTACGGTTGAGATCCCGATCCGAGCATGCGCCACGACTGAGTGTAACGGGTCGGTGGCAGTGGGCTGGAAGCTTGTGGACTCTGCGTTGCTAGGCATGAAGAGGGCGACTCCGGGGCGCCACGAAGCCAGCTTCGTGTTAGCCTTGTAGTATCACTTTTCCTTGCTATGCACTGTCCCTATCTAGAGCAAATTCTTCGTAAGCGGACCGCCTTTTTCAAGGTCTTCCAGGCCGACTGCCACGTCGACCGCAAGGTCCACCGCTTCCATGGGGTCGTGAAGTGGCCGTCGCCGCCCTGCCTGGGCAAAATGGCCACCTGCGCCCTCTACCAGGAAGCGCGGGCCAGCGAAGACCTGCGGCTGCGCCGCCTGATCGACTAACAGCCCACCGCCGAACGGGGACTAAGATCGGGCGTGTGAGCCCAGACGTGATCGTCGTCGGCGCTGGCGCGATCGGCACCTCGATCGCCTACCAGCTGGCGAAGGCTGGCGTGAAAGTGATCGTCTTCGAGCGCGGTCAGATCGGCGGCGAGTCCACCGGGGCTTCCGCCGGCATGATCCAGATCAATCCGGACCGGACCACCCCGACAGCGTTATCCACGCTCCAGCAGGAGAGTGCCCGCCTTTTCGCGGCGCTGGCGACGGAGCTGCTCGACCGCACCGGCATGGACATCGGCTATCGAGCCGCGCCGCTCCTGCACGTGGCACTGCACGAAGGGGAGGAGGCGCAGCTGCGCGGGCACCGAGCCTGGCAGGTCGACCACGGGGTCGCGGTCGCGTGGATCGATCGCGCCGCCGTGCTGGATCTCGAGCCGGCGCTGAACCCCGACATCCGGGCGGCGCTCTACTATCCGGAGGATCACCAGGTGATGCCGCGGGCGCTCGCGCGGGCGCTGGCTCGAGCCGCGGTCGACCTGGGGGCCGTGCTGCGAGAAGGCGCGGGCGTCGACCGGCTCCTGACGGAAGGCGACCGGGTCACCGGCGCTTCGATCGGCGGCGAAGCCGTCCATGCCGGCGAGGTCGTGATCGCGAACGGCGCCTGGGCGTCCGCGTGGTCGGATACGCTGCACACACCGATCCCGGTTCGGCCGGTGCGCGGTCAGATGGTGGCGTTACGAACCGCCGGCACCGGTCTTCGGAACGTGGTGAGCTCGTCCGAGGGATACATGATCACCAAACCCGACGGATCGACCTACGTGGGAACCACCGTGGAGGATGCCGGATACGACGCGCGTCCCACGGCAGCCGGCATCGCCGGGCTGCTGGCCATGGTGCCGCGGATCGCGCCACGACTCGCCGACGCGACCTTCTCTTCGGCCTGGGCCGGGCTCCGCCCGGCGACGTCGGACGGACTCCCGCTGCTGGGCCGGCTTTCCGGATGGCGCGGCGTAACGGTGGCCGCCGGCCATTTCCGGGACGGCATCCTGCTGGCGCCGATCACGGGCGTACTGATGGCCGACCTGCTGGCGCGCCGCCGGCCGCGACTCCCCCTCGATGCCTTCGACCCGGCTCGCTTCCTCGTCCGTGCCGCCTGAGATCCCGCGCGCGTTCGCGCGCCGGTCGGATGGATTTCGCCACGCGGCGGCGGGCGGGCTGTGGCTTGCCCCGCTCGTCTACCTCGAGCATGCGCGCTTCGGACCGGGCTGGTACGGGAAGGTGGTGAGCTCCGACCCGGAGCGCTTGCTCGCCTGGGCGGTGAGCAAAGCCATCCCCCGGCGCGCGCTCGAGGTCAAGTCGCTGCCCGACCTCGACATGCCGCGGAAAGGCCGCCGGCGCCTCCCCGGATATCACATCGACCTCTGGGGCGCGCGGCTCGCGCTGGCGTACGATCCCGACACGCTGGCGGCGGCGCGCCGCCGGTCAGTAACGGTCGATCGCCTTGAGCCCGGAGCCGGTGATGATCAGCACGGCACCAGGCGGCAGGTTCAGCACCCGAGCGCCGGCGATCGCCGCGGCTGACGTCGGCTCCATCAGGAAGCCCAACGTGGCGGCCTGTCGCCAGGCGCGCTCGATCGCATCATCCGCCACCGCGATCCAGCGGCCGCCGCTATAGCGGACGGCGGAGTAGCTGCGTTCCGCCCGGGTCGGTTCGGGGATACGGATCCCGTCGGCGATCGACGGTTGCCGCACCACCGGGGCCGGCCGCCCGAGTGATGCACCGCGGACCAGTGGCGCGCACGCCTCGGATTGCACACCGTGCAGGCGGGGCGCCCGCTCCATCCGACCAGAGGCGACCAGGTCGGCGAACCCCATCGCCATCCCGATCAGCACGGTTCCCTGGCCGACCGGCGTGATCACGTCGTGCAGCTCCGCGCCCAACTCCTCGAACAGTTCGTACGCGATCGTCTTGGTCCCTTCGAGGAAGGCGTCATCACGGGCGTGGCCGACGTCGTATGCATCTTTCGCCGCCGCAACCGCCGCCTCGGAGACGGCCGAGCGCGGCCCGGAGACTTTGATGAGCTCCGCCCCCAGCACCTCGATCGCCCGCGCTTTCGCCGGGACGATGTCGTCCGGCGCGAAGATGCGCGCCCGAAGTCCGGCGGCGGCCGCGTAGGCGGCGATCGCGGTGCCCGCGTTGCCGGAAGAGTCCTCGATCACCGTCTTCGCACCGGCCGCGCGGGCCGCGGTGATGGCAGTCGCCGCGCCACGGTCCTTGAACGATCCGGTCGGGGAGATGCCCTCCAGCTTCAGCAGGTATTTTTCATAGGGCACGATCGGGGTCGCGCCTTCGCCGAGGGTCACCGGGTCGCCGCGGATCGCGAGGTCGGCACGATAACGCCAGAGCCCGCGGCCGGACCAGGTGCCTGTCTCCGCGGTTTGGGTCACGAGAGGATTTTCTGCAACGCCGGATCCAGGTAGTCCTTCGTCAGCGGAAACGGCTCGTAGCTGCTGACCGTGCCGTCACGCGCAACCAGGATGCTGACCGGCAGCCCTGTGTTGTTCAGTGCGACGCCATAGGCGCTGGCGGCGCTGCCGTCGGGATCCAGGAACGGCGCTGGCTCCAGATTGAAATTTCTCCAGAATTTGCGGACGGTATCGGCCGACTCGTCGCCGAAGTTGATCGCGATCACCGAAAGACCCTCCGCGCGGTGCGCCAGGTACTCGTCACGAATCAAGGGCAGCTCATCCCGGCAGGGGACGCACCAGGTGGCCCAAAAATTGATCAGCACCGGCTTCCCCCTCAGCTGCGACAACGACACCCGATGTCCGTCGACGTCGGTGAGCGTGAAGGCCGGCGCCGGCTTGCCGACCTGCACCAGCCCATGGGGTGCTGGCGTTGGATTGCCAGTCGCAAAATGCGAGTCGAATGGCGTGGTGATCGCGACGACCGGGAAGTAGTCGTTGAAGAGCGTGAGACGGTTGGAAAAGATCAAGAGGCCCATCCCGATCAGGAAGACGGCGGCGACGGCATTCAGAACCGCGTATGCGCCCCGCACGCGGGCGAGCAGCCGGCTCAGCATGCCTGAAAGGCCGGCCGCGATCAGGAACGGAAGGCCCAGGCCCGCGGAGTAGACCGCCAGGAGCAGTGCGCCCTGCGCGGCTGTGCCGCTGCCGCCGGCGCGGAGCAGGATGGCGGCGAGGATCGGGCCGACGCAGGGAGTCCAGCCGATCGCGAAGGCGAGGCCAATGACGTACGACGCCCAGGGCGCGCGCGGCAACCGGTGGGCGATGTCGAACCGCTTCTCACCCATCAAGCCGGGAATCCGGCCCAGCGTCAGTAGCGCGATCCCGATCAAAACCAGCGCCGCGCCCGCGATCTGCAGCAGCAGCGGGCGGTAGGATTTCAAGTCCGCCCCGATCAAGCCGAAGGACGCGCCCAGGGCAACGAACGCGGTGGCAAAACCGGCGACGAAGAGCGCCGCGTTGCCCAGCACCTTCAGCTGCTGGCGGATGGTCGTCTCGGTTCCGGCCGCGGCCGCACCCATGTAGGCGACGTAGGCGGGAACGAGCGGCAACACGCAGGTCGACGCAAACGACAACAGGCCGGCGAGAAACGCCAGGGCCAGGTCGACGATCATTTAACCGGCTTAGTCTTCTCGGTGCCGAGCTGGCGGACCCAATCGCGCAGGCGTGAGGGGGCGTCGTCGGTGCAGCATTCCTTGCGAACCAACCGCTTCATCTCCGCCTGGAAATCGAAGACTTGCTCGCAGGGAGGACAGTCGTCCAGGTGCGCTTTGACCTTTTGGACCTCGGTTTCGCTCAACTCGCGGTCGATGTAGGTGTTGAGCCGGCGCATCGTCTGTTCGCAGTGATCTCCCATTAGCGGGCCCCCACGGCCAGCGACGGTGCCTTCGGCCTACCCGAATACTCCCACAGTTTCTTCTGCAGTGCTTGCCGGCCGCGGTGCAGGCGGGACATCACCGTGCCGATCTTGATACCGAGAATGGATGCCACTTCTTTGTAGGAGAAGTCCTCGACATCGACCAGCACGACCACCATTCGCATCGGAACGGGGAGCTCCTCGAGCGCGTGCTTCACTTCGGCCCCAAAGCCGCGGTCGACGATGATCTCCTCCGGCGACATCAGATGGACCGGCATCCCGTCGCGACGCATCTGGTCGTAGATCGAGAAATCCGTTCCCGGCTCGTCAATGGAGTCTTCAGGCGCGTGCCGCTTCCGCAGTTTGTTGCGGAACACGTTGGTCATGATCGTGAAGAGCCAGGCTTTTTCGTTCGTGCCCGGCTTGAAGCGATTTCGATATCGGTAGGCTCGCAAGTAGGTTTCCTGCACCAGATCCTCGGCGTCTTCTGGCTTCCTCGTAAGGCGCAACGCGCTGCGATACAGCGCATCGAGATGCCTTTCAAAAAGCGAAAAGTCGCTACTCATGCCAACGCCCCGCTGGTCCATTCTATTCCGGCGAATTCCGCGCTCTGCGCGCCCTCAGCTGGGCCCCGGACCAGGGCCCGGGCTGGGCGGATCACCAGGCCGCGGTCCGCGGCCTCGGCCACGGCCCCGGCGCCGCCGGCGCCGATTGGGATCGGATTGCCCGTCGGAAGACGAAGGTGGAGGCGGCGCATCTCCTCGCGGTGGATTTGGGCGCCGTTCGCGGCCGCGCGGCGACCCGGGCGCGCCCGGCTGCCGTGGTTGCCCCGCCGGGCGAGGTGATCTCGGCGGCTGGTTCGGGCGCTGAGCTTGCCCGGGCTCGCCGCTGGCAAGGGGGCGGCCACCCCGCCCCCGCCTCCGGCGTCCGCGGCGTTGCTGGTCACCGGTCGGGGCGCTGCCGCCCTCGGGCCGGACCCGGTCGGGAGGACGCTCCGGACGTGGGGCGGCCGCCGCCGGCACGATTCGGGCCAGGCCGCGGGGCCGTCGACGGCGGCTGGGCTGGTCGCGCGGGCGTGCGTCCTGCTGCCTGACCCGCTCCTCGAACTCGGCCAGCCACTCCTCCATCGGCCGCTTGATCTGCGGGCGCGGGGCGCGCGGCTCGTCGGGCCAGATGCGCGGCCGGTCCGGGCGAATGGCTTCGGCCGGCGGGTCGGCGTCGGTCGGTTCGGGGTCGACGGCGATCTCAGGCGGGAGTTCCGACATCTGCCGAAATCTTAGCGGGCGCCGGTTCGAGCACCGGCTCGGGCTCGGCCCACTCGACGAGGAAGCGGCGCCGGAAGCGGTCGAGCGCGCGGATCACGGCCGGACCCAAGAGCGCGATCAGCACGACGTTACCGGCGGCCCGAAAGCTGTCGTAGGCGAGCGAGGTGGCCAGGTAGAAGCCGCCGAAGCGGGGAAGCAGGGCGGCCAGTCCGCTTCCCGGCACCCAGCTCAGCGGCGATGACCCGGTAGCGACGAGCAGCGGCCATTCCCAGAGGTCGAGCAAGAGCCCGTAGGCGAAGCCGGCCGCGCCGCCATAGAGGCAGAGCACGGTAATGGCCCACGGCGAGGTGGAGCGGCGGGTCACCCGGCCGAGATATCCGGCGCCCATACCCACCCAGCCGGCGGCGAGCATCTGGTAGGGCAGCCATGGTCCCAGTCCGGCCGTCAACACCGCCGATAGCAGGAGCGTCAGGGCGCCACTGGCGAATCCGAAGCTCGGGCCCATCACGAACCCGCCGGCGATGACCAGGAAAAAGATGGGCGAGAAGCCGAGCAACCCGATGACGATGACGAGGCGAAGCGTGGCATCGATCGCGACCAGCGCCGCCAGCACCGCCAGCAACCGCGTCGAGAGGCGATGGGTTTGGAGGGCGACCCCCAGCACGACCAACGTCGAGACCGCGATCAGGGCGCTGAAGAGCACCGCGGGCTGCGGAAAAGCCGAACCGAGCAAGAGCGGCCCGACGAAGAGCGCGAGCCCGGCCGCGGTGAGCGCGAGCAGGAGCGCGTCCTCGGCGCGGGCGGCGAACCACCGGGTCACAACGGCACTTCTTCCGGCAGGAGCCAGCCGCCGCCGACGAGCTTGCTGATCTGGGTGGCGAAGACCAGTGAGTCGCTCAACACCGCGGCGGGTGGACCGTCCGCGTAGATTTCGCCGTCCGCCATCAGCAGGACGCGATCCGCGGTGCGGGCCGCCCATTCGACGTCGTGCGTGGCGACGAGGATGCCGGCGCCGGCGCCGGCCCGCGTCCGCAGGTAGGCGCTGAGCGCCCGCTTCACCAGCGGATCGAGCCCACGCGTGGGTTCGTCGAGCAGCAGCAGGTCGGCTCGCGCACCCATCAACGCGATGGCCAGCTGCTGACGCTCGCCCGAGCTCAAGTCCCGCGGATAACGTTGGAACCAGGCGGCGAACGGGGCGACGACCTCCGCCGACTGCCCTCGCAGCTCCTCTTCGACGGTCGGGGCGAACAGCAACGAATCGGCGTCCTGCGGGACATAGGCGGCGATGCCGCCATTCGTGATGCTGCCGCGTTGCGGCCGCAGCAGTCCGGCGATCAACCGCAA
>WNFB01004371.1_pt1 | contig 12583 bp, 8 predicted proteins | sample 5400501 | NCBI WGS metagenome assembly WNFB01 (sample SAMN13153341, study PRJNA577476) | soil metagenome | isolation source: 200 cm saprolite under Douglas fir tree site 2 hole 1 | place: USA:California | collected 2015-04-18 | reverse complement strand
CGGGCCAGGCCAGCTCCGAGATCATCCTCGGGCAGGTGGGCTACATCGGGGTGCAGGTCCGTGACCTGGACGCGCAGTCGGCGTCGCAGCTGGGCGTGAGCGCGGGTGCGCTCGTCGTCGGCGTGCTGGACGGGTCTCCGGCCGCTCGAGCCGGCGTGACCCCCTCCTCGGTGATCACCGCGGTTGCGGGCACGGCTGTCAGCTCGGCAGCCGCGCTTGGGACTGCGCTCCACACGCACAAGCCCGGCGATCAGGTCCGGCTGACCTGGGTCGACAGCACCGGGACCCACGCAGCCACGGTGACGCTGGTGAGCGGCCCGGCCGTCTGAGAGGCGTCCGTGCCCCCGAGGGTGTCAGGGGGGCGCGGAAGCGGTGGGGCGAACGCCGCGCGCATCTTCTTGCCGCGGACGAGGAGGACCACTGCCAGCGGAAGAGCGAGGTTGACCATCAGGGCGACGGGGCCCTTGTTGGCGCCAACCGGCAGTGCCAGCAGCAGGAGCGATCCGGCCACGCACACCGATTCCAAGCCGATCACCCACCCCCGTACCCACCGCCAGCGAAACAGCAGCCCGATTCCCAGCAGGCAGGCGAAGTCCGCAAGCAGCAGGGAGGCCAGGCCGAAGGCGATCATCAGAGGCTGGCCGGCGAGCGCGAACGGGAACGCAGTAAGCCCCGCCATAGCCCAGAAGGTCGCCTGCAGGACAAGCAGCACGAAGGCGGCCTCGGGGCGGCTGGTCTGGTCGGTCTGGTTCGTCTGGGTGCTCATTACTGCCGGTCCAGCGCCGCCACCACCGACGGATCGATGTCCACTGCGAACGGACCGCCCTTCGGGTTGTCGACGATCCAGACGTGCAGCATGGCCGGCGCACTGAGGCCGATCGCGCCCAGTGGGCAAATCGCGAAAGGCGTCATGAGGCTGAACTCGAAGCCAAACGGGCTGACACAGATGTTCTGGTGCTGGTGCCAAGCCGTCATCGGTCCGCCGGGGTCGGGCCCAAACTCCCCGATGTGCTTCATCTGGAACATCGCCCCGAGGAGTACGGGTCCATGCTTGGAGTTGGCGTAGACCAGGCCCTGCGGCCGGCTTGGATCCATCACGTAGCCCGCATCGACATAGCGTTGGTTCATCCAGTGTGTGGAGGGCATCGACTGCGAGCCGCCCGGCCGGTACCCGGCCGCGTACGCGATACGCCAATTCTCATAAGGAGTCATGGCCGCCTTCGTCGCGGCGTAAAGGCGATTGGCTGCACCCACCTGCTCTGAGGTCGGGAACGTGTTGGTCGCCTGGAGAAGGGCGCCGGCGTGGACGTGGCGTGCGTCAGGCCGTGCGAGGTCGACTGCCCAGGCGGTCACACCGGTCGTCAGCGTTAGCACCGGCACCGCAGCTCCGAGAGCGGCCCACCTCCAGGTTTTGAGTGGCCGGCCCTGCTCTGCTCGAACAGGCACCAGCACCAGACCCAGCGCCGTCAGCTCCACCAGCTTGGTGGCCAGGCCGACCTGGTCCGGGCCCTCCAGGCCAACGGCGATGTAGAAGAGGTAGCCGAGCACCGTCATGGCCAGGAGCGTCGCGGAGGCGAGGCGCCACCAGCGCCACGTGAACGCCGATGCCAGGCCGATGAACAGCAGGCCGTTGAGGAGGAAGAGCGCGGACGTCAGCGGCTCCGTGCTCAGGTGCTGTGGGATCAGCGCGAGGTGAACCCCGCCGCTCACCATCATGAGGATTGCAGCGGCGCGCACCGTGCCGGGCACTCTGCGCCAGGCCGGGTGAAAGCGGAGTGCTACCAACGCCGCGGGAAGAGCCAGCATGCCTGCGACCAGGCCGATCGCGTGTTCCGAGCTGACCGTGTACATGGGCACAGGATCCGGCGCGCAGCTAAGAACTCCGTAAGAGCGGCAGGTCGACGTAGATGCCGGCGCCGCCCGCCGGGCCGGCCGCGGCGAGGACCCGGCCGCCGTGCTGCTCGGTGATCCAGCGGGCGATGGAGAGTCCGAGCCCGGCGCCGTGCCCACTCCGGGCCGGATCGGCGCGATAGAAGCGCTCGAACACACGCTCGCGATCATCGACTGGGATTCCCGGCCCGTCGTCGCCGACCATCAGCCGTGCCCAGCCCCCTTCCACGCCAAGCCGCACCGAGATGCTCGAGGTCGCGTATCGGAACGCGTTGTCGAGAAGGATCCAGAGCAGCTGGCGGAGCGCGTCGGGGTCGCCGGCGACGCTCACCTCTACAGCTTCGACCTGCAACACGCGCTCTGGATGAACCGCCGCGGCCTGCCTCGTGACCTCGGCGACCAGGCCCCGCAGCTCAACCGGCGCCAGCTCGAGACGAAGCCCCGAGTCGGCACGCGCGAGCGTGAGCATGCGATCCACCAGGCGAGCCATGCGCTCACTCTCCGCCGCGATGTCCTTGGCGGCGGCGCGGCGCACCTCGTCGGTGATCGTCGGCCCGTGCGCGAGCAGCCCGGCGTTGCCCTGAATCGTGGCCAGCGGCGTGCGGAGCTCGTGCGAGGCGTCGGCGACGAAGCGGCGCTGCGCATCGAGCGCGACGGCCAGTCCTCGATAGGCGTCGTGCAGGGCGTCCAGCATGCGGTTGAAGCTCGAGGCCAGCAGCGCGACCTCGTCGCGGCTGCGCCGGCCCGGCAGCCGGCGTCCGAAGTCGCGAGTTCGCCCGATCTCATCTGCGGCGCCGGCCACTTCCTTCAGTGGCCGGAGCGCTCGACCGGCGACGAGCCAGGAAGCGCCGAGCGCTGCCAGAAGCGTCGGCACGCCGGAGATGATCAGGAAGCCGACGATGCCCGAGAGGTTGGACTGCGGGACTCGTGTCGACTGCCCTGCCACGACGTAGCCGCTCGAGAAGGGCAGCGCATAGAGGCGAAGCTGCGTCCCCCGCTCACCCTCGGTGGTGAAGGCGCCGCGCCGGATGGTTGCGGCCGCCAGGAGTCCGGTGGGCGTTGTGGGCGCTGCTCCGCCCAGCACTCCAGTCGTATAGACGAGCGAACCGTCCGGCCCCAGCACCTCGACGAACACTTCGGTGCTGGAGGCGAGATCGATGGGAGCGAGCGGCTCTCTGGGCGTGAGATCCGCCGTCGATGCGAGCGCGGTGACCGCGGTACGAGCGCGACTCCGAAGCTCGTCGTCCTGGGTGGTCGTGACACCGCGGGCGAAAAGGGCGTAGAGCAGCGCTCCGAAGAGCAGCAGCGTGAGCGCGACGACGGCCGCCCCATAAAGGGCGAGCCGAAGCCGCAGTGACACTTGCGGTCAGGCCTCCCGGAGCGCGTACCCGGCGCCGCGGATCGTGTGCAGCAAGCGCGGCTCGCCCGCTTCCTCCAGCTTTTGGCGGACGTAGCCGACGTAGACGGCAATCACATTGTCGCCCTCCGGTTCGCCTCTCCAGACCGCCTCCAACAGCTGCTCCCGCGTCAGCACATGGCGCGGGTGGCGGAGGAAGTGCTCGAGCAGCTCGAACTCGGTGGCTGTCAATGCGATCGGCCGCGGACCCCGCCAGACACCGCGGCTGGCGGGCTCGAGCACCAAATCGGCGAAACGCAGCTTGTCGGTTGGACCTGCCCGGCGGAGGAGGGCGCGAACCCGTGCGAGCAGCTCCTGGTAGTCAAAGGGCTTCACGAGGTAGTCGTCCGCGCCGCTGTCCAGGCCCTTGACCCGCTCCTCGCTGCCGCCCAACGCCGTGAGCAGGAGGATCGGGAACGCCGCGGTGGCGCGCAGGCGCCGGCACACGGCGATGCCGTCCAGGCCGGGCAGCATGATGTCCAGGACGACCAGGTCGGGAGTGCGCGCTCGAGCCCGCTTCAGCGCCTCCATTCCATCCCCGGCCAGCTCGACCTCGTGGCCCTCGGCGGCAAGCACCCGCTCAAGGGTCGCGGCCAAGCGCCTGTCGTCCTCGACGACCAGGACGTGGGAGGAGGCCATGTGCCCCATTTATAAGCCTGCGTTGAGGATTCGATAAGAATCCCACCCTCGAAGTGCGCATGGGTGGGCTGTTCATCACTCCTGGCGGGGTTATCCTGACTTCGATTCAACACCGCGAGATGAGACGAGGAGCATAGGCAGATGGGGTATTCGGCGACCTACAACACGACGATCAAGGCGCCGGTGGCCAAAGTATTCGAGTACACGGCGGACGTCGCCCGCCACGGCGAGTGGGGTAGCGAACCCGATCACATGAAAGTGGCGGCGGAACAGGCGGGGTCACCTGCGGTCGGCAAGCGCTACAAGGCTGAGGGAATGCTGAACGGCAAGCTGAACCAATCGGTGGTCACGATCACCGACTACGAGCCCACAAAGAGATTTGCGATTGACGCGAAGGACGCCAACTCGATCTTCCACCACGAGTTCATATTCACGCCCGACGGAGGTGGAACGCAGGTGGAGCGCAGGGTGACCATGACCAAGGGCCCCTTCTACTTCCCGTTGGTGTTGGCGATCTTCAAAAGCACGGTCGTCAAGAACTACGACGGGGCGATGATGAACCTGAAGGCCAGGCTCGAAGCCGGCGCCTAACCCCTCGCCATCGGTGCCCGCAGAACCCGCATAAAGGACGCGCGCGAGAAGCCGACCGTGATGCAGTCGGGCGAGCACTCGTGGCACGATTTCCAACGTGGCTCGAGCACCCGCCCGACGGCTCAGCGCCCCCTCCCCGCAACCGGCAGCCTTTCCGCGCCACCCCGCTGAGGCGCGGAAGCGCGTCGTCATCGAGGGGGTGGCGCCCGAGGTCGATGCCGGTCGGTTCCCGATCAAGCGAGCGTTGGGCGAGAAGGTGGTGGTCGAGGCGGATGTCTTCGCCGACGGTCACGACGCCCTGTCGTGCGTCGTCCGCTATCGCCACCACTCCGCCTCATCCTGGTCGGAAGCAGGCATGGTCCCTTTGGTCAACGACCGCTGGCGAGGCGAGTTTGCAGTCAACGAGCTGGGCCGCTACGCGTACTCGGTCCAGGGCTGGGTCGACTCATTTGAGTCCTGGCGCCGTCAGTTCGCCAAGCGCGTGGCGGCGGGCCAGGACCTGAGGCTGGAACTGGAGGCGGGAGCTCAGCTCGTCGAGGCTGCCGCCTCGCGGGCCGGGCGCGCCCAAAGCGCTCTCTCAGATAAGTCAAAAGACAACGCCACGAGGCTGATGGCCTTTGCAGCATCGCTGCGCAAGGGCCGCGGCGTCGCCGCCACCGCTCGCGGCGAAGAGATCGGCGACCTCATCGACCGCTATCCGGATCGGAGCCTGGAGACGACGTATGAGCGCGAGCTCGAGGTGGTCGTGGAACCGGAACGCGCCCGGTTCGGGGCGTGGTACGAGCTGTTCCCGAGGTCGGCCGGCCAGGGGGGTGCGCCGGGAGCTGGCTCCGCCAGGCCCGGCGCCCTGAGGGGGGATGTCCCCCCTCAGAGTGAGAGTGGCCGGCACGGGACTTTTCGCGACGTCGAGGAAAGGCTGCTGCCCTACATCGCCGGGATGGGTTTCGACGTCCTCTACCTGCCCCCGATCCATCCCATCGGCCACACCCACCGGAAGGGCGCCAACAATGCCGAGCGTGCGGCGGCTGGCGAACCCGGCAGCCCATGGGCGATCGGGTCGGAGGCCGGCGGTCACAAGTCCTTACACCCGGACCTCGGGACGCAGGAGGACTTTCAGCGCCTCGTGCGTGCCGCCCACGACAGGGGGATGAGCGTGGCGCTGGACATCGCTTTCCAGTGCTCGCCGGACCACCCGTACGCGCGCGAGCACCCCGAATGGTTCCGGCACCGGCCCGACGGTTCGATCCAGTACGCAGAGAACCCGCCCAAGAAGTACGAGGACATTTATCCCTTCGATTTCGACACCGAGCACTGGCGCGAGCTCTGGAACGAGATGCTCTCGATCGTGTGCTTCTGGGTCGATCAGGGTGTGAGCATCTTCCGAGTCGACAATCCCCACACGAAGCCGTTCGCGTTCTGGGAGTGGCTCATCGGCGAAGTCAAGCGCACTCACCCCGAGGTGATCTTCCTGGCGGAGGCGTTTACGCGCCCCAAGGTTATGTACCGCCTCGCCAAGGTCGGCTTCAGCCAGTCCTACACGTACTTCGCCTGGCGCAATACCTCATGGGAGCTCGCGCAGTACTTCCAGGAACTGACCCAAACAGGCGTGGGCGACTACTTCCGGCCCAACCTGTGGCCGAACACTCCCGACATCCTCACCGATTACCTGCAGACGGGAGGCCGAACCGCTTTCGCGGCGCGCCTGGTCCTGGCGGCGACGCTGGGCGCGAGCTACGGCATCTACGGACCCGCCTTCGAGCTTTGCGTAAGTCGCGCCAAGGTGCCCGGCTCAGAGGAGTACCTCGACTCCGAGAAGTATCAGATCCGGACCTGGGACCTGGAACATCCCGACAGCCTTCGTGAGCTGATCACGCTGGTCAACCGGGTGCGTCGAGAGAACCCCGCGCTCCAGAGCGATCGAAGCCTCAAGTTCCACCCGACTGAGAACGACAGCTTGATCGCCTACAGCAAGAGCAGCACTGATGGCGCCGACGTGGTGCTCACCGTGGTCAACCTCGACCCGCACCACTCGCAGACGGGAATGGTCACATTGCCTCTACAGGAGCTCGGCATCGAAGCCGACCGCAGCTACCAGGCGCACGAGCTTCTGAGCGGCGCCCGCTACCTGTGGACCGGACCGCGGAACTACGTCGAGATCAACCCCCAAGCGCTGCCCGCGCAGATCTTCCGGTTCCGGCGCCGCCTCCGCAGCGAGCACGACTTCGAGTACTTCGCGTGATCCCTGCCTCGGCAAGAAAGCGCCGGATCGAGAGCTACACGCTGGATGACGACCCCCTCTGGTACAAGGACGCGATCGTCTACGAGCTGCACGTGCGCGCGTTCCACGACAGCGACGGCAACGGCAGCGGCGACTTCAACGGTTTGATCGAAAAGCTTCCGTACCTCCAGGACCTCGGCGTGACAGCGCTCTGGCTCCTTCCCTTCTACCCGTCGCCGATGCGGGACGACGGGTACGACATCGCCGACTACACGGACGTCAACCCCATGTACGGCGACCTTGGCGACATCCGTCAGCTGATCAAGGAAGCTCACCGGCGTGGACTCAGGGTCATCAACGAGCTCGTCTGCAACCACACCTCCGACCAGCACCCATGGTTCCAGCGCGCCCGCCAAGCCCGGCCAGGTAGCGCCCTCCGAAACGTCTACGTCTGGAGCCAGACCAACCAGAAGTACCAGGACGCAAGGATCATCTTCAAGGACTTCGAGGTGTCCAACTGGACCTGGGACCAGACCGCCGGCGCTTACTACTGGCATCGCTTCTTCTCCCATCAGCCGGACCTGAACTACGACAACCCGCGCGTGAAGGAGGCCATCCTCAAGACCGTCGATTTCTGGCTCGACATGGGCATCGACGGCATGCGCCTGGACGCCATCCCGTACCTGTTCGAACGCGAAGGCACGAACTGCGAAAACCTTCCGGAGACGCACCAATTTCTGCGCGAGCTGCGCAAGCATGTCGATTCGAACTACTCCAGCCGCATGCTTCTCGCCGAAGCCAACCAGTGGCCCGAGGACGCTGTCGCCTATTTCGGCGCTGGTGACGAATGCCACATGTCGTTCCATTTCCCGCTCATGCCCAGGTTGTTCATGTCGATACGCATGGAGGACCGGTTCCCGGTCGTCGACATCCTTGCGCAAACGCCGTCGATCCCCGACATATCTCAGTGGGCCCTCTTCCTTCGCAACCACGACGAGCTCACTCTCGAGATGGTCACCGACGAGGAGCGCGACTACATGTACCGCGCGTACTCCCAGGATCGGGAGGCGCGCATCAACCTCGGCATCCGCCGGCGCCTGGCCCCGCTGCTAGGCAACGAGCGCCGGCGGATCGAGCTCATGAACGCCCTGCTCTTCTCGCTGCCAGGGACGCCGGTGATCTATTACGGCGACGAGATCGGGATGGGGGACAACATCTTCCTCGGCGACCGCAACGGGGTGCGCACCCCGATGCAGTGGAGCGGCGACCGCAACGCCGGCTTCTCCCGCTCCAACCGCCAGCGGCTCTACCTGCCCGTGATCACAGAACCCGAGTACCACTACGAGACTGTCAACGTCGAAACCCAGCTGCAGAACCCGCACTCGCTGCTGTCATGGATGAAGCGCCTGATCGCTCTTCGCAAGCGCCACCGGGCCTTCGGGCGCGGCACGCTCGAGCTGCTCCGGCCCGAGAACAGGAAGGTGCTGGCGTTCGTACGGCGCTACGAGTCCGAGCAGATCCTTTGCGTCGCCAATCTGTCTCGCTTCCTGCAGGTGGTCGAGCTCGACCTTTCGCCGTACAAGGGCATGGTGCCGGTCGAGCTCTTCGGAGGTACCGAGCTGCGCGCGGTGGGTGACACACCCTATCTGCTGACGCTTGGACCCCACTCGTTCTTCTGGTTCTCGATGCTGCCCCAGGCGGTGGCCACTGTCCAGGTCGACTCCGGCGTGGCCGCTGCGGTGCTCCCCGAGATCAGAGTCACCGTCGACTGGGACTCGGCCCTGTTCGGTGTGGCCAGGGAGCGGCTGGAGAACGTGCTGCTGGCTTGGGTGAGCCAGCGCCGGTGGTTTGCGGGGAAGGCGCGCCGGCTCAAGTCGGCGCGGATCGCGGACGCGGTTCTCGTCCCTGGGTTCGACAAGGCCGCCTACCTCACTCAGGTCGTGATCAGCTACGCGGAAGGGGACCCCGAGACCTACCTGCTGCCGCTTGCCTATGCGGATCCTGTCGAGGCTCAGCAGATACTGGAGCGGTCACCGCACGTGGGCGTCGCCTGGGTGCGCGCCAAGGAAGAGGAGCACCGCGGGCTCCTCTACGACGCGTTCGGCGCGCCCGGCCTCACCGAGGCCTTGCTCGCGAGCATCGCCCGCCGCCGGCACTCGACGGGCCAGGCCGGCACGCTAGTGGGCTCGACCACACAAGCCTTCGCCCGCCTGCGCGGCCCGGATTCGGTTCAGCTCGAGCCTTCGCTGTCGATGGCCGAGCAGAGCAACAGCTCGGTGATCTTCGGCGAGCGGCTGATCCTCAAAGTCTTCCGGCGCCTCGAAGAGGGAGTCAATCCGGAGCTTGAGTTGGGGCGGTTCCTGACCGAGAAAACCCGCTTCGGTCACATGGCGCCGGTGGCCGGCAGCCTCGAATACCGGGGCGCTGCGCGCGAACCGGTCACCCTCGCGATCCTGGAGGGCTACGTGCCCAACCAGGGCGACGCGTGGCAGCACACCCTGGTCACGCTCGGCGATTACTTCAAGGCGGTAAAGCTGCTGGGGAACGGCGAGCTGCCCGCCCGGCCGCAGAGCCTGCTGGAGGCAAGCGCCACCGACCTGCCTGAGGTCGCCATCCACACGATCGGAGCCTACCTGGAATCCTCCCAGCTCTTGGGCCGACGGACCGCCGAACTGCACATGGCACTCGCCTCCGACACCAGCGACCCGGCGTTTGTACCCGAACGCATCTCGGCGCAGGATCAGCGCTCCCAGTACCAGTCGCTGCACGCCCTGGCCCTGCGGGCTCTCGAGCTTCTGCGCGGACAGGTGGGGAGGCTGCCTGAGGACGCGCGTGATGAAGCACGCCGCGTGCTCGACCTCGAGCCGCGGATAACCGCCCAACTTCGGACCTACCTCACCCGCCGCTTCACGAACAGCCGCATCCGCATCCACGGCGACTACCACCTCGGCCAGGTGCTTTACACAGGACATGACTTCGTCATCATCGATTTCGAGGGAGAGCCCTCACGGACCCTGTACGAACGCCGGCTCAAGCGGCTTGCCCTCCGAGACGTCGCCGGGATGATCCGCTCCTTTCATTACGCGAGCCGAGCCGCCCTACGGTCCGAGCCGATCGCCGCTGAGGCAGCGCCTAATCTCGAGCCGTGGGCTCGGTTCTGGGCCGAGTGCGTCTCGGCGGCCTTCCTCCGCAGCTACCTCGACTGTGTGAAGTCGACCCCACTCATCCCCGAGGGGGCCGAGGACGTCGACCTTCAGCTCAAGACGATGCTTCTGGAGAAGGCCCTCTACGAGCTGCGCTACGAGCTGAACAGCCGGCCTGACTGGGTGCGGATTCCGCTACGAGGGATTCTCGACCTGGTCCCGCCGGCGTGACCGGGCCGTCCTTGATCACACCGTTCGATCTCCACCTCTTCAACGAAGGCACCCACAGCCATCTGTACGAGAAGCTGGGAGCCCATCTCTCCAAGGATGGAACTGCGTTCGCCGTGTGGGCGCCCAACGCGGATGCAGTGAGCGTGATCGGCCATTTCAACGGCTGGGACAAGTCGTCCAATCCCCTTTCGCCCCGCGAGCAGTCGGGGATCTGGGAGGGATTCGTGCCCGCGGCCCAGCACGGAGCGCTCTACAAGTACTACGTCCATTCGCGAGTGAGCGGCGCCGGCGCCGACAAGGCGGACCCTTTCGCCACTTACTCTGAGCCTCCGCCGCGACGGGCGTCGGTGGTCTGGGACCTTGGCTACGAGTGGAGCGACCAGGCCTGGATGACAGAGCGAGCTGGGATCAACGGGCGGCAGGCGCCCTGGGCAATATACGAACTGCATCTGGGCTCGTGGATGCGGGTGCCGGAGGATGGCGACCGGTGGCTGACCTACCGAGAGGTGGCCCCCCGGCTCGCGGAGTACATCCGGCGGCTGGGCTTCACCCACGTCGAGTTCATGCCCGTCATGGAGCATCCCTTCTATGGCTCATGGGGCTACCAGGTCACCGGCTACTTCGCTCCCACGAGCCGCTACGGCACACCGCAGGACCTCATGTACCTCGTCGACCACCTGCATCAGAACGGCATCGGGGTGATCCTCGATTGGGTGCCCTCGCACTTCCCGTCCGACGAGTTCGGCCTCCAGAACTTCGACGGCACGCACCTCTTCGAGCATGCAGACCCACGGCTCGGCGTACACCCGGACTGGGGCAGCTCGATCTTCAACTACGGCCGCAACGAAATCCGCGGCTTCTTGTTGAGCAGCGCGCTGTCCTGGCTCGACCGCTACCACGTCGATGGCCTCAGGGTCGACGCGGTCGCATCGATGCTCTACCTCGACTACTCCCGCAAGCCTGGCCAATGGATCGCGAACAAGTTCGGCGGCCGCGAGAACTTGGAGGCGGTGGACTTTCTGCGCCGTTTCAACATCGAGGTCTTCAAGGAGCACCCGGACGTCCAGACCATCGCCGAAGAGTCCACGTCCTGGCCATTGGTCTCACGTCCGACCTACATCGGCGGTCTTGGCTTCGGCATGAAGTGGGACATGGGCTGGATGCATGACACGCTAGATTTCATGTCACAGGAGCCAATCCACCGGAAGTTCCAGCACCAGCGGCTGACTTTTCGGATGCTCTACGCGTTCTCGGAGAACTACATGCTGCCGCTGTCTCACGACGAGGTCGTCCACGGGAAAGGCTCCCTGCTCTCGAAGATGCCCGGGGACGACTGGCAGAAATTCGCCAACCTGCGCCTGCTCGTCGCGTGGATGTACGCGCAGCCGGGAAAGAAGCTCGTCTTCATGGGGGGCGAGTTCGGACAGTGGCGCGAGTGGAGTCACGAGCAGAGCCTTGACTGGCACCTGCTCGACCAACCCAGCCACGCCGGCATGAGCCGGTTGGTCGAGGACCTGAACCGCCTCCTACGCGAGGAGAAAGCGCTGCACGAGCTCGACTTCGATCCGGCCGGATTCTCGTGGATCGACTGCACCGATGCGGAGCAGAGCGTGGTCAGCCTCGTGCGCCGCGGCGCCTCGCCGGACGACATGATCGCCGCCATCTTCAACTTCACTCCGGTGCCTCGACACAACTACCAGGTCGGCATCCCGGCCGAGGGCCACTGGCGTGAGATCTTGAATTCGGACGCCCCGCTTTACGGCGGCAGCGGACAAGGCAATCTGGGCGGCCTCCACGCAGCTCCGATAAGCCGGCACGGACACCGGCACAGCCTCACGCTCACCCTCCCGCCGCTGGCCGCCCTCTTCTTCAAGCCTGGCCGCCCGCCAACGTAAAGCTGGGAGGCAGGGCCCCACACGTCTCCACCTCGGGGGACATCCCGGCCTGACTAGGCGGCCAAACCAAACCCCGGACCTCGCGCCCGCTGCATGACATGCCGATCCGGTGGGATGAAGCGCAGCTCAGCGCCCGCCTTCACCGCCTGCCAACCACCTTCGTGCACCAGCCGGTGGTGGAAGAAACACAGGAGCACGAGGCCGGCGACGTCGGTCTTGCCCCCTTTCGCCCAGGCGACCAGGTGATGGGCCTGCGTCCAGTTCACCGGGCGATCGCACCCAGGCCAGCGGCAACCGCGGTCCCGCGTCCGCAAGGCACGGCGCGCCGGTCCCGATACGACGCGAGTAGCGCGACCGACGTCGATCACCATCGAGTCCGACAGGAGCACGCGCGAGATCGTGGAGTCGCAGGCGATGCGCTTGAGGGTTCGCGTTGAGACCGGCAAAGACAGCTCGATGTCGACGGCCGGCGCGCCGACCTCACCTTTCAGACCCTCGAGCGTGGTGGTGACGGTGACATGCGGTTTGGCGCCCCGTCGCATCGGCAGCCGCCCCTCGTCCATGGCGTGGTTGGTGAGCT
>WNFB01004370.1_pt1 | contig 12585 bp, 15 predicted proteins | sample 5400501 | NCBI WGS metagenome assembly WNFB01 (sample SAMN13153341, study PRJNA577476) | soil metagenome | isolation source: 200 cm saprolite under Douglas fir tree site 2 hole 1 | place: USA:California | collected 2015-04-18 | reverse complement strand
TGGCCGGCGAATTGAATCCCGACGACCTGGAGGAGCAGACCGACTGGCAAGGCGAGCCGGTGGCGGTGGTGCTGGCACGGGCTGGCGTGGACCTGGAGCGGATCAACGAGGCGCACGAGCACCTCGACTTCCTCAAGGGCTACCTCGAGCTGCACATCGAGCAGGGCCCACGGATGGAGGCAGACGGCTTTGAGCTGGCCGTGGTGACCGGGATCGTCGGCGTCCACCGCGAGAAGGTCCGGGTTGAGGGGGTGCAGAACCACGCGGGGACGACGCCCTTCCGGATGCGCAAGGATGCGGGTCGGGCCGCTGCCCGCGCGGTCGCCGGGCTGCGCGAGCTGGTGCAGGCGGTGGACCAGGAGGCGGTGGCCAACGTGGGGGCCATCCATTTCTATCCGGGTGGAATCAACGTGGTGCCGGGCCGGGCCGAGTTTGACCTGGAGGTTCGACACGGGAACGACGAGGTGGTGCGAGGCATCGTGCATACCTTCCACGACCGCCTGCACCAGATTTGCGCCGAAGAGGGCTGTCGCGCCGATGCGGATTTCCGATCGTACGAGCCGGCGGTGGCGATGGACGCGGGGGTGATGGCGGCCCTGGAGCGGGCGTGCCAATCGCTCAGCTCGCGGGTGACCAGGCTGGCCAGCGGCGCAGGGCACGACGCCAGCGTGATGTCGCGGCATCTGCCCACCGGCATGATGTTCGTGCCATCGATCGGCGGCATCAGTCACGCGCCCGAGGAGAACACCAGCGACGAACACCTGGTCCTGGGTGCACGAGCGCTCCTGCGCGCAGTCGACGAAGCGACGGCGGCGTTGTCAGGAGGTCGCGCCATAGCGTCCACGCCAGGGACCTGAAGCCGTCAGCGGATGACGGGTCGCGCGTTCTTGGGGGTGGGGGGAATCGGAGACGGACAGATCCTGTCTGCGACCCTGTTGCTTCTGGCGGCGGTCCGCTGGTCACTCCTTGGCTCGTGGTCCTCCATTTCTGGACTGGTTGTGTAATTCCGTTCATGACATGGAGGACCAGTAACATGAAACTCGGAATACCGCTTCGCTCGCGACTTCTTATGGGTGCCGTCGCGACCGCCGTGCTGGGCGGGTTGCTGGCTGTACCGGCGCTCGCATCGATTCCGGGACCGGGGGGTGTGATCAACGCCTGTTACCAGCGCTCGACCGGAAAGCTGCGTGTCATCGACCTCGGATCGACGCGGCATTCGATACGGGCGTGCCATCCGGACGAAGTCGCGCTTCAATGGAACCAGTCTGGCGGGGTAGGCGCGCAAGGCCCGGCTGGCCCGCAGGGACCCGCAGGACCGCAGGGCCCAGCAGGGGCGACCGGACCGGTAGGACCCACGGGAGCAGTTGGACCCGTGGGACCAACGGGAGCGACGGGGCCGGCAGGACCGGCAGGAGCGGCAGGGCCGGTGGGACCACAAGGACCGCAGGGACCGGCTGGACCCGCTGGAGTGTCTGGATTTCAGGTGGTGACTGGCAACATCATGTCCGTTAGCGGCGGCCTTACCGGGAGCACCAACAACGCCTCGGCGGCCTGCCCTAGCGGAAAGACGGCCATCGCGGGCGGCTGGAATAACACGGTGGGTTCGGTGCTGGTCAGCAGCCCGAGTGGCGCCACGTGGTCCATCACCGTCTTCGTTCCGGGAGTCCAGAACGGCACAATCCAAGCGATCGCGGTTTGCGCCTTGACTTCGTAGCGGCGCGCAGTTCCCCGAGGTCCGTACCTCGGGGAACTGTCTCTTCGGCTACGACGCTCCGCACGGCAGGAGGCCCCACCGCGCCTTGATGGCGAGGATGCGGCGGGCCGATTGCATGACGCGAGTGCGGAAGGTGGCGTCGGCTCGGACGCGGGCCTGGAGGCCAGCGATCATCGCGTCGGTGGCCGCAGCGGTCTTGGAGATGATCAGGTCGCCACCCGCGTCGAGGAAATTATTGGCACGCGTCGCCGGTGCGATGTCCGCCACCGCTGCAGTGGCACCCAGGTCATCGGACACGATCACGCCACGGAAGCCGAATGGTCCGCGGAGCAGTTGCATAACGGTGGGGGAGAAGGCCGCCAGGTGGTTGGGATCGATCTGCGTATACGTCGCCAGCGCCACCATCAGCAGGTCGGCGCCCGCCGCAATACCCTGGGCGAACGACTGCAGGTATGGGTCGTTCGCGCTGGTGATGGTGTCCACCACGCCGGCCGTGACGTCGGTGTTGCCCTGGACGCGACCGAGTCCGGGGAAGTGCTTGATCGTTCCGTCGATGCCCGCCTGGCGCAGCCCTCGTAGGAAAGCAGCGCCGCGACTGCCCGCGGTTGCCGGGTCATGCCCATACTCCCGATTCAGGGCGCCGATTGGCTGGTTCTGGGCGTCGCCGCCGGGCGGCACCACGTCCATCACCGGTGCGAAGTCGAGGTTGACGCCGGCGGCCCGCAGCTGCGTACCCCAGGTGGCGGCATCGCCCTGCAGGGTCTGCCCCGCGAAGGTGCCCTGCATGGTGGCGCTCGGGATCTCCGAGAAGCCCGGCCCGTGGAGCGCCTGAATGATCCCGCCTTCCTGGTTGGCCGCGACGAAGAAGCGCGCCTTTGCGGTGGACGTAACTGAGACCTGCGCCTGGACGGCGTCGGCGACGGCGCGGATCCCGGCGACGCCGACGTTGCTCTGCTCGACGAACCACACCGAGCCCACGTGCTCGGCCTGGATCGCGTAGATCTCGTCCGGTCCCAGCTGGTTGCCGGCCAGCCCAAGCAGGAAGAGCTGGCCCACCATCTGCTCATCGTTCATGGTCGCCAGCACCTGGTCGGCGCACGACTGTGCCGACGTTGGTGTGGGGGTCGATACGACCGGCGGTCCAGGAGCGGCGGTGCAGGCAACACTGCAAAGGATTAGTGCTGCAAGCATTGCGCCGAGCCGAAGGCGAGCGGTCAGCGGCGCATCCGGCGTTCCAGTCCGCGGCCCGGATGCCATGACTCGATGACGAGGTGATCCGCCGGCTGGCCAACCCGCGTCAGCACCACCTCGGAGATCTCGATCCGAAACCGGTTGGACGGCTGACCCGATGCTTCGCCGGCGACCTCGACGGCGCGACCGGCGATCTTGGCATCGCCCAGCCAGGCACTCGCATCCTCCGTGGGCGGGTCAGCGGAGGCCGCATGAACCACCATCCGTGGATCGCGCCGGAGGTCGGCCCCTTTGACTGAGCCGGGCATCATCCCCATCACGACGTGGCCGTCGACAAACTCGAGCTCGATCCCGCTGATCCGGGGAGACCCATCCCGGCGTATGGTCGCCAGCGTCTTGTGGCGGCGCAGGTCAAACACCTGCCGGACGCGGGCGCCGAAATCCGGTTCGGCAGCGACGAGGGAGGCCCAGGTGCTCGTGGCTGGTGGGACTCCGGCTAGGGGCCGGGGAACCACTCCTTGAAGGCGGCGGCCAGCGCCGGATCGCCGTGCACGTCGATGCCGTGCTCTGCTGGCTTGCCGCGGCCCATCAACACCCAGTAGAGGCCTTCCGCGGGCCCGCGCATGGCCACGTCGGCCTTGGCATGACCGGACTCCGCCACCGCCTCGCCGACCTCGGCCCGCAGGATCCATTCACCCTCGCCGTCGGTGCGGTGGATGTGAAAGCTCGCCGCTTTGCCCTTGTGCGGCGATCGCGGGTGCAGCCGCGTCATCCGGTTCACGGCATCCCCCAGCGCCCGGTCGAAGAACCACTCGGGGGTCGCGATCGACCGCCCGATGGCTGGCTCGAGGTCATGACCGTGAATGATGTATTCGTTCAGCCGCATGCTGCGCAGGACGGGCATCGGCGCCGGGCCGATTGGCATGGTGACGATCGCATCGGGGGCCTGCTGGAGCGCTTCGGCGATGGCCGCGACCGTCTGCTCGGACTCGGTGCGGGCGGTGACCTTGAGCTTCGCCGGCTCCCAGGTCGACACCTGCTGGAATCGCCGCTGGCGATCCGCGAAGTCAACCGGCAGATTCTGACCGCCGCGGTCCTTCCCAGTGGCGTCCCACACGAGTCCGCGGATCAGCTGGTCGCCGGTGACCACGTGGGCGACGACATTGGCTGCCGTCCAGCCCTCGCAGAGCGTGCCCTTGCTCCAGCCATCGGGTGGGATGGCGTCGACCGCCTCCAGGTACCAGTTTCGCGCCTGAGTGAGCCGGCTGGGTTGGGCTTTCACCTCAGTTACCTTAGCGCCCCGAGGCAAAAGGTGACCCGCGGCTCCCGGGAGACAGGGATGGCCGCGGGTCTGATCGGCAGCGAGCTGCTACCTCAACGCTGCGTCGACTAGGCCGCCGCGATACCCTCCTGGTTCGCGCCATCGGGGATCGCCCATGAACCGACCGGCGAGAGCGACCCGTCGCCGTTGACCGCAAACGCTTTCACCGATCCGCTGGCGCCGCTTTGCGCGTAGAGGAAGCGCCCGTCGCTCGACGCCGCCATGTCGACTGCGCCTGGGATGCCGGTGGCCGCCAGCGGGTTCCCCAGCACCACGGCTCCGTTGGTATTGATGGTGTACTGGCTCAGATTGGCGCTGCCGGCGTTTGCCGCGTAGTAATTGCCATTAGCGGCCGTGACCCAGCACGCGGCCCGCTGTCCGTCCGACGCGCCGGCACTGACCAGTGAGAGGCTGCCGTCGCTGTTGACGGTGTAGGTCGACAGGTTGCCGAACGCCGCATTGACGATCACCAACCGGCCGGCCGGATCGAACACGAACGCGAACGCGTTGCCGCCCACCGCCGTCGCGATCGGGGCATCGGAGAGCCGCCCGTCGGGCGAGACGCTGAAGACGTCCACCGAGCCGCCGTGGTTGCCCTTCATCGCGATGACGAGCTGGCTGCCGTCCGGCGTGAAGTCCACCTGCGACGGCGACTGCAGAAACGCCGGGGGGTTGCCGTTGCCAAGGCCGAGCGAACGTAGCGATCCGGTGATCGGGTGCAGCGTTCCGCCCGCGACGCGATAGCCCTGGACGTAGCCGGCGAAGCCGGCGTCAAGTACGTAGGCAAGGTCGCCGTGGACGCCGATGCTGGCCGGGAATGGGCCGCCCGATGCCACGACCTGGTTCAGGTGCAGGGCATCCCCGCTGACGCTGAAGACCGAGACGGTGTTGCTACCGGCGTTCGGGGCCAGGAGCAGCCGGCTGGTGTCGTCATAGGCCAGCGCGCCCTGCGAGGCCAGCGGGTCGACGACGGCGCCGGCCGCTCGTCCGCCGTTTCCACCCGTGGCGTAGGTCGCCACGTAGGTCAGGGTCCCGTTATCGCTCCGAGAGTAGGCGGCGATCGAGTTGCCCGCCGGGTCGTTGGTCTGGACGAAGACGGCGTGATCTGCACCCGCCCCCGGCGCTGCTGCGTGGGCCAGCACCAGGGGGCCCCCCAGCAGGGCCGTCGCCATCGCGGCGATGACGGTCGACAGTCGGATCAGGTGTCGCATGGTTCCTCCTTGGGACGGTGGTTTCGACATGTCCGGGAAGGTGAGCCGGCGGATGACACGCCGATAACGAGGCGTCACCCAATCGACACAATCGCTAGGCCGGCAGGCTGAACCAGAACCTCGTAGTGCCCGCCTGCGATTCGGCACCTACCCGCCCGCCGGTGGCCTCGACCAGCTGCTTCACGATGGCCAGGCCGATGCCGGCGCCGCCGCGGGCGCGATCGCGGGACTTCTCGACCCGATAGAAACGCTCGAAGATGTGGGGGAGATCCTGCTGTGGAATCCCGTCACCCGTGTTGCTCACACTGACCAGGACATCGCTCCGCCCGGCCTCGGCAGCGACGGTCACCACTCCGCCGTCGGGCGTGTAGCGCGATGCATTCTGGAGCAGGTTGGCGAGCACCTGGGCCAGTTGATCGGGTTGGGCGCGTGCTGGGAGCCGGTCGGGGAGATTGAGATCCACTCGGATGGCCTTGCCGTCAAAGGCTGGGCGAGCCAGCTCGAAGGCCGCGCGCACCGAGGGGACGAGGTCGATCGTCTGAAGAGCTCTCTCACTGGCTGGCTCGGTGTCCAGCGCCAGCGAATGCAGCGACAGCGATAGGCGCACCAGCCGGTTGACCTCTTCATGAAGGGACTGGAACTGCTCGCGGCTGGGGGCGATGATGCCGTCGCGGAGCGCCTCCAAGTACCCCTGCAGGTTCGTGAGTGGGGTGTTGAGCTCGTGGGCGGCGTTGACGATGAACTCGCGGCGCATGCGCTCCTGCTGGTCCAGCGTCTCCGCCATCAGGTTGAAGGAGTCGGCCAGTGACGCCACTTCGTCCGGCCCTCTCCGTTCGACGCGTGCCTGGTATTCGCCGCGGGCGACCCGTCGGGCGGCCTGGGCGATGTCGTCAAGCGGCCCTGCCACCCAGAGCGCGAGGAGCGAGGCGAGTAGCAGGGTTACGGCCGCGGCGATCCCGGCGGCCACGATGAAGACGGGCACGACGCTGTGGTCGAACATGGCGCGGGCCGTGGCGGCCGGCTGCCCAGCCTCCAACATCAGCCGATCGAATGTGGCCTGCGCCACGCCCAGGACGCCGATCGCCATGATGGTCACTGCTACGGCCGTGACCAACAGCGACAGCAGGGCAATTCGCGCGGCGATGCCACGCGGCCGCCACCAATTCTTCCTCCCCCTCGATACCGTCATCTCCCTCCCCCCGAGGGCGAGGCTAGGGCGGTGGGGGTCGAGGCGTCCACCGCCCGGTATCCGGCTCCCCGCACGGTCGCGATGTAGCGAGGCTGATCCACCGTCTCCCCCAGCTTCTCCCGGAGTCGGCCGACATGTACGTCGATGGTCCGCTCCAGCGCATCGCCTTGCACCGGCCCGTAGAGCGCATCAAGCAACACCTGGCGGGTCAGGACGCGGCCTCCCGTTTGCACCAGCGCCGTCAGCAGTCGGAACTCGGCCGCGGTGAGGGGGACGATCTGGGTTCCGCGCCGCACTTCAAGACGGTCGAGGTCGATCGCCAGGTCGCCATGGCGGATGATGCCGCGATCGGTCGCTCGTCCGGGCGCGCGCTCCCTCCGCCGCAGGACGGCCTTGACCCGAACGACGAGTTCGGCGGGGGAGAAGGGCTTGACCAGGTAGTCGTCAGCGCCCTCATGGATGCCCAACACGCGGTCGGCCGCGGATCCCCGTGCCGAGAGGATGACGATTGGGATCTCGGTGCGCTCGCGCACGATCCGCAGCAGGGCCAGCCCGTCGAGCTCGGGCAGCATCAGGTCGAGGACGATGAGCCGCGGCGGCGTTGCCCCGACGGCCGCCAGCGCCGCCCGGCCGTCGCCGGCCGTGATCACCGAAAGTCCCTCCCGCTCCAGATAGGTGCGAACGAGCGTGACGATCTTGGGATCGTCGTCCACCCGAGGATCGGGGCAGCAGCCGGCGTCATCCTGAGAAAAGCCTACGCAGCCAGTGTGACGCTGGCATGAAGCCGGTGGCCGTGCTCGGTCTCCCTACTCACTCGCCGGAGACCGCAGAATGGTGGTTTCGCCCTTGACATAACGAACACATGTTTGTATAGTGGCGAGTGATGAGTGGGGACGAGGGGTCGGAGTACTTCCGGCAGCTGGACGTGGCTAAGGCGACGGCCCAACGGCTCCTGGAGCTCGCGCCCAGCCTCCCGCAGGAGCTCTGCCGCGAGGCAATGACTCGGCAGCGGCATATCACCGATATCCAGGAGCTTTCCTTCTCGATCGTGGCCGGGAAATGGTCCAAGACCGATGAGTACCAGGAGGAGGGCTCGATCAGCCCGATCGACTGGATCCGGCACAACTGCCGGATGGGAGCGGGCCACGCGGCCGACCGGGTGAACGTGGGAGAGCAGCTCGCCAGCCTGCCGAAGAGCACGCAGGCGCTGGCGGATGGTGAGATCGGGTTCGCGCACCTCTCATTGATCGCCCGCACGGCCAATGCGGTGGCCACCTCGAAACCAGATCAACCCTTCGACGAGAGCCTCGTGCTGGAAGCGGCCCGCGAGAGTAGCGTCGGCCGCCTCTGGTACTTCTGCCAGCACGTCCGGCATGCCGCGGATCCGGAGGGTGTGGCAGCCGAGCAGGCCGACGCGGCCCGGTTTCGCCGGCTCAACCTGAATACCTACGAGGACGGCTCCCTGGGGCTGGACGGCTGGCTGGACGCGGCCGCCGGCGCGACCGTGCGCAGCGCCCTCGAGCCGCTGGCCCGGCTGGGAGGCTCGGAGGACGATCGCACCCGCGAGCAGCGCCAGGCCGACGCGCTGGTCGAGCTGGCCAGCCATGGGCTGGATGCGGGCGTACTGCCGCGCCGAGGCGGACAGCGGCCGCACGTGCAGATCACGACCTCCCTCGAAACGCTCCGGGGGCTGAGCGGGTCCCCGGCCGGCGAGATGGAGTTCACCCTGCCGATCTCCGCCGAGACGGTGCAGCGCCTCGCCTGCGATAGCGCCATCACCCGGGTCGTGCTGGGCTCGGAATCGGTGGTGATCGATGTCGGCCGGGCAAAGCGGGTCGTTTCCGGAAGCCGGCGGCGCGCGCTCGACGTGCGCGATAAGCAGTGCCAGTGGCCCGGTTGCGATCGACCACCGTCCTGGACAGCCGCGCACCACCTGCTGCATTGGGCCAAGGGCGGGGACACCAACCTGGACAATATGGTGCTGCTGTGCCACCGCCACCACACCATGGCGCACGAGGGGCGATGGCAATTGGTCCGCACCGATGACGGCCGGCTGCTGACCGTCCCGCCTGGGCCCGGGATGTTCAGTCGGGCGCGTTCCCCGGACGAGTTCGGCGCGGCCTGAGCTGATTCCCCCTCCCGCCAGGGAGGGGCCCCTTACCGCCGGCCTTTGGGGCAGTACACCAGGTAGGTCACCAGGGCGAGGTATTCTTCCGCGTCAGCGAAAGCCAGGTGCGTCTCGGCGTCGGCGTCACGGGAGAAGAGGGCGAGGACGTGGCGGACGGCTAGCGGCTCGGCCATGCGTGAAGGAGACTGCAGAGATCTCCCTGATGGAGGCCGAGGACGGCGGCGACCTCGACCACCTCGTCGGTTGTGATCCGCGGCCGCCGGCCGGTGGCCAGGTCATGCAGCTCCAGCTCCAGGTCGAACATCGCCTTCGCGTCGTGCGGGTTCATGCCGGTAATACGGATCGCCGCTGGAAAGGTTACGGAAGAATGCTGTAGGCGATCCAGGGGCCGGCCACCCCGCCGTTCCGGTCGTAGAAGCGACGCGCGACCTGGTTGCCGGTGGCCGTGACCCAGTCAAGCCGGACGTAGCCATGCTCTCGGGCGTAGCGGCGGCTGGCGTCGAAGAGGGCCTGGCCCACGCCCTGCCGGCGCTGGGCTTCCATCACAAACAGGTCGTTCATCACCAGGATTTCGGCGGCGACCAGCGTGTCAAAGGACGCGAACAGGCTGGCAAACCCGACCAGGCGGTCATCCTGCTCCGCCACCAGCTGGACTCCCCGGCTCGAGTTGGCTTCCAGCTGGTCGAGGAAACCCTGGAGGCGCGCCTCGTCCGGCTGGGGTGCCTTGTAAAAATCGAGATAGGCGCGGATCAGGGCGACGAGCGCGGGGCGGTCCGCACGGGAGGCCGGCCGGACGTCAACTCTACCCATCTCCCTCAGGCTACGCGACGGCGCAGCGTGAGGGAGGCCAGCACCACCATCAGGACGCAGAAGCCGAAGACGACCCCGGTATCGAGCTGGAGGGCAGCCCACGAGAGATCGGCGCCCCGGATCATGACGCTCCGGAGCCCATCCACCGCATAGGTGAGCGGCAGCACCTTCGAGATCGCCTGCATCCAGCCGGGCTCGCCGGACACCGGGACCAGGATCCCGCTTAGCAGGAACTGAGGCACGATCACCAGCGGGATGAACTGCACGGCCTGGAACTCGGTCCGGGCGAACATGCTGATGAAAATGCCCAGATTGACCGCCGCAATCGCCATCAGGATGGCGACCAGGAAGATCAGCCAGACGCTCCCGGCGTTGTACAGCTTCAGCACGTAGAGGCTGAAGACCAGCACCTCGGCCGACTGGATCAGCGCCAGCACGGTGAACCCGATCATGTAGCCGAGCACGATCTCGGCGCGCCGGAGGGGGGTCGCCATCAGACGCTCGAGCGTCCCCTGCGTCCGCTCCCGCAGGAAGGACACGCAGGTGATCACGAAGACCAGGAAGAAGACCACCAGGCCGATCAGCGCCGCCCCCAGGTAGTCGAGGGTATCGAGGTTGGGCCCGCCGTAGAGATAGCTGACCTGCGGGCTGAATCGCGGCGGACCGCCCTGGACGGGCAGGGCGCCGATGGCGGCCAGCACCGCCTGGCTGACGGCCTGCAGCGCTTGCTGGCTGGGGCCAGGCTGGCTGCCCTCGAGGTGGATCTCGGGACGCAGCTCGTGCTGGTTGAGGGCCCTGTCGCTAAAGTCCGATGGCAACAGAACGGAGGCGGTCAGGCGGCCATCGTGGAGCTTGCTTTCGGCCGTGGCGCGGTCCATCGCGGTGGCGGTCACCAGGGAGGACGACTCGAGGCGCGCCGCGATGGTGCTGCCCAGGGGACCACTGTCCAGGTTGACCACGCCGACGGCCGGTTGGGAACTCCCGCCGCGGAGCAAGAGGTCGAGCAATGTGAGAATCAGCAGAGGGGCGACGAACAGTAGGGCCAGCGTTCGGCGGTCGTGCCGGAATTGCGAAAGAATCCGCACGGTGATGGCGCGTACCCGGCGCGGACTCATGCCTGCTCCCCTTGGGGACGCGGAGCCTGCGCCGAGAGCTTGAGAAAGGCGTCTTCCAGCCGGTCCACGCCGGCCTGCCGGCGCAGGTCGTTGGCGCTGCCCTGGGCCAGCAGCTTCCCGAACAGGATCAGGCCCAGTCGTTGGCTGCGCTCCGCCTCATCCATGACGTGGCTGGAGACGATGATCGTCGTCCCGTTGGCCGCCATCTGCTGAAATCGGTCCCAGAGCTGAGCCCGCAGCTGGGGATCGACGCCGACCGTCGGCTCGTCGAGCAGAAGCAGCTCGGGCTGATGCACCAGGGCGCAGGCCATCGAGGCCCGGGTGCGCATGCCGCCGCTGAGGGTCGAGACCACCGACCGGCGGCGATCATAGAGATCCACGAACCTGAGCACGTCACCAACGCCGTCCCTGGAGCCGTTGATGGCGGCGAAGAAGCGGACGTTCTCTTCGACTGAGAGGTCGGGGTAGAGCGCGGCCGCCTGGGTCATGTACCCGATCCGGGAGAGGACCGCCAGCTCGGGCATTCGCCGACCAAGCACCGTGACCGTCCCGGCATCGGGGCGAACGAGGCCCACCATGGCGCGGATCAGGGTGGTCTTGCCGGCGCCGTTGGGGCCGAGCAAGCCGTAGATCTCGCCCCGCCGGATGCTGAGGCTGATCCCATCCAGGGCGCGCAGGCGGCCGAAGCTCTTGACCACGTCGTGCACCTCGACGGCGTTCTGGGTGGTCTGGATCATGGGCGCATGCCCCGCACCCAGCTGGTGGCCAGCTGGCTGACTGCGTCCTCGAGCGTGACATCCAGGCCTAGCCGTTCCTCGACCAGCTCCCGAGTCATCAGGTGAAACAGGACGGGGCCGATGAACGACTGGATGGCCAGCAGGGGATGCATCTGCCGCAGGCGGCCAGCTGCCATCTGGGCCATGACGTAGCCGAGCACGGCGGTGAGGCCGCGGGTGAAGACATACTCGACGGCTTCGGCGGTGTCGGGCCCATGGGCCGACACCTCCATGAAAATCGCGCGGACGACGCCCATCCGACCGTTCAAGCTGCGCGCGGCGGCCAGGGCGATAGCGGGCATGACCTCCTCCGGCGGGCGGTCCTGGAGCCGGCTCAGCGTCTCGACCACCGGCTCCAGCGGCGAGAAGGCCCGCACCACCTCGCGAAAGAGCGCCGGCTTTCCGGGGAAGAGGCGGTAGACTGTCGCCCGCGACACCCCCGCGCTGGCGGCCAGCCCATCCATGGACAGGCCGGCCAGTCCGTGGCGCCCGACCAGGTCGAGGGCCGTCTGTAACACCCGGTCGCGAGTCGCCGGGTCGGGATCGACGGCCAGCTCATGGATCAGCTCGTCCCGGCTGCGGAAGTGGCGGTAGAAAGTGGCTCGGGAGACCCCGGCTGCCCGCGCTACCTCCTGCACCGACGGGCGGGCGCCTTGAGCGAAAGCAGGCCGGACGGCGGTCAGAATCCGGCTGCGCGAATCCACGATGCGACGACACTAGATGAGCCGTCGCGTCTTGTCAAGTCTTACGTCGTGGTCGGGGTGGTGAGGTCCAGGTGGCGCTGCTTCCAGAAGTCGAGATGGCGCCGCAGCCGGTCGCGCTCGGCTTCCATGACCGCCAGGTCGGTCTGGGCCATCTCCACCCGGGCTTCCTCCTCCGACATGCCACCCAGGCTGTGGTGGGCGGTGGCCAGCGCCTTGTCTTTAAACGCCAGGAGCTCGGTGTACACCTGGATCCAGTGGCGGGCGTCTTCCGGCAGACGGCTGCCCGGGTTTTCGTTGTCCAGCCACCGGTCCGGATCGACTGCGTCGTGAGCCGCCTGTTCGGGATGGACGTCTTCGGTCTTGATGGAGTAAGTCTAATCAGCGCTCTTCGCGCACATACGGAACCCCTAACGAGGCGGGCGCGCC
>WNFB01004369.1_pt1 | contig 12586 bp, 21 predicted proteins | sample 5400501 | NCBI WGS metagenome assembly WNFB01 (sample SAMN13153341, study PRJNA577476) | soil metagenome | isolation source: 200 cm saprolite under Douglas fir tree site 2 hole 1 | place: USA:California | collected 2015-04-18 | reverse complement strand
CACGCTCGGCTTATACGCAGCAGGACCTGCACCTTTTGAAGGCTGATACGGTCCATGCATTGGAGGTGACTGATGGCCTACATCATTGCCGAGCCCTGTCTCGGGACGAAAGACACTTCCTGTGTAGATGTGTGCCCGGTGGATTGTATCCATCCGGCGAAAGACCGCGCCTATGACGATGGACGCCCGACGTTCGATGAAGTGCCGCAACTGTACATCGATCCCACTGAGTGCATTGACTGCGGTGCCTGTGTTCCGGTCTGTCCGGTGACGGCAATTTTCGCGCTGGATGATCTCCCGGAGAAGTGGCAAGCGTACACCGAGACCAACAAGAATTACGTTGACGGCGGTAAATTTCAGCCCGACAAGTATCAAAAAGCAAGTAGCTGACGTTTCTCTGGCACTGCCCTTGGCACATATGAGTACACTCCACGAAATCATTCATGAAAACGTTCGCGAGGGCGAACTGTTCGAAAAGCTCGACCACAACTGGGTGCGGTGTTTTGCCTGCGGGCACTGTTGCAAGATCCCAGAAGGCCAGCCTGGTGTTTGCAAGGTTCGTTACAACCGGGGTGGATGCCTGTTTGTGCCCTGGGGCTATGTCGGCGGCATCCAATGCGACCCGATAGAGAAAAAACCCTTCTTCCATGCTCATCCAGGGGCATTGGCGTACAGCTTCGGTATGCTCGGCTGTGATCTGCACTGCGGCTATTGCCAGAATTGGGTGACCTCGCAAGCCTTGCGCGACCCCGCTGCTGTTGTCGGCCCGATGCGCGTCACGCCCGCAGAACTTGTTCATGACGCCTTGCGCCTGGGAGGCAGAGTCATCGTCAGCACGTATAACGAGCCACTGATCACGAGTGAATGGGCCATCGCCGTCTTCAAGGAAGCGCGCGTCGCTGGATTGGTGACGGGTTTTGTTTCCAACGGAAACGGCACCCCACAGGTTCTCGAATACGTGCGGCCGTGGGTGGATCTTTACAAGGTGGACCTAAAGAGCTTTGATGACCGCCACTATCGGCAGCTCGGCGGGCGCTTACAGCCTATCTTGGACACCATTAAAAGCTTATACGAGATGGGCTTCTGGCTGGAGATCGTCACGCTGGTGATACCCGGATTTAACGACTGCAACGACGAGTTGACTCGCTTGGCCGAGTTTTTGGCGGGCGTATCCCCGGATATTCCTTGGCATGTAACGGCCTTTCACAAAGATTACAAAATGACCGATCCAGAGAACACCACTGCTGAGACGCTGATGCGGGCAGCAGAGATCGGCAAGACGGCAGGCTTGCGTTACGTCTATGCCGGGAACTTGCCAGGCATGGTTGGCGACTGGGAGAACACGCGTTGCCCGAACTGCCGGGAGCTGCTCATTGGACGCCACGGTTATCTGATCACAGGCTACTTCCTTACGCCTCAAGGTTGCTGCCCATCTTGTGGCGCCAGTATTCCAGGACGGTGGGATCCTGCGTTTCGGGGACAGATTACAGATCGTCCCTTTGTTCCGCTCGTGCGCTCCCAATCAGATTTTCTGGTGCTCGACTTCTAAGAAGCCCAGATCATTTCCTGGCTCTCGGGTTTCGACAATTCGTCGAGATAGTGAACGAACCTGGCAGTCTTAGCGGATTGGTTGGGCGAATGACAGCTCGTGGCCGTCTGGATCGACTAGATGGAAGTACCTCTCACCCCATGCTGCATCTCGGGGCCTTGCGGGATCAAATTCCTTTTCTTTCATATGAGCCCAAAACCGATCTACATCTTCGACATAGAAAATTATCCGCCCCCAAATGGGGGTCACATGGCCCTTCTCTAGGTTCAGAATCGTATCCTTCACGCCAAGCGTCTGAAGGGAAGAAAAGCAAGCGTTTTCACCGCCGTAGAGAACTTTCAGGCCCAGCAGCCTGCTATAGAAATGCACCGACCTGGCCATATCATTGACTTTGATCGTGATTGCGGAGATTTTTTCTACGTTCATATCTCCCTCCTCGCACCTTGTCTTACTCAACAAAAGCCTGATTCTTCTGCTCCAGCATTCCGCGGAGCTGGTCTACAGCCGGCACAGCGGGCTTCTGGGATTGGACGAAAAAACAGGCAATGCGGGCGGCCATAGGCGGGTTGACGCAGAGCGCGGAGTTCAGGGTTTGTAGAGCTGGTCGATTTTGGCTGCCAAGATGAAATCGCTCTCCGTCAGGCCGTTGATCTTGTGCGTCCAGGTCGTGATCTCGACTTTTCCCCAGGCAAGCGCGATGTCTGGGTGATGCCCCTGCTCCTCCGCCAGCTCACCAACGTGATTTACGAACTTGAGGGCTTCGCGAAAGTCAGGAAACTTGAAGGCCTTCGTGATGTGGTGTGCTTCGATGACGTTCCAACCGTCCACCTGTGTTTCGAGGACGGCGAGCTCCTCACCCTTGAGCGGGGGCACCGCTCCACGGCAAGGAACGCATGTTTTGGCCGCAAGATCGGACATCGTAGAAGTTATTCTACCACCCGCCCGTGAGACGCTCACTCCAGTTCATTATTGTCGGTCGTCTGAACTTTTCGGAATGAGAAAGGACGAGCGGCTCGTGCAACCGAACTCATTAGGTTGCGCTTGGAAGAAGAGTGTCGAGTTCGGTTTATAGATGAGGAATACGATCTCTGGTAGCGAGTGATCGGCGGAAGAAGAACAGGCGACGAGTGTATTCTTGGAGGCTCCGGGTATCCTATGCAAACGGCAATTGTGATTCTCGTGGTTCTCCTCGGCACACTCGCTCTGCCGGTGGTGGCCGGCGCCGTGTACCAGGCTATCGAAACGCGGCGGGACCGCCGGCGCTTTTCGCCCCCAGGGCGGCTCGTACAATTCAACGAGAGGCGGATGCACATCCACGTAACCGGAGAAGGCACACCGACGGTGGTTTTCGAATCAGGCATGGGCGCGTCCTGCTTGAGCTGGACGCTGGTGCAGCCACAGGTGGCACAGTTCTCTCGCGCCGTGAGCTATGATCGCGCCGGGCACGGCTGGAGCGATCCCGCGCCCGAGCCGCGCACGGCTCGGCAGATCGCGCAGGAGCTGGACACGCTGCTGAATACCACAGGTCTGCCAGGGCCATACGTTCTCGTTGGGCACTCGTTCGGTGGATATGTGAACCGGGCGTACGCGCACCTGTATCGCGATAGGGTCGCTGGCATGGTGCTGGTGGATTCGGTTCACCCTGCCGAATGGAAGAAGCCGACCCCAGAGCAGTTGCGAATGATCGAAGCGGGTCTGCGATATGCCTGGATTGCAGCGTGGCTCGCACGTTTAGGTTTTGTTCGGTTTTGCTTCGCGCGGCTCGCACGGGGTTCACCCAGGCTGGGTTGGGCGGCGGCAAGCGCGTTCGGCGTCAGCATGGCTGCAGCGGTACAACGGATTGCGGGAGAGATTCGCAAGCTGCCGGCACCGATCTTGCCGGTTGTGCGTGCGTTGTGGTCGCAGCCGAAAAATTTCTTGAGCTTGGGGCAGTATGTTGCCGCATTGCCGGTCAGTGCTGCACAAGCGGCTGCGCTGAGCTCGCTTGGGGACTTGCCGCTGGTCGTGCTTTCGGGAGACCATCATGCGGAACCGTACATCGACTGGCAACGCGAGTTAGCGCAGCTCTCTTCGCGGGGGCGACATCTAGTGGCGAGCGACTGCGGACACTGGGTTCATCTTGACCACCCCGAAGTGGTCACCAGTGCTATCCGCGAGGTGGTCACCGCTGCACGATCCGCTGCTCGGATGGAAGCCTCGTCACAAACGCTCCGACAATAAGAATAGACAGGCAAATCTCAGGAGGCGCCGTATCTGGTGTGACCTGCCCTGCCCCGCATTTTGAGACAGCAGCGAAGTTGAATCCGAAAAGTTCCTCCAAACGTCAATGAAGCGGGAATGAACCACACGCCAACTTCGTAGCCACTTAAGAACCCTCTTGGCGGCGGGATTGTACCGAGCGATGGCGGCCGATGGCGGCCAGCGTTCTGTCGCTTCATGCGGCCTACATAGCCTGCGTCATCTTCGGCGCATTCTTCACGCGGGGTCGGCAGCGGTTCGCCGCGCTACACGTTGCCACACTGGTGTACAGCGTGATCGTCGAAATCTTTGGTCTCTGGTGCCCGCTCACGACGTTTGAAACGTGGCTTGAGGTGCGTGGCGGCGTGTCGGCTTATCGCGGCCCTTTCCTTCTGCACTGCCTCGATGCAGTGGCGTACCCCAATATTCCCCCGAACCTTCTCATTGCGGGTGCTGTCGCCGTCTGCGTCTTTAATCTATGGATTTACGCCCAGCGTGTCCGTGTCCGACATTCACTCGGATGAAGAAGTGGCCGCGTTGGGGTGTGCAGACTGGGATGTGAGGGTGTCGAGGGACTACGGATTTGGTGGTGCCTTTTCTTCCGAATCTTTGGTCTTCATCAAGCTCGAAATGTAAAGCGTCACAGCCCGTCGCTCCTCCTCGGTCTTGTCTCGGAGGCGCCCGTTCACCGCCCGGGCAATCTCGTCGGGGTGGAGTCTCCGCTCATTCAAGGGCGAGCCGGTCTTTAGCGGCTTGTCGCCGCGCTCATCGTGGCAACGGGCGCACCGCGCGAGGAAAAGCTCCTTGCCTGTAGCGAGCAACCGAACGCGTTCCTCGTGTGACAGCGGCTGATCGGCGGCGGGTACCTGGACGGCGCCCCGCGCGTATCTGGCGATTTCCCCAGCGAAACCGAGGAGGGCGGTCGCGAAGAGCAGCGCTGCGGGCCTTCTGTACATGGCCGCCTCGTATGCTACTCCGGTTAGACGCATCTTTCGTTCTTTCTCTTCTCTCACTCCTCCGACTTTGATTGACGAGGCCACCTGCTTCTGGCTACAGCTTTTGAGACGAAACGAGGCCGGTTGGTTCAAGGGCCGTGGCGTCGGGAAGGTATAATGCCGGCATGAGAAGCCCCGTGCGACGAGCGAAGAGAATCGTCCACACTTGGAAGCAAGCGCAGGTTCTCCTCGAGCGTTGGCGGAAAAATCTCACGGATGTTCAGGTAGAACTAAAGCAACCCCGCGTTACCGACGTGACGCCTATTGACTTTGTGAGTGGAGAGCCGGTCGAGCGCAAAGGAACACCCACCAAGCGGCTTCGGGGACAATTGATTTACTTTACGAATGCGGATGTGATGATCCGCCGTCCGTCGGGCGCTATTCTGGTGGTCGACAACTACGAGATTGTTGCCATCTCCGACGGGAAGACACGGTTGGAACCACGCTAGCACGCCTTAGCCTTGTTTTCCCCAGGGAAAACAATCAAACCTAGTAAAGCGCCCGTCGCCTTTGCGTGCGGATTCGGAAAGAGCGCTTCTCGGCCGGAATCACAATCTGGTCTTCGCGCGCCAGCCAACCGATGGCCCAGTCGAAGACGGGGGCTCTTGCTTTCACCTGGTTCTTCAGTCGTGTGAGCGACAATCCGCCTTGGGTGCTGAGCGCTTGCCAAATTGCCCCTGCAGTCTTGCCGATTTCTTCTTCCATGGTGATTCGTTTTCCTTAGCACAATCCTCACGGTGCGAATGCACGACTCATCTTCTGTCGGGCATGACTTCGACCAAATAAAGGGAGCGCCAGAGGCCCGCTCCCGTAAGACAGGTTTGAAAGTTCCTCGAAGTCTAAGGCTTTGCAGCGGCTGCGGCCTGCTCAAGAATCTGGGCTGCCTTGCCGGCTTCCGTGACGCCAAAAAAGACGAGAGGCGTATTCGTACCGGGCTCCAAACCGCAATATGCGTAATTGATGTTGGCCTCTCCCAGGCGGGATGCTACCCGCGCGATCTCGCCGGGTCGGTGCGGAAGTCTGGTTTGGACGATTTCTGCCTCTACGTACGTCAGCCGCTCGTTGTCCAGCACCATCTTGGCTGCCAACGCATTGTCCACGATGAATCGAGTCACGCTCTTCCCTCCGATCGGGAAGGATTGAAGCGCAAGAATGTTCACTTCGCGATCAGCGAGCGCCCGGCAGACTTTTCCGAGCGTGCTAGGCCGATCCTCCAGTAATACAATGAATTCTTTGGTCAAAGGCATGGTGGGACCTCCTTTGCCTTCTTGAAAATGCAGAACGCATCCTCGGTTTGGTTTGATCTTGAGGGCATCTTACGCCCCGGCTCTCAATCGTTCAAGACTGTCTGGTGGGATGTCAGCGATTTCGCAAAGGTAGGTGCGGGGAGTAGTTAATCAGCTGATTCCAATCAAATTGGGCCAAGAGACGAGCGGTTTCAGAATTGCGCGAGGAAGGAAAGAGTCAGGAAGGCGGCAAAAGGGCCGGTGGAGGGTGGGAAGAGAAAAGGAGTGGTGGCACCCACGTAGGGCGCGCAGGAATACTTTATTGTAGAGGAAGCCGGGGCGTTCAACTGGAATCCGGACGTGGAACCAGAAACTGGTAAGCCAATCGACGCGCCAGATCACAAAGACCAAGAGAACAGTTTTTGAAGTGGCTGCGCACCTGGCGATGAAAGAACACCAGGGTGAGCGTAAAGGCCAATACGCGAATGCAGGTGAGCACCCTCAGCGCCTGACCACGGCCCTGATGCAGCGATGGTTTTTTGAGGTGCCCTTCGGTGGTCATGGTTTGGAACACTTCGCTATCGATAATCCAACGACTACGACCTAACTGATGGATGAACACGGGCGGAATGGAACCCAGCTGCAGGTTGCTGGCGTAGAAATTCGTGCTCCTCTCCAGGACCGTTTCTTTCTCCGTATGCTTCCGCCCCAGTTGGTCGCGACGAACCCGCTGGCGATGCTTCGCGATGCTGCGTACGGTTTTCACTACCCCGACCGTGCGGTCGCTCACCGGCCAGTAGACCTCCGGTGCATGCCACAGCTGCAACTCCTGTGGGTCGACGGATCCTTCGTCAGGCAGGATCCTCCGTGCTTCCGCCAGCAACTCCGGTTGGTTGTCCTTGAGATTGATCACCCAATCCAAACCGAGAGCTTCCAGCGCAGCGATAAACGGCGCCTGTAAGTACAGCGCATCGGCAACCAACAGATCCAGGAACCGGCGCCCCAATGCTTCGAGTAGTTCCTTGAGCAAAGCCAAGCTGCAGGCGACTTCACTCTCTCCGTTCTTTTGGAAACGAATCCCTATAGGGATGGGAAAAGCCGAGCTGACCAGTGTGACCACGGAAATGCGGTGATAGTACTGAATCTGTTCGCACAGTTCTCCGTCCACCACATGTTGGACCTTACGCTCCATGCAATCTTCACAGGAGCGCACAAAGGAACTGCAGATTTCTATCCCGTCTACGGCAGCGACGATCCGTCCTCTCGCCCACCGGGAGCGGAACAGGCCATTGCGTTTGCATTGCCGGGCCACGGCACAGCTCAAAGCCAAAAGGGCGTGGGGATCATAGCGAGCGAGAGCGTACCCCATGGTGTCTTCGCTCAAAGCCCCAATGCGTTGGCCAAGAACACCTTGCCGGCATTCCGTTTCGATCCGGTGTAAGGCGGGAAACTGACAAGCGGCTCCCAGAAACACGGCATCAAAGATCTTTTTCCCGGAATGCTGTGGAAACCGGCGTCCTTCCGGCAACGCCTGCACTCTTGCGGAGAAATCAAACACCTTATCGAGGTAAGTCTCGAACTGGTGTCGGCGCAAGGTTAGGGTTTTTCCTTTTGCTTTAGGAAACGGCGCAGGTTGATATTGCAGATGGTGTCCGCTGCGGCTTCAAAACGCTTGCGCAATGCGATGTGCTCGCGTACCTGTTGCACCAAAGCGGTGGGCACATTGAAGGTCTTGGGTTGGCCGTCGACCAGAACCGAAATCTGGTATTGGGTATGCAAGTTCTTGCCATCCGCGCAGCGGCAGTTGGCACGCCCACAAGCCCGTTGCCGTTCCACAAAAGAACCCGGAAGCATTTCGCGAAGCCGTCCGAGGCTGCGAAGGAGTCGGCCACGCGAGCGGAGATCGGGATCCGGAGCCGTAGGCATAAGAAGATCAGCACACCCATTCTAAACCGAAGCTTTGCGAGCCGGTGGCCGCTGCTCTGACTGACATGTATATATAGTGTCAGAACAGACCTCTGTCAAGCACCTTCTTGAATTTGCAAAAATGACCTGGGAAAGGAGTGCCTCACAACCCTAACTAACTAAACGTCATCCACCTATCGCAGTGTCTACTTTGCGAAATCTCTGGGTGGGATGTCGCTGCAAAATGAGAATGTCCGGTTTGAGCAAAGTAGAAATGTCCGCTTTCATAGGTGGCCGAGGGCGCTATGGAAACGGAGCGACTCGCTCTGAGCCAACGAGAACGGGACCGGCTGCGCGTGCTACACGAGATAAGGCAGAAGCAGATCACCCAGAGCGAAGCTGCCAGACGGCTGAAGATCAGCGATCGCCCGTCGTTTGCTGGTGGAGCTGGGGAAGAGTGGTGACCGAGCAGTGATCCATGGATTACGGGTACGGCAATCAAACCGCAGATTAGCGGCGCGCTTGGAGCTGAAGATTTTGCGCCGGGTGCGGCAACGCTACGCGGACTTCGGACCCACCCCGGCCGCCAAGCACTTGGCCCAGGAGGGATTGCCGGTGAGCCGGGAGACGCTGCGCAAGTGGATGGTGAAGGCCAGCTTGTGGTGCCCGCGCGCAACGCGTAAAGACCATCCATGTGTGGCGGGAGCGGCGCGCCAGTTTCGGGGAGCTAGTGATGCAGGATAGCTCTCCGTTTCGTTGGTTGGAGGAGCGCTTGCCGGCCTGTCAGCTGATTGCGGTGATCGATGACGCCACCAGCCGTTTCTATGCCCGGTTCACAGAACACGACACCACGGAAGAGCACTCGCGGACGTTGGGAATGGTTGCGGCGCTACGGACGTCCTTTGGCGCATTACACCGATAAAAACAGCATCTCCCGAACGTCTGCTGCGGCGCTGCTGGGGGAACAGTTGCGGGGAGAAAAAGCCCGTTCGCATTTCGGACGAGCGCTCGGGGAGTTGGGGATCAAATGGATCGCGGCGCACAGTCCGCAGGCGAAAGGACGGATCGAGCGACTGTTCGAAACGCTGCAGGACCGCTTGGTAATTGTACCGGGAGCCGCGGTCCTCTTTACGAATCCAGACTCACCAGCAAAGTGAGATGCGAAAGCATCGAATTCAGAAACGGCTTTCTGCGCCCTATTCGTAGGCAATGTATTCGGGACAGTGTCCTGGGCAGATAGGTAGGTGCTTCCCTATGAACAGAAATGTCGAAATTTGGGGAGTTCCAGCGCCTTTGCAGGCTTTTACGTCTCATCGCAATGCCCGGAGCTGGGCCCAACATCCTGGTCCCTTAACCTTATCCGAGATCCTCACCATCAAGGAGTGGCTCGCTGAGTACACACCGACGTAGTCGATGCATACCTCGGGGAGAAAAACACCTGACTCGCATCGGCAGCGTCCGGTAGGTCGAGTGAGCAAGGTTCGACGCCCCGGACGGCCTGACCGTGGGTTCGTATTAAGTCGTCGCGCCAGCAGCGGCAGCCAGCTCAAGGACCTTCACTGCCTTCCCTGCGTCCGCGACGCCGAAGATCAGGATCGAAGCATTCGTCACCGCCTCGGTCCCGCAGTAGCCGTAGTTGATGTTGATTCCAGCGTCGCCCAGCCGCGATGCGGCGCGTCCCAACTCTCCCGGACGGTGAGCCAGCTTCACGTTCGCAACCTCGGTCTCTGTGTAATCTGCGCGTTGTTGATCGAGAACCGCTTTGGCCGTTGTGTGATTGTCCAAAACGAGATGAATCGAACTCTTGCCCTTCTCAGAAGGGAACGATTGAAACGCAAGGATATTGACGTTCTGATCGGCGAGAGCCTGGCACAGCTTTCCAAGCGTTCCAGGCTTGTCTTCCTGGCGGATTGTGAACTCCTTAGCGATAGGCATGGTAGGAACCTCCTTATCGTGTACCTCGGGGATGGGCTGGGAAGTTCCTGCGAGATGCAGCGTTGTCCAAAATCCTACTCCTGCGACGCGAGCGCATCAAGGAGGGAAACTCATCAGGTCTAAGAGGTACGAAAATGAAGCGGGTCCCTGAGGCTTTGCAATTCTCGGTAATAATAGAGTGAAGTAGGGCGTTTTCCGTTGAACTTCAGCTTCTTTAGAAATTCCATTTCTTCCTTGGTGACGGTCCCGCTTAGGGAACTATTATCAAGGAATTCTTTGAACCCTGGCTCTTCCTCTGGTTGGTCAGGTTCCTTTTCAACGAACTCAAATTTCTTAGGGTGCCCTGGGGCGAGTCTGTCGTTTAAAACAATTTCCATGCCAAAATTCTTGAGGTTGATATCCCAGGATTCGACTAGCGGATCCAGGAAGGACACGCAGTCCTCAACGGACACGTTGAAGACATCCGTCTCCAGGAACTCGAGAATGCTGACTCGCATCGCTTCATAGCTACGGCCGCTGAGTCGCGCCACCGAGTGGAGCCAGGTTTCACTTTCCAATTCGTCTTTGGCGACTCTTTTGACCACGTCCAAGAGCTTTTGTGTGACGAGGCGTTCGAGTTCTCCGAACGGCTGCTTTTCAAAAATCGCACGTATTTGTTTTTCTTTGGCGGGTGCGCACTTGCGAAGAATCAACTCTCGAACTTCCTTAAACAAGGGCGTGGGTGGGTCCCCCAGATTCCTCTTCAATTCTTCCTTGCGCTGGTGCTCAGCCAGTTTCGCAAGCTTGCCGCTGGGGAGTTTCAAGAATTTCCCCATCTTGTCGTAAATGTCTGTTCGGCCAGGCGCGGGGGGCAGTTTCTTCCGAGTCAGCAGCTGGGAAATGTAGGACTCCGTAACTTCGGCAGCCGCCGCCAAATCTCTCTGTTCAAGCCCCAATTCTTCCAGTCGATGTTTGATCACCAGGCAGACATCCACAGAGTGCCTCCTCGTTTAACTATAATGAGTTAATCATTTAAAATATTCTCAGATTCTGCTTGACAGGTCAAGTTAATTAACCTACCTTGGTTAAGGTACTGAGGGAGTCTTCAGGTCTCCTGAACCAACGGTGGTTATCTGAATCGCCCCCTTGGCAATGACAACCAAGGAGAGTGACATGTTTACACGTAGAGTTTCCATGCATCTGAAGCCCAATAGCGTTGCGGAGTTTACCCGGACGCTTGAGAAGGAAATCATTCCCCTGCTTCGAAAACAGAAGGGATTCCAGGACGAAATCACGTTCGTTGGTTCGACAGGAACAGAAGCGTTCGGAATCAGTTTGTGGGACACAGCAGAGAACGCGGAAGCTTACAACCGCGGAACCTATTCAGAAGTAACAAAGATCCTAGCGAGAGTGGTTGAGGGAACTCCCCAAGTTGAAACCTATGAGGTTGCCAACTCGACCTTCCACAAGATCGCCGTTGCCGTAGCAGCCTAAAACAGACAAGTCTTTTCGTTCGGAGGGGGCGGGCCGGTTCGCCCCTCCACTTGTCCGGCGAAGAGGGAAACTCGAAGAAGAAACGAGGTTGCCAATGGTCCGAAAAATCATCCAGTGGGTCCCCATTGACGGAACTCGATGGAGAAAGGAGGTTGCTAATGGTCACGAAACTCATGGAGTGGGTGTCCATTACGGCGTTGCTCATGGTGGTCACATGGCGCCCCTTCGCGGGTTACCAAGTACCTCTGGACTTGGTGGTTTGTGCGGGCGCCGTCATGGGGGTCCTAGCTTTATTCTTCATCAAACACGAAATGAAGACTCACTATGACGTCGATGACAGATCCAACCCCTCGAGGCAAGTCACCGTACGACTGCGAGCGTGACGGTCTTGAGCGCGCCTTCAAACGAAACGCGGATGGCAAACACAATCATTGCGAAAATCAAGCTGATCGAGGAAGGCGCTCTTTTGCCCCCGCGATTCCAAAGTGAGCCATGGACCGCTTTTTACATGGCTGGTGAAATTATTCGAGAATTGTGGAAGGCCTCTGAAAACAAAAAGTTCAATATCCCTACAACGAAATACGACATGAGGAAGGCGGCTTGAAGGACGACCAGTTACAAAGATCGAGTTCTACGGAAACATCCAACCGCCGGCGCCAGCTGCTGCCCGAACAATGCGCCACTGTAGACGCCGAGAAGAGCCCAAATGCCAGACACCATCAAGACGGGGACTATGCTGATTAAGGACGCAGGGCAATCGAGCAAATTCTGGCGAACCTGGAGTCGGCCAAATTTAACTCCCTGGAAATCATGCGAGTGGTCTTGGAGGCCTCCAAACGTTTCCTGGGAGTGCGCTATGTGACTGTCTCCGCTCAGTCACGACATATCCAGGAAAGCGCGTTTCTTTTTGGGGCCCAGGACCTTCCGGTGAGGGCCCGCGCACGATCGGCTGCCGCTTGAACCAAAGCATTGGGCTCGCAAGGGACAACGAGCTGCGTCAGGAAGAAATGATCGCACTGATTAAAGTGGAAAGGATTTTTGAATCTTTAAGGCTTCGTAGGAGACGTTGCAAATGAAAATCATGCGCATTGCGAGCATTTCCCTCGTTACGATCCTGCTTTCAGCTCCTTTAATTCGGGGGCAGGATCTTTCCAAGTATCGGAGCCTTTCGCTCGGAATGAGTTTGCCCGAACTATCAAACCAGGTTGACCTAAGACCGCTCCAGACAAAGCTGATCCAGAAGCGCCCAGCGGTAATTCAAGAGT